>QWCB01002503.1_pt1 | contig 20888 bp, 14 predicted proteins | sample 1972511 | NCBI WGS metagenome assembly QWCB01 (sample SAMN09866719, study PRJNA288562) | Human gut metagenome isolate term5_stool, whole genome shotgun sequencing... | isolation source: gut | host: Homo sapiens | place: USA: California
TTCCCTGCCCGCCAACTCCGGCCCGGCATCTGATGACCTGTCTCAATCCCCCTAACCCCCTTTTCAAGGGGGCACATCAGGGCCTACGGGCTTTCCATCGCCGCAAAGGCCGCCCTGCCCGCCAACTCCGGCCCGGCATCTGATGACCTGTCTCAATCCCCCTAACCCCCCTTTTCAAGGGGGCACATCAGGGCCTACGGGCTTTCCATCGCCACAGTGGCTTTCCCTGCCCGCCAACTCCGGCCCGGCATCTGATGATGCCTTGGTAACCCTTTGGACTGTTCGTCAAGCGCGAATAGACTCTAATAGGAGGAAAGCACTAAACCGCCCTGATAAACGGAACCAATGAGCATATCCCGAAAGTTTAAAAATTCCTGTAATCTATTGAAATATAGGCTATTATGTGGGTTTAGGCTGGCATCCGATGATGCTCACTCCCATAAAAAAACAGGGGGATGAGCATCTTTCTGTTTGGGTTATAAGCTGCGTAACTGATTGTAGAATAGCGTATTGAATAGCTATTTGCACTACTGTCGATATGCTCATTGGTACGAAAAACAACTCAGGATAAACATTCATAGTTCCAATCAACTACTACTCCTATTTACAGCCAACATCGTGATTTTTCCTTTACAGCCAACGCTGTGAATTCTCAGGCCGGTAAATTCACAGTTACAACATTCCCCGGAGCAAATCTCTGTCTATTTGTATAATCCTGGATAATGTCGGCAGAGATATTCCATAACGCCGTCTCATTATCGATGCTAAAGATATTCTTTCTTCTACCGATAACTGCATAATACTTTTCTTTCCGTATTTCTCACGAATAAAGATATCTCTCGACGCACATAGTTCATCGTCACTGTACCGGCTCTTGGTTAATATCCCAGTGTCAGCTTCAAGTTCGGCATCATTGTTTTTAAGAATGTAGTATAGAAGCTGCATAGGTCGGACGAATATTGTTTCAACTGTCTTGTAATCAACATAGTCGCCTGGGAAAATCATACCATTCATATCTATACGCCATTCAGCAGGAAATTTACAACGACTTCCAGTTATTTCTCTCATTTTGACGACAGGCAGACTTGATATCGGTGTATAATTCTGTAACACGAATGAGCGTGAAGCAAAGTACAAATTTGTGGAACTCCACCTGTATTCTCCAGGCGTAATCTGAATACCGGCAGACATCGGATTCCTTAAAACATAGGCGATGGCGCGGACACAATAATTAGGGTCTGACATTTCTTTACACCCAATATCAGCCCCGTTCAGATTACGTTCCATTCCATATTTATTCTTCAGGTATTTGCCGATAAGAAGTTTATAGTGTTTCATAAATAATAGTCCATCGTCTTTTTCGCAGTCGAGAATAAAGTGAACGTGATTATTCATAAGACAGAAAGCAAGAATCTTGACATCTATGTATTGTATCTTGCAGATAGCAATGGCGTTCATTCCATAGATATAGTCTTCGTTAGATGAGAAAATGATGTTTCTCAACAATCCGTTTGTGCAAAAATGATAATACATTGTTTTTTACGCAAAATAAGGAAAAACTATCCGTGTTCAGAAAATGAAAACGCATTATTTGAAAAAGTGGCCTTAGGTGCACGTGCAATGCTGGTTTTATTCGATGGGAAAGACAATATTTGCCGCAAATATAGTCTTTAAGGCTCAAAGGAAATCACTTGTAGTATGCAACCAGCAATAGGTCAATTTCGGAAAAAGTTTATTCTTTCGCGTAGAGAATGGGATTCAGAGTGTCCTGTGACCAAGAGCTGGACAGCGGCATGGTCCGCGGCGAATTGCGAAGCACCTGAGCAGAGCGGGCTTTTGCCGCTCCCAGCGCGCACGTTATAGCCTTCACCGTAAAGTTTTGTCCGTCCGTCGAAGAGTAAGCGTAGCCAGCAGCTGCAGTCTTGGCAGTTCGTAAGAGTCTCTGCAGAAAACGGAACCAGTGAGCATATCCCCAAAGTTGCAAAAATGCTTGTATTCTATTGAATCATAGGCTGTTATGTGGATTAAGATCAGTGTCCAATGATGCTCACTCCCATAAAAAAACAGGGGGATGAGCATCTTTCTGTTTGAGTTATAAGGTGTGTAACTGATTGTAGGATAGGGAATTGGATAGATATTTATACTACTGTCGATATGCTCATTGGTACTAAAAACAACTCAGGATAAACGAGATTATGAGGAACAAGAGTGTGAAATAGCCGTAAGCGAATGATTGGTGGAAAGCGAAGATTGCTGGGATGCGAAGATTGGAGGAAAACGAATATGGGAGTCCAGAAGGAACGACGTTTCGGCGGATGAATGGAGCGAAACAAAAGTCGTCAGAAAAGAGCAAATATGGGAGCGAATTAAAAGTCGTCGGAAAGACAAATGTGGGAGCGAAACAAAAGTAGTCAGAAAGACAAATGTGGAAGCTAAACAAAAGTCGTCCTAAAGGCAAATGTGGGTGGAAAACAAATGTGAGAGCCAGACAAAAGTGGAGGGGGAGACTGTCCGAAAAGTCAAACATTCCTCAGTGAGAATCGAGAATCCGATTCCGGCCTTGTATAGGGGTACGGAGTATTTCAGTCTCGCAAGGACTTTTCGGACGGCCTTGGGAAGCAAAAACAATAGTGGTCAGAAAATAACAAACGAGGCCGACCCAAAGGGTCAGCCTCATTCGATTTATGTTCTTCGTGCCAAGTAACCGGTAAAGATAACCGAATCCTTAGCCGAAAAGTGATTACAACTGTGGACCAGCCTTAACGAGAGCCTTGCCTGCGCGGTTGCCTTCGTATTTGCCGAAGTTCTTGATGAACCTTGCAGCGAGGTCTTTAGCCTTAACTTCCCAGTCTGCAGCATTTGCGTATGTGTCGCGAGGGTCGAGGATGTGAGTATCAACACCCTTGAGCTCTGTAGGAACTACGAAGTTGAAGTAAGGGATAGTCTTGGTAGGAGCGCTGTCGATGCTGTGATCGAGGATAGCGTCGATAATACCACGGGTATCACGGATAGAGATACGTTTTCCAGTACCGTTCCAGCCAGTGTTTACGAGGTAAGCCCTTGCACCGCTCTTCTTCATGTGGCGAACGAGCTCCTCAGCATACTTTGTAGGATGGAGTTCGAGGAATGCCTGTCCGAAGCAAGCAGAGAATGTAGGAGTAGGCTCTGTGATACCGCGCTCTGTACCTGCAAGCTTAGCTGTGAAACCTGAAAGGAAGTAGTACTTTGTCTGCTCAGGATCGAGGATAGATACTGGAGGAAGTACTCCGAATGCATCAGCTGAAAGGAAGATAACCTGTTTTGCAGCTGGAGCATGTGATACAGGACGTACGATGTTGTGGATGTGATAGATAGGGTAAGATACACGAGTATTCTCGGTAACGCTCTTGTCAGCGAAATCAATCTTGCCGTTCTCGTCCACTGTCACGTTCTCGAGGAGAGCGTCACGGGTGATGGCACCGTAGATATCCGGTTCTGACTCCTTGTCGAGGTTGATGACCTTAGCGTAGCAACCACCTTCGAGGTTGAAGATACCGTTGTTGTCCCAGCCGTGCTCGTCGTCACCGATGAGGAGACGCTTAGGGTCTGTAGAAAGGGTTGTCTTGCCAGTTCCTGAAAGACCGAAGAAGATAGCTGTGTTCTCACCGTTCTTGTCGGTATTTGCAGAGCAGTGCATAGAAGCGATGCCCTTGAGAGGCAGGAAGTAGTTCATCATAGAGAACATACCCTTCTTCATCTCACCACCATACCAAGTATTGAGAATAACCTGCTCGTGTGATGTTACATTGAAGAGAACAGCAGTCTCTGAACGGAGACCGAGCTCCTCATAGTTCTCAACCTTTGCCTTGGCTGCGCAATATACTACGAAGTCAGGCTCCTGATCGAACTCTTTCTGGTTCTTAGGACGGATGAACATGTTTGTAACGAAGTGAGCCTGCCATGCAACTTCCATAATGAAACGAACCTTCATTCTGGTGTTCTCGTTTGCACCGCAGAAACCGTCAACTACGAAAAGTCTCTTGCCGGAAAGCTGTTTTACAGCGAGCTTCTTGCAGGCTTTCCAAGTCTTCTCTGAAGCAGGATGGTTGTCGTTAGGATACTCTGGAGTGTTCCACCATACGGTGTCCTTAGAGGTCTTGTCCATAACGATGTACTTGTCCTTAGGAGAACGTCCGGTGTAGATACCGGTCATAACGTTGATGGCACCGAGTTCGGTCTCCTGACCTTTCTCATAACCGGTAAGCTCCGGTCTTGTCTCTTCGTTGAAGAGAACTTCATAAGATGGGTTGTAAAGGACTTCTTTTACACCTTTAATTCCATACTTGCTTAAATCCAATGTTGGCATAATGTAAATAATATGTTTAAAATATTATAACTGATTTCTTTTTTCAAATCGCCTGCAAAATTAAGACAATTTTATGATTACTGCCACATTTGCAGACTTAATTTTTCGTATTTTTGTAAAAATTCCAACCCTAAACGTATGCAAAAAATTTGCCATATGAAGAGGTTAAGGAATTTAAATTGTTTTACCGCGAGTTTCCTAAGTGATAATATATTATGGAGCCGATAGACATACTTGAACAATACTGGGGATATTCCTCGTTCCGTCCGATGCAGGAGAATATAGTGCGCACGGCATTGTCCGGAAAAGACGTGCTTGCCATCCTTCCTACAGGCGGAGGAAAATCAGTCTGTTTCCAAGTCCCGGCTCTTATGAAAGACGGCATTGCACTGGTCATTACACCGCTTATCGCACTTATGAAAGACCAGGTGCAGAACCTGAACGCCAGAGGCATCAAGGCCGTGGCCATCTATGCCGGAATGACCCGCTGGGACGTGGACCTCGCCCTCAACAATGCCGCATACGGTGACGTGCGCTTTCTGTACATATCCCCTGAGCGCATTGGCACGCGACTCTTCCAGTCCTACATCCCGGTCATGAAGTTCAACTTCATAGTCATTGACGAGGCGCATTGCATATCCCAGTGGGGCTACGACTTCAGACCCGACTACCTGAAAATCGGGGAGTTGCGCGATCAAGTGGACGCGCCGGTGATAGCATTGACAGCGACAGCGACGCCGGAAGTGGCCGACGACATCATGGAAAAACTCAAATTCCGTGAAAAGACATTGATCCGAAGCGGCTTCGAACGCCCTAACCTTTCATATATAGTGCGCAAATGCGAGGATAAGATGGGACAGATGCTGAATATCTGCAACGGCGTGAAGGGCACCGGAATCGTTTACGTCAGAAGTCGGAGCAAGACTGAAGAACTCGCAGCAGCGCTTTCCGCACACGGAATCTCAGCCTCATTCTACCACGCCGGACTGGGCCACGAACTGAGGATGCTCCGCCAGGAAGAGTGGAAAAGCGGGAAAACCAGAGTCATGGTCTGTACCAATGCATTCGGAATGGGCATTGACAAGCCGGATGTGCGCTTCGTCATTCACGCCGACATGCCAGATTCTCCGGAAGCGTATTTCCAGGAAGCCGGAAGAGCGGGACGTGACGGCAAGGACTCCTACGCCGTGCTGCTGTGGAACGCCTCTGACGTGAAGAGGCTCAGGCAGATAGAGACAGTCTCATTTCCGTCATTGGAATACGTGGAGGACATATTCCACAAGGTGTTCGCGAACAGCAATTTCGCTTACGGACAGGGGCTCGGCTGCCAAGTGCGGTTCGACCTCATAGAGTTCTGCAAACGGTTTTCGCTGAACCGTTCCTCTGCCTACTACGCGGTCAAATATCTGGAAAGAGAAGGGCATTGGACTCCAGCGGTGCTCAATCACGGTCCCGAACCTGAGGCAGACATTGTACAACCTCTCCCTCGAGCACGTGATAAAATACATTCCGGGGCAGCGTGCCGATGTGCTGACCCTTCACAGTGAACACCTTACGCCTGGCAACGTGAAGCTTTCCCCGTCCCGGTACAATATGCTGAAAGAGACCTGGCACAAACGCATGGAAACCATGGTGGAATACGTGAGCGAGGAAACCATCTGCCGTTCCCGCTTCCTGCTTTCGTACTTCGGCCAGACCGAGTCCGCGAACTGCGGCCGTTGCGACATCTGCCGCGCAGGAAAAGCCTCCGAGGACGCTGCCAAGCCATCCGGCGGTGCCAATGAAAAAGTCAATGAAGAGAATTCGACTGCCGAGGCGCTGACTGCTTTTGTCAATGAAACAATGCATGGCGCCTACACGCTCCGTGACATCAATGCCAGGTTTGCTGATCCGTCCGCATCCTATTCGCCTGATTATCTGACCATTCTGCGCGAACTCATAGACACCGGCAAGGTGCCTCCCTACAAGAGCTGACAGGCGCAGAAGGATTCCGTAAGGAAGAAATGCGGTCCGTCACAGTCCGGACAGAACCCTATCCCTCGATGACAAGCCCGTCGAAAGCCGGTTTTATATCAATATCGGGAGCCAACTCCAGCAACTGTCCGCAGAACTCCGGATATGTAGGAAAAGTATGAGACAGATGAGTCAGCCAAGTGTGCTCCGCTCCAATTTCCCTTGCAAGGTCAATGGCTTGATACAGAGAGAAATGAGAATGGTGAGGCTTGTAGCCTACCGTATTGAGCGTAACATGCTTCAGCCCTTTCAGCTTGCAGAATTCGCTCTCCGGCAGCAGACTCATATCCGTTATATAGGCAATGTCACCGAATCGGAACCCCAGAACCGGCATCTTGTCGTGCATTCCTCGGATCGGAATGATCTCAACCCCCTTTCCCGTAGGAGACGGAAGTCCGCCATGAAAGTCAATGTCATCTGCGACACAGGCAGGCGTGGCATTCCTGTTGTCAGTCGGGATATGGTTCCCGTCCGCATCCACGTAGCAGTAGCCGACATCATGCACCCAGACCAGCTCCCTGTCATCATCCCCAGGTTCCACGAAAAACGGCCTCTCATCTATCAGATGCACGTGCCATTCCGGAGCGCCAGGATATTTCTTCTCAGCGAAAACATAGTCGTAACTCTCTCGGAGCGAGTCCAATACCGGTTCTTCGCAATATATCTCGGCAGCCCTGCGGTCGATGTAGTTCAATGACCTGACATCATCCAGTCCACCAGTATGGTCCCTGTGGCTGTGCGTGAGCAGTATAGCATCCAAGTGCGAAACCCCCTGTCTGAGCATCTGCATCCTGAAATCAGGACCCGCATCCACCAGGATAGTCAGCCCGCCATACTCCACCAGAGCAGCTGACCTGAACCTTTTGTCGTGCTGGTCAATGCTTTGGCATACAGCGCATTTGCACCCTATGATAGGCACACCCTGCGACGTTCCTGTGCCGAGAAAAGTCAGACGCGCCTTCATAAAGTCACCTCCACAAGTTTTCCCGCGAGCGATTCATCCCAATTCCGTTCCACCCTTATATAGTTGCCGGTGTAACCGCTCATCTTCCCGTCAGTGCAGCTCTCCTCGAAAAGCACCTTCTCCTTCACACCTTTCTGAGAGTCAATGAATTCCTCATTCAGACTGCGGCACAGCCCCTCAAGCATCTCCACACGTTTGGTCTTGACGCAGTCCTGCACCTGGTCCTTCCGCATTGCCGAGCGGGTTCCGGCCCTTCTCGAGTAAGGGAAAATATGTATGAACGCAGGTCTGATCCTGTTTTTGAGGAAGTCGTACGTCTCCTGGAACAGTTCGTCAGTCTCACCGGGCAGACCGGCTATGACGTCTATTCCGAAGAACACCGAAGGCTTCAAACTGCCGTCAGGATATGTCTCACCCGGCTTAGGATTCATCTTGCTGCGGATATAGTCTATCTTCTCAGCGAAAAATTCTGTGGTATATTTCCTGCCCACATCCTTCAGAATCGTGTCGCTGCCACTCTGAAGCGGAATATGGAAATGCGGCTGGAACTTGGTCCCCGACGCGATCCAGTCTATGATGTCCTCAGTAAGCAGATTCGGCTCAATCGATGAAATCCTGTATCTCTCAATACCTTCCACATCGTTCAGCCTCTTCAGCAGCTCCAGGAAACTCTCCCCGCTTTTCCTGCCGAAATCACCGGTATTGACCCCGGTCAGCACAATCTCCTTTACACCTGCGGCCGCGATCTTTTCAGCTTCGCTGACAGCCGTGTCAATGCTTATGCTCCTGCTCCTGCCACGTGCAAACGGAACAGTGCAGTAGGCGCAGAAATTGTCGCATCCGTCCTGCACCTTCAGGAAAGAACGCGTGCGCTCCTCGCCGCTCGAGTAAGCCGCGAAAGTGGCGCTGTCGGAAGGCATTGTCCTGTACTCATTTTCATCCGGTCCGGCCGAGGTCTTTCCGTCAATGAGATCCAACGTCCTCTTTACCAGCGAACTCTTCTCATCAGCGCCGAACACCAGGCTGACGCCTTCCAGGGCCTCCACTTCCTGACGTTTGAGCTGGGCATAGCAGCCTGTCACGACAATAGTCGCCTCAGGTGCGGTCCTGTGGATCTTGCGGATGATGTTTCTGGATTTCCGGTCGGCATGCTCCGTCACTGAACACGTATTTATAATATATAGGTCAGCCTTGCTGTTCCATGGAACGGATTCGTAGCCGGCCCTGATGAAGCTTCTTTCGTATGTGGAGGTCTCGGCATAGTTCAGTTTGCAGCCGAGAGTGATATATGATGCTTTTTTCGTCATAGCAGTATGTCAATGTCCTAAAAGGGATGCCTCAATGTCCTAAGATGAGGAATACGCATGGCCTCTTGCCTATGACCTCGTTCTTGCCGGCAGCGAATTTCTTCCACTCCGCAATAGTCTTGGTCCGGATAAATGCGTCAGGCATGGTGATATTAGCCGCAATACACAACTCGGTACTGTTCTGGCAGATGTTCAGTATGTCGGCAAACAGAGACTCGTTCCTGTAGGGCGTCTCTATGAAAATCTGAGTCTGATGCTCTGAAGCAGAACGCCTCTCAAGCGTTTTCAGCGCCTGTCTCCTCTCGTCAGTCTTGGCCGGGATGTAGCCTGAAAATGCGAATGTCTGCCCGTTCAGTCCTGAGGCCATCAGTGCCAGCATCAGGGAGGACGGTCCGGAGCACGGCACCACCTCTATACCTTCTTTATGGCAGAGACTTACAAGCTGGGCACCGGGATCAGCCACTGCAGGAAGACCGGCTTCTGTAATCAGGCCGACGTCCTTCCCGTTTTCAAACAAGGTCAGCAGAGCACTTACCTCGTCAGGCTTGGTGTGCTCGTTAAGTTCGTGAAAATCAAGCTCCTGTATATGTCCTTTCAGCCCTGCAGCCGACAGATACCTTCTTGCTGTCCTGGTCGCCTCCACCACGTAAGTGTCCAGTTTCGGCAGCATTGACAATACTCCTTCCGGTATGACTTCCTTCGGGTCGTTTTCCCCGAGCGGTGACGGTATCAGGAACAGTCTTCCCCTGTCATTTTTTCTTTCCATTTGTTCTCTTTTTCTTAGGCTCCTGAGCCTCTATTTTTATTCTGACTTTTCTTTCGTTCTGTATCTCCTGCTGTCTGGCAGCCTCCAGTTCCTGCTTTCTCTTCTTGCTGCGGAACAGGTTGCGCAGGAATTCGCCTATGGAATCGTACTCTTTCTGGTAGGTCAGACCGACTCCGTTCCTCTGCGAATTGTCCAGATAGTTAGTGTACTGGTCCGCCGAGTGCGAGAACAGGTTCAGCCTGAGCGCGCCCGGTTTGTCGAGTTTCACGTCAATGTCCAGGTCTCCCACGACCTCACTTCCGGAGGTGTTGGAACTGTACTGCCGGTTGCCGATGGTGCCGTTCACGATTACCCTGTTGTTGAACAGTGCCGTGGACAGAGCCACGTCGAAGATGTCGCTTCCGCTTGCATTCTGCTGATAGTCAAGCTCGAAATCGACCGGAATGTTCAGTTTCTGCAATATGTTGTTCAGCTGCGCGGACATGATTTCCGAGACATTGGAATAGAGCATTGTTGAAGACGTGTTCGTGATGCCCGACTGCTCGTCCGGCAGGAAACTGTTGCTGATGAGCAGTGCCAACAGCTGTTTCTGGACCTTGTCCTGCGTGTTGAGGGCACTCTCCACCTTGTTCATTGTAGTCGGGTCGAGGTCCGGGATGTTTATTGAGAAGCCCAGTCTCGGGTTGCGGATCTTGTCGGTTATGGAAATGCCGCACTCGACTGTCCGCCTTGCCGTGGACGTGGTATCAGCGATAAGCGTGCCAACAGAAGCCTTGGTCTTGTACAATGCATTGATATTCAGGTCGCTGTCCATAACGTCGCCGTTGAATCTGACTGAGCTGCCGTTCTGTATGGTGAAGTCCCTCTTGGCGATGCCCAATGCGACGAAATGATAGGTTCCGCTCGTGATGATGTAGTTTCCGTTTATGCTGAACGCCCCCACTGAAGGCCTGATGTCCAGGTCAATGACTCCGTTTCCGTTGCCGCTCAGGATGTTGCCCGCGTCCTTGTCTATTTCAATGCTGGCCGTAACGTCCGGTGTGGCATTGATATGAAGCCTGATGCCGAGGCTGTTGGCCTGTTTCTCCTTTTCGCGCAGCCTTTCCATCATCGCCTCGTAAGGGTCAATGAATATTTCCCTGTACGGTTCCTTGAAAGTCAGCAGGTTGGACTTGCCGCTTGAAGACGATGAACTTGTCGGGATATGGAATTCGCCACGTCCGGCGGTTCTTGCATCGGCTGACAGCAGGATCGAGTTGAGCGGTCCGGTGACAGACAGGTTTCCGGTAGCGGAAAGGCCTCCGTAGAAGAACGGGTTGTCCTTTTCGGCGAGGTTCAGGACTTCCATCTCGTTGAAATGTATATTGGTGTCGAAAGTCATGTCTCGGAAATGGTTCCAGCTGATGCCGCCGCTCACCGTGCCTGTCTTGCCGAATCTGTCATTGACCTTTACGTTCAGGAATTTCACGCCGTTGCTGTCCAGTGATACCGGGCCGTCAGTGATGTAACCGACATTGGTAAAGTCCACTTTAAGCAATGTGTTTTCCAGCCTGAGGTCTTTGCTGCTGATATCCAGTGCATTGTACGGGCCGCTGAAGGCGATGTCTCCGGATATCTTGCCATCGATTTCGCTGAACAGGGAACTCAGGAACGGCATGGCATATCCTGCATTGAGGCCGTCGAGCGAAATGTTTCCCTCCACCTGCCTGCTTGACGGGTAGAAATTGCCGAAGGCGTCGAATGTCTTCTTTCCGTCCAGCAGGTTGCGGCACACGTAGTTGAAGCCCTGCCTGCCCTCGTCCCAGACCCCGGCCACCTTCACTTTTCCTGCCCTCTGGCCGCCGAACATGGTCGAATCGCAGGTGAGATTCAGCAGGATGCCGGCTTTCCGGATGCTGGACGATGTCACCATGGCGCGCCCTGTCAGCAGGCCCTGAATGTCCATTTCCCCGTTGCCGGTGAAGTAGTTGGTCAATGAGATGTCGAACTTGTCCAGACTCACCCGGAGCGTGTCCGGTTCTGCCGACGACCAGCCTCCGTCTATATTGATCGCCTGGTTGTCCCCGACAATCCTGAGCGAATCTACCTTTATATGATTGTCGTGCAGGTCAATGTCGGATGACGCGATGTTCCACAGCTTGGATTTGAGGTAAATGTATGACGGTCTGAACATTGTCTTCAATGACAAGGAATCGTCCTCGTCCCTGTACAGCATTCCGTCGAGGAAAAGCTCGCCGCGGCTGGCGAGTTCCTCATCATTGTCATAACTGATGCCCATGCGGAGAGAATCATTGTCGGCAATGAGTTTTACGCTGGACTTGCGCATCAGTGCCGGTCTGGCCATAATCTCGTCGGCGAGAAGGTCTCCGCTCAGTTTTCCGTCAGCGTTGTTTATCCGTAACTTGATGTTCTTCAGGTATTTGTCCCTTAATGCTATTCGTCTGGAGTTCAGCGAGGCGGACATTTTTCCGTCTCTGTCAATGCCGAGTTTAAGAGCCGTGCTGTCGGCCACGTACACTCCAGGTGCGAAAAATGAAAGCACATCCCGTGTGTCGTGGAGCCTGAGCGATACATCGTATGAGTTGCCGGTCCAGGTCTCTTCGTTTTTCCGGTACAATGACGGGAGTTCCCGTCTTGTGGTCGCTGTCTGCAGATCACGGATGAAACTGTTGAAGAAGCGGCTTCCCACGAAGGAGCCGTCCGCGAATTTGGATTTCAGGCTTACACGGTTCACGTCGTCGCTGGCGTGTGAGGAAATCTCGATGTTTCCCACATTGTGAGCCCCGTGCTCGTCCTCAAGCACCATATTGTCAATGCGGATGTTTCCCAGGATGTCTTCTCCGCTGACTCTCGTGAAGTTGGCCTGAGTGCGCAGGCTCATGCGTGATGTCTTTCGCTTGTCTATGTTGAGGGCATGCAGGTCTGCATATCCGAGGTTTGCATAGAACTGATACAGAGCGTTTTGTGTTTTGGATGACAGCGAGAATATACCCTGGAACAGGAAGTTCAGGTTCGGGTCGCTGCATACTATACGTCCGTCGAAAGCGCTTTGGCTGAATGTGCCGGCTGCCGCGATGTTGGTGTATTTGTAGCCGAGCACGTCCAGTCCGTCCACTTTAAGCGAATCAATGGTTACTCCGAGCGTGTCCGCGGATATGACGGCGGAAAGTCCGGTTCTCATGTCGCATTTTCCTACCGGAATGCCCTCGCCTAAGATTCTGCTGATGTCCAGGTCTTCTGTTGATATTGCCCCTCTGAGCGTCAGTGGACGGAAATTGTCGATGACATTTCGGATGTCTGCATCTGCATTGACCTTGCCGAAGCCGGAATTGAGTTTTCCTCTGACTTTCAGGCGGTTGAGCGGTCCTCTGACTTTTCCGTGGAATGAGACTCTTTCGCCTTTGCATATCTTGCGGATGTCCAGTTTCACTCCCGGTGCCCATCCTTTTATGAATGCTTCCAGTCCGCGGGATGTGAAACTCAGTTTCTTCACGGCTGCTTCTGTGAGCATTGTCCTTGTGTCCGGGATGCCGATGAGTGAGCCGCTGAGTTCTCCGGAAATGCCTCGTCCCTTGTGCTCGTCCCAGTCCACGAACCCGTCCGCGTCGCAGGTTTCGAATTGTATATCACTGAGTTTCAAATCATTGACATAACCTGTCACTTTTCCTTTTATCTTGGCGCTCATGCGGAACTGGTCGAGTGCCGGTGCGAAATATTTGAGTGTGCGCAGGCTGACTGTACTGCTGCTGATATCGCCTTCCATCCTTACCTGACTGATGAATTCCGACCAGGCGTCTGTGTTCTTGTAGATCAGTTTTATGGACGGGATGTCGATGTTGGACCATCTGTCGATGAGTCGGAGGTTGTCCACTATGGTCTTTCCTCTGCCTACCCGTGCGTCTCCGGTAAGCAGGAAGCACTGGTACCCGCTTTTTTCGGTGAATGACATGCGGTCGCAGGTGCCGTACATGATGCCGCCTTTCATCCTCAGTCCGCGTCCTTTCAGGTTGATGTCGTGGACGTCGAGGTCAAACCAGTTCATCGAGCCGTCCGGAAAATCGGATGCGTCTTTGCGGAAGTTCCTCATTCTGAATGACATGTTCTCCAGTTCCACGTTGCCGATGCTGAAGATTTCCTTCTCTGAAGGCTCTGTGTCCTTTCCTCCGCCGAGTTTGAAGATTCTCTTTATGTTGGTGGTCCCTGAGGTGTCAGCCTCGGGTGCGCAGCCCCTGTTTTCAGGTTCTACAGTCAGGAAAAACAGTCCGTCAGTGACTTTAGCGGAGGCAATGCTGATGCTGCCGCCTTTCAGTATGCTCCTGATGCTGAAGTTGGCGGTGACGTATCTTGCCCTGAACAATGTGTCCACCACGTCGAGTGAGTCCCTGAACGGGTCGGCATCCAGGACCACGAGGTCGCGGAGCACTATCGCCTTGAACGGGTCGATGTGGACTTTGCCTACGCTGATCTTGCCATTGATGTGATTTTCAATGCTCTGCAGGGCTTTCTCCGCGAGTCTGGTCTGTACGGCAGGAGTCTGTACGGCAATCAGGGCAGCGAAAAATATCGTTGCCGCAATGACCGTCATATAGTAAAAAATCTTGGCCGTAGTCCGCATAACTTACAAATTTAACAATCTTTTCTTAAATTTGCAGGTTGAATTGAAAGACGATTGAAATACGATGGAACGATCAGATATAATTCTCGGAATTGAGTCATCCTGTGATGATACATCCGCTGCAGTTATCAAGGACGGATATCTTCTGTCCAATGTCATTGCAAGTCAGCAGGTTCACAAAGATTATGGCGGAGTGGTGCCTGAACTTGCCTCCAGAGCTCACGAACAGAACATTGTCCCTGTAGTAAGCCAGGCATTGGCAAAGGCCGGCGTGAAGCCGGAGGAACTTACTGCGATAGCGTTCACCAGAGGCCCGGGCCTTCTCGGCTCATTGCTGGTGGGCACTTCTTTCGCGAAGGCGTTGAGCGTGTCGCTGGATATTCCGATGATTATGGTTAACCACCTTCAGGGGCATATCCTTGCAGATTTCGTGAAGCAGTATGACAAGGAAAACCATCATCCTGAGTTCCCGTATCTGTGCCTTCTTGTTTCTGGAGGCAATTCCCAGATCGTGAAAGTGAACAGTCCGCTCGACTATGAAATTCTCGGCCAGACCATCGACGATGCGGTGGGCGAGGCTTTCGACAAATGTTCCAAGATGATGGGACTCGGCTATCCGGGAGGCCCTGTCATCGACAAATTGGCAAAACTCGGCGATCCCGACAGGTTCAAGTTCGCTAAGCCTCATATCCCTGGCCTGGACTACAGTTTCAGCGGAATCAAGACATCGTTGCTCTATTTCGTGAGGGACGAGATGGCCAAGGATCCCGATTTTATGGAGAAGAACAAGGAGGACATCTGTGCAAGTTTCCAGAAGGCCCTCATTGACATACTCATGGACAAACTCGTGAAAGCTGCGAAATTGACCGGAATAAAGGAGGTTACCATCGGCGGCGGCGTGTCTGCGAACAGCGGCCTGCGCGACAGGATAGTTTCCGAAGGCCAGAAACGTGGCTGGAATACGTATCTTCCTGAGTTCAAGTTCACTACGGACAATGCAGCTATGATTGCGATAGCCGGTTACTACCATTACCTTGCCGGTGAGCGCACTCCGCTCGATGTGGCTCCGGTTTCCAGAATGGCAGATTTCTGATTTACGAATAATACTACGATAACAAGATGATAGAATTTGAAGTGTCCTGCAGAATGGGACGTGAACCGAGATTGGATGATATCAGGATGGCTGCGGCAGAGGCGTTGCGCCTGAAGCCTAATGCTGTGATCAATGTCATTGACCCGACAAAGTCTTACCAGCCTACTATGGTCAATGCTGATGCGCATTGTCATATAGTCCACAGGTCGATAGACGCAAGAGGCGATGTGAAAGTGCGTTACAGGGTGGAGGCCTACCGCAAGGATGAGCCTTATGAGGAATATCACCTTCCTGAATACAAGGATGTGCACGACGCTGAGCCTGTGATTGTGGTGGGCTCTGGTCCTGCCGGAATGTTTGCTGCATTGAAACTCCTTACATTGGGTCTGAAACCGGTGGTCCTGGAGCGCGGAAAGGATGTAAGCGGCAGAAAACCGGACATCGCGAAACTTTCCCGCAAGGGTATCGTGGATCCTGATTCCAATTACTGTTATGGTGAAGGCGGCGCCGGCACGTTCTCGGACGGCAAACTGTTTACCCGCTCGTCCAAGCGCGGGGACAACAGGGAGGTGCTCCATCAGTTCGTGAATTTCGGGGCGGATCCGTCTATTCTCATTGACGCTCATCCTCATATCGGTACGGACAAACTTCCTCGGCTGGTGGCAAATATCAGGGAATGTGTGCTGGAACATGGTGGCGAATATCATTTCCAGACCCGCGTGTCAGATATCTGTCGAGGCGAAGACGGTGTGATTACAGTGACGGCTGTGGATGACAGTGCAGAGGCGGCAGGCAGCAAGAAGACGTTCAATGCAAAGGCAGTAATCCTCGCTACAGGCCATTCTGCAAGAGATATTTATGAACTGTTCGACAAGAAAGGCTGGGATCTGCAGGCCAAGGGATTTGCAATGGGAGTGCGTGTTGAACATCCTCAGGATTTGATAAACAAGATCAGATACCGCGGACAGTGGGAGCCGGGTATGCCGGCTGCCGAGTATTCTTTCGTGGAGCAGGTGGATGACAGGGGAGTGTTCTCGTTCTGTATGTGTCCGGGCGGAATTCTGGTTCCGTCATCTACGGAGGACGGCTATACTGTGCTCAACGGCATGTCCAATTCTGCCCGCAATTCCAAGTGGGCCAATGCTGGTGTAGTCGTTTCTGTGGAGCCTGATGATGTGCCTGAAGAATATAAGAAGTATGGTACTTTCGCATTGCTGAATTTCCAGCACGACGTGGAGAAGAAGATGTTTGATTACGCTGCTGCCCACGCTGTTCCGGATGAAAACGGGGAAGTGAACCGCTTCGCGGCGCCTGCACAGAGGATGGTGGATTTCTGTGAGGAACAGATGTCGGAGGACCTTCCTGAGACTTCTTATCGTCCTGGAGTCGTTTCTGCACCATTGTACGAACTTCTTCCTGAGTGCGTGGCGTCCCGTCTCCAGAAGGTTTTCCCGCTGATCAACAATAAGATGCGCGGATATTATACGGAGGATGCGCTCCTTTTGGGTGTGGAATCCAGGACTTCTTCTCCTGTCAGAATCGTGAGGGATGCCGATTCGTATCAATGTCCTCAGGTGCCTGGCCTTTTCCCTTGCGGCGAAGGTGCAGGATATTCTGGAGGAATCGTTTCTTCCGCCATTGACGGTATCAACTGTGCAGTGGCAGCGGCAAAGCTTCTTGCATAACAACATTTTGGGCGACCTGTCTGTCCGTGCTTGATTTTCAATGGCATTGACAAAATGTCAGTCTTGTACGATGGCAGACAATTTGCTGACACAATAGCGGGCAGTTTGTTGATAACCCAGCACAAACTGCTCGTATAATATGTTGTGGGTGATTATAATAGCGACTCTGTGCGGGTTGTTTTCGAAGAAATATAAAAGGTTGAAAAGATATGAAAAAGCAAAAAGACGAAGAAATAAAGAAGAAAGAAAAGCAGGCGGAAAATGAGTGTCAATGCGAAGGCACTGACAAAAAATCCGATTGTCATTGTGACAAACCGGAGGAAGAGGAGTCCTGCGGAAAACATTCTGAATGCAAGGAATTGACAGAAAAGCTGGAGGCTGCCCAGAAGGCTGAAAAAGAGGCATTGGACAAGCTCGCCAAGGAGAAGGACGACTATGTCCGTCTGATGGCTGAGTTCGAGACCTTCCGCAGACGTTCGGCTGAGGAGAAACTTGCATTGGTTTCATCGGCTGCATCTGATACCATCAAAGGTCTGCTTCCTGTTCTGGATGACTGCGAAAGGGCAATGGAGCTGCTCCAGAAGTCCAGCGATGAGGCGGCCAAAGAGGGAACCGGACTCATATATGACAAGTTGATGAAATATCTGAAGAGCAAGGGGCTAGAGCGTATAGAGGCCAAGGGACAGAAGTTCGATACTGATTTCCACGAGGCTGTGGCTCAGGTTCCGGTAGAGGAAGAGGACAAGAAGGGCCTGATTTACGATGTGATCGAGACTGGTTACACGTTGAACGGCAAGATTCTGCGTTACGCTAAAGTTGTAGTTGGAATATAGTCGGTCCGCTCTTTCGTGAGAGAGGGCGTTTTGCTTGTGCTCTAATATAGGAGATGTAAGGAATATGGCAGAAAAAAGAGATTATTATGAAGTGCTCGGCGTTCCGAAGAATGCCAGCGCGGAAGATATAAAGTCGGCCTTCAAGAAGATGGCATTGAAATGGCATCCGGACAGATGGGTCGGCGGTACCGATGCGGAGAAGAAGACCGCAGAGGAAAATTTCAAGGAGGCGTCCGAGGCTTATGAGGTCTTGAGCGACCCTGACAAGAGGGCAAAATACGACCAGTTCGGATTCAATGCACCGTCAGGCGGCTTCAGTTCCGGCGGTTTCGGCGGGTTTGATATCAATGATATTCTCAAGGACCTGTTCGGTGCCGGGTTCGATTTCGGCGGAGGCAACTCCGGCGGTTTCGGAGGGTTCAGCGGCTTCGGCGGTTTCGGCGGTGGCCAGAGGGCCCAACGTGTGCCGCGTGGACGTGATATCCGTACCAGAGTGAGACTTACCTTGGAGGAGATCGCGAAAGGTGCTGTGAAGGAGGTGTCTATCGACCGATATGAACAATGTCCTGACTGTGGCGGTAAAGGTGCCGCAAATGCTTCTGACATACAGACTTGTCCTGTCTGCCATGGTACAGGCCAGGAACAGAGGCGTGTAAGAAGCATCTTCGGTGAGACTGTTACCTATACTACATGTTCAAGATGTGGTGGTGAAGGCAAGATTGTCAGCAATCCTTGCCGTTCCTGTGGCGGAACCGGTCTTGTGCGCAAGAGAGTGACTATCAAGGTGAATATTCCTGCCGGTGTGGAAGATGGTATGCAGCTCACGCTTCAGGGACAGGGACATTCTGCCAAATCCGGCGGCGTGAACGGAGACCTGCTCGTGGTCATTGAAGAGATTCCTCACGATTCTCTCAAACGTGACGGCAAGAATCTGTTCTACACCAAGATAATATCAGTGACTGACGCTATTCTTGGTGGTGAGACCACCGTCCCTTGTCTTGACGGTAATTACAAGATCAAGATTGAGCCTGGTACCCAGTCCGGCACGATTGTCAGACTCAGAGGCATGGGCCTGCCTGCTGTCAAGGGATATGGCTCCGGAGTGGGTGACCTTTACGTGAAGTATCTCGTATGGCTGCCTAAGAAACTCAAGAGTGACGAGAAGGCCGCACTTGAATCAATGCGCGGAAGTGACTCCTTCGTGCCTAATCTCAGCAGGGAAGACAGAAATCTTTTCGATAAAATGAAAGAAAATTTCTAAAATAAACACATAGCGAAAAAGTAAATTAGAGCAAAGCGTAGCGAATTAGCTGATAGAGCGTTCGTTACGCTTTGTTTTTCTATGGTGCAGAGCCAACGAAATACCACCTCGAAGCCAAACGGTGCAGAAGTTCAGTTACCACCTCGTTACTCCCGTAACGGGTGCGAATTTCTTGCTAAAAGGTTCTTTTTCAGCGTTTTGCGTTGCTATGCTGTCAAATAACTCCTTTCAAATACAAAGTTACAACAATTCTTTTAATGGGCTAATATCAATAATCAAAATTTAGAGATTGCGCATATAAGTATATGCAGATTTCTCTAAAAGCAAAATATGTACTACCTTTGTCTCGATTTTTAGTTAGTAACCCTATAAAACAATGCTTTATGTTCTTGTATTCGGCATAAATCCATATTTTGAGTCCGCATTTATAGATTTATAAATGCCTGGTGTTGGGCTAATTATGCTCGGCATTTGTCAAAATATGGATATTCTCGTTTTTACCAACATTATTATTCATTTAGGGTAGTCTATATTCATATAGACAGCCTGTGTTGTGCTTTAATGAGATATGACCAAAGAAATACAATTATCAGAACATTTTACATATAAGAAATTAATCCGATTTACTCTGCCGTCTATCGTAATGATGGTTTTTACCATGATTTATGGGGTTGCGGACGGCATATTTGTTTCAAATTTCGTAGGGAAAACTCCTTTTGTTGCGATTAACTTAATAATGCCTCTTTTGAATATCTTCGGTGCTTTCGGGCTGATGATAGGAACGGGGGGAAGTGCGCTTGTTGCCAAAACACTCGGCGAGGGGGATACGCTTAAAGCAAATAGAATCTTCTCCATGCTGGTTTATTTGCTGACGGCATTGGGGATTGGACTATCTGCTTTCAGCCTTATTTTCCTCGAACAAATTGCAGTATGGCTCGGTGCGAAAGGTCAGGTTATTAATGATTGTGTAACTTATGGTAGCATAATGCTTCCCGTTTTGCCTGCCTTTCTCTTACAGAATGCCTTTCAAGCATTTTTTGTAACGGCAGAAAAGCCCCGATTAGGGCTGATTGTGACAATAATGGCAGGCGTTACCAATATTCTATTGGATTTGCTGCTTGTCGTAGCATTGCGATGGGGATTGTCGGCTGCTGCCGCTACCACTGCAATCGGTCAAATTATAGGCGGTTTTATTCCACTATTGTATTTTGCGCTTCCGAACAAAAGCCTTTTACAACTGACAAAGCCATATTATAACGGTGCCGCAATGATGAAAACCATAACCAATGGTTCTTCAGAGTTTGTTTCCAATATCTCTCTGTCCATTGTCGGTATGTTGTATAATTTCCAATTACTTAAATATATAGGCGAAAACGGAGTTGCGGCTTACGGGTTTATCATGTATGTTGCCTTTATCTTCACCGGAGTATTCTTGGGGTATTCTATTGGGTGTCTGCCGATAATCGGCTACCATTATGGAGCAAGTAATCATAGAGAACTGCAAAGTCTATTCCGCAAAAGTTTGGTACTCGTTCTGTGTGGGGGCTTGCTGCTTACTGCAATGGCAGAAATCCTTGCCCTGCCTCTTTCCAAAATCTTTGTGGGATATGATGTGGAATTATTGAATACGACGAAACACGCCTTTATGCTGTATTCTATTTCATTCTTAGTCGTAGGCTTCAACTTGTTTGGCTCTACCTTTTTCACGGCACTGAATGACGGGCTTGTTTCGGCTGGCATTTCTTTTTCACGGACAATGATATTTGAAACGGGGGCTGTTCTTGTGTTGCCATTACTACTCGGTATCAATGGAATATGGTTATCTATTGTTTGTGCGGAGTTAATGACGCTTGTGGTAACAATCTATTTGTTTATACGGTTTAGACCGAAGTATCACTATTAAAAACATGAGGCTGACCCAAAAGGTCAGCTTCTTTGTTTATAAGGATAGTATCTGAATGTGGTGATAGGTATTGCAGAGGACACCATTCGCATTATTCGCTCCA
>QWCB01001665.1_pt1 | contig 20828 bp, 19 predicted proteins | sample 1972511 | NCBI WGS metagenome assembly QWCB01 (sample SAMN09866719, study PRJNA288562) | Human gut metagenome isolate term5_stool, whole genome shotgun sequencing... | isolation source: gut | host: Homo sapiens | place: USA: California
CATCTTGAGTATTCTTTCTGCTTTTATATCGTCTTTCTTTTTCGGGCAAATATTCTTTTCCAAATTTACTTTCAATATATTTTGTGGCTTCTGCCCTTGCTTCCTTTGAAATTCTAAGCGAATCGGTTCTCATATATGTAATTAGACCTACGGTTCCGAGTTCACCTAAATTTATACCTTCATAAAGCTCTTGAGCCGTTTTCATTGTTCTGCGCGTTCTAAAACCGAGTCTGTTTGAAGCAGCTTGCTGTAAGGTGGAAGTATTAAAAGGCGGTGCTGGTGTTCTTTTGCGTGTTCCGTATTTTACACTTTCAATTTTATGATCCGCTTTTTCTAAAAATTCAATATATCTGTCGTTTTCTTCTTTATTTTTAATTTCTACCTTTCCGTTTTCATCTTTAACTAAAGATGCCGTAAAAGTTTCTTTTTTATCTTTTATATTAAAATCTGCATTAATCGTCCAATATTCTTCGGGTTTAAACGCCCTTATCTCATTTTCACGATCGACAATCAGTCTGACAGCGACACTTTGAACTCGCCCTGCAGAAAGTCCCCTTCTTATTTTTTGAGAAACAAAAGGACTTAATCTGTATCCGAAAAGACGGTCTAAAATTCTCCTTGCCTTTTGAGCCTCAAAGAGATCCATGTCGATTTTTTTCGGATGTTTTATTCCTTGCTCAACACCCGTTTTGGTAATTTCATTAAAATACACTCTGTTTTTTTCGTTCAAATCTAATCCGAGTATGTGTGCAAGATGATAAGAAATTGCTTCACCCTCTCGGTCGGGGTCGGTCGCGAGCAATACTTTGTTTGATTTTTCAGCTTTCTCTTTCAGTGTCTTAACAAGTTTTTCCTTGCCTTTAATAATTCCATACTTAGGTTCAAAATTATTTTTGACATCAATATTTAACCTTGCTGCGGGTAAGTCTCTGATATGGCCCATAGAAGCTTCTATTTCATAGTCTTTACCCAAATAATGAGAAATTGATTTTATCTTTGTCGGTGACTCAACAATAATCAAAGTTTTGTCAGACTTTGATTTGGTAGTTGCTTTTTTTGTTGTCGCTTTTTTAGTCGTTGTTTTCTTTGCGGTTGTTTTCTTCACCGTAGGTTTTTCAGTCTTTGCTTTTTTGGTTGTTTTACTGTCAGTTGTCTTATTAGTCATTTTATTCCTTCCTTAAGAATATATGTATTTCCCCGTTTGCGTGACTTTTATATATTCTGCCATTTCTAATTTAGTCAGTATAATCATTAGTTTGTCTGCAGTCAACTTTGTCTTTTGCAATAAATCGTCGAACGCAATCTCTTCGTCGGTTATATTTTGATATACTTTTATAATATCTTCGTCAAAATCACCGTCAAGACTTTTCTTTTTTTTCGGCTTTGAAAATATCTCAAAATTTTCATTTGAATTATAATCTGTAATATTATATTCGTATAAGATATCGTTTGGTGTGAGCACGGGTATTGCACCGTCTTTAATAAGTTTATTGGACCCCAGAAAACCGTTTTTAAAAATTGGTCCGGGAGTAACAAAAACATCTTTTCCTTGCTCTAAAGCATATCTTGCCGTTATCAGCGATCCGCTTTTATATCCGGCCTGCGTTATAAGAACACCTCTTGAAAGTCCCGAAATAATTCTGTTTCGTATCGGAAAATTATATTTATATGCAGGAGTTTTAGGTGGAAACTCTGAAATTAAAACTCCCGTATTCTCAATCTTTTTTGAAAGAGATATAAAAGAGGTTCTATATGGGAAACAAAGTCCGCTCCCCAAAACACAGATTGTATCGGCATTGTTCTTTATTGCCTCTTCGTGCGCGACAGAATCAATTCCCATGGCACCGCCGGAAACTATCGTAATATTGTTTTCGGCAAGGACTCTTGCAAACTCACTTGTTACTTTAAGATAATCATTTGAAGGATACCTGCTTCCGACAATTGCGAATTTGTTTTCATTCGACAAAAGCTCTTTTCTGCCCTTTGAATACAGCAAAATCGGTAAATCTTCAATTTTCAAAAGTTCTTGCGGATAGAACTTAGAATTATATGTGATTATATCAATATTATTTTTTTGACAGTCTTTTATTATATTGATTACATCAAGATCTTTAACCTTGTTTATTCGCTCAATCTGCGCTCCGGTGAAAAAGCCGGATAACTTCCACTCATATTCTCCGGCTAAAAAAATTCGGTTGCCGTTTTGAAATAATCCATAACTGATTTTTGATTTCCGATATACATAAGAGCAAGGCTCAATCTAACATCAAAAATCAGATTTTCGTCAAAAAATCGTTCTTGCAAGATTTTCTCCTGTTGTGGCAACAACGATAATATTAACTATAAACTTAATCTTTTGTCAAGATAAGAGTCCTTTTGACAAATTCTTTTGCCGAAAATCTACTTAAAATTTTTCGTCATTTCCCAAATCACTATATTTGCCGCGGCAGCCGCATTTAATGACTCTGTATTGTCAAACATTTTAATTGTAATTTTTTCGGTGAACTTTTCAACGACCTTGTCTATTCCGTTGCCCTCATTGCCGATTATGCAGGCACAGGGAGCCGAAAAATCAACTTTTCTTATATCTTTGGAATCATTATCTGCAAAAGTTCCGTAAACTCGAAAACCGTTATTTTTCAGAGATTGTAAAAACATCGTAATATCGTTGATTTGATATATGTTATCCTTAAAAGATGCACCCATTGCGGATCGTATCAGCTTGGGATTATATAAATCACAGCACTCACAAAGTATAATATGATCAATTCCGAGCGCCTTTGCAGATCTTAATATTGTGCCGATATTAAGTGGATTTTGTAATTTATATAAAATCAAAATTTGAGATTTGGAAATTTTAACTTTTAAATTTTCTCTCATCTTTACTTTTGCAAAAATCCCCTGATTTGTTTCGACATCGGATAATTTTTTTGCGACATTTTCAGAAATAAGAATTATTTTCTCTTCATCAAAATATGAAGTTATGCCTTTATTTTTATCTAAAGCTTCTCTTGTTATAAATAAATTTTCGACTTCAAAATTTGACTTTATTATTTCGTCAATCAGTCGAAAACCTTCAACAAGAAAGGCTTTTTCTTCATTTCTGAGTTTTGATGAATTATTTAATTTAGCAATTTGTTTGATTTTCGGATTGCTTGCCGATGTAATTTCTTTCATTTTTGTCCTTAAGAAAAAAGTCGCGTGGAAACCACACGACCGTTTTTTTATTTAAGCGCAGCCTTTGCCTGTTTTGTAAGTTCGGTAAAAGCGGACGGATCTTCAATTGCTATTTGTGATAACATTTTGCGGTTTAAGTTGATGCCGCTCTTTTTGAGTCCGTTTATGAATGTTGAGTAATTCATGTCATTCATCTTGCATGCTGCCGAGATTCTTGCTATCCAAAGACGACGGAAATCTCTTTTCTTAAGTTTTCTGCCGACATATGCATATTGGCCGGATTTCATTACCGCCTGTTTTGCGGTTCTGAATAAACGGTGCTTTGAGCCATAATAGCCTTTTGCAAGTTTTAATACTTTATTTCTTCTTTTGCGCGTAGATAAAGCGCCTTTGATTCTTGCCATGTGAATTTACCTCCTCGTTTATTTGTATGGAATAAGTCTCTTGATTTGCTTTTCGTTTGTCTTGTCGGCAACGGATGTTCCACGAAGCTGTCTTTTTCTCTTCGTAGTCTTTTTGTTTAAAATATGCGATTTGTTTGCATGAGCAATAATCGGCTTGCCGCTTTTGGACAATTTAAATCTCTTTTTTGCTCCACTATGTGTTTTAATTTTTGGCATTTATAGTCACTCCTTATTTATTTTTGTTTTTTTGGTACCAGGAACATCAGCATCTGTCTTCCCTCTAATTTAGGTGCCTTTTCAATTTCGGCACAATCTTTGAGAAAATCGGCGAATCTATTCATAACTTCGGTTCCGTTTGCCTTGTGCGCCATTTCACGTCCCCTGAATCGAATGCTCACCTTTACCTTATCGCCATGCTCGATAAAACGCTTTGCATGTCCGGCTTTTGTTTCAAAATCGTGAGTGTCAATATTAACAGAAAGTCTGATTTCTTTGATTTCAACAACTTTTTGTTTTTTCTTGTTTTCTTTCTCACGCTTGTTTATCTCAAAAAGATATTTGCCGTAGTCCATGATTTTAACAACCGGCGGGTTTGCCATCGGTGCTATTTTAACTAAATCAAGATTACGATCTTCCGCCTTTTCAAGAGCTTCTCTTGCAGACATGATACCAAGTTGTTCACCGTCTTCTGACACGACTCTAAGTTTGGGGTCACGAATTTGTCCGTTTACCTCAATATTTCTGTTTTTGCTAATGCTACTACACCTCCATAAAAATATAAGTGGACGGAAAAATTCCGTCCACAAAATAAATTCATATTTTGAAACCCTTACGATTGCTCTTCGGGTGAGAACGAAACTTCTCTTAATCACGCTGGTATATTACACGATAATAAACTCAATGTCAAGAAAATATCAAAATTTGATATTCATATTATTATAGATGTTATTTATTGTTTGATTTTTTATTTTACCCTCAAAAATATTTTCTTGCCTTTTTTGATTACAATAGGATTTTTCTTGATTTCTTCAACGCTGAAAGTTTTTTGAATATCTTTAATCTGCTCATCATCAATTCGTACTCCGCCTTGAGCAACCAAGCGCCTTGCTTCAGAATTTGAATTTGTAAGTCCGGTTTCGGTGAGCAATGATAAAATACCGATTTCTCCGCTTTTTTGATCAAGCTCAAATTCAGGCATGTTGGCATTGTCTGATTTGTTGTCAAAGATAGCCTTTGCAGCCTTGTCCGCTTCATCGGCCTTTTCTTTTCCATGGACAAGTTTAGTAAGTTCATAAGCCAAAACAGATTTTGCCTTATTTATTTCCTGTCCCTCAAGTTTTTCATATTCTTCAATTTCCTCAACGGGAACAAAGGTCAACATTTTCATACATTTTATTACATCTGCGTCGTCTATGTTTCTCCAGTATTGATAGAAATCATAGACCGATGTTTTTTCTTCGTCCAACCAAACGGCGCCTGCAACAGTTTTGCCCATTTTTTGTCCCTGAGAGTTAGTCAAGAGATTGATTGTCATAGCATAGGCGTCTTCTTTACCTAATTTTTTTCTGATGAGCTCTGTTCCGAAAAGCATGTTGGACCACTGATCGTCTCCGCCAAACTGAAGATTACAATTATATTTTTTATACAGTGTATAAAAATCATAACTCTGCATTATCATATAGTTGAATTCCAAAAACGAAAGTCCGTTTTTAAGTCTCTGTTTATAGCATTCGGCTGCCAGCATTTTATTTACCGAAAAACAGGCCCCGACCTCTCTGAGTAGATCGACATAATTTAAATCAAGCAACCACTCGGCATTGTTTACGACTTTTGCTTTATCTAAATCTATAAATCTTGAAATTTGTTTTTTGAAACATTCAATGTTGTGATCGATAACATCTGTCGTCATCATTTTTCTCATATCCGTTTTACCGGACGGATCTCCTACTCTGCCGGTTCCTCCGCCAAGCAAAACAATAGGGGTATTCCCTGCCTCTTGAAGACGTTTCATCAAACAAAGGGCCATGAAATGTCCGACATGTAAGCTGTCGGCAGTAGGATCAAATCCGATATAGAAAACTCCCTTGCCTGAATTTATCAAATCTCTTATAGCTTCTTCATTGGTTGTTTGAGCTATTAATCCTCTGCGTTTTAATTCTTCATAAATTTTCATTCTTATCCTCCGCTTGACTTAACATTTCTTTTGCAGTTTTTATTTGATTTTCCGTTTGATTGATGCCGCCCATTAGTCTTGCAATTTCATTGACCTTATCATTATAATCCAAAGCTTTGATTTTTGTATAAGTTCTGTCATTTTTTACAGCTTTTTCAATATAAAGATGATGATCCGCATAGGATGCAACTTTAGCATTATGAGTAACCGCAACCACTTGAGCCTTTTTAGATACCTGTTTTAATTTAATTGCGATTTTTTCGACAGCAGAGCCGGAAACTCCGGTATCTATTTCATCATAAATCAAAGTCGAAACTTCGTCCTTTGTTGAAATAATATTTTGCATAGCAAGCATAATTCTGGAAAGTTCTCCGCCTGAAGCTATATTTTTCAATGGTTTCAGTGATTCACCTTTGTTTGGAGAAATTAAAAATTCCACTTTGTTTCTTCCGCTTTTTGAATATTCAACTTTTTTTATATCAACCTTAAACTTGCAATTTTGCATGTCGAGTTCGGCAAGCTGGTTTGTAATTTTTTCTTCTAATATATCGGCAGTCTCAAAGCGTTTTTTTTCAATCTTTTGTGCAAGATTTTTAACTATATCATTATACTTGAGTCTTTTCTCATTCAGTTCTTTCAATTTTTCATCGGAAAAGGCAAGATTTTTCAAATCTTCTCTGAGTTTATCGGCATATTCTAAAATATCCTTCTCTTCTTTTCCGTATTTCATCGAAAGTTTCAGGATTTTATCGAGTCTTAAATCGATATCTTCAAGTTTAGTTTCGGAATCTTCACCGTTTCCCACGAAATTTTTAATTCCGTCGTTATACTCTTCCAGTCGATATGCCATATCTAATATATCTTCACTGTTTTTAGAAAATTCTTTTTTATATTCTGAAAATTTAGAGTATTCATTTGACAATTGTTTTAAATTTTCAACAATTCCGAAATCAGAATCTCCGCCGTTAATCATTTCATCTATTAAAGACGCCATTTTCATTAAATCTCGACTCTTTTGCAAAAACTCTCTCTGTTTACGAAGCTTTTCTCTTTCTCCGACTTGAATTTCCGCCTTTTCTATTTCAGAAAGTTCATATTCCCAAAGTTCCTTGTTTTCATTGGCTTTTTTAAGTTCTTCGTTAATATTTCTGATCTCTAAAACTAATTTTTTAAGTTCTTCGAAATTTTCACGATACTCTGAAAGTAAATTTTCATAATTTCCGAGTGAGTCAAGCATTTCAAGATGATTATTTGCAGAAAGCAAAAATCTTCCATGTTGCTGTCCGACAATTTGCACCAAAGAAAAAGAAGCTTCTTTAAGCATACTTGCGGTAACCGCTTTACCGTTTATTCTGCATGAAGTTTTACCGTTTTTAAAAATTTGTCTGCTCAGCAAAATTGAATCTTCCGGTTCAACACCAAGTTTACTAAGTCTTTCTATGGTTGATTTGTTTAGATTTGAAAAGAGAGCGGACACTTCCGCCTTCTCTTCTCCGGTTCTTATTATATCTTTTGATGTTCTCTGTCCTGAAATCGCATTTATTGAATCGATTATTACAGACTTTCCCGCTCCGGTCTCTCCGGTTAAAATGTTGAGCCCGTCGGAAAAATCAATGTCTGCTTTTTCAATTACTGCGATATTTTCAATTCTGAGATTTTCGAGCATTTTATCCGTTCTTTATTTCTAAGATTTCTCCCTTTAAGTCACTTGCGGCAACGTCCGATTTACAGCAAATGAAAATCGTATCGTCACCTGCAATAGTTCCGACAACATCTTTCAAGTTTATTGCATCAATTCCCGCACATGCGGCATTTGCAAGTCCGGAGTGGCATTTTACGACACAAATATTCCTTGCGCTTTCAACTGAAATTACGCTATCTCCGATTATTGATCCAATTTTACCCTTAAAGCTGTCACCGACTACGGTCTGTGTGCTGTAATGAAGTCTGCCGGTTGAATCCTGAACTTTAACAAGATGTAAGTCTTTTATATCTCTCGATACTGTAGCCTGAGTTGCTTCAAAACCCGCCTCTGAAAGTAATTCTATCAGTTCTTCCTGAGTTGATACTTTATGATTTTTAACAATATCTAAGAGCAATTCCTGTCTCATTTTTTTTATGTTCATGCTATACCCTTCTATAAAGTAATTTATTGTGAAGCACATCGAAAAATTCGTCTTGCTTTAATCGGACTATCTTCAGATTTTTATCAGATTTTTCTATTATTATCTTATGATTTTCTCCTATGTTTACAGTTGATTCTCCGTCAAGCGACAAAAACAGTTCTTTATTGCTTGCTTTTGGACTTACTTTAACTTCAAATCTACTGTCTTTTGAAAAAACTACAGTCCTCGAAAAAAGAGAATGTGTACAAATCGGAGTTACTAAAATTCCCTCGATTGTCGGATCTAAAACGGGACCACCCGCAGAAAGAGAATAAGACGTTGAACCCGTGGGAGTTGATATGATAAGTCCGTCTCCTCTGTATGTGAAATAATCTTTTCCGGAAACCTTAACTTCTATATCGGTCATTTTTAGGATTGTTCCCCTTGCCAAAACAACGTCATTTATACAGGTATCTTTTTTTATAAAATTATCTCCGTCATAAAGTGACATATCGAGCGTCATTCTGTTTTCAACTTCATAATCACCTGTTTTTAGCTTTGACAACAGTTCAAGCTCGTTTGATTCAAGTCCTGCGAGGAAAGCCAAATTTCCTGCATTTACCCCTAAAACAGGTTTTGAAAACTTGAGGGCTTTTTTCCCGGTATATAAAAGGGAACCGTCTCCGCCTATCGAAATTATCATATCGCACCAATCTAAAAGCTTTTCTTCGGGTAAATATGATATTTCGTCGGTATCAAAAAAAGCTTCTTTATCTTCCGCCTTTATTTTATTTTCAATACCGAATTTCTTTAAATATTTGATGATTTCGACGGTTGTCGGGACAGATCTCTCTCTCGTTAAATTCGGCAAAAGTGCAATTTTCATTATTATCCCCTCTGTAATTTTTCATGTGAGATGTCTACAAGTTTTTCTATATCAAAATCAAAATCTACTTTTTCGGATGTTTTTTTGAAATATATCAGATATTCAATATTCCCTTTTGGTCCTTTAATCGGCGAAAAATCAAGATTCAAGACAAGCAGGCCCAAAGTTTTACAGAATTCATTAATTTTTTTGATAACTTCAATGTGAGTTTGATTTTCTCTGACGACTCCGTTTTTTCCGACTTTTTCTCTGCCGGCTTCAAACTGTGGTTTTATAAGGCAAACGGCTTCCCCACCATCTTTAAGAAAGTTGCATAAGACAGGGATAATAATTTCAAGAGATATAAAAGACACATCTACGGAAGCAAAATCGATCTCATCTTCGCACTGTTCTTTTTCGAGATATCGAAAGTTCTGTCTCTCAAGATTTACGACTTTATTATTGTTTCTCAAATTCCAGTCAAGTTGCCCGTATCCGACATCTATCGCGTAAACTTTTTTTGCACCGTTTTGCAACATACAATCGGTAAATCCTCCGGTAGAGGCACCGATATCCATGCAAATTTTATCTTGCAAATCTATTTTAAAAGAATTTATTGCTTTTTCAAGTTTTAGACCTCCGCGACTGACATATTTTAATTTTTCACCGCGAATTTCAATTTCATCCGTCGGGCTGACAGTCATTCCGGCTTTTAAGGCTCTTTGACCGTTCACAAACACTTTGCCCTCCATAATCAGAGCTCTGCTTTTTTCCCCGGATGAGATCCCTTTGTGTTCCGTCAGATATTTATCTAACCTTAATTTGCTTTTCATTTTTCAAAATTTCTTCTGTTTGCTTTTCGGAACTTAATTTATATTGATCAAACAAATTTTTAATTTCAGCTTGTTTTATAAAATCATTATTAACGGCATAGGGATAATATTTTCCGCCGTAGCCCGATTCAATCAATAAGTTACCGAGCTTTTCACTTATTCCTCCGCTCTTTACCGCTTCTTCAAAGAAATATATTTTTTCTTTCTTTTGAAGAATTTTAATAAGAGATTTGTCAATCGGAAAAATTCTGTTTAGTTTAATCAGTTCAATATCGACCGATTTTTCTGCAAGTTTTTCAAGTGCCTTTGCAGATTCCGAAAAAACCCTTCCGTAAGTTACAACGGCAATTTTTGAAGTCTTTTTGCCAAAGACGGAGAAATCGTCAAAGCTCAATTTATATCCCTTAGGTTTATATCCCTCTCCGGATTTCGGATATCTTATCGCATAGATTTTATTCTCTTTACTTTCAACAAGCTTATCCAAATAAAGGCTCTGCTCGTCAAAATAAGACGGAGAATATATTTCGGTATTCGGTATTGTCGACAAAAATCCGACATCAAAAATTCCCTGATGAGACTGTCCGTCTGCCGGAACAAAACCGGCACGATCAATACACAAGATTAATTTTTGCTTTTGCATTGCAACATCATGAAAGAGTTGATCGTAACAACGCTGAAGAAAAGTTGAATAAACGACAAAAACCGGGTTCTTTCCGCCCTTTGCAAGTCCGGAAGAAAAAGTCGTTGCAAATTCTTCGGCTATTCCCACATCAAAGAATCTGTTCGGAAACTTTTCTCTAAATTTTATCGTTCCCGTACCATCTGCCATAGCAGCCGTAATCACACAGAGATCGAGATTTTTTTCACCCTGTTTAATTATTTCTTTAGAAAAATTACTTGAAAAACTTTCGCTTTCCTTTGTGTAAAACTCTCCGTTTGCGGGATTAAATTTAGATACTCCGTGATATTTGCTGGGATCCTTTTCGGCAAATTCATATCCTTTTCCCTTAATCGTATTAATGTGAATTAATACCGGTCCTCGGATTGTCTTTGCGGATTCCAAAGCATTTATCAAGCTGTCTAAATCGTGTCCGTCAATGGGTCCCATATAATCAAAGCCCATATTTTCAAACATATTGCTTTGGTAAAGCGAATTTTTAAGCGCTTTTTTCATTCTAACCAAGGATTTATGTATGGGTTCTCCAAAAACGGGAATCTTATCTATTCCCAAGGCAAGCTTTTCTTTTGTTTTGTAGTATTCGGGTCTTGTCCTAAGATCCGCCAAATATCTTGCAAATGAACCGACATTTGGTGAAATAGACATTTCGTTGTCATTTAAAATAACAATTAAATTTGTATTCCTTATGCTCGAGTTGTTAAGAGCTTCATAGACAAGTCCATTAGTAAAAGATCCGTCGCCGATTACAGCAATAGAATAATTGTTTCTTCCGTTAATCTTATTTGCTATTGCAAGCCCGGTTGCTTCGGCAATAGAAGGTCCGCTGTGACCTGCGGCAAATTTGTCATGTTCGCTTTCATCGGGATCGGTAAAACCGGAAAGTCCTTTTTCCTGTCTGAGAGTATTAAACTTTGAAAGTCTTCCGGTTAAAATTTTATGTGTATAACATTGGTGACCGACGTCCCAAATTATCGAGTCATCGGGTGAATTAAAAACCAAATGCAGCGCAATTGAAAGTTCAACCACACCCAAATTTGAAGAGAGATGGCCGCCGTTTTCACTGCAAGTTTTGATTAAGACCTCTCGGACTTCATTCGCAAGTTGCTTTAAAGCAATATTGCTTAAATGCTTTAAGTCCTCCGGCGATTTTATTTTATCTATGTATTTCAAAGAATCATTCCTTTAATTTATGCGATTGATAACACTTTCCGCGATTTTAATTAGTATTTCGGTATTTGGAAATTTATCTATTGCGGAAATTGCACGATTAACCTGTTCTTTTGATTTAATTTCAGTTTCTTCAAGTCCAAAAATTTTAACATAAGTGGCCTTATCGTTCAAATCATCACTGCCCGTTTTTTTGCCAAGCAATTTTTCATCGCCTTTAACATCCAAAACATCATCGGTTAACTGAAATGCAAGTCCGAGACACTTTGAATATTCTTTTCCGGCAGATATCATATTCTCATCGGCACCGGCAAAAATAAGACCTGAAACAACTGAAGCTTCAATAAGTTTGGCAGTTTTTAAGAAGTCGATTTTACTCAAAATTTCTTCACTCGGTTTTTTGCTCTCACTGTCAAGGTCTAAAGCTTGTCCCGCTATCATTCCCTTACCGCCTGCGCAGTCTGATACAAGCCTTATAATCTCTACTTTTGTCTCATCGTCAGTTTCACTTTCGGTAATTATCTTGAAACTGTCGGTAAGCAACAGATCTGATGCAAGCAAAGCCTTTGCTTCGCCAAATTTTATATGACTGGAAGGTTTACCTCTCCTTAAGTCGTCGTTGTCCATACACGGCAAATCATCTTGAATCAATGAATAAGTGTGCACCATTTCTAAGGCTGCAGCAACGGGAACAATTTTCTTTTTATCCCCGCCAAAAGCGTCACAAAACTCCATAGCAAGCGTAGGTCTAAGCCTTTTACCGCCATTTTTTACACTGTAATATGCAACTTCATAGAGCTCACTATTGACTGAGTTTTCGTTAAAAAATTTATCTAAATATTCATCAACAAGTATTTTATCTTGTTTTATAACGTCAGAAAAATTCACTTTATTCCTCCGTTTTTTCTCCGTTTAATTTTATAACCTTGAGTTCGGCTTCTTTTAATGTTTTTTCGGCAAAATTAATAAGTTTTTGTCCTTCTTCAAATAATTTAAGAGACTGTTCCAAATCTAAATTGCCCTCATTTAACTTCATAACAATTTCATCAAGTCTTTTAACCGCATTTTCATAGGTCATTTCCTGTTTTTCATTCATTGTTTTTCCTCTTTTCGTCAACGGATACTGTTATTTCTCCGTCATACATAATCAAGTTCAACTTGTCTGAACTGTCTATTTCATCAACTGATTTTATTACTTTATCCTGTTTTTTTACAAAAGCATATCCTCTGCTCATAATCTTTTTTGGATCAAGGGATTTCATTTGAGAAACAAGTTTAGAAAATTCAAGATTTTTATTTCCGATTATCTTTTCCGTTGCACTAATCAGATTTTTGGTAATTATATCGAGTCGCATAAATTTTTCATTTATTAATGCTTCAGGAGAAGATAATAATCTGTGATTTTTAAAGTTTGAAAGTCGCAAAGTTAGATTTTCAATTTTCGATTGAATGAAATTATCAAAAAAAAGTTTTGTTTCCCTTAGTTTTGTAAGTTCATCATTTATATCCGGCACTGCAATCTCAGCCGCAGCCGTCGGAGTCGCCGCACGCTTATCCGCGACAAAATCAGAAATTGTAAAGTCAACTTCATGACCTACGGCAGAAATAATCGGAATATGGCAGTTAAAAATTGCCCTTGCGAGATTTTCATCGTTAAAGCAGAATAAATCTTCATAGGATCCGCCGCCTCTTCCGACAATTATCAAATCGGCGTCTGAGTTTTTATCAAGTTTGTTTATGGCATTTGTTATTTTCTCCGCCGCTTTCTCGCCTTGAACCGGCACCGAATATATTTCCAAACAACATAGCGGATATCTTCTTTTCAGCACATTAATAATGTCGTGAATCGCAGCACCTTCCCCGGAGGTTACCGCCACGATTTTATCGGGTCTTTTAGGTAATGGTTTTTTGTGTTTTTCGTCAAACAAGCCTTCATTTTGGAGTTTCTGCTTTAACAATTCAAACTTTTGGCTGAGATTTCCGATACCAACCTCTTTGATATCATAGACAATCAGTTGATATCTTCCGTCTTTTTCATATATTGAAGGTCTGCCCTTAACCAGAACTTTTTTTCCTTCTTCAAGAATGAAATTCAAATTTTTGGCATATTGTTTAAACATTATGGCGCTGACAGAAGCACTGTTGTCTTTCAAGGTGAAATAAATATGTCCCGAAGAATATTTATCTCTCAAACTTGAAATTTCGCCTTCAACAAGAAAATTATTAAAAACGGGATTGGTGTCTAAGAAAACTTTAACCGTTTTATTTAAGTCGGATACGCTAATTATATTATCCATTTATTTGCTCTTTTACGACAGAAGACAAAACCCCGTTTACGAATTTATAATCGTCTTTTGAAGAATATTTTTTTGACAATTCAACTGCTTCATTTATAGTGACTTTAACGGAAATATCTTCATCAAAAACAATCTCGGCAACGGCCATTCTAATTATTGCAAGAGAGGTTTTCGGAATTCTGTTAATTGTCCATTTCTTACAATATTTACTTATTGTTTTGTCAATTTCATCTTTATTTGTAATTGTCTTTAAAAATAAATTTCTAACATAATCGGTAACTTGAATTTCAGCTTCATTTACTGCTATATCGAGAATTTCATCAGGATCTTGACCTTCGGAAAAGATCTCTTCAAATATTAAAATAAAGGTGTTTTCTCTTTCTTTTTTTCGATTCATAATTCACTCCTGTCTGTCTTGTAATTTTAGCATAATAACTATGTTTTAACAATGATATACCGCATATTCAATCCTTTTATACACTGTGCGTATAATTTGCCTATATCTCTTTTATACATTATAATTTAACCAAATATTCAAGAGGTGCCTATGTCCAAATTAAAACAGTTTTTGAAAAACAATAAATACATCCTGATCTCAGGACTTACCGTTTTTCTTGTTGCAACAATTATTTTAATAATACATAAAGTTTCACCTTTCGGTGACAGAACAATTCTCAGAATGGATTTATATCATCAGTACGGGCCTCTTTTTGCTGAGATTAAACAAATTTTTTCGGGCAAAGGCAATCTGTTTTATTCGATGAATTCCGGCGGTGGCTCTGCATTTTTAGGAAATTACTTTAACTATCTTTCTTCTCCGTTTAACTTTTTTGTGCTTTTGGTTCCGACAATTCATATAGATATTGCTATTGCGCTCATGTTTATCTTCAAAATGGGAATGATAGGAATAAGCTTTTCATATTATTTAAAGAACAGTCAAAACACTAAAATTGACGGACCAATGCTTATAGGATTTTCTTTAATGTATGCTTTCTGCGCCTATATAATCGCCTATTATTGGAACATAATGTGGATAGATGCCCTCTACATGTTGCCGTTTGTGATTTTAGGTCTTGAAAAATTAATCGACGAAAAATCACCTGTTTTATATGTAATATCAGTTTTTTTAACCGTTTTTTTTAATTATTATATCGGATTTATGGTCTGCCTTTTCACCATAATTTATTTTCTTGCCTGCTTCTTTTCTTCAAAAAAAACTATAAGCCCTAAAAGTTTTATTATCTCTTTACTTAGATATATTCTATATTCAATAGTAGCTTTTGGTCTGTCATGTGTTGTGTTAATACCGATTATAGAACTTTTGAAAAACAGTTCTGCAACCGGTGATGTATTTCCAAATACAATAAGCGTTAACTTCGAATTTTTAGACTTTATCGCAAATCACTTTGTTTCGGTAAAACCGACAATAAGATCATCGGGAACAGATGTTTTGCCAAATGTTTATTCCGGAATGGCAGTATTTATCTTAGTTCCTACTTTCTTTTTAAATGAAAAAATCAAACTTCGAAAAAGAATTTCTCGCTTTATAATTATTGCTTTGCTTTTTTTAGGAATGAATATAAATATCTTAAACTTCATTTGGCACGGACTACATTTTCCGAATGATTTGCCTTACCGTTTTTCTTTTATATATTCTTTCATTTTAATAACAACGGCAGCCGAAGCCTTTGTAAATCTCGATAAAAAGTTTGATAAGAAGATTCTTTTTGCGCTTTTTATATGCTTTGCGATTATAATTGCAGTTCAAAAATTAACTTCTAAAAATGTTACCGATTTAACAATTTACTTGAGTCTTATATTCGTTTTGGCTTATGCGTCTTTCTTTATCAGCTTTTCAAAGATTAATACATCGAAAAATTTACTTTCATTTGTCTTTGTTTTGCTTGTAATCGCCGAAGTCTTATCCGGCAGCGTAAATAATTTTGAAATCAATCAAGATAAAAGCAGCTATATGACCGGATACAATGAATTTAAGAATTATCAAAAAGAATTGAAAATCTTAAATAACGATGTTTTCTATCGCGAAGAAATGTTATACAGCAACACAAAGATGAATCCTTCACTTTACGGATATAACGGAATTTCAGTATTTTCTTCCATGACAAATGAAGGTGTTTCAAATTTTCATAATAATTTGGGACTTGCAGGCAACTATATAAATTCATATACATACAGCTTGCAAACTCCATTCTACAACTCTTTATTTTCGATGAAATATCTATATAACAATATGCCGGGACTGAGACCGTCGATTGATTATTATGACTCGAAGAAGATAGGAAGCACTTATAATCTGACAGAAAATAAATATGTTTTACCGCCAGTTATTCCCGTTAATAAAGAAGTTGAAAAATTTACAGCATTAAAACACAGGCCATTTGTAAATCAACAAAAATTATTTCAAAAATTCGGATTTAAAAGCGATCTCTTTACGGATGTTGAGCTCACAGACTATGTTACTTCTAACTTAGAAGATTCAGATGACAATAAAGATGATTCAATTTCTAAATTCAGAAAAACTAAAGATAAAGATTTAACAAGCATATCAACAGAATTCCAATGCCCGAAAACTGCGAATTACTATGTATATTTTGCCGCGCGTGGTATCAGTGCTGTTGATTTATATAGCACAGACGGACTCTCAATGAACATCAGTCTTGATGAACCGAGCATAATCGACCTTGGACAGTTAGACAAGGATCAACAGGTTTTCTTTAATTTTGTTTGCAAAGAGGACGCAAAAGATATAGATTTATTCAGTAAAGCCGTATTTTTTAATGACGATGTCTTTATCAAGGGATATAATGATTTAAAAGAAAGGTCCACTACGGCGACAATGAAAAATAATACAATTCAAAATGATATAATCGTTAATAAAGATGATATTGTTTTGACTTCATTTCCCTATGATTTAGGTTGGAATATATACATTGACGGCGAAAAAATAAACAAAAATGATTATATAAAAGTCGGAAACGCCTTGCTTGCATTCAAATGTCCTACGGGAAAGCACAGTATAAAACTAAAATATTTTCCTCCGGGTTTGATTGCCGGCAATTTAGTCTTTGTAGTTTCACTCACAATATTTATCTTTTTAATAAAATATGAAAAAACAGGAGCTAAGCAAAAATGAACGATTGGTTTACCCTCGACAACGCGGCAAAAGTTTTTCCGGGACAAAACACTTCAACCTGGTCCAATGTCTTCAGAATGACTGCCGTCTTATATGAAACCGTTGATCCGGCAAGACTCTCAATAGCGGCAAACAACGTTATAAAAAGATTTCCCTGTTTTGATGTTGAAATCCATAAAGGTCTCTTCTGGTACTATTTTGAAAAAAATAAATCAGGTCATCTGCCCGTTAACAAGGATAGGAATAATCCCTGTCTCAGAATAAAATTCCATGAAAACAATCGATATTTAATAAGAGTTTATTATCATAACAATCGTATTTCGGTTGAAATATTTCACGCTCTTTCGGATGCATTCGGACTTTCAAGATTTCTCTGCACTTTGGTGGCAGAATACTTAAGAACAGGCGGTCATAAAATCCCGCCGGGTGATGCTGTTTTAGATTTGAACGAAGAGTCAACGGAAGATGAGATGATTGACGCGACAGCTCATTTTGCGAGAGAATCAAAAGCAAGAATCAAAAATGAAGGCGGTTCTTTTTACCATGTGCAGGGCGAAAAATATCCGTCCCATAATGTAAAAGTTACCACCGGATTCATCGATATGAACGATCTTAAAAAAATAACAAAATCATATCAGGTAACAATAACGGAATACCTCGCCGCAGCTTTGACCTATGTGGTTTATAATCATCAAAAAAACTTTTCAACAACCGACAAATTAATCGGTTGCCAAGTTCCTGTTAATCTCCGAGGCTTCTATAACACAAACACGCTGAGAAACTTCAGTCTCTGTTATCAATTAAACTTAGACCCAAAATTCGGAGACTATACTTTTGATGAAATTCTCAAACAATTTGCCCTATACTTAAGATATATAAACAATGAAAAAACCATCGCCACAATGATAAGCTCGAACATGAGAAAAGAAAAAGCATCAAGGTATATACCACTTGTATTAAAAGATTTGTTTATGTCAATCTTCTTCGGAATATCTGCAGAACATAATACCTCCATTTTAATTTCAAATTTAGGATTGCTTAAAATTCCGACAGAAATGGAGCCTTTTGTCAAAGACTTTATCATGATTGCCCCTCACGGAATAAAAAATGCTGTCAGAACAGCTGCAGTAGGATATAAAAACACTTTAGCCGTGTCATTTACAAATATATTCAAAGATGATTCTGTCGAAAGAGAATTCTATCGATTTTTGGTAAAAAATAAAATTCATGTTAAAGTTGAAAGCAATATAGAATATTAAGGAGTAAATATGTCATACTGTGTAAAATGCGGCGTTGAACTTGATGAAAATATTAAGAAATGTCCCCTTTGTAAAACGCCGGTAATAAAGCCTTACGAAGATCATACATCTGATCCTCTGCCCTATTCATCGGAACTTTATATTCCCGCAAAACTCGGCAGAAGAATAATTGCATTTTATGTGTCAATTGGACTTTTGATTCCCAACCTTATTTTGTTCGCTTTTGCGCTTATGTTTCCGGTATTGGGAACCTTCGTGCGATATGTTATATCTACAAGTCTTCTGTTTTTCTTCATGGTATTATTTCCGCTGATGCAAAAGAAAGTTTATCCTTACATAATAATAACAATAGACTTTTTTGCACTTTTAACTTACCTGGCGTTTTTTGCATATATTTTTGACGGCAAAGAATGGTTTGCAAAAATAGCACTTCCTATAACCTGTGTTTTCGGTGGATTATCGGTTATATATTTACTCTGGATAAAAATAAAAAAGAGGAATTGGCGACAAATTTGCGCTTTCCTCTTTACTGAGCTCGGTATTTTTTCAATGTTTATGGAGTTTTTCTTGAGTAAATACTATAAACTTGGTTATATCGTAAAATTTTCGATTATCATTTTTCTGTCCTGTTTTGCATTTGCATTTTTCTTCTTAATATCAGACAGAAACAACAAATTGCAAAACTGGATATCGAAAAAATTTATTGTTTAACCTTATTTTTTATTTTTAACTAAAACTACAACTAAAACGGTTATTCCTATTAAGAACAGAATAACAACACCTATGATGAGCAAGATTCCCATGTTGAACTTGCTCTCTTTTTTCGCTCCTAAATCTTTTGCGGGCAGTTTTTCTCCGCTTATCTTGATTTTTTTGACTACATCATCCATATCTTTTGATGTCATCAAGCTGTCATATGAAACTGTAAATTGAGCATGAACTACTTTATTTTTTAAAAAGAATGAATAATCTACAACGCGAAATTTGAAATTTTCCGATCCAATAGAGACCGTTTGTTCTATGATGGTCTTAAAAACAGGGCTACTTTTTATTTTAATGAGCTTAGTATTTATTTTGTCTATTTGTATCTTTACATCGGGATCTGCTAAATTTTGAATACTTTCTTTTAATTCATTTTCAAATTTTTTGATGCTCTCATCATTTAAATCTGACGCTGCTTTTATAGCGCTGTTGTCGTGAACATAGAGTCTGAAATTTTCTTTTTTATCTCCCGGCAAAATAAAAACACTGAGATCTTCGATTCCTTCACTTATGATTTGAACATCTTTCTTTTCTTGCCAACCCTCGGGTGGATTAAAGGAATAATAAGTTGTCTTAACTGCAAATGCAGGTAAAGCACAGACAAAAACTATTATCGCTGTCAAAGCCAGTGTTATTATTCTTTTTGAAAGTTTATATTTTTTCATATTATCTCCCCCAAAATTAAGTCCATTTTATCATTTTGAACTTAGACTCTCAATATCCTTTTTTATCTGTTCTTGAAGTTCTGAAATATCTTTAAATTGGATTTCATCTCTTAAAAATCTAAGTAAAAAAACTTCAACTTCTTGATTATATAAGTTTCCCTCAAAATTCAAAATATGAGTCTCCGCTCTCTTTTTACCTTTTCCGACAGTTGGATGACAACCTATGTTTGTAACTGATGAATATTTTTTGCCGTCTATCACAACATAACTTTCATAGACCCCTTTTTTCGGAATAAAGATATATTTTGAAAAATATTGATTTATTGTGGGATATCCCAGGGTTTTATTTCCTATTCCGCTGCCCTTAACAACTTTTGAAATAAAAGAAAATGGTCTTCCGAGCATTTTATTGGCAGACTCAATGTCTCCCAAACTTAAATCTTCTTTAATTCGTGTGGAACTTATAGGCCTGTGTTCAAACTCATCAAGACTTATTATTTCAACACTTATGCCCTTTTCTTCGCAAAGTTTCCTAAGCAATTTTGTATCTCCGGACTTTGCTTTTCCGAAAGTATAATTTTCACCGCAAACTATACCCGCAGCATTGAATTTATGAATTAAAATCTCTTCGAAAAATTCTTCGGGAGAAAAATCTTTTACAATATTAAAATCAAGTCTTTTAATATTCAAACCCATGTTTTTAATAAATTCTGACTTCTGTTTTTCAGTCATCAAAACACTGAAATTTTTTGTTTTTAAGACTTGAGCGGGATGTTCTTTGAAATATACCGCAAACGGATTTGCATTTATTTTTTTTGAAAGATTGATTGCCGTATTCAAAACATCTTTGTGACCTTCATGCACTCCGTCAAAATTGCCGAGAGCCAACACATTTTTCTTGGTCTCTTCATAAACTTTTACAGCTCTTAATTTGTTTTTATTTATTTCGCCCACTCCTAAAAAACCTTTTGAATACACAAGATAAACACCATCATTTTTCTGTATTTTAAAAGTGTTTCCGTTTACAAACTTTTTTGCAAACTCTTTGTCAAGTTTTATCTTATTTTCAATATCTAATTTTTCATCAATCGGTATTATTAAATTATCTATGTTATCAATATCATCAATTTTTGTAGCATCTTCAATAGAAAATCCGTCACTGAAAGTTCTTCTTAGTGACGTTATTGTTGCATAAGTTCCTAATTTTTCTCCCAAATCGTTTATCAGTGTTCTGATATATGTTCCGGGAGAACAAACTATATCTGCCTTATAATTGATTTCATCTATT
>QWCB01005128.1_pt1 | contig 20808 bp, 23 predicted proteins | sample 1972511 | NCBI WGS metagenome assembly QWCB01 (sample SAMN09866719, study PRJNA288562) | Human gut metagenome isolate term5_stool, whole genome shotgun sequencing... | isolation source: gut | host: Homo sapiens | place: USA: California
TCTAGCCATCTTGAAATCAATATTTCAATAAAACAATCTTTCAATCATGGAACTAATAAATAAAGATACTCCACAAGTCAAAGAATTTATTTCTTCGCTTGATTCGATGCTGAACGGCATTGAATCTATAGTCAAGCATTACAAGCCCCACCTGAACGGGGAACGCTTTCTTTCTAATAATGAGGTTTCCAAGAAACTGAATGTCAGTTTGCGAACCTTGCAAGAGTGGCGAGATACAGGACTAATCCCCTTTATCCAAATAAAAGGTAAAATCATCTATCGCCAAAGCGATATTGATAAGCTGCTCCAAAAGCACTACTTTGAAAGCTGGAAAGAATAACTATCTAAAAGAGTATGATTTCCACTATCTTAAAATGAAACCTCTTTTATTAAGGTGGAAATTATACCTTTGCATCCCAAAACAGTTGAAATTATGAAGTTTGTAATAGAATCCGGTACGACTGCCGATATTGACGAATTAGAAAAGTTATATGATGATCTGAATGATTATCTATCAGCTACCACCAATTATCCCGGATGGATAAAAGGCATTTATCCTATCCGTGAAGATGCAGTTGCTGGCATAGAAAATAATACTCTTTTTGTTGTCAGGCATGATGGAAAGATAGCTGGCTCTATTATCTTAGACCATCATCCCGATGAAGCCTATAATAATGTAAGGTGGAAAATAGAAGCTGACTACAGTCGTATTTTTGTGATACGTACTTTTGTGGTGCATCCCTCATTCTTAAAAATGGGTATCGGTCGTGTTTTGATGGATTATTCGTTTGAACTGGCTCAACAATCAGGTATAAAATCCATCCGTTTGGATGTGTATGAAAATAATCTTCCGGCAATCTCCCTCTATGAGAAATGCGGTTTTGAATACATTGATACCGTAGATTTAGGCTTTGGCAACTACGGGCTGGATTGGTTCAAACTGTACGAGAAACTCGTTTAAACTTTAATCAAGTGGAAGTTGCTTACCTCATTGCCAGCCCCGAAAACATTGTTTTTCGGAATTTAATTTGAATCATTGACTTTTCCAGTGAAGTATTTAGTCTGTGTAAGTCTTTAGATGAAAATACGCTCGAAATGTAATGAGAGGAAGATTTTCATCTAAACCGAAGGCTCGGACTTGAACGGACTAAATACGGAACTTACCTTTGTCAATGCTTCATATTGAGTTCTGGAAAACTTACTTTAAAAGAAAAGGATTGAGAAAATGAAATTCATTCTTCCCAATCCTTTTTCAATATTAGCTACTACCTTTATTATATAGCCAATTCCGACAGACAGCTATTTACCTTTTGCATATCCTTGAAAATATTCTGATCCAGTACCCGTGCATAGTGTTTGGTTACGCTTGTATCTGCATGACCTAACATCTTAGCAACATTCTCCATGCTCACGCCATTCGCAAGGCAAATGCTTGTGGCATAGGAATGTCTGGCTGAATGTGTGCACAGATTTTTCTGTAACCCGCATACATCGGCAATCTCTTTCAAATAACTGTTCATACGTTGATTGCTCAATACTGGCAATAGCTTTCCGGTACATTCTGCCACATTTTTATACTTTTCAAGTATAGAAGCTGCCACAGGTAGCACAGGAATGTTACACATGATTTTGGTCTTTTCGCTGAATGCCAAGCCAGTGAATAGATAGAAAACTATCAATGCAACCAATAGAGGAATATAGCAAACAAACGTCAATGCGTTGTAAAACAGCAAAATTGCTTTGGTTTGCACAGTTGGGTAAACAGCAAAGACAGGTGGAATAACGAACCTGTTCAGCTACCAAGTCATTACCTGTTTTCATTTCATTCAGATGCAGTCAATCAAGGGTTAAACAGTTAGAAAGGATGACTTCCCATCCGGGAAACGTCCTCATTTCCGGCAGATTTAGCCCGTCCGGTTTTGATTGCGCCGTTCTGCCTGATTCTCATATCATTCGACTGGCGAAGTATGAGTAAAATTGCAATCAAAAAAGTAACGCATGAAAACAGAAATGAAAGTGCTGCTCTACATCAAGCGCAACGGACAGGACAAGGACGGCTTTTCTCCACTCATGGGCAGAATATCCATCAAGGGAAAGGCCAATTCCATCGCACAATTTGCGTGCAAGTTCAAAATCAATGTGCGGTTGTGGAACGCCACAGCCCAACGCTGCACGGGCAAAAGCAAGGTGGCGACAATGGCAAACAGGGAGATTGAACGGGTACTGCTATTGTTGCAAAAGCGGTTCAACGAGCTTTCCGACATGCAGGATGTCGTGACAGCAGAGGAAGTCAGAAACGTGTTTCAAGGTCAGGCTGAAACACAGGATACCATCATGAAGCTCTATGCGGAGCATAACAGCGACTATGCCCTGCGTGTAGGGGTGAACAGGGCGGCAAGCACGTTCTACCAGTACCGGAACACCTGCCGGATACTCGGTGAGTTCCTGAAAGAGAGATACCATGTGTCGGATATGCCTGTCAAGCAGCTGGATGAAAACTTTATCGAAGCGTTTGATATGTATATGCGCACGACAAGGCGTTTCATGCCCAGAACCATCCTCGGACATATCAACCGCCTGAAAAGCGTGATGATGCTTGCCGTGTTCCGTGGCATCATCCCTTTCAGCCCGTTCAAAGGCTATGCCCCGCAGAAACCTGTTTTCAAACAGATGTACCTGACGGAAGACGAGCTTGACAGGTTTGCGAACACTACCTATGACACTCCCAACCGTAATTTCACGAGGGACATGTTCCTGTTCTCGTGCTGGACGGGTATCTGCTATTGTGACATGAGGAGTCTGACAGCCGCCAATCTGGTGAGGGCGGATGACGGAAGCCTATGGATTCACACGGAAAGGCAAAAGACAGGCACACCCGAATGTGTGCGGCTGATGGAGATACCGTTGAAAATCGTCGAAAAGTACAAGGGTATGGACAGCAACGGAAAACTGCTTCCGATGCTGACCAAAGAGAGCATGAACAGGCATCTGAAAAAGATGTCCGTGATGTGCGGCATCAACCGTCCGATCTCATTCCATCAGGCCCGGCATACCTTCGGAAGTATAATTTGTTTGTCACAGGGAATTCCGATAGAAACCGTCAGCAAAATCATGGGGCATCGGCATATCACTACCACACAGCGGTATGCGAAAGTCACGCAGGATAAAATTGATAGGGACGTGGATTGCCTGAATGGTATTATCAGCGGCAGGTTCTCCTTGTCGGACATTGACACCGCCCCGTCACCGATTCTGAAAGATTACAGCCAACGGAGAGTCAATCCGAGTATGAAGCAAAGGGAGTATATAACCAAAATAATGGAAGGGTAAGCCATGCGAAGCACATTCAAACTGTTGTTCTACATCAACCGTCAGAAAGTAAAGAAAAACGGCAGATGCCCGGTTATGGGACATGTCACCCTTGACGGGAAGGTGAGCCAGTATTCCACCGGACTGGAAATTGAACCTGACTTATGGGATGCAAAGAAGGGAAAGGCATTCGCGGACGGACGCAAGACCGGAAACATCACCGGCGAAAAAAGAAACGAGTTGAACAGGCTGAACTCATTGTTGGAGGCATTGGAGGAAAAAGCGAAGTCCGCTTACAAAAAGAACGTGGATTCTTACGGCTTCGTCTCGGCTGAAATCATCAAGAATGCCGTCACGGGAAAATCAGACGTCAAGGAAACGCTGCTTTCCTTGTTTGACGAGCATAACGAGGAATATGCCAAACGTGTGGGCATTGACCGGACAAGGCATTCCTACGTCCGTTATCTTACCACTCGCAAGCATATATCCAACTTTTTGAAATTCAAGTATGATTTGGAGGATATTCCGTTACGCTCGCTGACGATGAAGTTCATGACCGACTTCACATTCTATTTCTCGACCGTATTGCAGTTGAAGGTTTCTGCCTACAATGACTATCTTATCCTGCTGCACAAGATGACCCGGCTGGCGTTGAAGAAACATATATTGAAACGTGACCCGTTTGCCGGACATAAGATTGAGAAAGTGCCGGTAAACCACCGCCACCTGAACAGGGAACAGTTTGAAAAGCTGCTCAATGCCCGACTGCCGACTTACCGCTTATGCCATACCCGTGACCTGTTTGTCTTTTCGGTGTTCACGGGCATCGGCAGGGCTGATCTGGCAAACCTGACAGAAGACAATATCATCACGAAAGAAGACGGTTCCAAATGGATTCACATTGCACGGCAGAAGACCAAGGCGGAGTGCCATATCAAACTTCTTGACATACCCCTTCGCATTATCGAAAAATACAAAGGGGAAGGTAAGGACGGAAGATTGTTTTACGTTCCGCAGACCTGCAATCTGTGCCGCAGCCTTAAAATCATAGCCGAACAGTGCAATCTGGGATGCCATTTGACATTCTATCAGGCGAGGCACAGTTTCGCGACCCTTATCTGCCTGAGCAACGGTGTTCCGATAGAGACCATCAGTAAGATGATGGGGCATTATTCCATACGCACCACCCAGATATATGCCGAAATAACCAACCACAAAGTGAGCAGGGATTTGGAAACCCTGTCTGAGAATACCAAGGGCAAATATGCGTTGCCCGATGACGGTATGCCGTCGAGAGTGTTCAAATGTGGAAATTACAGCGGTTGGAAAAAGAAATGTGAATCAAGTGATAGAACTAAAATGAAGTGACTATGGATAGAGGAATAATAACAATCAGTGAAACAGGTACGATTATTATACCAACCGTACCCGTATGGATGTCCAAGTTCGAGATTGCCGACCTGTTCGGAGTGTTCTCATGTGATGTCCGCAAGGCGATTCATGCCATCTACAAGAACAAGGAACTGAATGAAACCGATACAATGCGATATATCAGAAAACCGGACGGTATCAATTATGACGTTTACAACCTTGAAATGGTCATAGCCGTTGCATTCAGGGTATGCAGTAGAGGAAGTCTTTTGTTCAGGCGGTTTGTAATGAGCAAAATGAATTTGACCAAGAAAGAAACATCTGTTACGTTGTTTGTTTCCTATGGCAGAGGCAAAACCTATGGTATAGTTGAAGCCTATTCCGCCAGCCGCTCGTTCCCGATGCACGGATGCAAAGGTAGCGTATGGCTTTGAAGGCATTGGCAAGGTCGGGCGGCCGAGCCGTTTCGGGCAGAATCTTCCTCAAACCTGTTTGAGCGTATTCAGCCCGAAAACCTTGCCACTGCCTGCCACACGCTTAAAAAGGCATCCGGCAACGGAAACAAGCGACTGACGGAAAATCAGAGAATATAGAGGAACGGCTTACAGACGAAGCAGGATATTGGTGCTTCATCCGTAAGCCGTTCCTTTTTTCTTTTGTCGGAAGTCCATTGCTCCGCAATTATAGGGCATCCGGCAAACTGCGCTCCTTCAAGAAAATCATGTACCTGTCAGCCGATAGGCAGAGCGGTAGCCGTCAGCAAGCATCCTTTCGATGTCGGATTCACGGTAGAGGATTTTACCGCCCAACTGGATATAGGCTATGCGCCCTTCGTTCCGGTAGTCCTGAAGTGTCCGGCGGCTCACTTTCAGCCGTGCCGACACCTCCTTGTCGGTGAAGAAACGTTCACCGCCCAATGTCGGGCGGTAATTGGCGGTCAGATGCTCGAAGCCGTCAAGCAGACGGTCAAGACTGCCCATGAAGTGGATTATCCACTCGCTGTCCTTGTTAATCAGTTCATTCATAAACATTGGATTTAGTGTGATTACTATACTTAATGATTAAATAGTCCTACCTTTGAATTTTGCTTCTTTTCGCCTGTCCTCCACAACGGAGACTATACGTTGCACATCTTCTGGACGGTAATACGTCTTGTGGTTTATCTGCGAGTAAGCCAGCGTGCCGTTATTCCGCAGGGTCTGTAACGTGCGGGGACTGATATTGAGCATCCGGCACACGTCCTGATTGTCCATCCACTCGCTCATTGTCTTTTCTCCATGCCGCCGGCAGATTGCATCCATGCGGCTGACGAAACGGTCGAACGTGGTGACCATCGCCTCAAAAGTCTTTCTTTCGATTGATACGATTTCCATATACTTTTCTTTTGATGTTATTGTTCTTTTTACCCCAAAGGAACACATAATACGTTATCCGACAATGGCTTCTCTGAAAGTGGCAGCGTATTGCGCTGATACGGCAGCCATTGTCCGTGGACATCATACAGAAACGGCTCTTTTCGCATGAATGCTAATCCAACGGAAAGGCTGGCTATTTCATAATCCGATTATTTAATAGTTCTCTATATAGTTGTGTGGTGAAACAAAGTTTTGGTTGTTTGGAGAGTGACAACATTACATCATGAAATCATTGAATCAATGTATCACCAAATTGTCGGACAAGCATTGGTTTATTTTCTTCAATATCCGGTTTGGCAGCTATTCGATAAATCCTTTTGGCAAGTATTTGAATTTCTCGGTTTTCATGTATTCAGATCTTTCATCTTTTGAATCATTGTTCGATTAAATCAGGTGGTTCCGCCCTGAATTTGAATGATATCTGCCCAATCCGTCACAGACGGATTTTAGTGTTCACATGAACACAGCAAGATGTCTTTTCAGCCGCTCAAAACGTTTTGAGCAGCCACGAAAAGCACTTGCCCCTGCAGGGGGCTGGGCTTGCCCTCCAAAGTCGGGAAGCCTTGTAAACCTACGGTGTTTGTGTCACAAGGAGGATGAACTGAAACAGTTGAAGTCAGAACTTGCCGCGCTCGACCGCAAGATACAGCTGGAACTTGCGCCGCCTACGCCCGAAATTGCCGAAAAAGAAAAGGATGGACAGGAGGTCAAGCCGGATGCGGGAGATGTACGGAACGTGCCACCACAACACACCGAAGATGTTCCGCAGATTCGCAGTCCGGTGAATGAGCGTAGTCCGTCAGGCAATTTCATTGCCGACCATGTCATCATCGGACGACCGGGTTTTCAGATCAAGGATGATAACCGTCCGAAAGGGATAAAAATATAACTTTTATTGTGGGCAGTAACGTCATTGTTTTCGTTACTGCCCACAATAACAAATAATCCTTATCGCTTTTGGATATTGGCTGATAGAAGTTGGTACAGACAAATTTAACAAAATAGAACAAAAAAAGTAACTGCTCAGCTATGCAAAGTCGTTGAGTATCAACTCTATTGCACGAGGTCAATCTTGCGTAATGCCCGATTTTCATCGAAATATAGTAAATCAACAAGTTTGCTACTGTTGATAATCAAGCATTTGGGCACATTTAGATACCTGAGTAGTTACACAAAAAAGCAATGCAATTTTTTTATACGTTGCACACTGATTTCTTATTTTGCAGAATTACAGCGAACAAGTTTCTCTTTCGTTTTGCAAATCTACTTGCAGTGTAATCTGTTTGCTTCTTAATATTATAGATGAAATTATAGCAACAATCAAAGCAAACACGGCAATACCTATAAATGACACATGCAAACCGTAGCGTTTTCCTATGAATCCGATTATAACCGGACCAAGAAGTATACCGGAATATCCAAGAGCATTAATAAAACTAATGATGTTGTGTACTGCCATCCCTTTTATGTGGGCCGCAAAAGATACTAATTGAGGAACTACATTGGCCGCACCACAACCGACCATAGCAAAACCAGCTACAGAAGCGATCGCACTATCAATTGATACCACAATCAGGAAACCAGCGGAAATAAGTAATGCCCCTCCGCTAATCACAGTCCTTCGTCCAAATCGATCGACGATCTTGTCGCCGCAAAGTCTCATAATAGTCATTGCTATGGCAAAAGCGGTATAGAAAAATCCGGCCACGGACATGTCAATGCCACGCTCTTGACTAACAAAAATTACTGACCACCCCATTACAGCACCTTCCGACGCATACATGATAAAACATAACAAACCGACCACTATCACCATAGGTGGAATATAAAATTTCTTATTCACATCCTGTTTCGGATGGTCGTTGCTTTTAAGTACCTTTGAGGATAGAAGGTCACGGCATCCGGCCATCATCGCAGCCAATACCAATATCATAAATATTACGACCGACCACATAGGGATTATTCCGAATGCGAAAAGAGAACTCATCACACCGGCACCGATGAGCGTACCAAGTGAATAACCCCCATGAAATCCTGACATCAGATGTTTTCCTGTCTGACCTTCAACTGCAACACCATTCACATTAGCAGCAACATCGATGGTGATAGTACAACCGCCGAATACCAATAACATTATAGCCGTCAGGGTGAAGTTAGCCAATAGGCTTATCGTCAATAGAGAAAAAGCCATTAAAAATCCGGAGAAATAAACTACTCGTTTTGCGCCAAATCTCACACATAGCCAACTTGATAAAGGAAGTGCTATTATTGAACCCAACCCGGTACAAAGCATCAGAAGTCCTAAGGAAGCTTCGTCCAAACTAAATGCACGTTTAACATACGGTACAAGAGGTGCCCATGCAGCCTCAAGACAACCTATGACGAGAAAAGCGGTGCGATTTGCGATAATTGGATGTTTACTCATCGTTTAAAGGTATAAGAAAAGCGCACATTTTGAATATGTGTGCGCCTTTGAAAATGATTCGATTGTTTTATTATTCTGCTATATTACCCTTTCTAAAGTCAGCGACAGGTTTATCTGTCAGAGATACTTCGGTGAATAGGCAGGTGTGTTCATTATCCTTAGGACTCTGTGAACTGATGCCTATAAGCAATTTTTCAGGAAAGTCATTCTTATAGAGTCGGGCCATACGCCATATTTTACCATCTTCTGAGAAATAGCTACCAAGGGTTGTGCCATCGGAGGATAATCTCATATAAACGTATGGAGCCGTGATTGCCTGATGGTTATTGTCATCAGAGGTGCCTAATGTGCGAACTGACACCACTCGGTGATCGCCATACTCATCCTGCTCGAAACATAGTTTTTGACAATGTGTGTCGTTTTCATAAGCATATATCACCCCTGCCGAATAAGTTCCGGTTTCAGTGAATTCAGGCTGCACTTTAGCCGTGAAAGTGAAAGGTTTGGTGTTGTCAACCTCTGTGAAGATGACCGCAGAGTTATTGACTACGCTTCCATCCGGGGAACGGAAATAATCAGAATTCCTCCTACATTGATGTCGCATGTGGCGAGTTCAACGTTTTCTGTTGTAGCTTTCTTGTCAGAATTTCCCGCTTTTTTCTCTGGTTCTTTCTGGGTGCATCCAGCCATTGCAAGACTTGCAATGATTGCGATAAATACTAATTTTTTCATTATGATATTGATTTGATTATTATTAAATTGCAATTTCCTTGTGATTTATTTGCGGTTGCAAAGTTAGATAGAACAAAAGATGTGCACAATACTGATTTCTAACCAATTTTCGCATCAATAGCAATAGGAATTAACTATTATTTGTTGAATATCAATCCTCTACGGCCTACTACCAACGAATTATCAGGAACATCTTGGGTTATGGTACATCCATGTGACATGACACAACCATTACCAACACTAAAGCTACCCGCGACAATTATAGTTCCTGTACCAAAAACACAACGATTGCCTATTCTTGCTCCCGGAAACAAAATAAGTTCTCCTCCTATGATATTATTATCTCCGATATAGATGTCATCACCAACTCCTGTGCAATAAATAGAAGCTCCGTGTGTAAGAGAAACGCCTTTACCAAAATGAATTGGCACAGAACTAAAAATACGTTCACATTCATTTTGCAGAACTGTTATGCCTGCAAAATTACGAACCAATAATAACTGGTACAACACTGATTTTTAACCAATCATAAAGCAAGAGGGCTCATTAAATAAGATTCATTCTTAATGCGATTTCTACAGCAGCCGCAGTATTAGCGACTTTTAATGAAGCTAAAATATCCTGACGATGGCGATTAACGGTATAAACGGAAATATTTAGGTTGTCTGCAATCTGTTTACTGGGCACCCCTTTCGCTATTAGTGATAGTATTTCAAGTTGTCGCCGACTAAGGATTTTTCGGTCGCATGCTTCGTACACGTTTCGTCTAACGGTTTCTCCTGTCACGAGATTTACAATAATACTGTCTTGTTTGTTATGAGAACCAAAGTATGGAGAATAAGTGCATAGACCGAGAATGACACTTCCACCGTTGCTACAACTAAAATATCTCGTTGTATGTAATATTTTTATTGTCTCATTACTCCCTGTCCGATAGAAACTGATGATACACGAAGCCGAGAAATTTGTCTTTTCATTTATGGGAAGTTCTTTTATAAAGTTGAAGAAACGAAGTTCGAGTATATGACGTTGAATAAGCTCTTCTTCATTCGCGTGGCTGAAAACGGTATTTTCAAAGGCAGATGTATGGTCAACCATATATTCCGGGAAGTCCATTATAGTTTGACCGAATCTGCCAGAATATATATGACATTCGTTGTTTTGAAAATCTGACACAACTGCTATACCTTCTGTTGCAAGAGCATAACCATTTGCGCACGCTCTTGCTTGAGCAAGCATAAATTCCTTATTTTCAGCATCTTCAAACTGCTGCTCAGTCAGAAGTGATTTTAGTTGATGTTCCTGTTCCATAGTGAATTGGTTAATTTTCACCATTGCGGGATTGCGCCAATAGTCCTAATTTTGCCACAAAATTACGAATAATAAATGATTCAAAGATGAAAAGAACCGTTTTATATGGAGCATTTCTTGTTGGATGCCTCTCTTTAGCTGCATGTCAGCAGCACAAAGAGTCCAAAACAAGTGAACCGGATTTGACCGGTAAAGTGGCTGAAACAAGCCAAATCACAGACTGTGAGATAAAAGTGGGAGATGTCACTTTTACCAAATCCATCAATGGCGCAGATACATGTGTAACCATACTTGCAGACGGAGGATTGGAATTCAACTGTCCCGGAGGACTTGACTTCTTCTGTGATCCTAACGAGGGTAAGCTGTCCAACAATACACTGCCTGTGTTACTGATTCCGACCGATAATACAAAGCCATTCACGCTGACAGCTAAAGTAACCCCTGAGTTTACCTCTGATGGACTTTACAATGCCGCCGATCTTTTTGTGTATGTCAACGATACACTTTGGCAGAAACTTGCCTTTGAGCAGGACGAATATGGCAACCACCGCATCGTAACGGTACGAACACAAGGTACATCGGATGACAATAACCATGATAAGATAGACGCAAAATCAGTCTATATGAAAATATCTTCTGATACTCACACTATCGCCAGCTACTATTCATTAGACAAAAAAGAGTGGCATATGGTGCGTCTGTATCGTAATGAATATCCCGATCAAATATATCTCGGCATCAGCAGCCAGTGTCCGCAACATGGTGGATGCACAAGCATCATCGAAGATATAACTCTTAGTCATGACAACGTAGGAGATTTCCGTATGGGTGAATAAATGTAAAGGATATGAGCAAACGAATTTTGATTTTAACCGGCAGCCCACGACGGGGAGGTAACAGCGACCTTATGGCGGACGCTTTTGCGAAAGGAGCATCCGAAGCGGGCAACAGTGTTGTGCAGTTTAATACTGCGCATAAACATATTCAAGGATGCAGAGCTTGCGATAATTGTTTTAGCAAGGAGAATAAAGCCTGTATTTTTAATGATGATTTCAATGAACTGGCATCTTTGATGGCAGAAAGTGATGTCATCATATTCTGTACCCCTCTTTATTGGTACTCGTTTCCTACCCAGATAAAAGCTGCCATAGACAAGTTTTATTCTTTCATCATAGGTAAAAAAGATGTGCCTATTAAGGAATGTATGCTTCTTTCGTGTGGAGAGTTGGAAGACCCACATGTATTTGACGGTATAGTGCGTTCCTTTGAACTCATTGCGCAAGATAGGGGATGGAAAAACAGAGGCCATTATCTTGTAAATAGTGTCAATGAGAAGGGGGCTATTTCAAATACCGAACATCTACAAAAGATATATGATATCGGAAAGAAATTTTGAATTGTCTATTGAGGATGTTCTATAATCCAATTTGATATAGCATCTTTATTAGACTGAGCTTCAAAAACCATACAGCCCGTAAGCCTATAAAGACCTACGGGCTGTATTATCAATAATCAATGGCAATAACGCATGAATCGACATAACGCTGAAACAAGACACTTCCAAAAACCGAGAGATCGATGAATTTCGAAAAGAGGTAAACAATATTCATATTCATTTGATAGAGTTTTCTTTATTAGGTGAAACGATATTGGAATGGGATGATGAAGATTTAGGACTTTACCATGCTCGGCGTATGACAATGGACAGTATGCTTTGTCGGTTCAAAGCTACCTATCCGGCAGAGCGTATCGACAGTGTGCGCCATCTTCTCAAAGATAAGGAACGACAAATGCGTCAAATCGTACAGGTACTTGAACAGCAACAAGCCATCAACGATAAGATAACTCGTCAAATACCCGTAATCGCGCAGAAAAGTGTGCAAGAACAGCCCAAGAAACCTAAACGAAAAGGATTCTTGGGCATCTTCGGTAAAAAAGAGGAAGCGAAACCAACTGCGACTACTACGATGCTCCGTTCCCTTAATCGGAATATGATAGCTGAACAACAGGCACAAAGCCGCCGTTTGTCAGAACACGCCGATAGTCTTGCTGCACGAAATGCGGAACTCAACAGACAACTGCAAGGACTGGTAGTTCAAATAGACGAGAAAGTTCAAGCAGACTTACAGAAACGGGAAGCGGAAATAGCCGCCATGCGTGAAAGGTCTTTTATTCAGATAGGTGGATTGACAGGATTCGTTGTCATGTTATTGATAATCTCTTACATAATTATCCACCGAAATATCACCCGTATCAAACGATACAAGCGAGAAACTGCGGATTTAATAGAACAGTTGAAACAGTCTGTTGAACAGAACGAGGCACTGATAGCTTCCCGCAAGAAAGCCGTGCATACCATTATCCATGAATTACGTACACCGCTAACGGCAATAACCGGTTATGCCGGACTGATGCGGAAAGATTACAATACGGATAAAATCGGGGGTTATATCCAAAATATTCAGCAATCCTCCGACCGTATGCGTGAAATGCTTAATACTCTGCTGAGTTTCTTCCGTCTGGACAACGGCAAGGAGCAGCCCAATTTCTCTCCTTGCCGTATTTCGGCAATCACGCACATTCTTGAAACGGAGTTTACGCCAATTACCATAAACAAGGGACTTGCTCTTACTGTGACGAACCATACTGATGCTGTTGTCTTGACCGATAAGGAACGTATCCTGCAAATCGGCAACAACCTGCTGTCAAACGCCATCAAGTTCACGGAGAACGGCGGCGTTTCTCTGACGACAGATTACGCTAACGGGATGCTGACACTTATCGTCGAAGATACAGGGACAGGCATGACCGAAGAGGAACAGCAACGTGTGTTCGGTGCGTTTGAACGTCTGTCAAACGCAGTAGCAAAAGACGGTTTTGGTCTGGGATTGTCTATCGTGGAGCGTATCGTGGCAATGCTTGGTGGCACAATACGGCTGGACAGCGAGAAAGGCAAAGGCAGCCGTTTCACGGTGGAAATACCCATGCAGACTGTCGAGGAACTGCCGGAACAGTTCAATTCAAGTTACGTTCGTCACAATGAAGCATATCATGATGTAATTGCCATAGATAATGACGAAGTTCTGCTCCTGATGCTAAAAGAAATGTATGCCCATGAAGGAGTACACTGCGATACCTGCACCGATGCTGCGGAGTTGGTGGAAATGACAAGGGAAAAGGAATACAGTCTGTTGCTTACTGACCTGAATATGCCGGAGACAAACGGCTTCGAGCTGCTGGAACTGTTGCGCGCTTCCAACGTGGGCAATTCAAGGAACATCCCGGTAGTCGTGACAACCGCTTCAGGCAGTTGTAGCAAAGAAGAACTTATAGGACGTGGATTTGCCGAATGCCTATTCAAGCCGTTCTCCATATCGGAGCTGATAGAAGTTTCCGACAAATGCGCCATTAAAGGCAAATCGGACGAAAAGCCGGATTTTACCTCCCTGCTGTCCTACGGCAATGAATCCGTCGTGTTGGATAAGCTGATAACGGAAACCAAAAAGGAAATGCAGGCAATCAGGGATGCGGAACGACGGAAAGACCTTCAAGAATTGGATGCCCTTATACACCACTTGCGCAGCTCGTGGGAGATATTACGTGCAGACCAGCCGTTAAGGGAACTTTATAAACTGCTTCATTGTAAGGATACACCCGATTGGGAGGCGATACATAACATATTGACAGTTGTGCAGGATAAAGGTTCGGAGATTATTCGGCTGGCAAAAGAAGAAAGGAGAAAATACAACAATGGATAAAACAAAAATCATCGTGGTGGAAGATAATATCGTGTATTGCGAGTTTGTCTGCAACCTGCTGGCGCGGGAGGGATTCCGTACCGTGCAGGCTTTCCACCTCTCGACAGCGAAGAAACTTCTGCAACAAGCCTCTGACAATGATATAGTAGTTTCTGATTTGCGTCTGCCCGACGGCAACGGTATCGACCTGTTGCGTTGGATGCGCAAGGAAGGCATGACGCAGCCGTTCATCATCATGACTGACTATGCCGAAGTGCATACGGCGGTTGAAAGCATGAAACTCGGCTCGCTGGACTACATACCCAAGCAGCTTGTGGAGGACAAACTCGTGCCTCTGCTCCACACCATACTAAAAGAGCGGAATATCGGGCGAAGCCGTATGCCCGTCTTTGCACGTGACGGTTCCGCCTTTCAGAAAATCATGCACCGGATAAGGCTGGTAGCCCCAACCGACATGAGTGTGCTGATATCCGGAGAGAACGGCACGGGCAAAGAGCATATCGCCCACCATCTGCATGATAAAAGCAAACGTTCCGGCAAGCCGTTCGTGGCTGTGGACTGCGGTTCACTCACCAAAGAGCTTGCACCATCGGCATTCTTCGGACATGTCAAAGGCGCATTCACCGGTGCGGACAGTGCCAAGAAAGGATATTTCCATGAAGCCGAAGGCGGCACGCTGTTCTTGGATGAGGTAGGCAACCTCGCACCGGAAACACAACAGATGCTACTTCGCGCCATACAGGAGCGGCGATACCGCCCGATAGGTGACAGAGCGGATAAGAGTTTCAACATCCGTATCATCGCCGCCACCAACGAGAATCTGGAAAAGGCGGTCAATGAAAAGCGTTTCCGGCAGGATTTGTTATACCGCCTACATGACTTTGAAATAACCGTTCTGCCCTTACGTGACTGTCAGGAGGACATTATGCCGCTGGCGGAGTTCTTCCGTGAGATTGCCAATAAGGAATTGGAATGCAAGGTTAGCGGTTTCAGTTCCGAAACACGGAAAGCGTTGCTGACCCATTCATGGCCGGGCAACGTCCGTGAGCTTCGGCAGAAAATCATGGGCGCAGTGTTGCAGGCACAGACGGGATTTGTCACAAAAGAGCATCTGGAACTTGGGATAAATAGAACAACCTCTGTTACCGGCTTTTCCCTACGCAACGATGAGGAAGATAAAGAGCGGATTATACGTGCTTTGAAGCAGGCTGACGGGAACCGGAAGGTCGCCGCCGAACTGCTTGGAATAGGCAGGACAACACTCTATAATAAACTGGAAGAATATGGATTGAAGTATAAATTTGAGCAACCATAGCCCGCAATTCACCGGATTTGTATGATTTTGATTATCAGAATTTGGTTAATTCTTAAAATAATATTATCTTCGCATTGAGCTATTTGAAATGATTGGGAATCATGCAAAATGATGAAGATAGGTGGTTTCTAAACCATTACCTATACCTTTATTATTGGTTTGCAATTTATTGATAATCAAGCATACATTAGTTAGTGCAACAAATGTAAAAATGCAAAAGACAAAAACGTCCCGTACCTGTTCTACTCGCTTAATAGTGAACTCTTTGCCAATAATGATCTTAATCTCGTCCATCGTCAGAAATTCAGGATCGGTTTCTTCCAGTTTAAAGCGGTAGTAGGCAAACGGATCTTTCTTTATCCAGTCGTTTTCTAAAGCAATGCGAATTATCTTTTTCAAGTTCTTTAATCGGGTGATAGCTGAATTTTGCGCACAACCTTTTTCAATCTTCAAGAAAGCATCGAACTTAGAAATAAAATTGGCTTCCAAATTATTCAGGGCAATATCTGATAGCTGATATTCTTTCTTAATGAATTCCTCCAAATATCGGGTAGTGGTTTCATACCGTTGAACGGTCTTACTAACGAAGTCTTTGCCGATCAGCTTACGGCTTTGTTCGTTATGCTCCCTGAATACCTGCAATAGCGTTTTGTTATCTTCATCCACGCCATAAAATAGTTTTCTCACAAGATCAACAGTGATAATCTTGCCGGAAGTTTCCAGTTCTCTATAAATTTGGTGTACGTGCGAACGTGTAATTTCTAAGTAGTGGTTCAGTTCCACCGACATACGGTCTTTACCTTTTGAATTCTCTTTTGCCTGATTCCATAGGTTTACGGGACAGCTTCTTTTGATAGAAATATCTACCATACAACCGTTTACAGTGATTCTCATACACACGGGTGCTTCTCCGTTCTTTAATAATTTGGGATCAATAAAACCGAGAGTTAAAAAAACAAAGGAAGTCTTATACCAAGAAATTACGAGAAGTATTTCCTATCTTTATACACACGGAGATCTTTCTAATAAGATCCCTAAAAGACAAGAGCTATGAACACATTACAGTCTAAGTTTCATTTCCCTTATTATAATTATTTCTCAGTTCAGTTGGAGTTGCACCAAATAACTTTTTACAATAACAAGTCAGATGTGCAGGAGAGCTAAACCCAAAGTCCATAGCTATTTCCCGGAAAGCAATATCCGGATCACAAATTTTCTCACGAACCAGTTCAGCCCTCCGCTCCTGCATCCATCGGTAAGGACTCTGACTAAAACTCTCTTGAAACTTACGATTAAAAGAGCGTTCCGAAACACAACACAAACTTGCAAATTCTTTCACGGTTTTCACATTCTTATAATTATCCAGTACAAAATCCTCGAACTTCCGTCCTACTCCAGTCGTTCTAGAAAAGAAAGCAGCAAGTTCTGATTTAGTATAAAACCCCCTCAATGCAAGAATGATTTCCTGCTGCTTAAGGATATACATATGCCTACATAGCAATCCTGTATCCAGATAAAAAAGTAACTGCCTCAAAATATGTAACAGAGGCTTTCGGATTGGTAAAATACAATTATTACCGTTCTCCATTTTTACATGTGAGATTGATTCAAAATACATTTTGTCACAAGCCGTTATCTGCTTATTCCAAAACAACAACAGACATTCTGCCGACACAATACCTTCAACCCTATTTTCTTCATGCTGCGGTATAAGCAGCATATTATGCTCTAAAAGATGTATATTATGCTCCCTGCCTATATTAACGGATAGTTCTCCTTTCAAAAGAAATAAAATACAAAAACAACAACTATTATCAATCTGTCCGGATTCTTGCGCAGCCAATCTGTATTGGGTAAAACCACTGTCAATTTTAATTCCATAATTAAAACAGGAATGATGTTCCGACAAATAAAGTAATTTCATGTTATAATTTAAGTAGTTTAATTTTAAAACAACTCGCTTCGCTTACTATGTTTGTTTTTTTTAAGACACATACTTTTAAACTACAAACAAAAACTGTAATTCTATAAACATATACTTAAAAAGGAATATATATCTGCATCCATTAACGACTCTCGCTCCCTACATGACACATATAGCCCTAACTTAGCCACAAGCAATATCATCTTTCAATATACTTACTTCATTTTACATATCTTCCTAAGTACAAGGAACTCCCCCACCACACAAACTATTGCGATAAATGGGGAAGCCTGATGATTATAAAGCAGAACTGCTTCTATTTATTATACATCTTCTATTTTTCTATCACTTCTTATTTAGAATTAATAGTACAAATACTTACCCGGTTCCAATCCGGTTCCTCAAACATATAGCCAATTCCCTGTCCTTCAGCAACAATTCGCTCCTTTGAAATCCCATACTTATTAACCAGCATCTTTTGAACTGCCTCGGCACGCTGTCGCGCAATACGCTCATTAAGTTCTTCACTACCCTCCGGAGAAGCGTAACCCTTGATTACAACTCCTGCCTCTTTGTGGTTTCTCAAGTAAATTGCAATCCGTTCAACATTAGGCAATTGAGAATTATCAATAGTTATTCTACCTTGACGAAAAGTAATCACAGACTCTAGTGTTTTTTTACTATTGTCAATCGTATCTTTCACAATTTTCGGTTCTCGATTCTTGTATTCTTCCAAAGCCGTTTCTAAATCTGTCACTTTTTGGTTAGCATCCTGCAATACATTATCATTGCGTTCAAGTTCTGAACGAAGTTGATTTATTTGAGCATTTAATGCATCAAATTCAGACTGGTCGTAAGGTCTTACTTTAGTAAAATGGTGTTCACCATTGCTACATCTGAAATGATATACGAAGCCTGCACTAATCTCCCACACGGCACGCCCCGAATGGAAATATACAGGTTTCGTACCCATAGAATTCATATCATATACAAGAGCCGGTTTGAGAGCTAGAGTCCACGCCTTACTTTCCCCTAAATTAAAATTAAAATTTAATCCCAACTTAGTAGACATACCATTTTGATCTTCCCCCATGTTTCTACCAACATAATAATGCATCCAGCCAATACCAGCCACAGCCTCAATCTCAAAACTTCTTGGAATACCGTTATAACCTCCAAAAAGATTATTTAAATTCACCAATCCTAACAAACTTACATTTGATTCATCAAATGCTGTTTTACTTTTTGTTGTATTAAAATAACCCATTGCCTCAAAACCTAATCCAAAGGTAGGGGTTAAATGCTTGCTTACATGAACTCCAACTGCCGAACGCATGTTTTTAAAAAACGAGTGATGAGTCAATGGGGTCACGCCACCTACATTAATACCGATTGACCAATTATCCGAAAATTTGTTTCCTTCCAAAGCTGTTTGTCCACTTACATGGCAAATGGCAATACCAGATAGCAATAAGCCTGCAAAAATCTTTTTCATCATAATTCTTATTTAAATTTATTATTAGCAGAATTGGGGCTGAAATATATATCATTCCCAACATTCTACCTTTAGCTATATAGTTGACTAACTACTACTTTCATTTACAATACAAAATAAAATCACCCATTGTGAGTATATATGTTTATGTACGTCTTTCTCAGCTGCTGTAATGGGACCTACCCACGACCACGATTCTACGGTCCTCTACGTAAAGTCATATTTTTCTGTTGCTTTTCCATATTCAACAAACACTAATCCGGCAAAGTGAACTAATTGTAATCAGCTATCTCATACCAAATCAAACATTGTATAACACTTTGCAAAAGAAGGCAATTCCTATCTCAATCTGTTACAAATAAACGACATTATATTTTATGCATCAGACAACTATCATTTATATAGAGGCTTCATAATTTGGAGATTCATAGTTTAGGCTATAATTCAAGCGGGAGAAATAATTACATAACATAAAGAACCTATTTCAGCATATCTCCCCCTTCTTAGAAACACGTTTTCCAGAAGTGATATTCATTCATTGATTTTATTATTATCCAACAACACAACACGCACCCAGTCAACCCACATTTCTCCCGGCAAATCTTCATCATGGATTTCTCCCGGCCATGTCATCATACCATTCAATTCACCTCCCAATGAAAAATTCAGAATTATATTGAAGGGATATTCACAAAATGGATACTGTAGTTTCTCCTTATCCAAATGTTGGTTCTCATATTTCCAAGTCTCTTTGCCGTCGACATAAAATATTAATTCCTTTTCAGTCCGCTGCACTGCATATACATGATCTTTAGTTACATCAAAATTCTTATCAGCCTCCTTGTTCGTTACTCCTGCAGAGCCATTTTCACCATTTATATAAAAAGTATGTACCGTTTGAAAGATCTGCTTAGGACTCCCTTGTACCCATTCCATAAGATCTATTTCTCCCCCTCTGGGCCATTCCGGTGCTCCTATAGGCATTTGCCAGATAGCAGGAAAACCTCCACGAACCAATTTGGTTAATCTGGCCTTAACTTCCAAACGTGTACCACAGGGAAAACCTATCTTGGAAAACACCCCGCCATTTTTATAAGTCCCGTTGTCCTTACAGGCCCTCAACTTCAAATAGCCTTCCTCCACCTTTACATTTTCGTAACCATCCACACCCCTAAAATACTGTGACCAGGCGTTGTTGGCATACGTACAAAGTTTCCAGATAGCTGTATCGGGCACAATACATTTCGCATCAAAATCATCAACAAATAAAATGTTTTCAAGTGTATCCGATCCGATTTGCTCCTTTTCTTCTGCGCATACATAAGTAACAGTCCCACCTATAGCAAACAATAAATAGCACAAAATTGATCTCATATGATTATAAATTAAAAAGATTAAAAAACCATTCTTTCTTCAAAAACAATATTACCTCATCGAAAGAAGAGTTGTCACCACAAGAGTGCTGACAACTCCCTTCGACAGGCACTGTCACCTCAAAAACAAACTTTTACACCATAAATATTATTCTAAATCATAGAGTACATTCAGGACCCTATAAATCTATTTTACAAAAGACTATTTCCACTGATATACCCGCACATAATCAACTTGCATGGTAAAAGGCAAATGTTTCTCATTTATAGGACCAGCCATTCCCTTTCCACCTGCAACATTCAATATCAAGAAGAAAGGAATATCAAAGGGCCATTGTACTGCGCCCAAACCTTTGTTATAATAGGTTGCGCAAACTTCT
>QWCB01001680.1_pt1 | contig 20696 bp, 11 predicted proteins | sample 1972511 | NCBI WGS metagenome assembly QWCB01 (sample SAMN09866719, study PRJNA288562) | Human gut metagenome isolate term5_stool, whole genome shotgun sequencing... | isolation source: gut | host: Homo sapiens | place: USA: California
GTTGAGTCGATTACAGATGATAATGTGGAGTCAAATTGCTCCATGATTGAAAATAATCCCCCAAAAGGAGTGAGTTTCTCAGATTTAATTTGTATCTTCTCCATGTCTATCGTCAGATTCTCTTGTTTTTTTTACAACACTAAGATAAGTGAAAATTCTGACGTGGCAAAATCCTAAGCAACTTTTTGTTGCTCAGGTACTTAAATAGTTTAAGTTATAATAGTGTTGCGGAATTAAGGTTTACTTTATTTTATGAGCATTGCTTCATTGGGGTATGCGCAAGTGCAAGATCAATGTTGAAAAACATTTTATTTCTTCTCACTCTCGTTCACCGAAGTGTCTTTATGAAGATTTTCTTGTTCCCAATTGCCCACCTCATATCCGCCATAAATTAGACGAGCTTTTGGCAAAGCGTTTCCTGACTCGCCTGTTGGTGAAAGATAAGGTATTTCAGGATAAAGAGGCAATAGAAAAGGATATGTACGAAGCCCGAAAGAAATCACCGAACCCAAGTGCATAAGTAGTATATCCCAATGTGTAGACTCTATATTCTCCACATCCTGGCGCAACGCTGTTTGAACACAATCGGAAGTCGGGTTAAACACTTTATTACCGTTTTCATCAACAACTTGTGCTATCAATCGTAAATATCTCTTCGTCATGTCTCTTATATCACGCAGCACACATTATATATAGCCTATTTAAGCCCTTTATACGGCGCACACGCACTTTTTTAGTTATTTTTCACTACAAATATACGCAAAACTATTGATATACAACGTATTAAACTAAAATTTTCTTATTCCCCCTATCTGCCAAATACCCTCCTTATATCTGTCAAATACCCCCCCCCACTTTTCGAGCAAAGTCCCGATTATTGCCATTTTTTACGACCATACGAGGGGGGTGTACGAGAATGCAAAAACCAAAAAAGCAATAAACAAACCCATAAACAATCGTATCATTTCGTTATTCGCCCCATAAACAAACCCATAAACAAACCCATAAATAATCCCAATTTTTAACATTTAAACGACTAAAAATGCCCTCAAAATAGCCGAAAACAAGGAATACACACGAAAAAGTGTTTAAGTATCGTTTAATCAAGTAGTTACGTTTATTTTGGAGCATAAAAGCACTAAAAAACGGCTTAAATACCGTTTAAATCAGTATTCAAACCGTTTAAGTTCTGTTTAATCAAGCACTTACAAGCCTTATCCCTTACTTACTCCTCCTTTTATTCCTCATTCTGACATCTCTCCACATTTATCACAAGTAACCCTTTTATTTGCGTTCTAAGCCCCTCGCATTGGCGCAATCGGTAAAACCCTCGAACCCCCGTATATAAAGCGTTCTGTACGTTCTATATAGCCTAATACGCGGTGTAGATGCAAAGCAAATATCAAGCTACCGATAGCATTCCTTTACACGATGTAAACTTTTCGTGCTCAAACACCGTTTAAATGTAAAGCAAATGTAAAGCAAATTTACACGATTGGTTTTTGTGTTTATCCTGTATAACTATCTGATAATCAATGAAACTGTTGTGTTATTTCGTTATTCAGTCTTTAAATGGATTTACCCTTTTGATAGTTCACGAGCCTCGTCAAACTTGGCTTTCATCGTTGGATTTTTATAAGTGAGTCTACGAATTGTAAGGTCTTCCGTGTCCTGATTGGCCAAGCGGAGATTGTTTTCAGAACTCTGAAGTTCCTCTTTCACCTTTTGGAGTTTCTTGATTGTAGCATCAATACTCTCAATAGCACTTGTAAATTTCTTAGAATGTAGCTCGTAATGGCGCATGAATTTCGAACGAAAATCTTCAATCTTATTTTCAAAATTGGTAACATCTACCTCCTTACTTTGTGCTGCAATGAGTTGTCGTTTATAGTCTAAACTCTTTTTTGAAGTTTGCACCAGGAGCGTAATCAGAGGGATAAAGAACTGCGGACGAATGACATACATCTTCTCAAAGCGGTGCGACATATCAACGATTCCTCCATTATAAAGTTCGCTATCAGGCTCTAATAAACTGACCAATACTGCGTATTCGCAATTCTTTTTGCGCCTATCGTCGTCGAGTTTCTTCAAAAAATCTTCGTTTTTATGCTTTGTGGCGGTTTCGTCCATTTCGTTTTTCATTTCAAACATAATGGAAACATACTCAAGACCGTCCGCTAAATCACGGAAAATGAAGTCTCCTTTTGTGCCATCGCTTGCATCGTTATCCTTTTCAAAGTAAGCTGTAGGCATAATAGGACGCAAAAATTGTACGAACTGGGTAGCACAGTGTTGTTCAAGCGTTTCTCCTACCATTTTAGTAGACAGCTTTGCCTTCATATCCTTGTAGTAATCGACCATTTCTTGCATACGTTGCATATCGTCAGAATGCTTCTTTTTGAGTGCCACTTCGTTGAGTTGAGCCTCTTGCGAATGGAGTTTTGCCTCCGATTGAAGTTGTTCTATCTTGCGTTCCTTCTCTTGAAGGACAGCCGAAGCCCGCTCTTTTTCTTGCATAATCGCAATTTGCTTTGCAGCCTCATACTCCTTTAATTGGGCTTTTAAGTCGGAAATTTCCTTGTCTTTGTCCACTTTTGCTAAAGCGACCTCACTCTTTTTAAGGCTATTCATGTTGGCTATTTCAGCTTTAAGGCGTGCTATTTCAGCCATTTGTTCAGTTCTTACATGGTCTATTTCAGCATCTTTACGCGCCAATTCTTGCTCTCGTTTGTTGAGCTCTGATTGGAATTTCTGTTCCACTTTCGACTTCTCGAGTTCGGTTTCGGCAGCATGTTTCTCGTTCAACTCACTTAATCGACGTTCTATTTCACGATGAAATTCATCGGTTTTTACTTGACTTACAATCGAGGCATAGTCGGCTTCGTTCACTGTAAATACACTTCCACATTTCGGGCATTTTAATTCTTCCATGTTAGTAGTTTTTAAAAGGGTTATTGTATGGCGGTCATTTTATAGCCTAAACGTTTGAGTTCCATTGCAACACCAAAATTATAGAGTTGATGAAGGGCAGCTACAAAGGCTTTGAAAGCCTCTTTTGTGCCAGGTTCCACATTTAAGCGGCGCAATTTATTGTAAGTTCGTGCAGCACATTCGCCTACGAGTTGCTCCAAACTTTGCGCCTCGTCAGCAGAAAGCAGCAACACTTTTTCACGGATATAGTCGTCCGTATGGTCGAAATCGGTTTGGTCGCGAAGATAGGCATACAGGTTTTCCACCTTACTATATAAAGCCCAATCTTCGTCCCAATATTTTGCAAGAGCCATACCCACATACATTATCCAGCCGAGAGCAACTGTTGGATAGGCAGGAAACTCACGAATGGCATCAGGCATATAAGCTTTGACTATCTTTACCCAAAGTTCGTCAAGGTCGGGAGCCTCTGGCAGACGCTCATCTACTTCCTTGTGCAACAATAAATATTGGTATAAATCGTCTTTTATGGTCTGTTCAAATTCGTTGATGATATTCTTTTCCATTTTATAAGTAGTTCTTTAAAATTTATTTATTGCGCAAAAGTTCTAACAATTCAGCTTGTGTCATAGCGTGTGCCATATCCGTTCCCTCTAATAATGAGTCGGCAAGGTCGCGTTTTGTTTTGTGTAAGCGGAGAATTTTCTCCTCTATGGTATGTTGAGCAATAAGCCTGTAAACCGTAACATCTTGTTCTTGCCCAATGCGATAGGCACGGTCGGTGGCTTGTTGCTCAATGGCAGGATTCCACCATGGGTCTAAATGAATGACATAATTAGCCCCCGTAAGGTTCAAACCTAAGCCACCAGCTTTCAAACTGATGAGGAAAAATGGGCAATCGCCCTCTTGAAACTCACGTACCAATTGTTCACGCTTTTTCATTGGTGTGCTACCGTCTAAATAAAGGTAAGGCAAATGGGTTTTATCCATCATCTTTTTGATTTCAGCAAAATAGCTTGTAAATTGAGAAAACACCAAAGCACGGTTGCCGCTATCGTTTAAACTTTCAGCCAAATCAATGAATGCCAATGTTTTAGAACTTACTCCTTCCCATTTCTTATCTACTAAAGCTGTGCTACAAGCCAATTGTCGCAAGCGAGTTATTTCGGCTAACGTGCTGACACTAACATTCTTTTCTACCTCAACCATAGCCTCTGCCTGCGCTCGTTGTAGCTCATACCGTGCCATTTCTGTATCTGATAGTTCGACAGGGCGCACAACTTCGTTCTTTTCGGGCAGTTCCTCAATAACCTCTCCCTTTGTTCGGCGAAGAAGGAAAGGCGAAATGAGTTTGCGGAGTTGTATTTGACGACTTTTATTGCGGTCGCCTTCGATTGGTAGAATGTACTTTTTCTTAAACGCATCGGCACTCCCCAACAAGCCAGGGTTAATAAATTGGAACAAATTCCATAGCTCTGACAAGTGGTTTTGGATAGGTGTACCCGTAAGAATAACCTTTCTTTTGGCACGCAACTTCATCGCCGATTTCGACATTTTAGTGGTTGGGTTTTTGATAGTGTGTGCTTCGTCTAAACAAATCACATTCCATTCTTGCTCAATGAGTTCTGCCTCATTTATGTTGAGCATGGCGTAGGTTGCCAAAACTATATCGCCCTGTTTAGCTTTCTTAATCATTGCCGCACGGTCATCGGCTGAATTGAGGATTAAAACATTGAGTGATGGGGCAAATTTGCGAATTTCGTTGCGCCAATTGGGTACAACTGAGGCTGGTGCAACGACCAATGATGCCCCTTCTTTCTTCTGTTCCAAAAGTAAAGAAATGGTTTGTAATGTCTTACCAAGACCCATATCGTCAGCCAAACACACACCTGCGCCCCACGATGTTACACGTGATAACCACTCAAAACCCTCCTCTTGATATTTGCGTAAATCGGCTTTTAAAGTTTTAGGTACACGAGGTTGCAATTTAGAACTTTCGGCAATGCGTTGGCGAAGGCTCTCCATGTTTTCTTGTCCTTTAATATTTAAGGTTTCGTCGGAGAGAATATCGTTGAGCAAGCCCACACCTGCTGGTGCTATTTGAAGGTGGTTTCTATTGTCGGAAGTTGCGGTATCCAATTGTTTTAAAATGCGCTCCAACTGTTTGCTGAGGGTAATATATTCCTTATCGCCTATACGAATAAACCCTTTTTGAGAACTATCGCGCATCATTTCCAATAACTGTTGCAAGGAAATTATTTCATTTTCAGCAATCTGAACATCGCCTTCCACCTCAAACCAACCATTCTTTTGCTTGAAAGAAAGGTTGAGTTTATTGCTTTGAACAGACTGATGAAACTTCAAGGCAGCATCTTCTGGCCATTCCAATTGACAGATGTCTTCGTGCTTTTTAGCCCAATCCATAAATTTTAAGAGTTGGAAAGTAGAAAGGGAAAATGCTACTTTAGAAAACAAGGTATCGTCGAACGTGTAGTCGGATAGTGGTTCAAAACCTTCTAATGAGTTGATAATAAGTTGTAAATTGGCTTTTTCGGCTTCCAAATCACGCAAAATATTGACACGTTTTCCGTCTTTTTCAATGATTGTAGCCACATTACCCTCGCCAGGAATAAACGAAAGTAGGTCGGAATATTCTATGAAAAAAGAAAGATTAAAGGTGTCGTATTGAGCTGGAACAATGCGAACAGTAACAAAAGAAGGGGCTTTTTCTTGCTGAATATCGTTTAGTTCGCTAACCATATTCGAGTGAATTTCGGTTTTTCCACCTATCGATTTAATCAACTTTGTAATCAATGGCTCGGCTTCAGCAGGGAAATTTTCAGTTTTTAATAGTTGGTTGTAAATGTTGAGTTCGTACTCCGTAGGTTGGAAAACGGAATAATCGAAAGTTGAATTTTTAATATAATAGAATCCATTTCTAACAGGTTCGGCTTCAGAGATGTTGCTTGAAACTTCAAAACTTCCATTTTTTTTCTTATTGATAATTAGAAATGGCTTGTCTAAGTGTACATTGACGAGCTTTCTTTCGTTGTTAAGCTGAGCATAGATATGGTTGCAGCCGATGAAAAGGTGGATATTATCATAAAAACTTAACAATGACGACCATGCCTGTACGCCATTTTGAATCTTGCGGTCGCTATCATCTAAGTAGGATTCATCCAATTGCATAAACTTATTCATTGTCATTTTTGTGCCAACAGACCATTTCCCACTATTGAGAAGTTTCTTTTCAATTGGAGTAATGTAGCCATAATCTAAATGGAAAACTATTTTTTTCTGTTGTGCATTTAACGCTTTTTCTTCCTTTTTTTGATTGGCTTCATTGATAATAGCCTCTAATTTGGCTTGCCATAGTGGGGTAATTCTTATCTCGTTTATGATAGATGAGCCGCCAAAAAGGTCTTCTACATTATCCGTTTCGGGGACAATGCCCATTGGTTTCATTTCGTTGCGCAAAAAAGCAGCGGTGGGTTGATGTCGGGTAAGGTCTATTCTGTATTTTTTTTCCGACTCTTTTTCAAGGCGTTTAAGGAGTGTCCAAATAAAATAAAGGTAAGTAACATTTTCATTGGTTGAGAACCCTACTTCGGTACTCGTAGAGTTGGGAAGGTCTTTATGTAAAATAAAATAATTGTAAATGATTTTTACAAAGGTAAAAAGAAAGATGTTAGAATTTGATATTTCCTTTTTCGACAATAATTCCAACTTCTTTATGCTCGATTTGCTATTGGTAAGCAACATGGTAAGGGCATAAAAATAGTTGCTGATAGTATCTGAAAATATATTTTTTGAATGATTTAAATTATTGAAAGATTGCATCGCTTTAATGTAGAGCTTACCTGCTGCCTCATAATTCTTCTTGTATAGCTGTTGAATGGCTGCTATTTGCAAGGTGTATTTATCGGCAATTGTAGTTGCAAGGTCAATGCAAATTTTTCCTGTTGCTATGTAATAGAAGAACGCAAAACAATTGATGAGTTCATGATACGAACTATCTTTTTTGCGATTTTCTATTAATTGGAGGATTCTTTCCCATGGAAATGCCACGTCATTGTCAATAATTTCGTTGCATTTTGGGGTGAGTATAGTGATTAATGTGTCTTCTCTGAGTTCTGATATTAAGAAATCAAATTCAGGAAGACCAATAATGGGCGTTATAAAGGGTACTCTTTCGTCTACGGAAAATTGAAAATAGATGAGGTTCTTTAAAGATTTTGGATTTGAAAGTAATTCCAATAAATCTTTAATTATCTTTTTTGAACTGTAAGAAAGCACGCTAATATGCTCTGTTATAGTTGTAAACGACCTATAAAGTTTAATATTTTCTTTCTTTTTTAGCTCGTAAAGTGCCTTTAAAACATATTCTTTTTTAAGCTGATAAATGCTCTTTGCAGAATAATAACTAACTACTTTGCTGACAAATTGTTGCTGCATCAACGATTCTAAAACCTCGTAACAAAAAGGTTGAGGGATTATTTTTGCTGCGTATTTTGTGTAAATTTTCTTTGTAATTTCATTGCCATAATTGATAGCAAAGAACATTACAATTGCTTTTTCATATGCGTTTAATTTGTCAAACATATTCTTTATTGCGTTATGTATTAATAAATAGTTTAAATTAATATATGATTTAAATTAAAAAACAATTCTATTATAAGGTAAAATCTATTCTCTTCCTTTTCAAAATACATAAAAAAGACGGAAGAAGGGGGATATGACTCTTTCTTTCGTCTTTTTTCTTATAAGTTTTTATGCGTTTTGTTTAGCAGCAATGGCTTCGTTTATCAATTGGCTAACCTCTTCTACGAGTTCAGGATTGTCTTTCAACATAGTTTTTGTAGCATCTCTGCCTTGTGCTAACTTAGTTCCGTTGTAGCTAAACCAACTTCCACTCTTTTGAATGATGTTGTATTCCACACCCAAATCGAGGATTTCGCCTACCTTAGAAATACCTTCGCCAAAGAGAATTTCAAACTCTACTTTGCGGAAAGGAGGGGCTACTTTGTTCTTTACAACCTTCACACGAACTTGATTACCAATGATATTGTCGCCATCTTTCACCGAAGTAACACGACGAATATCCAATCTTACAGAACTATAAAACTTTAATGCGTTACCACCCGTTGTGGTTTCAGGATTGCCAAACATCACTCCAATCTTCTCACGCAACTGGTTGATGAAGATACAGCAGGTGTTTGTTTTGCTAATGGTAGAGGTAAGTTTGCGCAAAGCCTGACTCATTAAACGTGCTTGCAAACCCACATTAGAGTCGCCCATGTCGCCTTCGATTTCTTTTTTAGGCGTAAGCGCAGCCACAGAGTCCACCACGAGAATATCAATTGCCGATGAACGAATCAATTGGTCGGCTATTTCCAATGCTTGCTCACCATTATCAGGCTGTGAAATCCAAAGATTATCAACATCAACTCCTAACTTTTGAGCATAAAAGCGGTCGAAAGCGTGTTCTGCATCAATAAAAGCTGCGATACCACCCGCCTTCTGTGCTTCTGCAATAGCATGTATGGCAAGCGTTGTTTTACCCGAACTTTCAGGACCATATATCTCTATAATACGTCCACGAGGATAGCCACCAACGCCTAAAGCAACATCAAGTCCGATGCTACCTGTTGGGATTACTTCCACGTTTTCTATTTGCTCGTCGCCCATTCTCATGATAGAGCCTTTACCAAAGTCCTTTTCTATTTTCGACATCGCTGCTTGCAAGGCTTTCAATTTGCCTTCGCCAGCAGATAATTCTTCTTTATTTTCTTTTACCATTTTGTATTTATTTTACGTTGTAATTTAAACTTTTTGTTTTTTCTTGCCGCTTCGTTGTCGCTGAAATAGCACATTCGACAGCGAAAGTTACAAGCTAAGGCTGGGTCTATATTCAAATTTAAATAGCGACGTTTGGTTATATGCAAAGCCAAAATGCCCAAAAGTTTTACCTTTGGGCTTTTTATTTTTTGATAAATCTTTAAGATTTTGTATATATTCATGCTTTTTATAATAAGTCGCTATTTCTTTCTCTTCTTAGGATAAGGCAAAACCTCTGCCAAAATTGAAATAATTTTGACAGTGAGGTTTATGTTTGAAACATCAAGCACATAATGTTCTTTAGCTCCATCATAGGGAAATCCTTTTTCAGCTCCTACCATTAACGTTTCTATCGCTTTGTGTTGCTTCACAAAATTCTGTATCTGATGTCGCCAATAGGGGCTATTTGCTCGCAAACAAATTCAATGAAGTTTAAAGAGCATGCCATATTATGATTGAAAGCGTTTCTTTATTCTTACAGCTTACAACTCTAAGTCGCCCCCGAACACTTCATGCCAAGGCAAACCTTGTTTGTTGAGTTGTTCCATGAATGGGTCTGGGTCGAAATCTTCCAAATTCCAAACGCCTGGTTTGCGCCAAATGCCTTTGAAGAACATCATTGCGCCAATCATTGCAGGCACACCTGTGGTGTAACTTACGCCTTGCATACCCGTTTCTTCGTAGGCTTCTTGATGCTTGCAGTTGTTGTAAACATAGTAAGTTTGTTCCTTTCCGTCCTTAATACCACGAATGCGGCAACCGATAGAGGTTTCTCCGTCATAGTTTTCGCCTAAGTCTTGTGGGTTAGGCAATACGGCTTTAAGGAATTGTAATGGCACAATTTTAACCTTTGCAGTCTTTCCTGAGCCATCAGCCAATGGTGCTTCGTATTCAATTTCGTCAATACGACTCATGCCAAGGTTTTGTATGCAATCCAAATAAGTGAGGTATTGCTGTCCGAAAGTCATCCAAAAGCGAGCGCGCTTAATGGTTGGATAGTTCTTTACCAACGATTCCAACTCTTCGTGGTGCATTAAATAAGAATCACGAGGACCAATATTTGGATAAGTCAAGTCTTGATGGACCTTCAAAGGTTCAGTTTCTATCCATTCTCCATTCTCGTAATAAAGTCCTTTTTGGGTGATTTCACGAATATTTATTTCAGGATTAAAGTTGGTTGCAAATGCTTTGTGGTGGTTACCAGCGTTGCAATCTACAATATCGAGGTAATGAATTTCATCGAAATAATGCTTTGCTGCGTAAGCAGTGAATACTTGTGATACACCAGGGTCGAATCCACAACCGAGGATAGCGGTCAATCCAGCCTTTTCAAACTTATCTTTGTAAGCCCACTGCCAGCTATATTCAAAGTGAGCTTCGTCCTTTGGTTCATAATTTGCAGTGTCCAAATAGTTGCAACCACAAGCCAAACAAGCCTCCATAATGGTTAAATCTTGATAAGGCAAAGCGAGGTTTACCACCAATTCAGGTTGAAACGAATTGAACAAATCCTTCAATTGTTCCACATCGTCAGCATCTACTTGCGCTGTTTTAATGTCAGCTTTGTAGCCTTTATCGTGGATAGCCTTGACCAATTCGTCGCATTTTTCCTTGCGACGGCTTGCAATCATAAACTCAGTAAACACGTCCTGATTTTGGACAATCTTAAATGCGGCAACCGTAGCAACGCCACCTGCGCCAATCATAAGTACTCTTCCCATATATTATATCTTTTTATTTTATTTTTCTTTCAATTTCTTCTGCTCTTATGCCCATTGCATTCATGAGCGGATAGCCCAATATTTGTTGTTTAAAGTTGCCTCCTTCCATAGGCATCATGGCAAACATCGTAATGTGTTTCTCTTCGTCGTCAGCGTCTTTCACTGTGTTTCTGATGACATCATATACGTTGCTGTCTTCGGCATTTGGCACAATCATGATGCGATGCACATCGTTGTGGTTCAATGCTATTTTAAGTACATCAAGTAGCACCGCATCTTTATCGGTCATTTGGCTACCTGTTGCAATGGTGTTAATGATAAATTCGCCCAATTGTTCGTCTTTGAAAGCCTTTTTATTTAGTTCGCTTTCGAAATTGGCAGGCATGAAATTTTCAAATTTAGAATTATTTTTATCGTGCAATACCACCACTTGCGTTTCGTGATTACCTGGTTTTAATCTGCCATCAAGCGCAATAGCAACTACCCATTGGCTAAAGTCTGCCGCTGGAATCTGTCTGTTGAGCATTCGCTCGAAGTTCACAATGAGGTTAAACGCCACTTTGTCCACGTAATCTCCGTCGACAATAATAATGTTTTCGCTCATTCGTATGTTCTTAGAATCTTGTATATTCATTGCTACAAAGTTACAATAAAAGGGCTGAAATGCAAAATATTTAACTACTTTTTGGCACTCTATAAATTCAAAGCTTGATGAAAAATGCCGTTACAAAAACATTGTCATATAGACAGGCAGCTGCATTACGTTTTGATTAGCTTCGAAATCCTTTGTATATATAAGGTATCTGTTCTTGATTCTTTCAGAATATTTTTCGCAAAACGCATCTAATGACGCATGAGTCTTGTTCTTTCCATTTCAACATTTGGTCGTATAGTTTTCTGCGAAAAATTATTTTTTTCCATCTTTTATTCTCCGTTTTAATCCTTGCGAAGTTACAGTTTTTTTCTTTTCCACCAAATGTTTTATGCTAAAATGCCGTTTTCCACCAAATTTATTTCTTTGTTTTGCCGTTTTCCACCAAATGTTTTGATTTGATGGGAGTTGTTTTGATGTAATATTGTTCTAAAATCGTGTAATAAAACGCTATAATTTTGAATAGTGAAAATGATGTTTTGTAAGTGGTTTATAATCAATTAGTTTTGTTATTTTATATTTTTATATCTTCAATCTTTGCTATTTGTGATAAAAAAACAGGCTGTTTTGAGGCTCAAAATAGGCTGTTTTTTTATTAAAAACAATAGGTTTTGTAAAATGGTGGGTTTTGTATTGTAAAACAAAACGAAAGATTGTTCTATTTTTCTAATTTCTTTTTTCATCAACTTCGTTGCGTTTGCTTGTTGAGAACGAAATCGTTTGTTGAGGCTTAAACCCACATTTTTTCTGCGATGATGCAATAAAGCAGCGACATGCTCGTTATAAATAAGGTATATACAAAATACCTGCTCGCAGGTTTTTATAACAGAAAATTCTTTTATGATAGAATATATTAAGGGCGAATTGGCAGAATTGACCCCTGCATTGGCAGTTGTCGATGCAAATGGTGTGGGTTATGGGCTTAATATTTCGCTTAATACATACGGAGTTATACAAGGTAAGAAGAGTGTAAAACTCTTTGTTCATGAGGCGATTAGTATGGGTGGGCGTGATGATAGTTATACGCTTTACGGATTTGCCAATAAGCAAGAACGTGAACTTTACCGATTGCTCATTACCGTTTCGGGCGTGGGAGCAAACACGGCACGCATGATACTTTCTTCCTTAACGCCAGCTGAATTGTGTAATGTGATAGCTAATGGTGATGAAAAAATGTTGAAAGCAGTGAAGGGAATAGGTCTTAAAACGGCACAACGCATCATCGTTGACCTTAAAGATAAGATTGTTCAAAGTGGAATTGCCGAGGAATTACACGTTAGTAGTCAGCCAAATGCCGCCAATGTTAATAATGCTGTGAAGGACGAAGCCGTGGGTGCGCTCACGATGTTGGGCTTCTCGCCAGCGCCATCGGCTAAAGTAGTGGTAGATATTTTGACCGAACAACCAGATTTACCAGTAGAGCAAGTGGTAAAATTGGCGTTGAAGCAAATAAAATAACATAAGTTGTAAGCCTAACGATGACAAAAAGGCTGAAAAAGATGGACGACGACGCTCTCATACATGAAACAAGGTAAACATATATTCTTCATTTTTCTATTGCTTACAGGCATTAGCTTGATAGCGTGGGGAAACTCTTGGGCTAATGTACTGCCATTTTTCAGTACATTGCACAACAAGATTGCGCCTCTCGACACCACGAAAAAAGTTAAAATGGTCGATGTTGAACTTGAGAATGAAGATATACCCGACTCATTGTTGCACCCTCGTTGGAAGGTACAACGCACTACTCCTGTTACTTATAGCGACCTTGAACAAGGTTCGTACGACTTAAAACGCCCTGAAAACTTAAAGCAAAGTGTGGAATATAATGACACTTTGGGTATGTATATCATCGGAAATAAAATTGGCGACACCTACATTACAACGCCAATTATGATGACTCCAGAGGAGTATAAAGCATGGAGCGAAAAGAAAAGTTTTGCCGATTATTATCGCCAAAAGAACAAAGAAATATTAGAAAAGAAAGGGAAAGAGAAGTTCGATTTTACCGATATACACTTTGCTTTAGGACCTGCCGAAAAGATTTTTGGACCAGGTGGTGTGCGTGTAAAGACACAAGGAACCGCTGAATTAAAGTTTGGCGCAACGTTAAAGAATATTGATAACCCTTCGTTGCCTATTCGTAACCGAAAAATGACAACGATGAATTTTGATGAAAAGATAAATTTGAACGTCAATGGTAAGGTGGGCGATAAGGTAAACATGAACCTTAATTACAACACAGATGCTACTTTCGACTTTGATGCTCAAAACTTTAAACTGAAATACGAAGGAAAAGAAGACGAAATTATTAAGTTGGTGGAAGGCGGTAACGTTACTTTTCCGTCTAATAACTCGTTGGTACAAGGTGCATCGTCGCTCTTTGGTATCAGAACCGATATGCAATTTGGTAAACTTAAACTGCAAACGGTTATTTCACAGAAGAAGTCTTCTAATAAAAGCGTAAGTTCGAAGGGTGGAAAACAATTGACTCCATTCGAATTAGACGCTGCCGATTACGAAGAAAACCGCCACTTCTTCCTCGCTCAAGCCTTCCGTTCGCAATATGACGGAGCCATGAAAACGTTGCCAAATCTTACGACTGGTATCACTATCAATCGTGTTGAAATATGGGTTACGAACAAAACGGGAACGACAAACAATACTCGTAATATTGTCGCTTTGAGTGATTTAGGTGAAAATACAAAGGTGAGTAGAACCGATTTGTGGGGAAGTGGTAGCGGTTCAGTGCCGTCAAATGCTGCCAATAGCGAGTATAACACCATTGCACAGAACCACCCTGAAGCACGCGACATTGATAAATCGGCAACAGTTTTGGACGGATTGGGATTAGTAGGTGGTGTCGATTACGAAAAATTATCGAATGCTCGACTGCTTAATAGCTCTGAATATACGGTCAATCAAGCCCTCGGTTACGTTTCATTGCGCACAGGATTACAAACCGACCAAGTGCTTGCCATTGCTTACGAATATACATCGGGAGGCGTAACTTATCAAGTTGGCGAGTTTGCAAGCGACCGAACCAATGTTGCAGAAGCCTTGTTTGTGAAGTCGTTGAAGAACACCAGCAACAATCCAAAGCAGGCAAACTGGGACTTGATGATGAAGAATGTCTACTATTTAGCATCGACAGTCGAAAAGGATAAGTTCCGTTTAGATGTTAAATATCAAAGTGATACAACGGGCGTTTATCTCTCTTACATACCTGAACCACAGGTGAAAAACCAAACTTTGATTAAGGTTTTGGGGGCTGATAGATTGGATAATAACAACAATCCACACCCAAATGGCTACTTTGACTTTGTACCTGGATACACCGTAACCGATGGACGTGTCTTCTTTCCAGCAGCTGAACCTTTCGGAAAGTATATGCAAGACTATTTGATTGCAAAGGGTGTTCCTGCTAATATCGCCCAAAAATATGCGTTTACAGAACTATATGATTCTACAAAAACGATAGCAAAACAAATAGCGGAGAAGGATAAATTCATGCTGATTGGGCAGTTTCGTGGTTCGAGTGCTAACGTTATTTCACTCGGTGCATACAATGTTCCGCAAGGTTCGGTGAGAGTAACGGCAGGTGGAGTAACTTTGCAAGAAGGTTCAGATTATAGTGTTGATTATAATTCGGGCGAAGTTACCATTTTGAATCAAAGCATTATAGACGCTGGAACTTCCGTAAATGTGTCGTTGGAAAGTCAGTCTGACTATGGGCAAGAGCGCAAAACGATGTTCGGACTGAATTGGCAATACGATTTTTCTAAGAACTTTATGCTCGGTGGTACGTTCATGCACTTGTCTGAACAGCCATTGACAACGAAGGTAAATATGGGTGCTGAACCATTGAACAATACCATTTGGGGACTCAATATGAGTTGGAAAAAGGAAAGTCAGTGGCTCACGAATATGCTCGATAAGTTGCCTTTCTTGCACCTAACGCAACCTTCTCATATTTCTTTTACAGCAGAATTTGCACAATTAATTGCTGGTCAAAGCAAGGGAACACAAGATAGAGCATCGTATTTGGACGACTTTGAAAATACAAAAAATACGATTGATGTGAGCCAACCAACAAGTTGGATTATATCAAGTGTACCAACCGATTTCTCGGAATCGTCTGATAAAACAGCTCTTTCAAGTGGTTTCAACCGTAGTTTGTTGGCTTGGTACAACATAGACCCATTGTTTACACGCCGTAGCAGCTCGCTAACGCCTGGTCATATCAAGAGCGATTTGGAACAATTGTCAAACCATTATGTGCGCGAAGTTTATGTTCATGAGCTTTTTCCAAACCGTGACCAAAGCAGTTATAATGGGTCTACTTCAACTTTGCCTATCCTTAACCTCGCTTATTACCCACAAGAGCGTGGTCCATATAACTTTAGTCCAACGTTAGACCTTAATGGTCGTCTGCCAAACCCACGACAAAAATGGGGCGGAATGATGCGTAAATTGGATACAAACGATTTCGAAACAGCCAATATTGAGTACATTGAGTTCTGGTTACTCGACCCATTTATTTATTCAAGTAAGCAGCCTGACGGCAATCTCTATGGTGGCGACTTCTATATTAACCTCGGAGAAGTTTCAGAAGACATTCTTCGCGATGGTAAAAAGTTCTATGAAAGTGGATTACCTGTGGACGGAAATCAATCATGGACGACTACTCAATGGGGTAAAATACCAACACAAACCACTGTAACCTATGCTTTCGCAACAACAAAGGGTAGCCGTGCTTTGCAAGACTTAGGTTTTAATGGCTTGAATAATGAGGAAGAACAAAAGTTTGCTTCCTATCAAGAGTTCTTAACTTATGCTCGTAGCCATACCAATCAAGCTGTTTTCGACTCTATTTGGGCTGACCCTGCCAACGACGACTACCACTATTATCGTGGTTCTGATTGGGATAGAGTGCAGGCTTCAATCCTTCAGCGTTACAAACACATTAACAATCCGCAAGGAAACTCGCCCGATACAGACAATAGAAATGAACGTTATGACACGTCTTATAAAACTGCTCCAGACGTGGAGGATATTAATCAAGATTACACGCTCAATGAATACGAAAAGTATTACCAATATAAGGTGAGCATTCGACCAGAGGATTTGGTTGTTGGACAAAACTATATTGTGGACAAACGTGTAACTTCGCCAAAGCTGCGCAATGGAAAATCGGAAGAAATTACATGGTATCAGTTCCGCATACCTGTGCGTGAATATCAAAAAAGAGTAGGTTCTATCAATGATTTCACGAGCATTCGCTTCATGAGAATGTTCCTTACCAACTTTGAAAAGCCTATTGTTTTGCGATTTGGTACATTCGATTTGGTTCGTGGAGAGTGGCGTCAGTATCAGCAAAACCTTACTAATTCTGCTTCAACATCTGGTTCGATGTCAGTAAGTGCCGTTAGTATTGAAGAAAACAATACAAAAACGCCTGTAAACTATGTGCTTCCACCTGGAATTTCACGCGAACAAGACCCAACACAGCCACAACTTGTGCAAAGTAATGAGCAAGCTTTGGCGATTACGGTGAACAATTTGGGCAACAAAGAATCTAAGGCGGTGTACAAAAATACTACCCTTGATATTCGCCAATATAAGCGTTTACAAATGTTTGTACACGCTAATGCGTTGAAACAGAACGTTACCAATCTTACAGACAATCAGTTGGCTGTATTCATACGTTTGGGTTCAGATTATAAGAACAATTATTACGAATACGAAATTCCATTGAAACTTACTCCAGAAGGGCAGTATGACACCTATTCACGACAGGGTTGTGAGGCGGTTTGGCCTGAGGAAAATATGTTGAATGTGCCTATTTCTGTTTTCACAGACGTAAAGAAAAAGCGCAATCAAGGGCGTGGAAATGGTACTGCAAGCTATAATAAAGAATTCTCTATCTACGATGAAAATCGTCCAGCCAATAGAGTTACGGTCATGGGTAATCCTACTTTGGGCGAGATAAAGACCATGATTGTAGGTGTAAGAAACCTTTCTAATAGCGAGAAAAGTGGTGAAGTATGGGTGAATGAATTGCGTTTGCTCGACTTTAACAATGAAGGTGGTTGGGCAGCACATGGACAATTGAACATTCAACTATCCGATTTTGGTTCTATTGATGTCAATGCCAGTCATAGTACTGACGGCTTTGGTGGTTTGGAACAAGGTGTTAGCGAGCGTCAACAAGAAACCAATACAGATGTTTCTGTTACCACAAGTTTCGAATTAGGTAAGTTCTTCCCCGACAAAGCCAAGGTTACTGCACCTTTATATTATAGTGTTACCAAGAGCGAACGCCGTCCAAAATACAATCCTTTGGACACCGATATGGAGTTAAATGCTGCTCTTGATGGTGCTGCAAATAACATTGAGCGCGACTCAATAGAATCCATTGCGATAACAAAGCGTACAACGACGAACTTTTCTCTATCGAATGTGCGTGTAGGCATACAGAATAAGCGCCACCCAATGCCATACGACCCAGCCAACTTCTCATTCTCTTACAGTCATTCGCACACCCATACAACGGGCGAAACCACTGTTTTTGAAAATGAAGACAATTGGCGTGGTGCGATGAATTATAGTTGGACACCAATTTATAAGCCATTTAAGCCGTTCCGAAAGATGATAAAAAGCAATTCAAGATGGTTTGATATTATCAAGCGTTTCGAGTTAAATTGGTTGCCACAGAATGTAACATTCAATACAGAAATTACTCGAAATTATTACGAATTGCAAGAACGCGACATGGAATCGACCGAGAACAACATGTTGCCGCTTACCTTTAATGAGCAATTCTTGTGGAATCGCGACTTCTCAATACGTTGGGATTTGACTCGAAACCTTCATGTTAGTTTCCAAAGTGCTACTCATGCCGAGATAGAAGAGCCTTATACGCCGATAAATAAAGCCCTCTATGCCGATGAATATAAAGCATGGAAAGACTCTGTTTGGACGAGTATAAAGAATTTTGGTACGCCTTTGGACTACCAACAGAACTTCAATCTTTCTTATCAGTTGCCGTTAAATATGCTTCCTGCCTTTGATTGGTTGAATGCAGACGCCAATTACAATGCAACTTATAATTGGGTGCGTGGGACAGAATTGGAGAATGGTAAGTCGTTAGGGCATACCATAACCAGCAATAGGACTTTGAATATCAATAGTTCTATCAATTTCGAACGTTTATACAATCACATTCCGTTCTTGAAAAAGACCAATGAACGGTTTAGCAAATCGCTTTCTAACTCATTCTCCAAGAATCTTAGTTTGTCTTCACGTGGTGAAAATATTGCGAAGAAATTTGGTAATAAATTAGAAAACGATAAGAAGTTGAAAATAAAGGACGAGGACGATGACAAGAAGAGAGCGTTGCCAAAAAATGCGAAGAGCTTTGAGCAAGAAATAACCCTTCCTGCCGATACAGCTATCATCGTTTCGCACTCGAAAAAGACCAAACGTTTCAACCTTTCTTTAAAGGATTCTAAAGGTCATTCGGTGAAGTTGAAGTGGAAAAAAATGGACGAAAACAGAGTGAAACTCTACAATAAGACCGACTCTTTGCTCCGTTTGAAACTTACTGTTACACCAAAAGAACCATTAGAGAACAAGGGTTGGTACAAGACAGCGCAGTGTATTGCGCGTGCTTTAATGATGGTTCGCAACGCAAGTATCTCGTATCGCAACCAATATTCCATGTCCTTACCAGGCTTTATGCCTACCATTGGCGATGCGTTTGGGCAATCTCGTGGTCATGGGGCAATGTCTCCTGGATTAGATTTTGCCTTTGGTGTCATCAGCGACAGCTATATTGAAAAAGCAAGAGAGAACCGTTGGTTGCTCATGTCGGACAGTATTGCAACACCAGCCACTACGAATAAAACCGAAGACTTGCAACTTCGTGCTACGTTAGAGCCGTTCCGCGACTTTAAGATAGACCTCACTGCAAGTCGTATGGAAACAGTTTCAAAGAGCATTCAATACATGTATAAGGGCAATCCAACCACACAAAGTGGAACATTGACCATGACAACCATTTCGATTGGTACAGCTTTTGAAAGTCAAGGCGATGCTAATAACGGTTATAAGAGTGCAACTTTCGAAAAGTTTGTCCATTCGCTCGACAACTATCGTGGTCGTGTTGAGACCCAATACATGGGCGCACGTTATCCTTCATCAATGGGTGGCGGAGCGTTTAATCCGAAACGAGGAACTATCAACCAGTATAGTGCCGATGTAATGATACCTGCTTTCCTCAATGCTTACACGAGTATGAGCAATAATGGGCTATCTATCTTCCCTACACTCAAGAGCTTATTGCCTAACTGGAACGTTCGTTACAGTGGTTTATCACGTCTTCCAATGTTCCAAAACATCTTCAAGAGTGTCAATATCAACCACGCTTATAAGAGCATTTTCGCCGTTGGTTCTTATCAAAGTTTCAGTACATGGCAAGAATACATGAACGGATTAGGCTTTATCACTGATGCTACGACGGGCGCACCAATACCAAGTTCGATGTATAACATATCGCAAGTATCCATTAACGAAGCATTCTCGCCACTTTTGGGTATTGATGTTACGATGCAAAACAACCTTACCGCTCGTTTGGAATACCGCCAAACTCGTGTGCTTTCGCTCTCTATGACGAGTGTACAAATCAATGAAGCCATTTCAAAAGATTGGGTTTTTGGTTTGGGTTATCGCATTAACAACTTCAATCTCTTTGGTGGACGCAACTCTCGTGCGGTGAAGAAGAACAAGAAGAAGCAAGCAGGCAAAGCTAATCAGCAAGATGACGGCATGTCTCAGGGGTTGAATTTTAAAGATAAGAGTGGAATTAACCGTGATTTGAACCTCCGTTTTGACCTAAGCTATCGTCAGCAAGCAGCCATTACGCGCGATATTGCTACGCTAACATCGGCAGCTTCAAGCGGTAATACGGCATTCAAAGTATCGTTTACAGGCGATTACACGTTGAGCCGACTCATTACTGCCAGCGTTTACTATGACCTTCAAATCAACACACCATTGCTTTCGTCAAGTAGCTATCCTACTACCACGCATGATTTTGGTGTCAGTCTTAAACTGAGCCTTACCCGATAGTCGGCGAGGAGAGAGAGGGCGTAAGGTGCAAAACTCTTTTAAAACAATTAAAAACAATTAAAAATGAAAATATTTGGCAATCTGTTATGGCTCTTCTTTGGCGGTTTCGCTGCAGCATTAGAATATTTCGCAGCGAGTTTAGCCTTGATGTTTACCATTGTGGGCATACCTTTTGCCCTTCAAACCTTCAAGATAGGCATTTATGTGTTGTGGCCTTTTGGTCAGCATGTGGTCTATGATAGCCAAGCACATGGGTGTTTGCACACGTTCATGAACATTCTGTGGTTTTTCTTAGGAGGCATTTGGATTTGGCTGACCCATATTATCCCAAGTTTAACGGGCATAATTATTTTTCATAAATTTTCAGTGTGTTTTGAGGGTTTCAGGTTTGCTAAGTACTTAATAATCAGCCGTAGCGTTTT
>QWCB01001682.1_pt1 | contig 20665 bp, 20 predicted proteins | sample 1972511 | NCBI WGS metagenome assembly QWCB01 (sample SAMN09866719, study PRJNA288562) | Human gut metagenome isolate term5_stool, whole genome shotgun sequencing... | isolation source: gut | host: Homo sapiens | place: USA: California
TCGTAGTACTCCTGCTCGATGTCGAGCGTGGCGTGCCGCACGGCGCCCAGCTCCACGGCGCGTTTCTCGATGTTCGCAAGCTCCTCCTTGGAGAAGCCGCCCGTGTTGGCGATGGCCGTGTAAACGTCGTAGCCTTTCTCCTCCGAAAGGTATTTTACGCAAAACGAGGTGTCCAGACCGCCGCTGAACGCCAGAACTACTTTCTTCTTTTCCATTTTATATCGGTTTTATTTACTTCAGGTGAAACAGTTTCTTGAATTTGTTCTTGAAGAACATGACGTAGGGCGCCCAGCGCGACTGCGACTGCGGAGGCTCCTTCGCCGGATCGTACAGCATGCCCGTACAGAGACACATGCGCCGGTTGTTGCGCTGCAGGATGTCGTAATTGCAGCATCCCTGACAACCCCGCCAGAACTCTTCGTCCTCGGTAAGCTCCGAGAAGGTCACCGGCACGTAGCCCATGCGCGAATTGAGCTTCATCACGGGCAGCGACGTAGTAATACTGAATAACTTGGCGTACGGAAATCGTCGTCGGGCCAGCTCGAAGGTGCGTCGTTTGATACGCTCCGCGAGTCCCATATGGCGGTACTCCGGATCGACGATAAGTCCTGAGGTGGCGACAAAATCGCCGTGACCCCAGCACTCGATGTAGCTGAAACCGATTAGTTTCTCACCGTCCAGCGCCACGACGGCCTTGCCACCGGTCATTTTTGCGGCGATGTATTCGGGCGAACGTTTGGCGATGCCCGTGCCACGCTGCAATGCCGACTCGTAGATCAGGTCGCAGATACGCTGGGCGTAGTGGGCGTGCGACGAGTCGGCAAATAAGACGCTGATAGAGTTGTTATCCATTTACTTAGTTATGTGGGTAAAATTGTGTGTGAATCAGTTGTTGATGCGGAAGGCGCGCTGAACGCCCTTGATGCGCATGATCGAATGGATGAGCGTATCGACCACGCCCGCGCCGGGCACCTCGACGCTCACCGTGCCCGCGATGCAGCCGTTGGCCAGCGAGGCGAAGTTGATCGAGCGGATGTTGAGTTTCAGGTCGCGGCTGATGACTTCGGTGATGTGGTTGGCCATGCCGGTCGTGTCGGCGGCGACGATGCGCAGCGAGACGCGGAACGCACCTTCGGCCGTCGAACGCCAGCGGGCGTCGATGACGCGGTAGGGGTAATTCTCGCGCATGCGCTTGGCGTTGGGGCAGTCGCAGCGGTGGATCGTGATGCCCGAATTGATCGTCACGAAGCCGAACACCTCGTCGCCCTTGATCGGGTTGCAGCATTTGGCCAGCTTGTACTGGATCTTCGAGATGTCGTCGTCGATGACCAGCGCGTCCTGCGCCGCGGGACTCTCCTTGGCGGTGTGGACCTTGTTGCGTTCGGCTTCGGCCGCAGCGGCGCGCCGCTGCTCGTCGGCTTCGCCCGAAATATGGCGCGTGAGGATCTCCTTGATGGTCCCCAGATCGACCTTCTGCGTGGCGATCAGGGCGTAGATTTCGGTGCCTGTGCGGACTTTGAAGTATTTGACCAGATAGGCTACAGCCTCGTCGATCGTGAGCGGGAATTTCCAGTTCTTGAGCTTGCGTTCCAGCTCCTCGCGTCCCATGCGGGTATGCTTGGCCTGCTCCTCGCGCAGGAACGATTTGATCTTGTTGCGGGCCTTCGACGTGACCACGAAGTTGAGCCAGTCGGATTTGGGCGTCTGGTTCTTCTGGGTGAGGATCTCGACGATGTCGCCGTTGCGCAGCTGCTCGCGGATCGACACGGCCCGGTTGTTGACCTTGCCGCCGACGCACGTCGAGCCCAGACTGGTGTGGATGTCGAATGCGAAGTCCAAGAGCGAGGCCCCTTCGGGCAGCTTGCGCAGGTCGCCGTTGGGCGTGAAGACGAAGATCTCGCCCGAAGCGGGTTTGGCATCGAAACGCTGCGCCAGCGAGTGGGTGGTGTCTTCGAGCAGTTCGCGCAGGCGACCCAGCCAGACTTCGCTGGTCTGCGCGCCCTGATTCACCCCCTTGTAGCGCCAGTGCGCCGCGATGCCGCGTTCGGCCACGGCGTCCATGCGCTCGGTGCGGATCTGCACCTCGACCCAGCGGCCTTCGGCCGATACGGTGGTGTGCAGCGATTCGTAGCCGTTGGACTTCGGGATCGAAATCCAGTCGCGCATGCGGTTGGGGTTGGGCGTATAGAAGTCCGTCACGACCGAATAGGCCGTCCAGCACTGCGGCTTCTCCTGCTCTTTCGGGCAGTCGATGATGATGCGGATGGCGAAGATGTCGTAAACGCCCTCGAACGGCACGTGCTGTTTGTGCATCTTGGTCCAGATCGAGAAGATCGACTTCGTGCGGCTCTTGATGTGGTATTTGATGCCGAGTTTGTGCAGACGCTCCTCGATGGGGACCAGAAACCGTGCGATGAAGGCTTTGCGTTCGTCGGCGCTCTCTTCGAGCTTGGTGACGATGTGTTCGTAGTCCTTCGGTTCGAGGTATTTCAGCGCGATGTCCTCCAGCTCGCTTTTGAGACTGTAGAGACCCAGCTTGTGGGCGATCTGGGCGTAGAGGTTCATGCTTTCCCAGCTCTTCTTGCGCCACTTCTCGTGCGGGAAGATCTCCAGCGAGCGCATCACTTCGAGCCGGTCGGCCAGCTTGATGAGGATGACGCGGGGGTCTTCGGAGTAGGAGACGAGCAGGTCGCGGAAATTCTCGGCCTGCTCCTTGGCGACCTTCAGTTTCAGTTCCGAGATGTTGCACATCCCGATCGTGATGCCGACGACCTGCTCGCCGAAGCGGCTGCGGATGTCGGCGGTCAGGGCGAGGAACTCTTCGGCCGGGAGCTGTTTGTGGGCCAGACGCACCACGTCGTGCAGGATGGCCGAGATGGTGGAGTTGCGTCCGAGTCCCACTTCGGAGATCACGATTCCGGCCACGGCCGCGGCATGCGTCAGCAGGGGGCTGCCGTCATAGCGGGTCAGGGACGCAAGCTTCCCGTCGGCGTAGACCAGCGCCTCGTCCACGAGTGCCTGAGTCTGCTCCGAGAAGTTCGCGCGCACGAGCGTGCGGAGTTTTTCGTAACGTGAAAAGTCCATTTTTCCCTAACCGCATAACCTTGACGACAAAGATATGAAAAAAATTCATAAATTTGGCACATCGGACCAATACACCCGATTATGACGAAGAAAAAGGATGCTTATGTCCCGACCGTGGGGGAGGAGGTCGCCAATACGGTCACGCACGGCGTGATGTCGCTGCTGGCGCTCGTGGCGCTTCCCTTTGCGGCCGTGTGGGCCTACGCGCACGACCCCGACCGCATTCTGGCGTCGGTGTCGGTGAGCATTTTCGTGATCTCGATCTTCCTGATGTTTCTCGCTTCGACGCTCTACCATTCGATGAATCCGGCCTCGAAACACAAGGCCGTGTTCCATATCCTCGACCATATTTTCATCTACGTCGCCATCGCCGGAAGCTACACGCCGATCGCGCTGTCGGTGATCGGAGGGTGGCAGGGCGTCTTCATCACGATCCTGCAGTGGGCGATGGTGCTGTTCGGCATCTTCTACAAGTCGCTTTCGCGCAAGACGATTCCCGCCCTCAGCCTGACGATCTATCTGGTCATGGGGTGGACGATCGTATTTTTCATGCCGCTTTTCGTGCGGCAGGCGTCGACGCCGCTGCTGGCGCTGATCGCCGCGGGCGGCGTGCTCTATACGCTCGGCGCGTGGTTTTATGCCCGGCAGGGATTCCGCTACCACCACATGGTCTGGCACCTGCTGATCAATCTGGCCGTGGCGGCCCATTTTACGGGAATCGTGTTTTTTCTGTACTGAGTTGATACGGGCAGTAGGGGGAAAACGCCCCGAAACCTGAGTTACGGGGCGTTTTTGTGCTGACTCGGAGGGAGCGCATGCCGGTTTGCCTCAATGCTTGTAGACGACGTAAATATGGTCTTTCGGCAGGGCGTAAAGCCGGCGTTCGGCCTCGGAGAAGGTCGCGGCGTAGTCGATGTCCGCGGCCTCGAAGCCCGCTTCGCGCAGCCGGTCTGTGTAGTCCGCGCCGTAGATGCGGCGGTGGTCGTATTGTCCGAAGATGCGTGTCCGCTCTTCGGGATCGGTGATCGAGTCGTCCTCGTAGGTCTGTTCGTAGTCCGGTTCCACGGGCGAGAGCAGGATGCCCCAGCCGCCGGGTTTGAGGATGCGGTAGAGTTCGTGCAGCGCCCTGCGGTCGTCGGCGACGTGTTCGAGCAGGTGGTTGCAGAGGATCACGTCGACCGAATCGTCGGCCAGCGGAATCTGTTGCACGTCGAAGTGCAGGTCGGCCAGCGGGCTTTCGAGGTCGGCGGTGACGTACTGTCCCGGATGCCCCTTGAAATGGGGGTTCAGGTGGCGCATGATGCAGACTTCGGGCGCGATGTGGAGCGTGCGGGGAAAACTCGTCAGCAGGTCGGTCTCACGCGTGAGGTAGAGCCACAGCAGGCGGTGGCGTTCCAGCGACAGGCATTTGGGACAGAGCGCGTTGGCCCGTGATTGGACATAGCCGTAGGGCATGAATCTGCGGTATCGGGACCCGCAGACCGGACATTCGACACCCCGGCCTTTGTAGAACAGGCCCGCGGCGGGAACGGCCCAGCCGGCGACGCGCTGAAGGAGCGGCCGCGGCACGTGGTTGAGCATCCATTTGATAAGTTTTTTCATCGCAGGTGAGGTTTTATTCCCGCCAGTGTTCGGGGTGGTTCAGGGCGTCGGCGCATACGACCCGGCCTTTGGGGCCTGAAAATCCGTCGTCGGTCAGCGCCTGCGCCATCCAGTAGTCGGCGTGTTTTTCCGCGATCGGGTAGGGAGCCGGGAATCCCAGTTTTTCCGCTCCGGGAATGAATCCGTGGCGCGGGTAGTACTCCTTGTGTCCGAGTACGAAGACGAGTTTCGCGCCCCGCTCCCGCAGCAGCCGCAGCCCCTCGGCGATCAGCAGTCCGCCGACGCCCTGCTTCTGGCAGGAGGGAACGACGGCGAGCGGTGCGAGGATGTAGAACAACGGCTGCTGCACTTCCGCTCCGGCAATGCGGCATCGGGTGAACAGGATGTGGCCGACGGCTTCCCCGTCGCGCAGTGCGAGCAGCGAGACGGCCGGTCCGGCAGTCGGATCGGACAGCAGCTCGGCGGTCAGCCCGGCCTCCTTGTCGTAGCCGAAGCCCTTTTTTATGCACTTCGACGATCGCCGCGAGGTCGGCGGGGACGGTTTCACGGATGACGATTTCCCCGGACATCACGATTCCAGTATTTTGGAAACCTCCTCTTCGGCCTTGCGCAGCCGCGATTTGCAGCCGGCGATCAGCTCCGTGGCACGTTTGACCTCGGCGGCGAGGCTGTCCACGTCCATCTCTTCGTTGCGGAAGCGGGCGAGGATCTTCTCGATCTGGGCCATCGATTCGGCGTATGTCATCTCTTTTTTTGCCATATCTGTAATTAGTTTGCCGGATTTTGGTTATGCTGATTTTGCAGTTCTCCGAGTATAATTGTCCGATAGCGGGCAATGTCGAGCGCGTCATCGAATTTACGGGCGAAAAGAGTTGCTGATTGTGGATTCTCTCTTCGGTTTTGCGAATCGAATTCGGAGAGTGGGTATAGATCGTCGGTGGTGAATGTCTTTGGATGCGCTCCGGGACATGACCAGTCCGTGTATACGAGGGAGTAGTCCGCATTACGGTCGGCGAACGGAGAATTGCATAGAAGCGTCTGGAAAAATATTTCATCGGCTCCGTGGCTATACTTGAATGCCTGCAGGTAATCGGGATTTGTTTGCAGGTAATCGAAAAAATAATCCCTCAGACGATGCGTGATCGCGATCCACTGACTGCCTTTTTGCAGTGGCGGAATCCGGTTGAAATAGGGATTGACAGAACGCATGAAGCACTTCATCGCCGTGCGTTTGACACGACGCATGAAAGTCGATTTGTCTGAAAAAAAATGACGAAGGCGTACCCAGTTCGCTTCATCGAATGTGATGGCCGGATTAGTGGATATAAATTCCCGTTTTTCAGCATAGGCCGTGTGCAGAAAGGTACGCAATTCGCTTATGGGGCATAGTGGTAAAGTGTCGCCCGAAATCAATACAATATAATGAAAATTTTTATTTTGAGTTTCGGCGAAAAGCCGAAGAGTGCTTTCGACCATACTGAAGCCTGCCCAATAGACTTTTGTCCTCGGTTCGAGAAAATGTACCCCGGTGCGATCTCTGAGCGGTGCGAAATCTTGGATGCGGGATTTGCCGTCCACGTGGATAAAAATTTCATTGCCCGGAACATTAAGTATGCGGATAAGTTCTTCCAGAACGGGTGTGTATTTGTGGCATAATATGCAAAATGCGATCCGAAATTTGTGAGCAGTCATATGATGAACTGTTTTTAATAAGCGTTATATATATATCCAACGATACCGCCTTTGTATTCCCGCCCTTGTTTAACTTGTTCAGTTACTTCGGCCCAACTGTATGTGTAGAAGCTATCTTTATTTTTTCCGTACCACATGGGGTATAATGGTATTGTATTATTGGCTGGATTTTTTAAGATGTATCCGGCTTGACCTTTATATTCCCGGCCTTGTTTTATGTCGTTTTGTACTGCTTCCCATGAGGTGGTGTAAAATGTGTCTTTAGTTTCGTTATACCACATAGCGTATAGTGGGACTGTATTATTGGTTTGAGTTGCTAAAATGTATCCTTTTAACCCTTTAAATTCTCTCCCCGCTTGCTGTTCGTTTAAGACTGTATCCCAAGAGTAAACGTAGTATGTATCTTTCGATTTGCTATACCCCATTTCATAAAATGGGGTTAACTTTAAAGATGTTATCTGTTTGTTCGCGATATATTGTTCGATCGCATTTTTGACTTCAGTTTTTTTTGAGGCGTTGGAAATGAATTCATAGATCGGATAGGCTTTATTCCATTCGATGTTTGTCAAAACACTGCTTCCGTCCAATGATATTTGGCTGTCCCAGTTTTGGATGTCAATTGTCGTCGGATAATTTTGATCTAGACTATACTTTAAATTGCTTCCTTTGCCTCCAAAAAAATAGACATATAATTCTTGGGATGCATTCTCTTTTGCTAAAACTTCATTGGTAACAGTCTCGCCGCCAGCGTTAAATTTAATACCGAGTTTACCTAAAACAGCACTAAAACCTGCAGCAACTGTTTTTTTTCGTGTTGTTTGGTCGGTGGTTTTTGTAAAACATGATCTGTACATTAATCTGTATCTGCCGCCCAATGTAATATGAGTTAAAACATGGGTCCCATATATTTCAATTATTTTTTCGGCGGAATAACGGTTTACATCCTCAATGAATTCCGGAGAAATATAGGCTGAGATACGTGATATGTCATCGTTAATATAAATGATTCGATGATTTCGGATACATTCTAAACTTGCAAATGCATATTTGGTTGAATAGGAATAACTGTCAAAAAAGTCCTTACTCGAAGAAAAAGTTCCGGAAAAACCGAATTTTCCGACTCCCATGTTGAGTCCACCTTTCATGTTGGATTTTTTTGTAACTTCTTTTAGATAATCTTCGGCAGTAGCTCCGTAGCAAAAAAAGTCGCTACCCCAAGAGTTTGTATGGGTAATTAAACGGTTCGGAAATTCCCGTTCGTATTTTTCGATATCAATAACTTGTCCCCGGACGGATGTTGGGTTTAAGTAATCTTCAGTGACGTCGTATCCCCAACCAAGGACATCAAATTTATTGTCGCCACCACTTCGCGTTGTTGGGACAGTTTTATGATTGGAGGTGAGATTTGAGAAATCTTTTGTACAAGCTGCTAATGTAGATGCACAAAACAAAAAGAGTAAGATTTTTTTCATAGAGAGATAAAGTTAGATAGGTTAAGTTAGGAATGTTCGAGACTATTATGACGTTAAGAATGTTTTTTGCGCGGTGCCGTGGATCGTGCCGTCGGCGACTTCGATTTCGAGGGCGTCGCCTTTGCGGACGCCGCGGGCCGACACGACGGCTTTGCCGCCCGTGCGGACGACAGCGAAGCCCAGCCGGAGGATGCGTTCCGGAGAGCGGCCGGCGATCAGTTCCGCGGCGTTGTCGAGCCGTGTGGTCTGCCGTGCGAGGAAATTGCGCACCGCTTCCGGCAGCAGGGCCGAAAGGTGCTCCGCGCGGAGCCGCTGCCGCGTGAGCAGGTTGCCGCTCAGTTGGCGCAGGTCGCCCGTGAGCCGTTCCAGCCGCACCTCGGAGGCATGCATGGCGGCTTTCGTGGCGTCGTGCAGCTGCAGGGCCGCGTAGTCGAGCCACCCCTCGGCCTGCGTCATCCGTTCGACGAGCCATCCGGCTACGGCTGTCGGGGTTTTGAGCGCCGTGTGGGCCACCATGTCGGCGACGCTGGTGTCCTTGTCGTGGCCTATGCCGGTCAGGATCGGCAGCGGGAACTGCGCCATGTGGGCGCAGAGCCGGTAGGCGTTGAAACAGTTGAGGTCGCTGGCCGAGCCGCCGCCGCGGATGAGGACCACGGCGTCGAATTCGTCCATCCGCTCCGCGACGGCGCACAACGCCGTGACGATCGACTCCTCGGCCGCCGCGCCCTGCATGAAGGCGTCGAAGAGCGTCACCTCGAAACGGTAGGGGCTTTTGGCCAGCTCCTTGCGGAAATCCTGATAGCCGGCGGCGTTGGCGCTCGATACGACCGCCACGCGCTGCACCACGACGGGCATCGGTGCTTCGCGGTTCATGTCCCAGACGCCCTCTTTCTGAAGCTGGGCGATGGTCATCTGCCGCTGCCGCTCCATGTCGCCCAGCGTGTAGGTGGGGTCGATGTCGGTGATCTGGAGCGAAAATCCGTAGAGTTCGTGGTAATTGACGGCGACTTTGGCCAGAATCTTGATTCCGGCGGCGAGCCGCTGGCCGGTTTCGGCTTCGAAGTATCCTGCGATGCGGGGATAGGCCGTGCGCCAGATCACGGCGCGCGACTGCGCCAGCGGAACGCCGTTGTCGCCCCCTTTTTCGACCAGTTCTAGGTAGCAGTGGCCCGAATAATTGACCTTTATTTCGGAGATTTCGGCGCTGACCCATACGGGCAGGGCGAAACGCTCGTGGAGGGCCTCCTTCACGAGCCGCTGCAATTGGGAAAGGGTGATATGTGAGTGCGTCTGCATGGGTTAGCGCCAGACCAGTTCTACCTGACGCGGCATCAGCTTGCCTTCGGGAAGCTGGATGTGCAGGATGCCTTCGCTCTCGACGGGCGTGCCGTTTTTGCGGGCCGGCGTCCAGCGGGGCGCTTCGGCGACGGCTTTGAGCACGCGGCGTTTGAGACGGCTGTCGGTCGATTCGAGTTCCTGAGCCACGACCGTGTCGCCTTCGGGCGTTACGGTGTAACGCAGGATGATGCGGGCGGCCGGTTCGTCGTCGCCCCACTTCACCTGCCGGGCGATGTAGCCGCTGAAGGTGGAGTCGGCGGTGAAAACGGCGGACTGGTCGTAGCGGAGCGTGACGAGCATCACCCCGTTTGCGGCTTTGTCGCCGTAGCGGGCGATGGTCTCCTCGTCGGCCGGGAGCATCTCGACGTTCTCGATGTCGTCGGGCGGGATCGACGCGATCTGCTCGGTTTCGACGCCGTTGACTATATATAAAGGCTGCTGCGCCGCAACGGGAAGCGTTGCGGCGAGGAGTGCCGATATAAACAGAAAGTATCTTTTCATGCGGTGCTTTTCCCGATAAACGGTCGCTGGGGCGGGAATATTGCCCGGCCGCAGGCGTCGTTCGGTATGTGCGAAGATAACGGTTTTGCTGCGGAACGCCAAATTTTCCCGCGATTTTCGGTCCGCAGGACGGTTTGCAGGGCGGTCTTTCCGGGTGTTGCGTGCGGAGCGGGTCTTTCGGGCCGGTTTTCGCGGGTCGGTTTTCGCGGGCCGGTCTTTGCCGGCGCATTTGTCGGGTGTCTTTTGCCGGGCCGGGTGCCTTTTCGGGCTGTCCTTGACAGCGCGTCTTGCCGGGCTGACTTTAATTGTGCGTCTTGCGGAGGGGACTTCGCAGAGCCGCTCTTGCCGGGCGTCTTTGGGACTGGCTGATGGTTCCGAACCCAGCGGCAGGGGCGGAACAACGATGCGGCTTTTTGTCCGGCGTGGTTTTGGGCCGGGGGCGGCTTTTGACCGGGTGTTTTTTGTCCGGCGTGGCTTTGGTTCGGGGCGGCGTTGAACCGACACGGCTTTGGGACCGGGCGTTTGCGGATTCCGCGGCAGCTGCAGAGCGGCGTTACCGGATCTCCTCCCATCCGCAGCGGGCGAGGTCGGCGCAGCCGTTGGCCTTGAAGCGTACGCCCTCGGCTTCGAGCAGTTCCCGCTGCCGCGTCCATCCGGGGACGGTGCAGCCTGCGCTGTTGACGACCCGGTGGCAGGGCAGACCCGCCGGAGCTTCGGCGAGCGCGCGACCCACGCGGCGGGCATGATCGGGCATGCCGATCAGCCGGGCGATCTGCTTGTAGCTGACGACTCTGCCGGCGGGAATTTCCGCCACGACGGCGTAAACCTCCGCGTCGAAGTTTTCGGGCATGCGCATGGGGGCGTGCCTTGGGCGGATTAGAGTTCGCTCTCCTTCAGACGCTCGGCGTTCTCGGCTACGATCAGGTGGTCGATCACGTCCTGAATGTCGCCGTCCATGAAGGCGGAGAGGTTGTAGATCGTGTAGTTGATGCGGTGGTCGGTGATGCGGCCCTGCGGATAGTTGTAGGTGCGGATTTTGGCCGAACGGTCGCCTGTTGAGACCATCGTCTTGCGCTTCGAGGCGATTTCGTCGAGGTACTTCGAGTATTCGAGGTTGAAGACGCGCGTACGCAGCTCCTCGAACGCCTTGTCGAAGTTCTTCAGCTGGGATTTCTGGTCCTGACACTGCACGACGATGCCCGTCGGGATGTGCGTCAGGCGGATGGCCGAATAGGTCGTATTGACCGACTGGCCGCCGGGGCCGGACGCGCAGAAGATGTCCTTGCGGATGTCGTTCATCGAAATCTCGACGTCGAACTCCTCGGCTTCGGGCAGCACGGCCACCGATGCCGCCGAGGTGTGGACGCGGCCCTGCGTCTCGGTTTGGGGCACGCGTTGCACGCGGTGCACGCCCGATTCGTATTTGAGCGTGCCGTAGACGTTCTGACCCGTAACTTTGAGCACGACCTCCTTGTAGCCGCCCGCGGCGCCGTCCGAGAACGAGGTCATTTCGTAGCGCCAGCCCTTCGACTCGATGTATTTGGTGTACATGCGCAGCAGGTCGCCGGCGAAAATGGCCGCTTCGTCGCCGCCTGTGCCGCCGCGGATCTCCATGATGGCGTTCTTCGAGTCCTGCGGATCCTTGGGGATCAGCAGCAGCTTGATCTGCTCCTCCATCTGCTCGATGGCGGGTTCCAGCTCGGTGATCTCCCCGCGCGCCATTTCGCGCATCTCCTCGTCCTTGTCGTTGGCGAGGATGTCCTTGGCTTCGGCGAGGTTGGCCAGAGCCGTGCGGTAACGTTCCGAGGTCTCGATGATCGGTTCCAGCTCCTTGTACTCCTTGTTGAGCTGCACGAACTGCTTGACGTCGGCGATGACTTCGGGGTCGGTGAGTTTCTGTCCCGTCTCCTCGTATTTCAGTTTCAGGCCGTCGAGACGGCTCAAAATGGTGTTGTCTGCCATAAATGTTCGTTTTGTGCGCAAAGATACGCAATAATCGGAAAACGGCAATGCGCCGTCCGAAAAAACGGCGAAAGGGCGTCCGCATGGCGGAACACCCTTTTTGCCGGTCGTGCAGCGGTTATTTGGCGATTCCCTGCAGCCAGTCGAGCACGGTCTGCTGCCACTGCTCCCGGTATTTGAAATTCTTGCGGATGCCCCAGCCGTGGCCGCCCGTCGGGTAGATGTGCATAGAGGCCTTGACGCCGTTGTCCTTCAGTGCGTTGTAGTAGAGCGTGCTGTTTACGGGCGGGACGACGCGGTCGTCGTCCGAAAGCAGCAGCAGGGTGGGCGGGGTTTCGCTGCTCACGCGGTTCTGGAGCGAGTACCATGTGTCGGTCTCCGCGCTGCGCTTGTCGCCCAGCAGGGCGTTGAACGACCCTTGGTGCGCCTTGCCTTTTTCGGCCGTGATGACCGGGTAGAAGAGGATCGAGAAGGCGGGTTTGGTGCGGGCGAGCGTCGAAGCCGAGGCGGCGAGGTGACCGCCTGCCGAGCTGCCCACGATGCCGACCTTGTCCGCCGTGAAGCCCGTGGCTCCCGCTTCGAGTCCCATCATGATGCGAAGGGCCTGCTCGACGTCCTCCAGCGGCACTTCGGGGTGGCCGTTGGGCATGCGGTATTTGAGCACGGCGGCCGTGATGCCGTGTTCGGCGAACCACTGGGCCATTTCATAGCCTTCGTAATCTATGCACAACTTTACGTAACCGCCGCCGGGGCAGATTACGACGGCCTGCCCCGTGGCCTTCTCCGGAGCGGCCGGGAAGATGTAGAGCACCGCTTCCGAAACGTCGGTGAGGCGGTTCTTTTCGGGTTCGCGTTCGGGCGTGGCGATGCCGTTGCCGTGGGGCGCAGTCTTGTTGTCCCAGATTTTCAGCGTGCGGGCCTGTCCGTAGTCTTGTGCCGTTGCGGTGCCTGCCATAAGCAGAAGTGCTGTCAAAGCCGTTGCGATTCGTTTCATGGGCGTGTCGTTTTGGTGCGGATCAGATGACGATGTTGATGATCTTGCCCGGCACGACGATGACCTTTTTCGGGGTTTTGCCTTCGAGCCATTTCTGCGCTTCGGGCAGCGTCACGACGTCGGCCTGCATCTGGGCGGGTGTCAGCGACGTGGCGTACTCTTTCTTGAAGCGGAGTTTGCCGTTGATCGAAACCGGGTATTCGAATGCGCTCTGCGCGAGGTGCTTCTCGTCGTAGACCGGATAGTCGGCCGTGCAGACCGAGGTGGTGTGTCCCAGCGCCGCCCAAAGCTCCTCGGCGATATGGGGCGCGAAGGGGGCGAGCAGCACGGTCAGCGGCTCGATGATCTCGCGCTTGTTGCACTCGCCCAGTTCGTTGAGACAGATCATGAATGCCGAGACCGAAGTGTTGAACGAGAAGTTCTCGATGTCCTCGCTGACCTTCTTGATCGTCTTGTGCAGCGTGCGCAGCTCCTTTTCGTCGGCTTTCTCGTCGGTGACGATCAGCCTGCCGTCGCGGTCGTAGAACAGCCGCCAGAAACGGCGCAGGAACTTGTAGACGCCGTCGATGCCGTTGGTGTCCCACGGCTTGGACTGTTCGAGCGGGCCGAGGAACATCTCGTACATGCGCAGCGTGTCCGCGCCGTAGTTTTCGACGATGTAGTCGGGGTTCACGACGTTGTAGAACGATTTGGACATTTTCTCGATGGCCCAGCCGCAGACGTATTTGCCGTCTTCGAGGATGAATTCGGCGTCCTTGTATTCGGGCATCCACGCGCGGAAAGCGTCGATGTCGAGGATGTCGTTGCGGACGATGTTCACGTCCACGTAGAGCGCCTGCGTCCGGTACTGCTCCTTGAGACCCAGCGAGACGAACTTGTTGGTGCCGACGATGCGGTACACGAAGTTCGAACGGCCCTGAATCATGCCCTGATTGACGAGTTTACGGAACGGCTCCTCCTCGCATACCACGCCGAGGTCGTAGAGGAACATGTTCCAGAAGCGCGAGTACATGAGGTGTCCCGTGGCGTGCTCGATGCCGCCGACGTAGAGGTCCACGCTGCGCCAGTATTCGTCGGCTTCCCGGCCGACGAGCGCCTGATCGTTGTGCGGGTCCATGTAGCGGAGGTAGTAGGCCGACGATCCGGCGAATCCGGGCATGGTCGAAAGTTCGTAGGGCCAGCCTTCCGGCGTCGCCCACTCCTTGACGCGGGCCAGCGGCGGTTCGCCCTGCTCCGTGGGGCCGAAGTCGGCGACGGGAGGCAGTTCGAGCGGCAGTTTGTCCTCGGCGAGCGGGCAGGCGATGTCGTTCTTGTAGTAGATCGGGAACGGCTCGCCCCAATAGCGCTGGCGCGAGAAGATGGCGTCGCGCAGGCGGTAGTTGATGCGCTTGCGGCCCAATCCGCGCCGCTCGATTTCGTCGAACATGAGACCGATCGCCTCTTTTACATCCTTGCCGTTGAGGAAATCCGAGTTGATTACTTTGCCCGATTTGGCGTCGTACGACTCCTGTGAAATGTCGCCGCCCTCGACTACCGGAACGATCTCCAGCCCGAAGTGGCGGGCGAAGGCGTAGTCGCGCGAGTCGTGCGCCGGAACGGCCATGATGGCGCCCGTGCCGTAGCCTGCCAGCACGTAGTCCGAAATGTAGATCGGAATGGCTTTGCCGGTGAAGGGATTGACGGCGTAAGAGCCTGTAGACACGCCGCTTACACGTTTCGTCTCGGCGATGCGTTCGCGTTCCGAACGCTTCTTGGCCTGACAGATGTACTCCTCGACGGCGGCCCGGTTTTTGGGCGTCGTCAGGCTGTCGACCCACTCGTGTTCGGGGGCGATGACCATGAAGGTGACGCCGAAGATCGTGTCGGGGCGGGTGGTGAATATTTCGAGTTTCCGGTCCGAATCCTTGATGTCGAAGAAGACCTGAGCGCCTTCGGAGCGGCCGATCCAGTTGCGCTGGATCTCCTTCAGGGAGTCGCTCCATGCGAGTTTGTCCAGTCCGTCGAGCATGCGCTGGGCATAGGCCGTCACGCGCAGAAGCCACTGCTTCATGCGCTTCTGCTCGACCGGATAGCCGCCGCGGACCGAAAGTCCGTCGTGCACTTCGTCGTTGGCCAGCACGGTTCCCAGTTTCGCACACCAGTTTACCATCGTGTCCGCGCGGAACGCAAGGCGGTAGTTCTGCAGTGTCTGCTCCTTCTCTGCCTCCGACATGGCGCGCCACTCTTCGGCCGTGAAGTGCAGTTCCTGCGTGCAGGCGACGTTCAGCCCTTCGGTGCCGTTCCGCTCGAAGGCCGCGGTCAGCTCCTCGATCGGGCGGGCCTGCTGCCTGTCGTTGCAGTAGTAGGAGCCGAACATTTTGAGGAACGCCCACTGCGTCCATTTGTAGTAGCCCGGATCGCAGGTGCGGACTTCGCGGTCCCAGTCGAACGAGAAGCCGATTTTGTCCAATTGCTCGCGGTAGCGGGCGATGTTCTGCTCGGTGGTGACGGCCGGATGCTGGCCCGTCTGGATGGCGTACTGTTCGGCCGGAAGGCCGAAGGCGTCGTAGCCCATCGGATGCAGGACGTTGAAGCCCTTCTGGCGCTTGTAGCGCGAGTAGATGTCCGAGGCGATGTAGCCCAGCGGATGGCCCACATGCAGGCCGGCGCCCGACGGATAGGGGAACATGTCCAGCACATAGAATTTGGGCCGCGACGGATCGGTCTCGACCTTGTAGGTTTTATCCTCCTGCCAGCGGCGCTGCCACTTGGACTCGATCTCCTTGAAATTGTACTCCATGATATAGCTCGGTTCTGATTTGTCGCTTTGTTGCGGATTTCCCGCAAAGATAGGAAAAAATGTTTTACAGGGTGCAAAAGGGTGTGAAAAAAGGCGCTCCTGCGGGGAGCGTCTCCGGGTGCGGCGGCGGATGCGGATTTCCGCAGCCGTTTTGCCGGACGCGGACGGGCGTTGCCGTGTCGCGGCGGTGTCGTGCTGTACCGCTGTCGCGCTGCTCTGCTGCTCTTCCGCTGCGTGGAGCTGGGGTGGGCTGCTGTTTTGCTGCGCCGGCGTCGTGCCGGCGCAGGGTGTAGCCGACGCGCCGCGGCGGTCTCTTGCGGGCGGTTAATTGATCAGGATGCTCGTCACTTTGGCGCCGGGGTTGAAATCCTGCGCCGAGATGCGCGGGGTGACGCCGCCGGCGTGCGCTTTTCCGAGCTTTTTCCGGCCTTCTTTGCCGAGTCCCGAAACTCTGTATGTCATGCCGTTGAGGGTGATGACGAGCCGTCCGTCGTTGTCGGTCTGGGAGATGCCGCCGTTTTCGAAAAGGTGTTTTACGTCCGTTCCCGGCGCGATGCCGTCCGTCGATCCGACTCCCGGTCCGAAAATTTCGATCGATTCGATTTCGTCGCCGTACGCCCGCGCCTCCATGACCGGCTCCCCGGCCAGCGTGAAGCGCAGTACGGTCTCTCCTGCGGGAGTCCGGTCGGTCGTGAATGCGTCGTAAAGCCCCGGATGCGACGCCGGGATCTGCGCGGCGGACATGGTGAGCAGGACCGGTCCCGCGCCGAGCGGATTGGCTGTGAAAAGGGGCTGGCGGCGGCTGTCGCAGGCCGAAATGCAGAGCGCCGCCAGTGCGAACGCAAAAGTCGTGAGGAGTCGTTTCATGCTTCGTTCGGAATTTTTGCAAATATAGCGAAATCGGCCGGATGGCCGCGATGCCGCGGTCGGTGCGTGCCTACGCCCAGAACGGATGTAAGCCGATGATAAATAGCCGGTTGTTGATTTGTATATAAGTAAAAAGTTATATGTTTTCTATTTGTATCAGTAAAAAGAATTGTAAAACGGCTGAAATGCAGGAAAACAGCGAAAAAAGATGCTCATATATATTGTAATTCCGAAAAAATGCGTACCTTTGCAGTCCATTTTGGACAATGGAGATAGATTTTTTAACAATTAAAAGGACAGTTTAAGAAATGCCAACTATTCAACAGTTAGTGAGAAACGGTCGAGTTCGCATGGAGGATAAGAGCAAATCTCCGGCACTCGCCGCGTGTCCCCAGCGCCGAGGCGTATGTACCCGCGTGTACACCACGACCCCGAAAAAGCCTAACTCGGCTATGCGTAAGGTAGCACGTGTAAGATTGACCAACGGCAAGGAGGTCAACGCCTATATCCCCGGAGAAGGCCACAACTTGCAGGAGCACTCCATCGTGCTGGTCCGCGGCGGTCGTGTGAAGGACCTCCCCGGCGTGCGTTATCACCTGGTGCGCGGTGCGCTCGACTCGGCGGGCGTGGACGGCCGTTTGCAGCGTCGTTCGAAGTACGGTGCCAAGCGTCCCAAGGCAGGAAAGAAATAATCGGTTAAAGAAAAGACTATAATCGACAATGAGAAAAGCTAAGCCAAAAAAGCGAATTCTACTTCCGGATCCCAAGTTCGGCGACGTGCTCGTAACGCGTTTCGTGAACAACCTCATGCTGGACGGTAAGAAGAGTATTGCCTATTCGATTTTCTACGACTCGCTGGAAATCGTGGGCAAGAAGATGAAGGATGCTGATAAATCTCCGCTGGAGGTCTGGAAACAGGCTCTCGAGAATATCACGCCCCAAGTCGAAGTGAAATCGAAGCGTATCGGTGGCGCGACATTCCAGGTTCCTACGGAGGTTCGTCCGGAGCGCAAGATTTCGATTTCCATGAAAAACCTTGTCCTTTACTCGCGTAAGCGCGCCGGCAAATCAATGGCTGAGAAGCTTTCGGGCGAGATACTGGATGCCTACAACCAGCAGGGTGCCGCCTTCAAACGCAAGGAGGAGATGCACCGCATGGCCGAGGCCAACAAGGCGTTCGCACACTTCAGATTCTAAAACGGGTAGAGACAGATGGCAACACGAGATTTACACTACGTTCGCAATATCGGTATCATGGCTCACATCGACGCCGGTAAGACCACTACTTCGGAGCGTATCCTTTTCTACACGGGCAAGACTCACAAAATCGGCGAAACGCACGAGGGGTCGGCCGTGATGGACTGGATGGCTCAGGAGCAGGAACGCGGTATCACGATCACCTCGGCGGCTACGACCGCATTCTGGAACTACAAGGATCACCAGTATCAGATCAACCTGATCGACACTCCGGGACACGTCGACTTCACCGTCGAGGTGGAGCGTTCGCTGCGCGTGCTGGACGGCGCCGTGGCTACCTTCTGCGCCGTGGGCGGCGTGGAGCCCCAGTCGGAGACCGTTTGGCGTCAGGCCGACAAATACAACGTGCCGCGTATCGGTTACGTCAACAAGATGGACCGCACGGGCGCCGATTTCTTCGCCGTATGCAGCCAGATCAAGGAGCACTTCGGCGCTACGGCGCTTCCGATCGTTCTGCCGATCGGTGCGGAGGATAAATTCGAAGGAATCGTAGACCTTATATATAATAAGGCGTACTACTACTACGACGACAAGACCGTCCGCGACAATTTCGATATCCGCGAGATTCCGGACAACATGAAGGCCGAGGCCGAGGAGTGGCGCAACAAGCTCATCGAAGAGGTCGCCGCTACCGACGACGCGCTGATGGAGAAGTTCTTCGAAGACCCTGCGTCGATCACGCCCGAAGAGTTGATCGCCGCGATCCGCAAGGCGACGATCCAGATGACGCTCGTGCCGATGCTCTGCGGCTCGTCGTTCCACAACAAGGGCGTGCAGAAACTGCTCGACTGCATCATCGCGTTCCTGCCGTCGCCGCTGGATCTGCCTGCCGTCACGGGTATCAACCCCAAGACCGACGAGGAGGTTGTCCGCCACGCTTCGGAGGACGATCCGTTCTGCGGTCTGGCGTTCAAGATCGCTACCGACCCCTTCGTGGGCCGTCTGGCGTTCGTGCGCGTCTATTCGGGAAAACTGGATGCCGGTTCCTACGTGCTCGACACGCGCAGCGGCAAGCGCGAGCGTATCAGCCGTATCTACCAGATGCACTCCAACAAGCAGAACCCGATCGAGACGGTCGTTGCGGGCGACATCTGCGCCGCCGTCGGTTTCAAGGAGATCCGCACGGGCGATACGCTCTGCGCCGAGAATGCGCCGATCGTGCTCGAACAGATGACCTTCCCCGAGCCGGTGATCGGTCTGGCCGTCGAGCCCAAGACGCAGAAAGACCTCGACAAGCTGGGCATCGCACTGGGCAAGCTGGCCGAAGAGGACCCGACCTTCACGGTTCGTACCGACGAGGAGAGCGGACAGACGATCATCAGCGGCATGGGCGAGCTTCACCTCGACATCATCGTCGACCGTCTGCGCCGCGAGTTCGGCGTCGAGATCAACCAGGGTGCGCCCCAAGTCAACTACAAGGAGGCGCTCACCACGACCGTCCAGCACCGCGAGGTCTTCAAGAAGCAGACCGGCGGCCGCGGTAAGTTCGCCGACATCATCTTCGAGATCGGCCCTGCCGAAGAGGGCAAGATGGGTCTGACGTTCGTCGACGAGGTCAAGGGCGGCAACATTCCCAAGGAGTTCATCCCCTCGGTTCAGAAGGGCTTCGAGGCCGCCATGGCCAACGGTGCGCTGGCCGGCTATACGATGGACTCGATGAAGGTTACCCTCAAGGACGGTTCGTTCCACCCGGTCGACTCGGATCAGCTTTCGTTCGAGATCGCAGCCCGCAACGGCTACCGCCATGCGGCTCCGAAGGCCGGTTCGGTCATTCTGGAACCGATCATGTCGGTGGAGGTGCTCACTCCCGAGGAGAGCATGGGCGACATCATCGGCGACCTGAACAAGCGCCGCGGCCAGATCCAGGGCATGGAGTCGAAGGGCAACGCCCGCGTCGTGAAGGCGAAGGTTCCCCTGTCGGAGATGTTCGGCTACGTGACCGTGCTGCGTACGATTTCGTCGGGCCGCGCCACGTCGTCGATGGAGTTCTCGCACTTCGAGGAGGTTCCCGCTAACCTTGCCAAGGAGATCATCGAGAAGAGCGGTCACAAGAATAAGGATATAGAATAAGCAAACCGATATGAGTCAGAAAATTAGAATCAAATTAAAGTCTTTCGACCATAATCTCGTTGACAAGTCGGCCGAGAAAATCGTCAAGACCGTGAAGAGCACCGGCGCGGTAGTGAGCGGTCCGGTACCCCTTCCCACGCAGAAGAAGATCTTTACCGTCAACCGTTCGACCTTCGTGAACAAGAAGGCCCGCGAGCAGTTCCAGCTCTGCACGTTCAAGCGCATCCTGGACATCTACTCGTCGACGGCGAAGACGATCGACGCGCTGATGAAGCTGGAGCTTCCGTCGGGTGTCGAGGTGGAGATCAAGGTCTGATTTTCGACCGCTCCCGAAGATCGAGGCGGGCTTGGAGCCTGTCGGCGTAGCGGGAGCGCCGAATGCGGGCGGATGTTTTCCGCCGGAGCGGACGCAGCGCGCCGGATTGCAGCCGCGAGGTCGGGCCTTCCGGTGCCGCCGCCACCGGAAGGCGGATGCCGCGGACGGAAACAATTGATTCGACGTTTTCATTAAGCCGAGCGCAGAGCCGAACTTGTTCGGGCTATGCCGAGGCGAGAAAACGAAGGATGAAATTCAACGAAACCGATATGGGAGGTGAGCGGTAGTCCGCCGATTCCTCCCCGAATGCGAAAGCCGGAGAGGGAGTCCCCGAAGGGGTGGCTCCCGACTCCTGCGAAAAAATGGAAATCACTTTATTAACAAACTTTAAAGACTAAAATGTCAGGACTAATTGGTAAAAAAATCGGAATGACTTCCGTTTACAGTGCCGAGGGTAAGAACATACCATGCACTGTTATTGAGGCTGGTCCGTGTGTGGTTACGCAAATCAAGACCCTCGAAAAGGATGCTTACGAGGCCGTCCAGATTGCCTATGACGACAAAAGTGAAAAGCACACCAGCAGCAGTTTGTTAGGACACTTCAAGAAGGCGGGCACCACTCCCAAGCGTAAGATGGCGGAGTTCAAGGACATGCCGGAAGTGAACCTCGGCGACACGCTCACCGTGGACATCTTCTCCGAAGAGGACTGGGTGGACGTGACCGGGATTTC
>QWCB01003229.1_pt1 | contig 20647 bp, 19 predicted proteins | sample 1972511 | NCBI WGS metagenome assembly QWCB01 (sample SAMN09866719, study PRJNA288562) | Human gut metagenome isolate term5_stool, whole genome shotgun sequencing... | isolation source: gut | host: Homo sapiens | place: USA: California
TTGCGACGGGGTTTTCGATCGTGTATTCGATTTGGAAAGGTCCTCCTTCGGCCGGAACATCGAGGCTCTCTTTGGCGAATACGATTTCAGGCTGTGCATCCGGTGTGACGGGATCGTCGTTGTTACACCCGGCAAAGAGCGAGGAACCCAAAATCCCCCCCCCCGAAGATCATCAACAACCATACGAATCTAAAATATTTCATAGTATAAAAGGTTTTAGTGCCGGGCCTACGGCGGGTTTTTATTTTCGGCAGAAACGAGGCCGGTCTTAAAAAAGCGATTCTGTCCGGGAGTTTTTTGTGTGTGAAGAGAAATGTGTTTTTATCTATCTGAAAAATAGATAAAATATTTTGTATTTGCAAATGATTTTTATTTTTGATTTGCAGGGTGCTTCATATTTTATTCGGGGTTTATGCGGTATCAGGTCGGGAGCGTGTTGCTCCGAACGATGGCGGAACTGCAAACTTTGTCTTCGTTTTTACTGTTTTTGTGGGAAAAATGTTAATTTTGTGGCTCGGAAGATATTGCTTGTTATGGAATCGAAATTGACCCTTTACAACACGCTCGACCGCCGCAAGGAAACCTTCGAGCCGATCAATCCCCCGCATGTGGGAATGTATGTCTGCGGACCTACCGTATATGGCGATCCGCATCTGGGACACGCCCGGCCGGCGGTGACCTTCGACCTGTTGTTCCGTTATCTCCGGTCGCTCGGCTACAAAGTGCGCTACGTGCGCAACGTGACCGACGTGGGACATCTGGAGCACGATGCCGATGACGGTGAGGACAAGATTTCGAAGAAGGCGCGGCTGGAGCAGCTCGAACCGATGGAAGTGGCGCACTATTACACGGAGCGTTACCACCGGGCGATGGACGAGCTGAACGTGCTGTCCCCCTCGATCGAACCCTGCGCCAGCGGCCATATCATCGAGCAGATCGCCATGGTGAAGGAGATTCTCGACAACGGTTTCGCCTACGAATCGAACGGGTCGGTCTATTTCGATGTGGAGAAATACAACCGGAAATACAGCTACGGCCGTCTTTCGGGCCGCAACCTCGACGATATTCTGACGAACACGCGCGAGCTGGACGGGCAGGGCGATAAGCGCCATTCGTGCGATTTCGCCCTCTGGAAGAAGGCTTCGCCGGAGCATATCATGCGCTGGCCTTCGCCCTGGAGCGACGGCTTCCCCGGCTGGCACATGGAGTGTTCGGCCATGAGCACCAAATACCTGGGCCAGCGGTTCGACATCCACGGCGGCGGTATGGACCTGATGTTTCCGCATCACGAATGCGAGATCGCGCAATCGACGGCGGCGCTCGGCCACGACTCGGCTAAGTATTGGATTCACAACAACATGATTACGATCAACGGTCAGAAGATGGGCAAGTCGCTCGGCAACTTCATCACGCTCGAGGAGCTTTTCACGGGCAATCATAAGTTGCTGACGCAGGCTTATTCGCCGATGACGATCCGTTTCTTCGTATTACAGGCCCACTACCGTTCGACGCTCGACTTTTCGAACGAGGCGTTGCAAGCCGCCGAAAAGGGACTCGACCGCCTGATGAAGGCTGTCGAGGCGCTCGACAAGATCAAGCCGTCGGAGCAATCCACGGTGGATCCTGCGGAGCTCGAAACCCGCTGCCGCGAAGCGTTGGACGATGACCTGAACTCGCCGATGGCGATTTCCGCACTGTTCGATTGGGTGCGCATCATCAATCAGTTGGTCGAGGGGCAGCAGCGGATCACGGCGGCCGACCTGGAGAAGCTCCGGGAGATCGTCCGTCGTTATGTGTTCGATATTCTGGGTTTGCGCGACGAAAAGGCGGCTTCGGCCGGCGGCAAGGATCTGGTCACGCCGTTGGTGAATATGCTTCTCGACCTGCGGCAGGCGGCCAAGACCGAGAAGAATTGGGCGCTGTCGGATAAGATCCGGGACGAGCTTACGGCCATCGGTATCCGGGTCAAGGACCGCAAGGACGGCTGCGACTGGGAGATCGAATAGCGTTTCGTCGTTTTAATTAAAGTATTGATAAATCGATCGTTCCTGTTCGGTGTATTCCGGACGGGAACGGTGTGTTTGGATCGTGCGGGCGGTTGCCGGGGCGGAAAGTCCGTCGCAGCCGTTTCGTGCGTCGAATGATTATTGAAGGGAGGACTTGTGTATGAGTGAAGTAAAAGGAGCGGCGATGGAGCTGGGAACCGAGCGTATCCGCAAGCTGCTCGTTCAATATGCCGTGCCGGCCATTATCGCGATGACCGCCTCGTCGCTGTACAACATGGTGGACAGCATCTTTATCGGGCACGGCGTGGGGGCGCTGGCCATTTCGGGGCTGGCCCTGACGTTCCCGCTGATGAACCTCGCGGCGGCGTTCGGTTCGTTGGTGGGTGTGGGCGCCGCGACGCTGGTGTCGATGCGCCTGGGGCAGCGGGATTACGAAACGGCCCAGCGGATTCTGGGGAATGTCGTGGTGCTCAACCTGATTATCGGAATCTCTTTCGGGTTGCTGACGCTGGTTTTTCTCGATCCGATTCTCTACTTTTTCGGAGCCAGCGATGCGACGATCGGCTATGCCCGGGAGTATATGTCCGTCATTCTGTGGGGTAACGTCGTTACACACATGTATTTGGGTCTGAACGCCGTGTTGCGTGCCGCCGGGCACCCGCGCAAGGCGATGTACGCCACGATCCTGACGGTGACGATCAATGCGATTCTCGACCCGCTGTTCATCTTCGGCTTCGGCTGGGGCATTCGCGGCGCGGCCATTGCGACCGTGCTGGCGCAGATACTCGCGCTCGTCTGGCAGTTCCGCATCTTTTCGGACAGGAACGAGCTGTTGCATTTCCGGCGCGGCATCTACCGGCTGAAAGGCAAGATCGTGCGTAATGTGCTGGCTATCGGCATGTCGCCCTTCTTGATGAACCTTGCGGCTTGTTTCATCGTGATTCTGATCAACAAGGGACTCAAGGAGTACGGCGGCGATCTCAATATCGGTGCTTACGGTATCGTCAATCGGTTGGGATTCTTCTTCGTGATGATCGTCATGGGCATCAATCAGGGTATGCAGCCCATTGCTGGGTATAATTACGGTGCCCGGCAGTTCGACCGGGTGGATCGGGTGCTGAAATTGACGATCATCGGCGCTACCTGCGTCACCACGCTCGGATTCCTGATCGGCGAATTGGCGCCGCGCCTGGCGGTGTCGGTTTTCACGGACGATCCGGAGTTGGTCCGTCTTTCGGCCGAAGGTATGCGCATCGTCTTCTTCTGCTTCCCGATCATCGGTTTCCAGATGGTGACGACCAACTTTTTCCAGAGTATCGGCATGGCGGGCAAGGCGATCTTCCTTTCGTTGTCGCGGCAGTTGCTTTTCCTGATGCCGGGTCTGATTTTCCTGCCCCGCATCTTCGACGAGCTGACGCCCTGGGACGGCAGTTGGGGCGTATGGTGTTCGATGCCGCTGTCGGATTTCCTGGCTTCGCTGGTTGCCGGTGTCATGCTGTTCTGCCAATTCCGGAAGTTCAAGGCCAAGGCCGCTGCGGGGAGAGGCGAGGTTTCGGGAGCCGAAGTCGAAAACGATCGCAGAGTGAATGAATAAAAACCGTTGCACTATGGAACAGGATAAGTTCGTTATCAATATAGGCCGTCAGCTCGGCAGCGGCGGCAAAGCCGTCGGCGAGGCGCTGGGGCGTCGTCTGGGCGTGCACGTCTATGACAAGCAGTTGATCAATCTGGCGGCCGAGCAGAGCGGCCTCTGCACGGAACTTTTCGAGCAGGCCGACGAGAAGAAGTCGAGGAGCCTCTTTTCCTCGCTGATCGGTTATCTGCGCATGCCTTTTGCAAGTGAAGAGGGGAGTGTGACCGATGTGCTGAGCAGCGAGGCGCTGTTCAAAATACAGAGCGATGTGATCCGTGACATCGCCTCGCGGGAATCGTGTATTTTCGTGGGCCGTTGTGCCGACTATATCCTGCGGGATCATCCCCGCGCGGTGAATGTTTTCGTTACGGGGGCTCCGGAAGATCGGGTGCGTCGCCTTTGCGAGCAGGAGAACGTAACGCCCGAAGAGGCCGAAGCGCAGATGGAGCGTACGGATGCCCGCAGGGCTTCCTATTACGACTATTTCAGCAGCGGCAAGTGGGGCGAAGCCGCAACCTACCATCTCTGCATCGATTCCTCGGTGCTGGGGATCGAAGGTACGGCCGACTTTATCCGGGAGTTCGCGGAGCGTAAACTGAAGATGAACCTGTCCGGGCGGTAGTCGGCGGCTTCGAGCGTGTTCGGCATAATCCAAGGATGCGTCGGACGGTTTTGGGAAGGGATGAAGGAAACGGTTTTCGGACGGTCAGTGCCGGTGTGATGGAGCCTGTTTTCGATCGGTGGGTTGTGATAACGTTCGGTAGCCCGTTGCCCGAGGCGATCTTTTCGGTAGAAGGGTTTGGGCGTCCGACTTTTTTCGGCCAGGAGCTGCCAGGGCGGGATCGTTTTTATTGGCAACGAGCCCGGTTCCTATTTCCGAAAACCGGAAATTTTGTTTACATTTGTTGGAAGAAAGACAGGAGAGGCGGCTATCCTTGCGGGAGAGTCTGTACGGATTGCCTCGCCTGTAAAAATCAATCGGAAAATATGGTACTTGCAGAACAGATTAAAGAGGCTATAAGACGTCAGGATACGTTGGGGAGGTGTCTTTGACATCGATCAGCGAAGAATAGAACTCCAGAACGAGGAGGAGAAGACGCAGGTTCCGGGCTTTTGGGATAATCCCGACAAGGCCCGCGAACAGTTGCGCCGCGTGGCGGGAATCAAGGAGTGGGTCGAGGAGTACGATGCTGTGGTCAAGGAGGTCGAAGACCTGCGGTTGATGCCGGAATTCGTCAAGGAGGGCGTGGTGACCGAGCAGGAGCTCGACGAGCAGTATGCGCGTGCGATGCACCGCATCGAAGAACTCGAATTGCGCAACATGCTGCGCCGTGACGAGGACCGTATGGGCGCTATCATGGATATCAATTCCGGTGCGGGCGGTACCGAGGCGCTCGACTGGGCGGGGATGCTGCTGCGCATGTACACCCGCTGGGGCGAGGCGCACGGATACAAGGTCAAGGTGCTCGACTATCAGGCTGGCGAGGAGGTAGGTGTAAAGTCCTGCACGCTCGAATTCGAGGGCGAATACGCTTACGGCTACCTCAAGAGCGAAAACGGCGTGCACCGCATGGTGCGCCTGTCGCCGTTCAACGCCAATAACAAGCGGCAGACGACTTTCGCGTCGGTGTTCGTGTCGCCGGCGATCGACGACACGATCGAAATCACGGTCAATCCTGCGGACATCGAGTGGGACACTTTCCGGTCGAGCGGTGCGGGCGGCCAGAACGTCAATAAGGTCGAAACGGCGGTCCGGTTGCGCTATCACGGCAAGGATGCCGATACGGGCGAGCCGATCGAGTATCTGATCGAGAACATGGAAACCCGCTCGCAGTTGATGAACCGCGAAAATGCCATGCGCATCCTCAAGTCGAAACTCTACCAGCGGGAGCTGGACAAGCGCATGGCTACGCAGCAGGCACTCGAAGCTACGAAAAAACGCATCGAATGGGGTTCGCAGATTCGCTCCTACGTCTTCGACGACCGACGGGTGAAGGATCATCGCACGGGAGTCCAGACCTCGGATATCGAGGGGGTGATGGACGGCGACCTGGACGAATTCATCAAGGCCTACCTGATGGAGTTCGGCGGACAGGCGTAAGCGTGGGGATGTGAGAATATTGCAGGGGGGGCGAAAATTTTATTTTCGCCCTCCCTCTTGTTTTAAGTTTGTTTTATTCGATCGAATGGATCGAAATCGTATTTCCTGCTGCGGGTCCCCATTTTCCATTCTTTTTTTGCAGGGCGTCCGTTTCACCCCAGAATCCGTAGTCGCATTGGATGATAGCTTCCGTGAGTGAAGTGTTTATTACGATATAGCTGAAGTAGGGTGATGATCGTGGATTCGGATAATGTAAAAAGGATGAATAGCACACGGGAAATTTACTTGTATAAAAGTTGAGAGCATGTTGTGAATAAATAAAGCTTTTCGACTTTTTGACTTCGGAGTCGATAAAACTGTCAATGGCTTTTTTGTAAGATGGAATGAGTTTTAAGAACCGAATTTGCTGAGGCGCATTGCAGGGACGGTACCCTTTGATGATTCGTTGCGGTGTATAATCCATTTGGGAAAACCATCGATGCGACGATAAGTCTTCAGGACGGAAACAATCGAGATATTCTTCGTCACTTAAAATATAGACGGGAACTTCTCCCGGAAAAACCAAGTTGCCGTTGACGATCCGCCCCTGTTTGTCCGGAGAGAGTTCTTTGTTATTGAAATAATATTTTTCCATTAGGTAGTCCAAAAGTTGATAAACAGTTGTTGTTAGCTTATCGTTTGTGTCGTATATCGTCGCGGTTCGGCTTTCCTGCTCCCATTTTTCGATGAATTTTTCGATTTTTTCCGAAGACTGCTCGGAGCATGCCGTAGTGAGTTCAGAGAGTAGGCGCTCCGCTTCTGGAGTGTCTGCGCAAGGGTTACGGTTTTGGGCTTGAACGATTCCGAGTGTAGCAAAAGAAACAAAAGCGATAAGCAATACCGGCAAAAATTGGATCAGACGGTTTTTCATTTTTATATGGTATAAGTTCAGTTAATCAAAGATAGTAAATTTTCTGTTTTTGATTGACTGATATTTTTAGGTTTATCCGTTTTTTCGTATCTGTCGCTTCCGGACAGGCGGCAGATGCCGTCGCAGCGCGGAATTTACTGTCGGATGCGATCAGCCTGGTTCCGAAGGAGTCCGTATGGGTCGGTACGACCGATACGGCGATGTATTATCCCCGGCTCGCAGGGAAGCGTGTGGCCTTGCTTGCGAATCATACTTCGATGATCGGCGAACGGCATTTGGTTGATATTCTGCACGCGAGGGGATTCGATGTGACTGCAATCTTCGCTCCGGAGCACGGATTCCGGGGAACGGCCGATCCCGGAGAGCACATGGGAGGTTCCGTCGATGCGGCGACGGGTATTCCGATCCGGTCGCTCTGCGACGGGAACACGCGGAGGCCTTCCGACGAGGCGATGCACTCGTTCGAGGTGGCGTGAACAGGTTGGATGCGGGCGTGTTATACCTAAATTATATAGAGCGATTGGATGCCTGCGTAGGTTTCGAGCGGGAAGCCATTGGTCCGGATCGGCCCAATCTCAACAGAATGCTCATCGACGGACCGATTCTCGAAGAACGATACGAGGCGGGGGGGGGAATATGTGTGCCGGATGATTGTCGAGGGATATGCTGCGGAGGAGATCCGCAACCGGTGGCGGGAGGATATCGGGTTGTCCCGTATTCAAAGAAAGCCATCTCTTTTATACGAAGAGCGACCTTTATTCCGTTCTATTCGTGAATAAAGTCTGCGAGTATGCCGGAATCGCTCGCAAAGCGGAGGAAATGTTGTTTTTTTCCGGAATCGCTCGCAAAGCGGAGGAAATGTTGTTTTTTTATCCGATTTTTCAGGCCGATTCGAAATAAATTCGTATATTTGCAACCATGTCCTTTGAGTAAATTGAGGTGCAGGAACGAAGAAATTTCCATAAACAAACCTAATAATTTTTTAATGCGTATGAAAATCAAAACATTTATGTTTGCTGCTTTGGCAGCATTTGCGACCTTGTTCGCTGGTTGTAGCGACGACGAAAACAAAACCAACGGTGACAATAACGGAACGGGAGGAGATCCTGTCGAGAGCGAATATAAGGTGACGTTCTCCGACACGTCTTATTACAGTTCGGTTGCTACGTTCGAGGCGATTACAGAGAATGCCAAGTCCCAGTCTTTTATGGCTGTGGTGTTTGAGACGGCGTTCCTGGAGCAGCAAATTCCCGGAATTACGGATAATGATATTGCGAAAGGTGTCATCAACTATTATAAGGCGGAATATATGTCGCAAGGAGCCACTGTTGCTGATATTTACAATGTGCTTACTCAGCAGGGACGGTTGCATGGTAGTGTAACTCCTTTGGAATTGGATGTCCCCGGTTTGTCGGCGGGTACATCCTACTCGGTTGTCGTTGCCGGTATCAACGAGAACCTTGAAATTGTCGCTAACGGAATCGTTGCCGAGTTTACGACGAAGACATTGCCCGGCCTGGAGGAGGAGAATTGTACTTTCGAATGGACGGTTGAGCCTAAATCGACGTCTGTAACAATGAGTTTTACTCCTTCCGATAAGAAGGTGCCCTATTTCTTCTATGCGCTGACAGCTGAAGAGTATAGTTCGGAATGTCAAAACGACCCCGCGATACTGAAAGAGCTGCTCCCCTCTTTTATCGCTAACTTGGCCAAGGCTTACCAGATGTCTGTTTCCGAGTTTATGGAGAAACAGCGGATGACGGGTGATTTGGAGGAGTTCACTCTTACTGGTTTGCTGCCTAAAACGGGGTATGTCGTATTCGTGTGCGGTATGGATGAGTACGGTCGTCCGACGACGGATGTCAGCGTGAAGGACTTTGAAACGTTGGAATATGTCGCTTCGGATGCTACGGTGGAGAGCGTGGATGTCCGTCTGTATGACGGTGAGGAGGCTTCGTCCATTGATCCGACTACGTATAAGCCCGATGATTACGGAGGTGCCTATTTCTTGCGATACGTACCCCAGTTCTCCGAAGAGTGTGCCGAGGTTTGGAATATGCTGGTGACCGATATGGATTTTTCGGGTGAGTCTGACGACGTGGTTTTGTCTTACATTATGGGTATGGGCTTTGATGCAAATACTTCTATGATGGATATAGTCAAGCTTCCTGAGGGCCTTATGGTTTACGCTTATATCGTAGCACAGAACGAGGCCGGAGAGTATGGTAATATTTACCGATGTGAACCGTTCGAGGTGAGCAAGGCTAACCTCAGTCCGGTGGAGGAACTTTTCCCCGAGTCTAATTCGAAGAGCGGAATCTCTTCCGTAGCTTTCAGTTCGGTGGGCAAGATGTGTCCGAAGACCGTAAATTCGATGAAAATCGTTAGCGTGTTGTAATTCGGCCGCTGACCGAAACCGAAGATTCCCGAAGTAATTTCGGGAATCTTTTTTTGCGTCTTTCGGAACCGGGGAGGAGCAGCTGGAGGAAATTCCGGGAATTGAGTCCGAAATATTTGGCACTTTGTGGAAAAGTATTTAATTTAGTAAAAAATATCGCAATGATATACTTTGGTGGATCTCTTTGGGAATGTAGCGCCAAGTCCCTCCGAGGAGGGAATGTAGGGGAGAATTGCATTACAGACGCAGCCACAAGCTGCGAATAGGCGACCCTTGCGATGCTGCGATCTCGGATGATGGTACACTGAAATATATAATTGCCCAAAATGTTTATTGCAATGAGTGTATCTGTGAACAAGACATATTCGGCGGCCGATTTGAAATTCCTCAATTTGCTTTCGGAGAAATTCCCGACCATTGCCGACGCTACGACTGAAATCATCAACCTGGAGGCTATTCTGAACCTTCCCAAAGGTACCGAGCATTTCCTTACGGACCTTCACGGTGAATACGAGGCTTTCCGCCACGTGCTGAAGAACGCTTCAGGCGTGATCCGGCAAAAGGTGCACGAGGTTTTCAACAATACTTTGCGCGAATCCGAAATGACGGAGCTTTGTACGCTGATCTACTATCCCGCCGAGAAGCTGCAACTCATCAAGCAGAAGGAATCGAATCTGGACGACTGGTATAAGGTTACGCTTAACCAGCTGACGGAGGTCTGCCGGGCCGTTTCGGTCAAATACACCCGCTCGAAGGTGCGCAAGATGCTGCCTCCGGATTTTTCCTATGTCATTCAGGAGCTTCTCCACGAATCCGATTCGCCGGGATCGCCCAAGCAGAGTTATTTCAACGGGATTCTCAATTCGATCATCTCGATCGGACGGGCGGATGCTTTCATTATCGCCATGAGCAATGTGATCCAGTGCCTGACGATCGACCGTCTGCATATCATCGGCGATATTTTCGATCGGGGGCCCGGTCCGCACTTCATTTTCGATACGCTGGCCCAGTACAAGATGTACGATATCCAGTGGGGCAATCACGACATTCTTTGGATGGGCGCTGCGGCGGGGAATTTAGCTTCGATCGCCAATGTGATCCGTGTGTCGGCCCGCTATGACAATCTCGACGTGTTGGAGGACGGCTACGGCATCAATCTGCTGCCGCTGGCCCGCTTCGCCATGGAAGTTTATGAGAACTCACCCTGCAAGCCCTACCAGCCCAAAGTGATGCAGAATTCGGGTGTTACGGAGCGCGATGTACTGCTGATGGCCCAGATGCACAAGGCGATTTCGGTGATCCAGTTCAAGATCGAGGGACAGATGATCAAGCGCCATCCCGAATACAAGATGGAGGGGCGGGCTTTGTTGGAGAAAATCGACTACGAGAAGGGAACCATCGAGATCGACGGCAAGGATTATCCCTTGAAGGACGCCGACTTTCCGACGGTCGATCCCCGGGATCCTTATAAGCTGACTCCGGGCGAAGATCAGCTTATTCGTACGTTGCAAGCCTCGTTCCTGAACAGCGACAAACTACAGAAACATATCCGGCTGCTCTTTTCGAAGGGCAGTATGTATCTGATCGTCAATTCGAACCTGATGTACCACGCTTCGATTCCGATGACCGACGAAGGGGAGTTCAAAACAGTCATCGTGGACGGAAAACCCTATGCCGGACGGAGCCTGCTGGACAAACTGGACCGCCTGACCCGGGAGGCCTATTTCGGTGGCAATGGGGCCAAGAGTCAGCAGATGGCGCTCGATTACATGTGGTACTTGTGGTGCGGCCCCGAATCCCCGTTCTTCGACAAGGCCAAGATGGCAACGCTGGAGCGTTACCTGATCGAGGACAAGAAGACGCACCACGAGGAGAAGGGAGCTTATTACAAGCATTTGGATGATACGAAGATGTGCAGTATGATTCTTTCGGCTTTCGGACTCGATCCAGAGAAATCCCATATCATTTCGGGACACGTGCCCGTGAAGACCTGCAAGGGCGAAAGTCCCATCAAGGCCGGCGGCAAGCTGCTGATGATCGACGGCGGATTTTCCAAGGCGTACCATTCCGAAACGGGCATCGCCGGTTATACGTTGATTTACAATTCGCACGGGCTGCAACTGGTGCAGCACGAGCCTTTCGAGTCGGCGGTCAAGGCCGTCGAGGAGGGAAAGGACATCATCTCTACGAAGGTGATCGTCGAGGCGACGACCGACCGCATCACGGTGCGCGATACGACTATCGGCAAGGAGTTGCAGGTGCAGATCGACGACCTGAAGAACCTGCTGGCGGCCTATCGCAGCGGCCAGATCAAGGAACGTAAGTAACCGAAGGCAGCATTGCTGCGAAATATCCGTGTCCGGGGGACTCCTTTTATCCGGTCGGAATTCTGCGAAAGACGACTTTCGAAGGAGCGAATCGGTCTTTTCGGTTCGGCAGTAAGGCGGGGGATAAAAGCGGGCCGCAGCTATTACGCTGCGGCCCGCTTCTACGATATAGACGAAATTGAAAATCATTCCCATTCTATCGGCTCACCGCTCCAGCGATCCCAATCTTTCCACCGCTCGGTGGTCGCACGGACGGCTTCTTCATAGTCCTCATTGGTGATATGAATCGTCCATCGCACGGCACGGGGGCGGTCCGGGAACTCTTCATACTCCCAACGGGCCGGGTCGCGCGGCGTTCCGACCATCTCTTCCGTCATAGGCTTTATAAAATTATAAAGCATCGCGGTATCTTTCTCCGGACCTAAAGTCCCGGCCTTATCGTTTCGGTAATAAATTTCTAAATAATCTAAGCCTTTGTTCAAGTCTTTGATTAATACCTGATCCATATCGAAATTCAAACCCGCGCAATTTTCTATACAACACCAATGCGTAGCTTGTTCCTTCGGCTTGAGGTAGTAGAAGAATCCGTATGGGTTCCTTCGTACTCTTGCAGCAATGTACAGCGGCTGGTCGCTGGCATTTCGCATACGGAAGTACGTGTAATAGAGACTGGGTTCCTCGTCCTTTATGTTATCCTCCATCGAATGATACATCTCCTTATACTCTTCTGAAGGCTGTACCGGCTGTTCTTCCGGCGGAGTTTCCGGTGCCGGACTTTCCGCTTTGTCGGAACAACTCAACGGAGCCAAGAACAGGAGCAAGGCTCCTAACGATAAATAGACACGTGCTTTCATAATTAGGTAGGTTTTAGGTTGAACGATCGTCGCCTGCAACGGTATGCCTTCGATCCTTTTCCACGCGCCTCTTCCGGAATGCTTGCGGCCATTGTGCCGCGAGCTTCCCCTTTCACGGGCTGAAACAGGCATTAGACATTGCGGGATACGCTTCTCCCGCGATGTTTCTGTGCTCTATAATTAAGTATAATAGATAGATTCTGCAAACGGAAAGGTTCGTTTGCGGCAAAATCCCTGTACACGTGTCTTTCGATGTCCTGTGATGCACGGCCCCGCCGCTATCGTCCGATGTATTTCGACCTTTCCGCGAAATCCCTTTCGAGGGTGCTTCGGGGCGTATCGAATTAACGGTCGGCGGAATCGTGATCTGCCGTTGAAATCGGCTGGAAAACTGTTGTGAATCCCTGACCGGCGGCAGGCCGTATGGGTGGATCGGCCCCGGGTTTCGGGCGTGTCGGCAGATCCACTTGGGAATAGACAATAAAAAAGCTCTTCCTTTCGAGGGAAGAGCTTTTTTATGCCTTCTTGTAAAATTATTCGGGCTTGATCGCTTCGCTCGGGCAAACGCCTGCGCAGGTGCCGCAGTCGATGCACTTGTCAGGATCGATTACATAAACATCACCGGCCGAGATTGCCTCTACCGGACATTCGTCGATACATGTGCCGCAAGCTACGCACAAATCGGGACTAATTTTGTAAGCCATTTTTTTGTATTGTTTAAGTTGTGTGTTGACGGTGCAAATATAAAAATTTATTTAATCATATCAAAGCCCGTATAAGGAATTAACGCTTCAGGAATCCGGATGCCGTCGGGCGTCTGGTTGTTCTCCAGCAGGGCCGCCACGATGCGGGGTAGGGCCAGCGAGGAGCCGTTGAGCGTGTGTGCCAGCCGCGTCTTTTTGTCGGCATCCTTGTAGCGGAGTTTCAGGCGGTTGGCCTGGAACGACTCGAAATTCGACACGGACGACACTTCGAGCCAGCGTTTCTGCGCTTCGGAATATACCTCGAAATCGTAAGTCAGCGCCGAGGTGAAGGACATGTCGCCGCCGCAGAGTCGGAGGATGCGGTAGGGCAGCTCCAGTGCCTTGACGATGCTTTCGACGTGGGCCACCATCCCGTCCAGCGCCTCGTAACTCTTTTCGGGAAGGCTCAACTGTACGATCTCCACCTTGTCGAACTGGTGCAGACGGTTCAGTCCGCGCACATCCTTGCCATACGACCCGGCTTCGCGGCGGAAACAGGGGGTGTAGGCGGTCATCTTCACTGGAAAATCCTTCTCGTCGAGAATCACGTCGCGGTAGATGTTCGTCACGGGCACTTCGGCCGTCGGAACGAGGTAGAAGTTGTCCGCCGTGGCATGGTACATCTGTCCCTCCTTGTCGGGCAGTTGTCCCGTGCCGAAGCCGGAGGCTTCATTGACCATGACCGGAGGCTCCACTTCCAGATACCCGGCCCGCGTGTTGCAGTCGAGGAAGAAGTTGATGAGCGCACGCTGCAACCGGGCGCCCTGTCCCTTATAAACGGGGAACCCCGCGCCGGTGAGCTTTACGCCCAGGTCGAAGTCGATGATGTCGTATTTGCGGGCCAGCTCCCAGTGGGGCAGCGGGTTTTCGGGCAATTGCGTATAGCTTTCGACCAGTTTCACAACCAGATTGTCTTCCGCCGTTTTGCCTTCGGGCACGATGTCGGCCGGGAAGTTCGGCAGGGTGACGATCGCGGCCTGAAGAGCATCCGAAACCTCTTTGAATTCGGCATTCAGCGCGTTCGACCGCTCCTTGAGGGACGCGACTTCCGCTTTTTTGGCTTCGGCTTCGTCGCGCCGTCCCTGACCCATCAATGCACCGATCTGTTTGGCCGCCTGGTTCTGTGTGGCCAGACATTCGTCCAGTTCGTGCTGGATCGCCTTGCGGCGGTCGTCCAGTTTTTCGATTTCGGCGATTACCGGAGCGGCGTCCACTCCTTTTTTTGCCAGACGGCGGATGGCCGCCTCGCGGTCGTCCCTGAGTTGCTTGATCGTAAGCATGGTCTTGAAATATTACGTGTTCGGAGAGCAAAATTACAAAACAAACCCCAATCGCAAGCACATTTGCCGATTATTTTTTACTTTTGCCCCGAGATAAGACACGCCTCGACGCGGCCCGGGGGAACCGGATGTCGTTTCGGGTTTTTTCTTCGGCATATTTTCCGACAAAGCACCGTGAAATCCATCGAATTACTCGCTCCCGCCAAAGATTTGCAGGCGGCCGTCGCTGCGGTCGATTACGGCGCCGACGCCCTCTATATCGGAGGCGCCCGCTTCGGTGCGCGCCACGCGGCGGGCAATTCTGCGGAGGAGATCGCCCGAGCGGTAGAGTATGCCCATCAATACGGTGTACGGGTGCATGCTACGCTCAATACGTTGCTCTATGACGGCGAGTTGGCCGAAGCCGAGCGGCAGGCCAGGGAGCTGATCGCCGCCGGGGTGGACGCCCTGATCGTGCAGGACATGGCGCTGCGGCGGATGAATCTGCCGGTCGAGTTGCACGCTTCGACGCAGGCGGCCACACGTACGCCGGAGCAGGCGCTTTTTCTGGAGCGCTGCGGCTTTGCCCGCGTGATTCTGGAGCGGGCCTTGTCGCTCGACGAGATCCGTGCGATCCGCGCCGCCTGCGGGGTCGATCTGGAGTGTTTCGTCCACGGGGCGATCTGCGTGGGGTACAGCGGCCGCTGTTTCCTGTCGCGTTCGATGAGCGAACGCAGCGGTAACCGGGGCGCTTGCAGCCAGCCCTGCCGCCTGACCTACGATCTGGTGGACGAGTCCGGGCGTACGGTCGTCAAGGGGCGGCATTTGCTGTCGGTGCGGGATTTGAATTTGTCGGACCGTATAGGCGAGCTGATCGATGCGGGGATTACCTCGTTCAAGATCGAAGGACGCCTGAAGGATGTCGGATATATTAAAAATGTCGTGAGCCATTACCGCCAGCGGATCGATCGGGCGCTCGCGTCGCGGCCGGGATTCTGCCGCTCGTCCGTGGGGGAGAGCAGGCCGGACTTTCAGCCGGATCCTTCGAAGAGCTTCACGCGGGGCGAATCGGAGTATTTCTTCGACGGTCGCCGGGCGGGAGTCGCATCGTTCGACACGCCCAAAGCTGTCGGCGAACCGTTGGGGCGCATTGTGCGGGTCGATCGAGGGAGTTTTACGCTCTCCGGGCCGTGTGATCTGGCTCCCGGGGACGGCATCTGTTTCCGGACCTGGAACGGGTTGGCGGGTACCAATGTCAATGAGGTCGCCGGAAATCGGATCGTGCCCAACCGGATGGAGGGCGTCGTCCCCGGGGCGGAGGTGTTCCGCAATTTCGACCGCCGCTTTTCGTTGGCGCTCGACCGCAGCCGTACGCGGCGCGTGATTCCCGTGCGTGCCGACGCGGCGATAACGCCGCAGCGAGTAACGGTGCGTTTTACCGATTGCGAGGGGGTTGTAGCCGAGGTTACGCGTGACGGGGCGTTCGAACCGGCGAAAGATTCCCGGAAGATGTCGGAAACCGTCGCCGCACAACTTTCCCGCAGCGGAGATACGATTTTCGACGTGCGGGAAGTTCGCTCCGAAGGGTGCGACCGTTTCGTGCCGGTATCGCTGCTGGCGGAGCTGCGCCGCGAGGGGCTGGAGCGTTTGCGCCGGGCACGGCTCGACCGTCCTGTCGTCCATGCGATTTTGCCCGAGGATCGTTCTGCGCCCTATCCGTCGAAAGTCCTGACGGCCGAGGAGAATGTGACGAATCGTCTGGCCGAGGAGTTTTACCGCGATCACGGTGTGACGCGGATTGCACGCGGACTCGATCTGGAACCTGCGACGGCAGGGCATCCGGTCATGCGTTCGGCCTATTGCATTCGGCGTGAGATCGGACAGTGCCTGAAGGAGCATCCGACGCTGAAAGGAGAGCTGTTTCTGATGCGCGGCCGGTTCCGATACCGGCTCCGGTTCGACTGTGCCCGGTGCGAAATGAGCCTGATCGACGAGAGCGATCGAAAATAACAAAAGAGTCCCGTGCTTTCGATTGGCCGGATCGGTCTGATTATTTCGGCGGTGGAAGTTGCGGGCGAGTTCCGTTTCTGCGGGCGGCTCGGTGAAATTTGTTCGGCTTGCACCTGTTCGCCGCAGGCCGGTAAAAGAAGTAGGATGTCGGCAGTATGCCGTGTACGAACCGGATAATTCGTTATATGATGTATGATTAAAGATAATTCCATGTTTGAAGCCCTGATTCCCCGATTCCCCGACTACGAACTGATCGATTCCGGCGATTTCGAGAAACTCGAACGCTTCGGCCGTTATGTCGTGCGCCGGCCTGAGCCGCAGGCCATTTGGCGGCGGAGTCTTACGGAGCAGGAGTGGCGCCGCCTGGCCGACGCCTCGTTCCTGCGCGACGGACGCAGCGAAGAACGCGGGGAGTGGCGGTTGCGGTCCGGGATGCCGTCCCGGTGGACGGTGGACTACGCCTACGAAGGGATGCGGCTGCGCATGCGCTTGGGCCTCACTTCGTTCAAACACGTGGGGCTTTTTCCGGAGCAGGCGGCCAACTGGAATTTCATCTACGACAACTGTGTGCGGATGAGAGCGGAGGAACGGACGCCGAAGGTCCTGAATCTCTTTGCCTATACGGGCGGAGCGACGCTCGCGGCCCGGGCGGCGGGAGCCGATACGACCCACGTGGATTCGGTCAAACAGGTCGTGACCTGGGCGCGGGAGAATATGGAGCAGAGCGGTTTGGAGGGGGTGCGCTGGATCGTCGAAGACGCGCTCAAATTCGTGCAGCGCGAAGTGCGGCGAGGTAACCGCTACAACGGAATTATCCTCGATCCCCCGGCTTACGGACGGGGTGCCAACGGCGAAAAGTGGATTCTGGAGGATAACATCGGCGAGATGCTCGAATGTTGCGCCCGGTTGTTGGAGCCGCGCGGAGCGTTTCTGGTGTTGAACCTCTATTCGATGGGGTTGTCGGCAACGCTCGCTTCGACCGCCGTGCGACAGGCCTTCGGCACGCCGTTTGAGGAACAATTCGGAGAACTCTGCTTCGACGACCGGGCCGGCAAGCGGCTTCCCCTGGGGACGTACTGTCGTTTTGTCAGGTAGCCGACGATCGGTTTGCCGGTACGGGGCAGAGCGGTTTTGAAAAACTTATGAAATTATGACTACGCTCTCTATTGTACTGGGTATCCTGACCTGGTGTCTTATTTCCGTACTGATCGGGCTCGTCGGCAGCCGCCGCAAGATCGGATTCGCCTGGACGTTCGTTTTAAGTCTGATCCTTACGCCTGTCGTGGGCCTTATCGCGGCTCTGACCTCGCCGAGACTGCCGCACGGAGGCGAGAAATGGGGCTTCGTGCACATCGGATTCATGGTGCTTACGGCATTGGCCCTGATCTCTTTCCTGGTAGTGCTCTTTACGGGCGGCATCTTCTTCGTCGCCGGAGGAGAGTAAGCGCGGTTAAAGATAGATCGCGATGCCTGCGGCAGCCGAGAGGACGATCAGCAGGATCGGATTGAGTTTGAAGTAGGAGCCTGCGAGTACGCCGCCGAAGAGAATCCAACTCCAGAAGTCGATGAAGCTGGCGTCGCCTGCGTCCTGCGGAAACATCAGCAGGAGCGCGGCCGCCCCAATCATGCCGATCACTACCGGGCGGAGTCCCCGCATGGCGCCGCTTACCAGCGGATTGCCCTTGAGTCGGGCGATGTAGCGGGCGACTAGAATCATCAGCGTCATCGACGGCAGGCAGACCGCGAAAGTCGCAATGACCGAGCCCAGAATACCGTACCATACGCTGCCGCTTTGCATTCCAACTGTGTAACCCACGTAAGTCGCCGAATTGATGGCGATGGGGCCGGGCGTGATCTGCGATACGGCCACGATGTCGGCGAATTCGGCGTTGGTCATCCAGGCGTGCTGGACGACCACTTCGTTCTGGATCAGCGACAGCATGGCATAACCGCCGCCGAAGCCGAAGAATCCGATTTTCAGATAGCTGACGAACAGTTCCCAGAATATCATTGCTTACTCTTTTTTGCGATAGACAATTCCCAGACGATGCCTGCACCTGCACCGGCGGCAAGAATCAGTACCGGTGAAAGACCCAGCCACCAGATCAGTCCGGCCAGTGCGGCGGCCAGCACGATCATGCTCCAGTGCATGCCCCGCGTGAGGGTGACCAGCGGAGCGATGATCAGGGCAACGACCGCCGGGCGCATTCCTTTGAAGGCTGCATCGACGACGGGGTTCTGACGGATGCCCGCGAAGAAGAGGGCGATCGCCAGGATGATGAGGAACGACGGCAGCACGGCGCCCAGCAGCGATGCGCAGGCGCCTCGGAGCCCCGAGCGTTTGTATCCGACGAAGACGGCCGTGTTGATCGCAATAGGGCCGGGGACCGATTGTGCCAGGGTCAGCAGGTCGAGAAATTCCGAAGCGGGGATCCACTTGCGGTGGTCGATCACCTCGCGTTGGATCAGCGGGATCATGGCGTAGCCGCCTCCGAAGGTGAAGAGTCCGATTTTGAAAAACGACCAGAATATTTCCCAAAGTTGTTTCATTGTACCGGTTTTGAAGACGGTTGTCTGTCGTCCGTTCCGATTTCGGATTCGTTGGCGGCAGCCACCAATGCGGTCGCCATGACGGCGGCCGTTTCCGTGCGCAGGCGCTGCGAGCCGAGCGTGATTTCGCGGAAACCTCCCCGGACGGCCAGGTCGATCTCTTCGGGCGAGAAGTCCCCTTCCGGCCCGATCAGAACCAGTACGTCGCCTCCTTTGTGCAGGATGTGGGGCAGAAATGCCTTGCCCAGGGCCGAACGGGGAGCGTCGCAGTGGGCGATGAATTTCTGTCCGTCGAAGGGCTGCTTGATGACCTGTCGCAGCGGAGTTATTTCGTGCAGGCGGGGGTGGTAGGCTTTGAGCGACTGTTTCACGGCAGCCGTGATGACCTTGTTCTCCCGTTCGGGCTTGAGCGTGCGTCGCTCGCTATGCTCCGTGGCGAGGGGGATGATCTCCGCGACCCCGATTTCCGTGGCTTTTTCGAGGAACCATTCGAACCGGTCGTTGTTTTTCGTCGGGGCGACGGCCATCGTCAGGCGGTAGGGCAGCTTGCCGAATTCGCTGTTGGTGTCGCGCACCCGCACCCGGCAGCGTTTGGGATTGTCGTCCACGATTTCACAGCGGTAGAGGTTACCGCGGCCGTCGGTGATGTGCAGCTCTTCGCCGCAGGCCATGCGAAGCACGCGGATGCAGTGTTTCGACTCTTCCTCGCTGAGCGTATATTCCGGAGGAACGATATCGGGGGCGTAAAACAGTTGCATTTTTTATAAATTGTTTACCTTTGCAAAGGTAAATAAAATCCAACGAACCGATGAAGCGATATTCTTTATTTTTAATTTCATTGATTCTGCTTATGACTACGGGATGCAACCAGCGTAAAGAGGTGGCGGAGAATCCGTTCTTCGAGGAGTGGGAAACGCCCTACGGCGTGCCTCCTTTCGACCGGATCCGGCCCGAACACTTTCTGCCTGCCTTCCAGCGGGCGATGTCGATTCAGGAAGCCGAGATCGACGCTATCAAATCCAACGGCGATCAGCCCTCTTTCGAGAATGTCATTCTGGCTTACGACCGTTCGGGTTTGATGCTGGAGCAGGTGGGGCTGGTTTTCAACATGCTCTGTTCGGCCGACGTGAACGATCAGTTATTGGCGGCGAAAGAGCAGGCGATGCCGTTGCTGGCCGCCCATCGGGACAATATTCTGCTCGACGAGGTGCTTTTCGACAAGATCAAAGCCGTTTACGACCGTCGCGGCAGCGTTCGTGCGGGCGGGAGCGCTGCTCGATCCGCAGCAGAAGGAGCGGTTGCGTCAAATTAACGGCGAATTGGCGCTGCTGCCCGTGAAATTCGGCAATAATGTCCTCCGGGCGACGAATGATTTTATGTTGAAACTGACGGAGAAACAGCTCGACGGGCTGCCTGCAAGCGTGCAGGGGATGGCCCGGGAGAAGGCTGCGGAGTTGGGATTGAACGATGCGTGGGTCGTTACGCTCGACGCTCCCAGCCGGATTCCGTTTCTCACGTATTCTACTCAGCGCGACTTGCGGGAGCAGTTGTACAAAGCATATATCGACCGTTGCAACGAAGGCAGCGAGTACGATAACCGCTCTCTGGTGAACGATTTCGCCCGCCTGCGTAACGAGAAAGCCCGCTTGCTGGGCTATCCCTCCTATGCGGCTTATGTGACGGCCGATGAGATGGCCGGAACGCCCGCTGCCGTTTATGAGTTGTTGAACGAAGTGTGGACGCCGGCGCTCGATCGCGCCAAGGAAGAGATGGCCGAGATGAATACGATGTTGCAGCGGGATGTGCCGGGGGCGACGTTCGAACCCTGGGATTGGTGGTATTACGCCGAAAAGGTG
>QWCB01002773.1_pt1 | contig 20610 bp, 17 predicted proteins | sample 1972511 | NCBI WGS metagenome assembly QWCB01 (sample SAMN09866719, study PRJNA288562) | Human gut metagenome isolate term5_stool, whole genome shotgun sequencing... | isolation source: gut | host: Homo sapiens | place: USA: California
GTACACGGCGACCTTGGAATGGTGGCGAAAGACGATGTTGTTATTCTTATTTCAAACAGTGGTGAGACGGCGGAAATCCTGGCGACACTGCCTAGTTTGAAAAAAATGGGTAATTATTTGATCTCTTTTACCCGCAGTCATCACTCATCGCTTGCGATAAGTTGTGATTTATCTGTTGAAATCCCCGTCAAAAGTGAGGCGGATAATTTAGGTTTAGCACCGTCATGCTCGTCGACTGTTGTTCTGGTTGTTGGTGATGCGGTGGCGCTTGCACTCTCTGAATTGAAAAAATTTACTCGTGCTGATTTCGGCTTATATCATCCAGGAGGTGCACTCGGCATTAAAGCAAATTCATAATTTCAAAATATAAATACAGTAACCGGTCACGCCATCTTTTGGGGTGGCGTTCTTTGAAGTGAGTGTCCGCTATGAAAAATGTTCTGGTCACCGTCCCCAGCTTTTCAGCACGCTGTGTTTCCGCCAGCAAGTTGCTAAGAGAGAATAATTTTAATCTTATTATTAAGAATAATGTGGAGCATCTGCTTAAATCAGAATCCACTGCATTACGAGAATCTATTTGCGCGGTCATCGCCGGAAAAGATGGTTATCAGGCGGACACGCTATCATTGCTGCCTGGTGTGAGAATAATATCGAGATTCGGGACGGGGATAGACAATATTGATCTTCGTGCGGCACAGCAATCCGGTATTGTTGTCAATAATGCGGTTGGGATTAATTCAAATGCGGTTGCGGAATTTATCATTGGACTTATCTTCGCGAGCATGAGAAATATCCCTGGCAGCTATCATGCGATGCAAAATGGCTACTGGGGTGAGTCGCATGGCTGTGAATTACAAGGGAAACGGATTGGCCTGGTTGGCTACGGTAATATAGGTAAAACTCTGGCGAAAAGGTTATCCGGTTTTGATGTTGAGCTTTTAGCTTTTGACAAACAACCCGACTATCAGGTTGCTGACAAAGCTGGAGTTCAGTTTGTATCAATTGAAGATATCTTTATGCAGTCGCATGTCATCATTGTTCTTTTGCCTTTTTCTTCTGAGCTGGAGAACTTCATTAGTCATAAATATTTGTCGATGATGCGCAATGGTGCTCTGATCATCAATGCCGCAAGGGGAAAGTTGCTGGATGAGGGCGCTTTACTTCAGGTGATTGAAGAACGAAATGTGTTTGCGGCGCTGGATGTGTTTAGCTCTGAACCGTTGGCGCAATTTAGCCCACTGCTACATGCCAAAAATATCATTACAACGCCGCATATCGCGGCCGCCACCGTTGAGTCATACCAGCAAACCGGGATACACGTTGCCCAGTCGATAATTGATTACTTCGCAGGAAGGGAGATAAAAAACGTGTTGTGAGTTCAGCGAACAAAGATTTTAAATACAAAAAAACCGCAATTTGTAGAACACATTGCGGTTTGTCAGCATTCTAATAAATTGGTTGCGGGGGCCACAGTCAAGAGGTTAATCCAATCTTTTGAAACTTAAGGTATTCACTGTTCCCGAACCCAAGCTATCTACCGAAATATACACTCATTATCTGATGTGAATCAACGAGTAGATCGAATGGCCTGTTCCTCTCTTTTTTGTACACAAAGACTCCTTTTAAAAAATGGCAAGGTCACATATCCCTTATTGGTACATAACTCCCCCAACCTTTACTGACTTTGTTCCACCTTCGTATCCAGTAAAATTACATAGCGATTCAGCAACTGATTTAACCGGGTATCAATCTGCGTCAACAGCGTTGGCGAAACCTCTCCGGTCTGTTTTTGCTCTTCCAGTTGCCGAAGCAGTTCTTCCAGCGGCGGCTCCTTTAACGACTGCCGGATGCCGTACACCGCCGTTTTTAGTTCCGAACCGGTCAGATATCTCCCCTTACGTTCATCCAGTGCATCCAGCTGCGCCGACAGGCGCTGTAGCTGGCTCTGCGCCTGAGCATAGCCATTCAGTGCCTCAGCAGACAGGGCGCTCAGCTCCCGCTGTTTGCGCCACTGCGCGTTCAGCGCCCTGACCTGAGGATTATCCGGCCACAGGGCATCAAGCTGGCGTAGCTGGCGATATCCCTGCTCCAGTGGCCAGCGGGCAGGCAATTTGTTTAACTGCTCCAGTTGCATCTGACTTGCCGCAATTGTTCTGTCCTGAGCCAGCAGCGCCTTATCCTTTACATCCAGCTTTGCCAGTTCGCCGCTCTCCAGCGACTGCGGCAACGGCATGACAGACAGTTGTATTCGCTGGATTAGCGCGTCCGGCTGATTAAGCTGCGACCAGCCCCATAATCCTGTTCCGCCGAGACCGGCCATCACAACCATTCCGGCCATAAATATCGGCCATGTCCGCTGCCGGGAGATTTCAGGGGATGGAACGGGTGGACTGGCATCCTTATCGTTTTGCTGAACGGATCTGGTTGCAAAAACCGGCTGTGGACTTTCCTCTGACTTTTTCGGTTGATTCATTTCCCGGCGGGGTAATTCAGGGGGAGTGATAGTGGTTTCCGCTCCCTGAGGCGCCAGCCGTTCCAGACGCAATGCGGTATTGCGAAACTGCCCGGCCAGTAGATCCAGTTTCGTCATATGCCACAGTTCACACTGTTGCAGCGTGGTTTCGATGACGGAAAGATGCTGTACACAACGGTAGATCTGCGGCAGATCCTGATACTGAATATCCAGCGTTCTCAGTGCCTGCTGCATTTTTTCTGTGACCCAGCTGAGCAGTGATATTCTGGAATGTACCTGTACCGGCCAGAAGTCAGCCCAGCGCTGGAGCAGTATATCCAGTGAACCGAGTCCGTCTGCCATCCCTGCCAGCCCCTGCCGTCTGGTTATCGCCAGTACGTAACAGACCAGCGTCTGTAGTTCCACGCCATTTTGCCGGAACAGCGCGAGGCTGAGTTTTTCCACCTGGCGCCAGTCCACGTCTGGCCGGGCCGGGTGAGTCAGTTTACTCATTTCAGCCTGCAGTTCACCGGATTCCTTATACGTACAGGGATCGCCGCCCATGACGAACTGGCTGATAAAATTCGCGTTACTTGCCATCAGTACGCCCGCTCCAGCTGTTTGAGATGACGCAGAACAATTCGTCCTTCCGGAGAAAATACGCCATCAAAGCGTATCCAGCCGGTATCGGGAAGCTGCGCGTGGATCAGGTAATTAAGATGCCCCGGACGGGGCTGGGGGAGTAATTCCACCTGTATCTGACTCAGGCGTGGTTCATAACGCAGCAGTGTTTCTTCAATCTGACGCATCAGGCCATGAATACCCGCAGCCATCCCCTGATGGATCAGACTGAGATCCGGCAGACCGTAATCCGGCAAATGCGCCAGCGTGCCTGCCCGGCAGTTGATAATGCGTTGCATATTGTCCATCACGGAAAGGATAAGCTGATCCCGCTCGCTGACCTGTTCCAGCGGTAACTCGCCGCTGAAACTGAACGTCAGCATTTCATATAAGGAAGGTGTCGACATCGGTTATTTATCCTTGAGAGGCAGCAGTCGCAGGTCGCTTCTCATCAGTTCAATCGAGCGCGGCTTGTCGGCCTCCAGTTCGTCCCTTTTGATCACCAGACGCCAGCTGTCGCTTTTTTCATCAGGGTGATAAAACTGCCCAATAATGGCGACAAACTGCGTCTCTTTATCCAGCGGCACATTCAGGGATGCCGTGCCTTCCGGTTTTACCCAGACGGTGTGTTTTGCCAGTACGTCCTTCTCCAGCGTCTTCTCTTCCTGCATAAACAGGGTGTCGTAATCCGCCTTGTCAAAATCTTCGCGGGTTTTCAGTTGCCAGACATGCACCATCGTGGAAAGCGGCGTATCTTCCGCATCCGTATTCAGGGCGCTGCGGGAGAAGAAATCGAGATGCAGTATTTTGATTTGTTTGTAGAAAACGGCTGAGGCCACGCTTTTCGATTCATCCACCACTTTCTGAATCAGCCCGCAGCCACTCAGAACAACCGTCAGCATCGCCATACAGAGCAACGCCGGACGTTTAAAACGAATAGGAAACATGAGTCATACTCTCCCTGTTACGAATGGAAAAAGCGGGTATTAATCCCTGATAACGCCCCAGACTGACCGTCACTGTTCCGGTCGCGGGCGCGGCAAAGGAGGCGCGAAGGATGCCGGTACGGCTAATCTGTACACGCTGTTTTCCCAGCCGGGCAGCAGGCAACAGGCTGACGGGCAGCGTCAGTTGCAGACGGGCCTGACAGCGCCAGCCCAGATAAACGCGCAGCAGCACCAGCAAATCGCTGTGCAGTTGCCCGCCGGGCAGCCAGCCACGTGCTTCTGCGGCATCTTCGGTATACAGTTTCAGCAGCAACTGGCTGTTGACGTCGGTACCGGTACGCCCCAGCAGCGTTCGCGTTTTCAGGCTGATGCGTGAATTTTTTGACAGACCCGCAGGGGCCGGGAGAATTACAGGCTGCGGATCGTGAGGCACCACCGTCGCTTTGGTCAGCGGGGCAAGCAGCCCTACCAGTGCCGTGACGCCTTCCGCCGTGCGCGTCGGCAGGCGCATCACGCTGAGCAGGGCCAGAAAACGGGATACCGGCGTGGCGATATGGTTCTCGCTGCCGGGAATACCCAGCCCGATGAGTCCCAGCAGACAACGGGAAATGTCATCCACGGCACCTGCTTCAAACGACGCCGGGTAGTTATATTTGCGCCAGATGCGGTAGTACTGAGTAATAAAGCGATGGTTAAAAATATCGAGAAACGCCATCACTGCGTCATGTCCGTCATGACGCTGGGTAATGTAGTCCAGATAGGCGGTGGGCAGCGGCGAATCCACGCCGTACAGGCCGAGAAAGGTGGTGCGCACCGTGGGGGGCGCGTCGGGATTGCCCGCGTCACGTTCAACGTTTTTTAACTCGCTGACCGGAAAGCCCATACCGGGATGAGGACGAAAGCGCACCGCATCGGTGGCGGGGCTGTCGGTACTGCCCAGCGGCGCGTTCTGCTGGCTCTGTTCCAGCAACTGGCAAAAACGGTAAAAATTGATCCGCGCAATATCCGGGGCCAGCCGGTCGGTCAGCCCGGTACGCGCTGGCTGTGATGCTCTGTCCATTGCAGGCACTTTCCTGTGGGTTGCAGAATTAAGGTCAGTTGAGTGAATAAGTGGATATCGGCATACAGTGCGAAGAAGCGGTGCAGCAGTTCACCAAATAGCGTGATATCACCTTCTCCGGCAAAGCCGTTACTGTCCAGCGTCACCTGAATATCCACGCCACGCAGCAGAAAGCCTCTTTCAAAACGCTGTATCAGGCTGTGCTGAACGTCGACAATCGCCTCCAGACGACGGCGGTTCATCTCGCTTTCGGTCCAGTCGTACAGTGCCAGCGTTCCGCGCAGAATTTCGGCGTTATCCATCATCGATAAAAAGTTAGAACCAAGGTGACTGAGCACCCGCCAGTGGAAGCGGTCACGCGCCGGGGGATAGCAGGGCTGCGTCGGAGCGCACAGGTTGCGCACCCGCAGGACGTTCTGTGAGGCATGAACTGGCGTATCGAGCAGCGTGCTCTGTAAAGCCTTACGGGGAAGCTGCCCGTTAGTACCGGTCAGGTTTAAAGAGAGCGTTTCATCCTCCAGCATCCGGTCAGTATCAAACGCATCGCCGCCCAGAATCAGCCAGGTGTCATGCAGGCCGGAAGGGCCGCGCTTTACCCGCGTGTGGTAATAGCGTTCCGGCGCATCGTGGCGCAGCATCCCGCCCCGGTGACGAAAGCTGGAGAAGGGGACATACGCCTGACTGCCGGTATGGCGCGAAGAAATAATGTTGTCGACGGAATAAATCTCGGTATGCCCGTCCTGAATGCGCATCGGGCGCAGCAGAAATTCGTTTTCCAGCGGCGAAAGGTGTAACGGATCGGCTTCGAGCGGGAACAGGTTGATGACCGGCACGCAGTGCAGGCGGAGATTGTCGGTATTAAACGGCAAATCATGAGGCCAGTTTTCCGCCAGCACCACGTCAATCTCAAAGCCGGTTATCCTTTCCGGCCAGATGACGTTCTCCAGCCCGTTCAGCGCCACAAACATAAACTTCTCACGGAAGGTGAAATATTCCAGCAACAACTGGTAGCCGCTGAACGCTGACTCACCTTTCGGCCACAGTCGGTCATCGTCATCAAAACCCATCGGGGAAAAGTGCGCGTCCAGCACACGGCGTTCCTGCCCCGGCAGACGCAGCCAGAACTGCTGCGTGCCAAGCGTTAAAGCCCGGTGCAACGCACAGGCTACCGGGCTGTCGGCATTGAGATAGAGCGGCAGGCGGGATAAATCGATCTGCGACCAGTCACCAACCAGCGGGCCGCACGCAAAGCGCAGACGGATAACCGAGCGTCCGTCCGGTTCATATTGCAATGACACGTCCGGCAACGCCAGCGGATGCAGCGTGATATCACGCGTGGCACTGTAGACGCAGCGGGTTCTGCGTTCGCCGATGGGACGGGATAGCACCTGAAACTCTTTCAGCGTATCACTTTGCTTCATTTGTTGGTGATCCGTGGTCAGTTCGACCACGGAAAGCGACGGGTCGGGGTAAGCCTGCGCAAATTCTTTTCCCGCTTCACGCAGGTAGCGCATTTCGGCTTCATAGTAGCATTGGGTCAGGTCGTCCATTCAGAGAGTTATTTCCCATTTAACTAAAAAGTTAGATAACAGTAAAAAGAAAATATATTTTACAGTTCATAAAAAACCAGTAAAAAACAACAATAACCCATAAAGATGAGCGCAATTAAAAAACCATTACAATCATCTGTTAAAAATAAATAATAACTACTTAGTTTATAGTATTACCGGTCAGTTACTTCATCTTCCTGGGTATTACATTTTTAATATAGTGTTTGATATTTACATTCCGTTTTACATGACATTGATTTATTTGCCATGTAAGATTAAGCAACTCACACTGAAAATAAAATTAACTGTTACTGATACATCGCTACTCTATTGTTTTTTAGATAAAACATCATAACCCCATCATTGATTTAATTATTGCCATTTTTTTTGCATAATGATTTTTCTTTAACGTATTTCGTTGCCAGGCCCGGCATCCACCCAGACGGGATACCACTACAAGCAATATAATTTCTAGATAATAATTCTTTTTTGTAAATTGAAGAAAAAATCAACACTGCGCAAATAGAGAAAGCAATAATAATTTTAATTATCAACCAAAGGCGCACCATTGTTACTTTAGACAATCGTCGCCCACTAATAGCAAAAAACAAAATCTCAAACGACATTACATATAATGTGAAAGGTAAAAAGACAATTAATATATATCCCCAGCCATATACAATAATATCATTCCATAAAAATAATTCATAAGTAGCATAACAGCCAAAGAAAACAAAAGTCGTGGATAAAAAAAATATAAATATGGCTCCGCAAGTTAACTTTAGCTTTTCTTTTAAGATATTTATAGTCATATCTATTTCAATTCCCATTTGCTCACATTATTTAGTTTATCTTTTAAATACTCCTTCACTTCATGTTCCAGTACTTCTTTCCCTTTAATAAGCATGTGTTTTGCCCACATGGCTCCCAGATCCCAAATCCCTTCTTCAATCTCTCTGGCTTTTTTAATATTATTTTATTATTTACTTTATCACTAACTTCCCTGACCATCTAATAAATAAAACAAAGTAAGAAAAATAATACCATCCCATTAGCAATGTGTTTGATATTAACGCAAGCACCTCTAGATTATTATAAGCATCTACACCCCTGAATATTATATCTGTCAATAGTAAAGCAATGAATGATAATAGACCACCTGTACAACACCCAAAGAACAAAGAATAAAAAACATTTAATTTATAAAAAATATCAGTAATAAATAAAATAACAAAGGAAAATGAAAGGTATAAAATTAGGTAAGAATACCAGTAAAAATCATGAAGTTGATGTTTGGCGTCAACTTTATAAACAAGATAAACATTAACAAATAATGATATAATAAAAAATAAAAGTAATACTACAAATCTAAATATTTTCATTTATTCTCGCCATTTAACTTTATTCTTTTTTCTTTTTCTTTAACAACCGCTTCCCATAGTGAATTTGGCAGCGTATAAATATCAAGTTCTGGGATTATATATTTTAACAATTTTGAAGACCATTCGGCACAACTAAAACTCCCCGGTTCTTCATCGCCATCATCTAATGCCAATGCAGCATTCTTTATCGTTAATAACTCGTCATTCGTTACCGGTAAAGACAATAACTTTACCTTATAGGGAAACCATTCGCCATCCAGCTTATTCTGCGTTACTTCATTCGGATTTTCTTGATAACTGATAAAATCATCCAGTTTTGCAAATTCACCACTAAATACAAAGCCGGATCCTCTCTGCCCATTTCCATTTTCTAATTTTTTATAAGGATTATAGCTTCCATTAGGATCATAAAGATAAGGGCTTGATGAATCACCAGACACTTCAAAATAAATAGCTGAATGATCTCCCATTACCTCGGCATTAGTACTATATACTCTAATTGTGGATGTAATTAAAATTATTTCTGATGTATATTTTGTTTTTTCTGAGTGTTATCTCTTCGATCATCCGTCCATTCTTTATTTAACCTATTCTGATCTATTCCTGCCATCCGGTTATCTGTTCCTGAACCTTCTTCGGTCTCATACGTATCATCCATCATTGACGCAATAAATCGCGCCTTACACGGGCAACTGCTCTGACTGTCCAGCGATCCCGCCATCAGCCTGCCGTGAATATCCGTTTCCGGCACGCCTCCGACGATAATAAACATCCCCGGATGTTTGCCACAGGTCACTCTGTCCATATCCCGCGCCTGCGGGATTCCCATGATTGTATGGTCGTCCGCGCCTTCAATAATCTTACCGCCGCAGGTGGTTTTGTCCCCCCTGACCAGAAAGTAGCCTGTTCCCATTGCCATCAGTCCTTATGAAAAATACTCAAAAATAAAAATTCTGTAATACTTAAGGTGCTGGTGGCACAGCGTCCATTCTTGATGCCCATAAATAATAATCGGTTTCTGAAATACCAGACTTAATTTGTGACGCCAGAATTGCACTCCTCTCAATCTGCGCTTTTGTCATATGCTGGCGCATCAGAGGAGAGAGTACGGTATTGTTATATTTATCCAGCATAATTTTCCTGTCTTTTTCCTGAAAATAGTGATAACCGTCTTTACTGAATGCGATAAAATTGTCTCTGGCAACCAGTGACCACGCACAGGCTGTTTCAAGGCTCTGCTCAACACCCACACCATAAAGATAAAATTCACTCATTCTGATTTGCGCATATTGAGAACCATGCAGAGCGCTCGTTTTATAAGCAGAAAAACTTTCTTCCAGCTCACTCCGTGGTAGAGAACGAATTCTGTCTGGTAAGGTATTTATCTGTTCCTCGTTACTGTCTTTATAAGCAAATCCAGTATCAAACAAAATAGCATCGGCCAGTTCTGAATGGATGTGATAACCGCCCTGTATGGCGTACCGGGTATAGTGAATAAGCTGAGCACGGTTTTCAGGCGTTAGCGGGTTATGGATTAATCCCGTTTTACCTGCGCTCCACAACAGTCTTCCGGTCACAAGATCAGCCGCAAGTGGATATTGCATATCGGCCAGTTCAGTAATAAGCTCGCTGTAATTCCTGTCAAAGATATCAGGCCGCTTGAGACGCTGGCCATCCTGGTCAGCGATACGGTGCGCATGTTTCCTGATAAAATCATCAAGAATGGCGTCATCCCGGAGCTCCACCTGTATTCTGGCATACTGGATCATGGCATTTTTATCCCACAGCCATGCGTGCCGGATCAACTCCAGCAGCGCTTCTTCATCGTCAATCTGCGGGATCTCCGGCGTTATTGCTCGTCTCACCATCAGCCACGAATACTCAACTGTCCATAATTCATTCTGCGGCAGCATGGCTGGTTTAATTAAATAGTTCATCTGAATAACCTTTTTATAGCCATAAAAAGCGGACAGCAGTATTAATACTACGACTGTCAGTAATGAAAAAAAACGTTTTCCTGAATAGCGCATAGCGTGATTAAAAACCCACAGATTAAATAAAATTCAGATCATCATCATTAAACTTACCGCTCTCTACTTTTCTTTCTAGTTCCGCCCCATTTCGATATTTTCTGCACGGCCAGAGCTGCCCTCCGTATAATATGGCATACTCTTTATCTTTCGAATATCGCTCTTCAACTTTACCACCAGACCTGTATCCCCACAGCACAAGTTCCCGTTTTCCCAGCCAGTCAATTGCAACCTTGTCATTGAATGTGGCCCGGAATTTCCAGTCCTCCGGATCTGGTGCATAGTTAAAAGAAGCATAAACCATCTGACCGATAACACAGGCTGATGGCTCGTGTCTGGAAAAAGCGCGGGCAATACATTCTTTGCTCTTTCGCTTCTCCAGATCATCATCTTCATATCGCCCTGAACGACAACTGTGCAATACCAGGTGACCTTTTTCCGGGTTCCATATCAGGTTTTCAAGCGTCTCCACCACCTCAGCAGTAATATGCTCTTCCTTCCGGATAGATATCCGATCGGGGTTACTGTGAGCAAAAATATGAATTTCATGCAAATCATACGTAGGCTGACCTGATTTATTCAGTTTACAGATATCATAGAATATGTCTGTCCAGATCTTCTCAAATTCTTTCAGACTCTTAAATATTTTTGGCTCCGTCACTTTCCCTTTCGGATAAAGCATTTCAAGGCGTTTTTTCTTGAACTCTGCCGCTTTCAGCATCTCGACCCCACCATGTCCGCCATAAGCTATCATCACGTAATAGGGTACAGGACGAGTGATAGCAACCTGAATGACATTAGGCTCTCCGCTGTCACTGGTCTTTTTTGTCACTCCCGTCGATATATTTTTGGTTTCCGGCATCGTCATCAGTCCTTATGTTGCGTATCACACAGTACCGCTGCCCGTACCGGATCGATTGTCACCAGCGTTCCCAGCAGGATTTCCATTTTTCGGTTCAGCAGGGCTTTATCCGCATAGCGGTGCGCCCGCAGGCGCAGCAGTTTCAGTTGCCGGGCTTTTACCTCAAACAGCAGGTCCGGCTCCCACTGCGTCAGCGTCAGCCCCTGTGCGGCGGTATCCAGTTCTTCCAGCAGCAGGAGCGCCATCTCGTTTTTACCGTACTGTTCCGCCACCCGTGCCATCAGCAGCCGCAATAACAGGCGCTGTCGTGCCGTGGTGATGCCCGGACGGGTCTGTATCCAGCCCAGCGCCGCTTCCACGCCCTGACTGTCTGCTATCTCCAGCGCTTCCGGCTCCAGCGCCAGTACGTCGTTTGTGGCGTCGTCTGTCGGTACAGCGGCTTTCCCCGCAAGCCATGCGCCGTCTTCCCGCATCATGACCTGCTGCGCTATCCAGTTGCGCGTCACCTCGTCGGCGAACGGCGTGCCGTCGTTCCATGCCAGATTTTCCAGCCCCGGCAGGCGCTCCAGCAGCAGCGCCAGGTCCTGACGGATAACCGCTGTCCATCTGTCCCACGGTGCGCCCGCCTTGGCCAGCGCCTGATGCAGATACCACTGGATATCCAGCCAGAAATGGCTGACGCCGGAGCTGAACATCAGGTCGGCCTGCTCCAGTAGTTCCGTCCAGTTCTGCTGGGCATACAGCCGCTTAAGCTGGTTGCGTGATTCGGTGCGCGGCGGGGCCAGCCGGGTTTTGCCGTCCACGTCCGGCGGCAATTCATGCACCGTGTCCCAGCGCAGGGTTTTCATTAGCCGGTGCGCCGAAAGCCAGCCTTGAGGCTGTTCGTTCAGATAACGGGCCAGCACTTTCGCCTGGTCGAGCAGGTCACGCCCGGAGGTGATGGTCTGTACCTGTGGCGCATCCACCGGGGATGACGGTGCAGGAACGCTACTGCTGTTTTGCGGCACCACCGCGTTCATCCCACCCGACTGCGCCAGACGCGATTCCAGCGCGTTGATCAGCGGCATCAGGGAGGGAGACTGTTGCTCCTCGGGCCATGCGGCGAAGGAAACCGTCAGTTGATTAAGAGCGGCAACAATGTTCGCAAAATCCTCTTTTGCCACTTCCGGGTAGCGGGCAAGGCTGTCGAGCATCTTTTCCCCCGCCAGCCACTCCAGCGCCATTTTTCGGCTTGCCGGGCGCGAGGGCAGCAGTTGCGTACCAAAGCGTTCCACCAGTCCGGTCAGCAGCGCCAGTCCTTCCGCCAGTCCGCGTTCGCCATTGCGGTGCAGCCGCGCCCAGATGTAGTAAGTGGCGATGCGCACGTCTTTTGCCTGCGTCAGCAGCAGGGATTCTGCAAGCTGGCAGATGAGGTCGGTATCCGCGCCGGAAAGTTTGTTCATCTCGTCGCGGATACGCAGAAAATCGTCGTGGTAGCCGGGGTCTTCCCCGACCGGCGTATCTGCTGTCACCGGCAGCAGCCATGTCTGCCACAGCGCCGCCTGTGTTCGCGCCACATCCAGTGCATCCCGGTCGGCAAAACAGCTACGGGTCAGCTTTTGCAACAGCTCACTCATCGGCGTCTTCCCCATACTCTTCCACATCCTTCATACTTTTTCCTGTCAGAAACACCTGTCCCGGCAGGCGGAAGTTTTTCAGTTCCAGCAGCGCCAGCGGCCCTTTACCCTGTTCAACCCGCAGCAGGTAATTCAGCGGCAGGCCGTCCTGCGCTTTCCACACCACTTTAAAGGTGCTGCTGTCCACCGGTGTCACCTGCGCCTGTTCCAGCAGACGAATAAGGCTCCAGCTTCCCCGGTAATCCGCCAGTATGCGCTCCATCGCCTGCGTACTGGTCCAGCTCAGCGATGCGCCGGGCTGCCACTGTTCATCCGGCCAGTTAAAACGCTGCCAGCGTTCTTTCTGGTTGAAATATTCCAGTTCCTGCCCGTCAATCACCAGATGCGTCTTCATCACGTCGCGCGCCGGTTTTGCCCGCAGTTCAAAATGTATCCCTGCATCGCCGCTGGCAAAGGCGGTATCGGCCACATCGCGCAGGCGGTTCAGGGCGCGAATAAAGTCCGGATTGACTGTCAGCCCCTGCGTGTTCATGGCGTCAGCCACCCAGTAGCGGCCTTCACGTTTCAGTACGCCGGAAAGATTGGCGGCGATAAACTGGTTGATGCGCCCGTCATCGCGCAGGTACTGCGCCAGCAGGGGGAGGGAGGCATCGTTTTGTGAGGCTTTGAACGGGTAGCGACCAGCGAAGTCCTGATTCCAGTGGCTGACAATCGCCCGCTGCCACTGGCGGTTCAGGCTGTCTGCCGCAGGCGTCAGCACCTGCCGCCATGACTGCTCCACCGGGCGGACGAACAGCGCCTGACCGAAGCCATTCCATTCCTCGCCCAGACTGGCGGCGATTAACCGCCCGTAGTCGCGGGTGTCGGTGAGGTCAACGGTTTTGCCCTGTAAGACCGTCTGCGCCAGTTGCTGGGTCATCTCCTGCGGGTCGGGGGCGTTGGTCACCTGTTGCAGTTTGAGGCGTACGCGGGTAACGCGAGTGAGGTAGGTCTGTAGGCTCAACTGGCTGTCGCCGCCTCCAGCCTTATCGCCCAGCAACCGCAGCAGCGGCGCGAAGGTTTTATCCAGCGGCCCGACAGGCTCGTTGCCTTCACGGGATTGCTGCGGCGTTTTCTCCTTGCCGTTAAACAGTTCCTGTGCCGATTTCGCCAGCGAGTCTGACAGGCCACGGTTTTCCCTGCCTGTCGCCGCCTGCCATGCAAGGGTATCCGTCAGCGCAATCAGCGGCGACTGGCGGGCATCGGCCATCAGCGTCAGCTGGTCGAGAATGCCGGAGAGCGAGTCTTCCTTTTTCCAGCGAATGCTGTTGAGAAACGCCAGCCAGCTTCCGGCAAAGTCGGTAAAGTAGCGTGAGGTGAGACGGTTACGCAGCGTATCCGGCGAGATATCCGCAGAGGTATCCTGCTGGCGGTCGCTGAGTACCCAGTCGATTTCCTCGCGCCGCGCCGTCACCACCTGCTCGATGGCTTCCCTGACCTGTCCTTCCCACGCCTGACGGGTGAACATCCCCGGCACCGTCTGTTCCGTACTGAAAAGAGATTCGGTGAGCGTATCCCCGGTCATATCCGCCAGCGTCATATCGGCGTAGTTGCGGGACACCTGTTGCAGCACGTTCTGGTAGAGGGTGTTTTCGGCATTGCGCACGCCAATCTGGCGCAGCAGGATTTTGCGCACCGCGCCGGTCAGTTCCGGCGGCGGCGAGGTTTTCCACTGCGGGTGTTCCGGCAGGTTCGCCATCCAGAAGGTCAGCAGTGACGGCAGCACGCCCTGCCGCACGCCTTCCGGTACACCTGCATAGCGCAGGTTATCTGCCATCAGCGTAGTGCTGAAAAAGGCGGCGTCGGCCTTTTCCGGGTGAGCGGTCATCAGCAATGCCTTAAGCTGCTTATAGCGTTGTTCGCCGGTGGCGGTACGCTGAGGACTGTTGGGCGGCAGGGCGACAAAGGCGCTCAGTTGCTGTTGCAGATGGTCAACGGCCACGTCGCGCACCAGCCGGTTTGCCGCCTGCGCATAGCCGGGAAAAGCGGCGGCGAGCAGTTGCTGGTTACGTTCAAGGCCAAAACGCTGATACCACGGCGCACCTTCGCGGATACGATATTGCAGGCGCTCCAGTTCGCCCTGCAGGGTATGCAGCGCCACCAGTTGTTCTGCCTGCGGCAGGCGGGTATCAAGCGCACGTGCAGTCTGGATGCTGGTTTCCTGAACAAGAGCGCGGTTGGCGAAGAACGAGGTCGTCATTCCGGCCCCCCATATCGCCAGCACGCAGACAGCGGACATCAGCGCGGTACGCAGCCACGGAAAGCCCACCGTGCGGCCCCGTGCGTTATCGCCGGTGATGCCTGCCCAGACCGGCGACGACAGCCACGCATGAAGTGCGGCCTCCGGTACGGCGGTAAGCGGCGGGCTGAACATCAGGCCACGCAGATGCAGGGAGGAAAATGCGCCGCCTGCCAGCAGCGGTTTCAGGACGCTTTGCCAGTGAGCGATACCCCGCTCTGCAAGGGTATGGGCCAGACGCAGCAGAAAATCATGGCGGTTATCGGCCAGCAGCTGTGACATGCCCAGTTCCGTCAGTGGCAGGGTTTGTGCTTCCAGCATTGCAGCCAGTTGTTCCGGGGTACAGCGTTCCGGCAGCAGGCAGCCGACGCTTTGCAGAGGGCGTCCGGTCTGATAATCACCGTTGTCACAGACCTGCCACAAATAGAGTGGGGCCTGAAAACCGAGTCGCTTACTGCCGTTGACCAGCTCGCGCCAGCCTTTGTCGAGTTGCGCTGTCTGACGGCTCTGTTCTTCTGTCAGTGGCCAGATGATGCCGTCCAGCGGACGGCTGCGGCGCAGTTTTTTTAAGGCGGCCAGCAGTGTGACATCAGGCTCCGCTGATGGCCTGCCGCCATATATCAGCACCGTGTGGTCGCCCTCCAGCCAGTGTTGCCCGGTCAGCCCCGGCGCGATGGCCTCTGCCTGTTCAGGCTCGCCGGTCACCAGCAGCAGGCGGATTTTACGCCGCCAGAACGGGCCGTAGCGGTCGCGCAGGAAGGCGGCGAGTTCCACCATTGCCGGATGACGGCTGTCGGCTTTCTTTGTCGTCACCGCCCGATAGTCATCCCCGGCGGCAAGCTGTCTGCGGAGTTCAAAGCTCTGTACGGCAGCGTGGCGGTTCAGCAGATGATAAACCCCCATGATAATCAAAAAGACCACGCCAGCGGCAATCACGCCAGCCATCCAGTACATTTGCTGTGAGCTACCCGGTTCAACGCCCAGCAATGCCGGTTTACGGTGAATAAACGTGCAAAGCGCAACCACAACAGCCACGGTCATGACGATGGCAGGCCCTGAAACCGAACGGGGCCGGAGACGGTTTAATCCCGGAACCACTATGATGCCTCCTGAGGGGAAACGAATGGCGACACCACGGTCGCCCATGAATAATGCCCGCCCTGAACGCCGCTGAGCGTCAGTTGGGGGTGTTGTGATTGTATTGCCGCCAGCGTTGCCACAGCGACGGACAGCCACGGCGCAGCCGGTCCGGAGCGCCCCAGAAAGGCATCCAGCTCGTACATCAGGGCTTCCTGAGCAAACGGCTGGTTCAGGCTTAACAACGCGGCACGCTGTTCCCTGTCCAGTTCGGCAGTCCACATACCGGATATGGCATCTGGCTGCACCGGCATCCAGTCCAGCGCCTGTGCAATGCCTGACGCCATCATCTCTGTATCTGTGATACGTTCAGGACGATGTAGCAGGGCCAGCGGCGTCAGCGCGGTTTGCGTCAACCGGTTTGCCAGCAACAGCGCGGTGGCGGATTCTGCCGTCCGTTCCGGGTTCTTCGGTTCAAGTCGTACGGAAATCACCAGCAGTACGGCCTTTTCCTGAATAAAGTTGTCCAGCCAGTCGTCCACGGCGGCCAGCCCCGGCTCTGGGGCAGAAAACAGACGGGCTTCCGGGAGTCCGGCTTTTTGCCATTCGTCCTGCCAGATAGCCATAACCGTTGACTCAGAAAGCGACGTACTGGTTTCTAAAAGCACGTTGATATGAAAATCATCGGGTAGCAGCGTCAGTTGCAGCCTGATATCGCTGAACAGACGGGAAAAAACTTCGGATAGACGTCCGGTAACCGGTTTATTGGTTAATACGGGAATGACACTGCGACGCACGGTATCTTCTCCGCGCAAATCAGCGTAAGTATTCAACACCTGCTGACGCGCTAGAAATGCTGTTGTAGTTTCTGCAACGGAATCACCATTCAGCGCGGTTTGTACGGAAAAACTGAGTATCTGCAACGCCCGTCGTCCCCGCCGTGTTTCCTGCAAAATGACTTCTTCGCGACGTTGGTTCCAGGCATCGGCACGAATATGCTGTGTGACAAATACCAGCCAGCGCACCGAACCGGCCAGTGACCAGATAAAGACAGGCACGCCACAAGCCAGCCCCCAGAAATACGGGCCGTTTTTTGCCAGTTCATCGCTGGCGAATAATGAAGTCAGGGCCACGCCTGTGGACAGCATCAGTAATAAGGCTGACAACCATTTAATGTGGGCTGGCGGTGCGGGATAGGGTTCTGCGTCGGGAATGGCGTGGAGTCGAACAGGCATAAAAATAATCCGCTATTAAATTAGGTATATGATGTGGTTATATCCCGCTTTTCGATTAAATTACTCTGATACATTTATGGTATATATTTTTCCAAACCGTCCTCTGCCACCACCACCTATGGAGAATCCTCCGATTTCAATGACTATCGCCCCTTTTACAACAGGGATACCCTGAACAATAAGGCAACTATTTTGGTCTGGCTCACAAACATCAATAGTCAAACCCGAATTCTCAGGCCTGAAATCTTTCAATGGAAAAAAAGGTACAGGCCCAACTCCTCCTGAAATCTCGATTTTTGCATAGTAACTCTGACCTAATTTTGCATCAGGCAAGGAGTCTGGGGAAACAGTAGTTTTTTGGATGATTAGCATATGTAAACATCCAGTTAGTGATATTGATAATGAACATATGAGTAAAAATCGAATTATCTTTTTCATGACTTGTTAGTATCAATATCAATATAAACCTGATTGGATCTAATGTTAAATTTATCTTCAGGTTTTTCACCCGACATATCAAGATTTAGCAGTAATCCTTTAATTCCATCGTCGTTATTATCACCTAAGCATGAATTATCTGGTTCGATGTGGCTATTATCTTTATTAAAGAAGTATGTGTATTTCTGGCTCAATATATTAAACATTTTTTTATAGATGCGCTGCCGAACAAGCCATTGTTCATTGACAAACGGATATTCAAGAGTACCTACCTTGTAACGCCGTAAACCCGGCGGAAAAGCATATAAAGATTTATTCAAATAAATACTGACAACATACTTTTCCCCGGATTTAATCTCGAACCAGTTTCCTGAATCAGGATCATCATCATAGCCATTACAAAATGAACCCAGAAAATCCAGTCTTGAGTTATCAGTAATAATAAGAAAGTCTTGTTTACATGATGAGGTATATACCATGTCTTGTTTATTTTTTTTTAAAAAAGTCAGAAAAATATCAGGAAGATAGAATGAATGGTGGCTTTTATTTTCAAACTCTATAGTCATTACAACTTCTTTTTTAGATTTTTGCTCTGCAAATAAACGGATAAACATGTTGGTTTCAGACTGTAGCTTTTTATTTTTCTTATCATCTAATAAGTATCCTGGTGAGAGGAAAACATACTTCTCATCATCACGTAATGGATAAAAAAAAGGTGAGTCAGTTACTATTCTACTTTCCCCATAACCATAACCATACTTCTTAAAAATCAGTAAGTCATCGGCAATTGAATTAAGTGAAAACAGCAATAAGAAACAAAAAATTGCATAATTAATAAATTTACTAAATGTATACAAAATAACCTCCTTCAATAAAAAATCAAAAAAAAACACAAGTTACATTTTACTCTAAATATAACTTGATTGATTAACAATTAAAGAAGATTACTTGGGTGGTGGGGGGGGTTATTATCAATTTTAATTTTTAAATCCTTACTCATGTCCTCTTCCACAGATTTATTTATATCTATTAGAATCTCTTCATTCAGAGCTATCTGAAAATATTTCTCAACATTATAAGCACTCCTGAAAACGGCCTGACTGTGTTGACTAACCATTTTTTTTGCAGCAGCCAAATGAGCATCACTACTCATAAATGCCGGTTTCCCTTGCGCATTCATATCATGTGTGCTCATTCCACCACCAATACCACCTGCGCCGGTCTTACAAAAATGAGACATTTCATGACACAGCGTTGAAACCTGAGAATCAACACCACACAATGGTTTGTCCTTAAACTTTCCAGCTATAAAAATATGATAATCTTTATCAATAAATTCATTAACTCTGGCAGTGAAATTCCCACATATCGTATTATTAATATAATAGCAAGTGAACACTCCATCCTCATCATATCTGAACATTTGATTATGAATTGTTTTAATCCTCTTGATACCATCTTGCATTATTAACAATGCAGTCTGTTTAGTTTCATCATCATCTCCTATCAATTTATCACCTTTGGTGCCAAATATTTTATAAAACTCGCTTATCTCTTTTTCCTTCCCCCCCTTATCCCAACCCTCAAGAGAACGTTCGCGAATCTCAAGAACTTTTTCTTGGGCTTTGTGTGCTCGTAATATCATCTCTTTAAATTTATTAGTAATAACAACTTTAGCGACACAAATCTCTACAGTAGCTGGAGCTGGAGCTGGAGCTGGCTTGCCGTTTGATATTTTATTTTCCATATACATTCCCTGCTAGTCTATCAGAACTTCAGGAAGTATTAATTCAACCTTTATTTCCTGATCATTGTCTCTATTAAAGTTTTCTGTGTTTCCGTTATCGTCAGTTACTCCCTCCTTTTGCGTCCCTTCAGCAAAGTACGCAATATATTTTGTGTTCGCATAAGGTATGCCATAATCATCCGCAAAGTGAAACTGAAGGTTATATTCCCCGCTCTCAATCACCGGAAATGCCATCAGCTCCGGCGTCAGCTTCGCCTTTGGTTTACGCCCGTAATATCCGGCCTTAACGTTATATTCTCCCGGCGTTCCCGCTTCTATCCCGCAGGCATCCAGCCGGATGTAGCTGCCACCGCCGTTAAGGGTGATTTTCTTCTTCGCGGTGATCTTGATCTCATCTTCCGTACTGGTGATCTCTATCGATTTCTGTGCCAACAGTTCCATCAGATCGTTCTGTGCCTGTACCGAGATCGCCCCTTTATTGGCAAACAGTTTGATACCCGCTTTGCGTACAAACACGCTCAGCGCCTGACCCACACCGATAAACATATTCTTCACAACACCGATGTCAGCGTGATTTCCTGCGTTCGCGATCAGGTTTTTCGATGCCGCCAGTTGCAGGTGCTCGCCGCTGGCGATCGCCACGCCCTTGGGGGCGCTTAGCAGGATCGCCGCCTGCGTCAGATCTTTTACACTCTGCTGCAACAGCGCTATCTGTGATGACAGATCTGCCGGATCGGCATTCGCCGTCTGCGCATCAGTGGACAGCGACTTCATCTGTGACTGTGCGCCATCCAGTATTGCCATCGCCGGAGCCATTTCGCGCACCTGACCCTGCGCCTTGTCCTGCGCATCGGCGCTGATAAAGATGCCTTTCTTTGCCCGCACTGCACCCCACAGATCGGTACGCAATTCAAAGCCTTCCCCGCGCTGCTGCTTTCCGGCATCCACCAGATGGCCGAGGTTGAGCTGGCTCTTGCCGCCGTACTCGGTACTGACCTTGATATGCTCTTTGCCGCGCTCATCATCCAGCCGGATTTTGTTGTTCGCCGGGGTACGCAGCACGTTGCGCTTGTAGTTCTGGATGGTCACATGGTCGGTGTGCGCCGAGTCGTGTTTTACCCCGGCGATATACGGCCTGTCCGGGTTGCCTTCCTCAAAGGCGATGCTGACCTCCGTTCCCGCCAGCAGCGGCAGGTGCAGGCCGTAGGTGTCTCCCGCATACGGGCGCGACTGGCGCACCCACAGGCTTTCATAACCCGGTTTCCACGTATCGCGGTCAAAGTCGAGGTTGACCCGGTAGCGCCCGTCCTTGTCG
>QWCB01001706.1_pt1 | contig 20484 bp, 26 predicted proteins | sample 1972511 | NCBI WGS metagenome assembly QWCB01 (sample SAMN09866719, study PRJNA288562) | Human gut metagenome isolate term5_stool, whole genome shotgun sequencing... | isolation source: gut | host: Homo sapiens | place: USA: California
TGTACAATCTTCAGAAAGACGGCTATATTTGTGGACTTACCATGACCAAAGTCTGGGGAGAAAAATACCCAATGATTTCGGATATAGAGCAGGCGGAGATCACGCCGAAGGGCATCGAATATCTGACAGAAAACAGCTTTATCCATAAAGCGAAGGAACTGTTAAAAGACACGAAAGCCATCATCCCATTTGTGTAGACAGGCAGGAGACGGATGCAACATGACAGAAAAAAGAAAAGGGAATCAAAATCCGACCACCTCTGTCATCTTGCCCTTTACCGAAACAAAAGCGCAAGAAGCGGTTGATCTCTATGAGAAATCCGGACGAACGGCGCAGGAGTGGCAGCGGCACTTATTGGATGCCATGATGGCAACCAATGACGAAGAGCTTTGGGTGCACACCAAATTTGGGTACTCCTTGCCACGTCGAAACGGCAAGAATGAGATTGCCGCCATGCGTGAACTCTACGGTTTGCTGCATGGCGAGCAGGTGTTGCACACGGCTCATCGGACGACAACAAGCCATGCGGCATGGGAGAGGCTCTTAAAACTTCTGGATAAAGCGGGAATCGAGTACCGGTCATTACGTGCTATTGGTCGTGAGCGAGTAGAGATGCCGGATACCGATGGGCGTGTGGAGTTTCGTACGCGGACCTCAACCGGCGGACTTGGTGAAGGATATGACTTGCTTGTCATTGATGAGGCACAGGAGTACACCACGGATCAGGAATCTGCGCTAAAGTACGTGGTCACAGACTCTAGGAATCCACAGACGTTGCTCTGCGGTACGCCACCGACGCCTCTTTCCAGCGGAACGGTTTTTGTCGGATTCCGAAAAGAAGTTCTTGATGGTGGTAGAGCCAACTCCGGATGGGCAGAGTGGGGCGTGGAAGAAGAGACGGATCCACGTGATGTTGATGCATGGTATGAAACAAATCCATCGCTTGGCACAATCTTTACCGAACGGTCCATCCAAGATGAAATCGGGGATAAAGTTGATTTCAACATCCAGCGCTTAGGCTTATGGATTAAGTACAATCAAAAGTCGGCAATCACTGCGGTAGAGTGGAGTGCATTAAAGTTACGCAGTATGCCGGTTCTTAAAGAGCCATTAAACGTAGGCATTAAATACGGAAAAGACGGGAGAAATGTAGCATTAAGCATCGCTATAAGGACGCTAAGCGGTCATATCCTTGTTGAATCGATTGACTGTCGACCGGCAAGGGTGGGACCTTCTTGGATCGTCGAGTTTCTAAAAAGTGCAGACGTTGCTCATGTTGTTATTGACGGTGCAAATGGACAGAAGCTCTTAGCGGATGAAATGATTCGAGAAAAGTTAAAACCGCCGCTTCTTCCCGGTGTCGGGGATGTCATTAACGCGAATGCGATGTTTCGGCAAAACCTATATCAGCAGCGTATTCGGCACTTTGACCAGCCATCTTTAACGCAAGTGGTTACAAACTGCAAGGAGCGACCCATCGGGTCTCATGGTGGAAAAGGGTATGAGACCATGTACGAAGATATGGACATCGCCCTCATGGACAGTGTAATTTTAGCGCAGTGGGCGTGCAGCATAGAGATACCAAAACAAAAACAAAGAATCAGGTATTAAGGCAATTCCGATGAGGAATTGCTTTTTTAATACAAAAATACCGATACCACCGGATTGTGGGAGAAAGGATGACACTATGGCAGATTTTGTTGCAATTACTACGCAGGAAGAATTCGAGAAGCGCTTAAAGGAGCGCCTTGACCGTGAGCGTCAGACAGCAGAAAAGCGCTGGCAAGACCAAGTTAAGGAAAAAGATGACAGCTTGGAAGTGCTAAAGATGGAGAATGCGAACTTAAAAAACACCTTGGAAAAACAGAAAGAGGACAAGAAATCCGAAAAAACGGCGATTGAAGATCTGAAGAAACAGATTGAAAGGTTTCAGCTGAAGGAACTTAAAACAAAAGTCGCTGTCGAATACGGTATTCCCTATAGCCTTTCGGATCGTATCCAAGGGAGCAATGAAGTAGAAATCGAACAGGATGCAAAGAATCTGTCGAAGTATTTAGGCAAAGCGGAGCCGATCGCACCGCTAAAGGATCTTGAGCCGCGTGGCTTAACATCAGGAGCAAGTGCGATTGATGGCGCCTATGCGGAGCTCGCACGGAATTTATCAAAAGGAGAATAAGAATGGCAAACGAAGTATTGAGCCGCGGAACTCTTTTTCCGCAAGTGTTGGCAACGGAAGTAATCAATAAGGTGCAGGGGAAATCCTCTCTTGCGAAGCTCTCCGGACAGATGCCCATTGCTTTTAATGGCAACGAAATTTTTACGTTTTCGCTTGATAGCGAAATTGACGTTATCGCAGAGAACGGAAAGAAAACGCATGGTGGCATCTCCATTGGAACCGTGAAGGTACAGCCGATTAAGGTGGAATACGGTGCTCGTGTTCCGGATGAATTTATGTATGCATCGGAAGAGGCGAAAATTGACATCTTGCGTCCATTCACAGAGGGGTACGCAAAGAAACTCGCGCGTGGCCTTGACCTGATGGCAATCCATGGCGTTAATCCGCGTACCGGCACGGCATCGGCGGTAATTGGCGAGAATTACTTGGATAAAAAAGCAACACAGACTGCAGCACTTAATGCGGCGAACCCGGATGAAACCATTGAGACGGCTGTTGCCTTGGTACAAGGAGCGGGCAACGTGGTTAGTGGTATGGCACTTTCCCCGATCTTTTCCGCCTTGCTTGCAAAATACGCCGTAAATGGTGTGAAGCAGTTTCCGGAATTTCGCTGGGGTGCTAACCCGTCATTGGTGAACGGTCTTTCTGTCGATGTTAATGAAACGATCTCTGCCTTGAAGTCGAAGGATCGTGCAATTGTGGGTGATTTCGCCGGTAATTTCAAGTGGGGTTTGGCAAAACAAATTCCGATGGAAGTAATTCAGTACGGCGATCCGGACAACTCCGGAAAAGACTTGCGTGGTTATAACCAAGTATATATTCGCTGTGAAACCTACCTCGGATGGGCAATCATGGACGGAAACGCTTTTGCCCGTATTACAGACAATACGGCAAGTGTATAGAGATAGGAAATTACTATGCGCATGATTAATAAAGACACAGGCGTCGTCGCGGATCTTCCCGGAGCCGTAGGCGGCGCTTGGGTGCCACTTGAAAGCGATACGGAAGATGATGCTGCCGACAAAAAGCCCCCTGAAGAGGGAAAAGAACCGGTTGAGCCAGTACACCCAGACGAGTGCAATTTGGAGGCAGTGACGAAAAAAGAAATCATGCAGGAGCTTGATGCGTTAGGGGTTAAGTACGATAAAAAAGCCTCTAAAAAAGAGCTCTATGACCTCATGATGAAGGGATGATGCAATGAGCGAGCTTGCTACCGTACAGGACATCATTGATTTATGGAGACCGTTAAAGCTGGATGAGCAGGACCGCGCGCAGAATCTCATCGAAGTTGTTTCTGATCTCTTGCGTGAAGAAGCACATCGTGTAGGAAAAGATCTGGATGAGATGGCAAAATCCCGTCCTTCTTACGCCTCTGTCGTGAAGTCGGTTGTCGTGGATGTCGTAGCAAGAACGCTCATGACTTCTACAGACCAGGAGCCCATGGTGCAGACCTCCGAGTCTGCCCTTGGCTACTCTTGGAGCGGGACATTCCTGACACCGGGAGGTGGCATTTTCATCAAGAGGGATGAGCTTTCTCGGCTGGGCTTAAAACGCCAAAAAATGGGGGTGATGGAAATCTATGACACACATCAAGGGAATGACGGTGGTCTTAATTGACCGTCGTGAAACCGGTATTGACCCGTTTGGCGCGCCCATCCAGTCCGAGGTCGAAGTAAACGTGCCGGATGTACTTGTCGCACCGATTTCAACAGAAGATGCTGCAAAGATTCTGGATTTATCCGGGAGACACGCCACGTATTGGCTTGGAATACCGAAAGGGGATAACCACACATGGGAAAATCGAGAAGTGCGTTTTTTTGGCAAGCGCTGGCGTACCATTGGCATTCCTATCGAAGGTATTACAGAAATGATCCCCCTTAAATGGAATAAGAAAGTGATGGTGGAGCGTTATGAGTAGAGTCTGCATTCGCCTGAATGCAAAGGGCATCCGAGAGGTGTTGCATTCACAAGAGCTTGAAGGCGCACTAAAAGGCAAGTCCAGTGAAATACAGGGCCGATGCGGGAGCGGATACGTATCGGACACGTATAACGCAGGAAGCCGTCTGATTGCCTCAGTATCGACAAAAAGCTACAGAGCTAAGAAGGACAACCTCAAGAACAACACCATCCTGAAAGCGGCGGGGGTGTAGAAATGATCGAAGTAGTATTGTTTCGTTATCTGAAGAAGGTAATGAAAATTCCCGTTGCTCTTGAGAAACCGGAGCCCGAGCCGGAAAAATATATTCTTTTGGAAAAAACGGCAGGTGGGCAAGGAAATCGACTAAACACTGCAACAATCGCTATCCAAAGTTATGCAAAAAGTCTTTATGAGGCTGCAGCGCTTAATGAAGCGGTTAAAGAAGTGATGCAAAAGGCGAGCATATTACCGGAAATCGGTGGCGTACACTTAAATAGCGATTACAACTACACCGATCCGGAAACCAAGAGATACCGCTATCAGGCGGTATTTAATATTAAGCACTACTAAGGAGAATAAGACATGGCAGAAACAAAAAATGTAAGTTACGCCAAACCAAAGATTGGTGGGGCAATTTATGCGGCAAAAACAGGAACTATTTTACCAACAGATGCAACAACGGCATTGGATAAGGGCTTTCATGCTCTTGGATACATCTCAGAGGACGGTCTGACAAATGAAAACAGCCCGGAATCGGATTCCCTTAAGGCATGGGGTGGTGATACGGTTTTGGTTCTTACAAAGGATAAGCCGGACTCGTTTACGTATACGTTAATCGAAGCGCTAAACGTTGATGTTCTAAAAGAGGTGTATGGCGAAGACAATGTGTCCGGAACTCTTGATACGGGTATCACCGTGAAAGCGAATGCGAAAGAACTTCCAGCTCGATCCGTTGTCTTTGATATGGTACTGAAAGATGGCATTCTCAAACGTATCGTCATTCCGAACGCTTCCATTGGAGAAATCGGAGAAATTACGTATGGCGATGAAGACGCTATTGGATATGAACTTACCATCCAAGCCCTTCCGGATGCAAACGGAAACAGCCACTACGAGTACATCACGAAGCCGACGGCATAAGGAGCAGCACATGGCAAGCAAAGTGAAAAGCAACAAAATCGAAGGTGTCACAAAATCCGGATATGCATACTCCATCGATAAGAACCGCCTACAGAATTATGAGCTGTTGGAAGTTTTAGCCGATGTTGACGAAAATCCGATTTTAATGCCGAAGCTCTTGGTTATGCTGATGGGCAAAGAGGAGAAAGACAAGCTCATAGACTTTTTGCGCATCGAAGATGGTACTGTTCCGTCGGATAAAGTGGCAGAGACGATTGCGGAGATTTTCGAAGAGGTCGGCGAGCTAAAAAACTAATGATCCTTGCGAACATGGTTAAGGTTGACCGCAACGGGCTACTATGTGACATGGCAGAAACATATCACATTTATGCGTTCGATGCGCTGCCATTACCTACTATAGCTACGCTTGCGGTCGGCCTTCCCATGGAAGCAAGGATATATCGAAAGCTATCCGGTCAGGAAATGCCGCTAAGCACACTTCTTTTGGCGGGAATATATGATGGAGTATCGCTGCTTTTATGGTCAAAGACAAAGGATGGAGAAAAGAATCGAAATCGTCCGAAATCGCTGTTAAAGAGTTTGACGCAGAAATCAGACAAAACCGTGAAGACATTCCAGTCTCCAGAAGAGTTTGAGCGGATACGCAATAAAATAATGACGGAATCGAGGTGAAAATGGCTACAGAATTAGGAAAAGCCTACCTGCAGATTGTCCCGTCAATGCAGGGGATTAAAGGGTCAATTACAAACATTATGGACCCGGAAGCAAAAAGTGCCGGAAACAAAGCTGGTTCGAGTCTTGGTTCAACGCTGTTTAGCACCTTTCAAAAGGTGATTGTCGCTGCCGGAATTGGGAAAGTTATTAGCTCTGCCATCGGAGAAGGGGCAAAACTTGAACAGTCGCTTGGAGGCGTTGAAACCTTATTTAAAGGGTCTGCGGACAAGCTTAAAAAATACGCCAGCGAATCGTTTCGAACCGTTGGCGTATCGGCAAATGAGTACATGGAAAATGTTACGAGCTTTTCTGCGTCTCTTTTGCAATCATTAGGCGGTGATACAGAAAAAGCCGCAGACGTTGCCAACATGGCGATGATAGATATGGCGGATAACTCCAACAAGATGGGCACCAGTATGCAGGATATACAGAATGCTTATCAGGGATTCGCCAAGCAAAATTATACGATAAACTATCCAATGTCCGCAGCTTAGGTGACTAGGTTGTGAGCGCGTGTGAACCCACCAGGGGTGTGGAGCTATGCTCTGCTAACGGGGAAACTCTAAGGGCGACGGTCTATGACAATCCCGTGCTTAGCAATACGATTATCAAAATCAATGTTATATAGATTACTATAATTTTGATATAATCATATTGAAAGTGTAACGACTATCGGTTCGTCACCGAGTACGATCGCTATTGGTACGCGATCGGAAGCGCACGCCAACTTTGGAGGGAAACAATGGAACGCTGGAGAGACACGGAGGAATTACCAGGTTATCAAGTGAGCAATATTGGAAGGATTAGAAGAAAGTCTGACAAACATATCATGACGACTTCAATAAACAACGGCTATGTTCGCTTTACCGTGACAAAACATGTTCATCGTTTAGTCGCTCAGGCTTTTTTAGATGTGCCGAACGACGAGGGGCAAGCTTGGGTGGATCACATAGACGGCAACCGATCCAATAATCGCGTAGATAATCTTCGCTGGGTAACACCTTCTGAAAACTGCTTATCTTTTGGCTATAAACAAAGAAAAAAGAATAAGCAGAGAAAAGTCAAAGCGGTCCACGTTGATGGTAGAGAAATAATATTTGAATCAAGAAAAGCTTGTGCAGAGTACTTTGGCACAAGCGATTCAGAAATCATTTATGGAAAAATCTATCAAAAACACTCCCGAAAAAATAGAACAGATCCAAACGCCCATGATAAAAAGGGCTGGATGTTCACCAAAGTTGAAGATATAGTCTAATCCCTAAGGACCTGATCGATCAGGTCCTTTTCAAATGCCGGGAAACCGGGGGTGAAAATGGTTAGATAACTTGAAGCTTGGCTATGGCGGTACAAAAACCGAGATGGAGCGTCTTCTGGCGGATGCGCAGGAGTTAACGGGAGTTCAGTATGACATAACTAATCTGTCAGACGTGTATAACGCAATCCATGCCGTTCAAGGAAAACTTGAGATTACGGGAACAACAGCAAAAGAGGCGCAAACGACATTTACCGGCTCCTTTAACGCCATGAAGGCGTCTGTGAGCGATTTACTCGGGGCGATGGCGACCGGTGGGGATGTTCAGGGGAAAATTAAAAATCTTCTAGATACCACATCAACGTTTCTCTTTGACAACTTTATTCCCATGGTGGGAAGAGTTGCAAAAGCCATTCCGGATGCTCTTCTTGGGTTTGCAAAAGAGGCAGGACCGAAATTCCTCGAAAAAGGGAAGATGCTGATGGACAATCTCGGGCTCGGCATGGAAGGGGTAGATCTATCCGGTGCATTTCGTGGACTCACGGAGCATCTGACCCCCGTCTTTTCAAGTATTCAAAATGCGGTATCGAAAATTCCTGCATTTTTCGAGCAAATCAAACAGTCGGTAGAGCCCATTATTCAGACCCTTGCCGACACGATGGGGAAACTGGACTTTTCGGGCATATCTGCGCTTATTGACAATATCATGCCGGCTATCACCAATGCCTTTTCTACCTTTACCGCTATCGTATCGCCGGCACTTGAGACGGTAATAGAGGCATTCGGTCGCATGTGGAATGCTCTGCAGCCGGTTATCTCGTCGCTTGCGGAGCTACTCATGCCGGCATTTAACATACTGGCATCCTTTCTTGGCGGTGTCGTGTCCGGCATCCTGCAAGGTATTTCCGGTTTATTTGACTTGGTCGCCGGTGCAGCGAAGTTCTTAAAGCCGGTAATAGACGTGCTGGTGGGCGCGTTTAAGGCTGTAGCTCCGGTGCTAAGCACAGTGGCGCAGTGGATCGGTACGGTAATCGGATGGTTTACGAGCATGGGAAGCGCCGGAAAAGGTCTTAAGGGCATTATTTCGGATGCGTGGAAGAACATTAAAAATGCAATCGGAACGGCGAAGGATTTTATCGGTGGCGCCATTGACGGTGTGAAAGGCTTTTTTTCAGCACTTGGAAACGCCGGCGATAGATTAAAATCCGCGCTTTCCGGAGCATGGGACGGTATTAAAAATGCTGTGCGCGGAGGGAAAGAATTTATCTCCAATGCGATCGACAAGATAAAAGGCTTTTTTGATAGCCTTGGGAAAATTGATCTTTTTTCCGCAGGAAAGGCGATCATTGACGGTTTCTTAAATGGACTACGCTCAGCATTTGAAGCGGTGAAAAACTTTGTCGGTGGCATAGCCAGTTGGATTGCGGATCACAAAGGACCGATTTCCTATGATAAAAAGCTCTTAACCCCTGCCGGTCATGCCATTATGCAAGGGCTTAATGAAGGCTTAGAGGAACGATTCAAAGACGTGAAAACCACGGTATCCGGTATGGGAAGCACCCTTCAAGAGGCGATGACCACTCCGGATTTTTCTATTGGGCAACGTCTTTCGGCAAATGTGGATACGTTAAGCACGCTAAGAATACAACAGAACCAATTTAGCGAAAGCGATCTCATTTCCGGAAAACCGATGGAGCTGAGATTGGTACTTGGAGAACATGAGTACAAGGCTTACGTGGAAGACATTACAAAGGCGCAGAATGAAGATTTGCGCTTGCAGCTCTCGTATTAGGAGGGGATATGCGCAAATTAAAACTAAACTACAACGGGCATGTCCTTGATGACAGGATTCCCGGTTTTTTTACAGCGAATGTAGAGGGAAGGGGGCTATATACTCCTTCCCTCTCTACGTTTACTGTTCCGGGGCGAGAGGGCGACCTCATTAAAGAGCAATCTTTATCGGGACGAGACCTCATTGTACATTTCGTGGTCAAGGCAGGAAGTGCTAAAGAGAATCTCGATGGGCAAAGAATACTAAATGTGCTGTTAAAAACCGAAGAAGATGTTCCGGTTGTTTTTACGGATCGCCCGGAGGAAACGTGGTTTGGACGTGTCTCCGATTATAAAGCGCCGGAGTATGACGCATGGCAAGGAAAGGGCAGTATAACGATTCATTGTGCTACGCCGTTCGCATATCTTCCAGATATCACATTTTCATTGGGAGAGCTTACGGACAAAAGGCTATCTACGTGCTATGCCTTACGTCTTAAACAAGCTACCTTTACGGCAACCTCTATCTCTAGCGTTGCACTGGTTAACAAAGACACTGCGCAGCGTATCGCATTTAAGACACTGCCCAATGTAGGAGTGATAAAAATCGAAAGAGACTTGATCTTGCTAGGAACACAAAATGTGGTTCCCTATCTTGACTATCAAGTATCTACGTGGAAGGGTTTTTCCATCCATTATGGAGATACTCTGTACTTGGAAAATGCCCAGGAACCTTCGTATACCATTGAGAGGTTAATGCTGTGATTCTTATTTTCGACAAAAAACAAAATTTTATAACGGAGATCGGAAAGGGAGATATTCTTAGTGCCCAGCAAGACTTCTCTTTGAATGGCTTTTGGACGGCATCTGTTATTTTGCCGTTTGCAACGTGGAGCAGCGTCGAAGATCACGCTGCATACTTCGGTTACAAAGAGACAGAGAGCCGGCTTTTCCTCTATAAAATCACAAAAATAAAAGCTAAAGAAAAACAGGTAACGCTTGATGGCATACACATTTTCTTTGATGAACTGCAGGGGCATGTTATTAAGGACAGAAGACCCCAAAATGCCACGGCTCAAACACTTGCGGATCTGGTACTCGACGGGTCTGGATGGCGCGCATCGGCAGAGGTATCCGGTGTAAGATCGCTTAATTTTTACTATATGCCGGCAGCGAAGGCGTTTGAGAGCATTATTAATGCATTTGGCTGCGATTATCGCCCGGAGATCACCTTATCCGGAGGGCGAATTGCAGAAAAGATGGTCTACATCAAAGAAAGTATTTCGTCAGATCATGGAAAGTGGTACGAGTATGGCGATGCACTCTTAGATGTTGTCGAAGAGCAGGATCGAAAGTCTGTATTTACGGCGATAATTGGGCGTGGAAAAGGTGTTCAAAGTAAAGATGAAAAAGGTGAGGCAACCGGTGGATACGGAAGAAAAATAACTTTCAAAGATATCGCTTGGTCAAAAGCTAATGGGGATCCGGTTGATAAGCCCTTAGGGCAGGAATACGTCGAGATCAAGGAGGCGACAACCACTCTTGGTTACACAGATGGATCGCCACGAATCGGCATTAAGGAATTCTCAAGCATCGAAGACCCAAACGAGCTACTAAAAGAAACGTATAAATACGCTTTGCAAGTCTCGCATCCGTATCTGCTCTTAAAAGCAACGGCAATACCGACGGAGGCAATTGAACTTGGGGAGGTTGTTACCATCATCCGTCCGGACATGGGGATTCGCTACAAGACAAAAGTGGTGCGTGTAAAAACAAACTTATTAACCGGTATCAGCGAAATCACGATAGGCGATCAGTCACAGGTATCGGTTGCGCAAGCCATTAGCGAAATAGCGGATGGACAAAAAGCAGATAAACTGGAAGTCTTGACGTGGCTTGAGAGTGTGCAGAAAAGTCTCGCGCACGACATGTTTAATGAAGACGGTTACACCTACAACCTAAAACCGGGAAATGCGTATCATCTTCCCGCCGGGCTGTACTCTTTTAATGCTCCCATCGACAAGAACCCAACAAAAGCCATCTATTTTGGAGCTGGGAAAATTGCTATCGCAAACCATAAAGGAAGCGATGGCTCCTGGGACTTTCGCACCTTTGGCACCGGTGACGGCTTCACCGCCGATCTTATCCGCGCCGGTCGTTTGGAGGGTGGTTGGGGTTATATCGATTTTAATGCGAAATCCTTGAATTTTGGGAATGGTGCGATGACCTATAGCCCGGATCGGGGCTTTGTACTTTCTCCGGCGGTCAAGGCGACCCTAAAGGGCGATAAAGGCGAAGCAGGAGAAAATGGCACGCCCGGTAAAGACGGTGAACCGGGGAAACCCGGAAAAGATGGGATTGGCGTACAAAGTGCCTCTTACGAGTATGCCGTATCGACCAGCGGACAAACTGCACCTACTGAGGGATGGTCAGAAGAACCTCCAAACGTTGGTACCGAAATTTACGTGTGGAGACGTATTAAAACCACCTATACGGACGGGCGTACAGAGATTTCCACTCCGGAGTGTATGACCAGTCAGCAGATCCGCTTAATGCTCGATGCGACAAAGACCGATATCGCCGCCGAGGCAGCTAAGATTCGAAATTACACCGATGCGCAGGCGGAAGCAACAAAACAGTATGCAGATGGCGTCATAACGGAGCTTGAAGGGCAAATCATGGCGGCGTATGAGGCTAACGTCCAGACGCAAATTGAGAAGCTCAATTCGGAGTGGGAAAGTAAAATGGCAAGCCGATTAGCAGCGATTGAATCGAATCTGCAGGATCTGCAGAGTTATATCTGGGTAGACGGCGGAAACGTACTTTTGGGAAGAAAAGGAAGCTTTGTGGCGCTTACCCTCGCACCGGAAGAGATTGCCTTTTTGGTTGATGCGGCAAAACGTGGGCATTTTAATGCGGAGAACCTTGTCGTAACCAATGTTCGCACAACGATGGTCGAGATCAATTCCCCATACAGCACAGGAAAATTCCAGGAGCGTATGCGAACCGTCGACGGGGTCGATCACTTAACGACTTACTATACCTCGTAGAAAGGGGGTGGAATCTTTGGCATATTTACTGCTTGATTTACGAGCGTCTAACGGCATATCCTCCGCGGTAATCACGGCGAATCTATATATTTGTGATACTGCCGGCGGATGGAATCACTGGTCTCCAAGCGGTGCGATCACCATCGACGGGACGGAATATTCCTTTAGCCACGGCTTTGACACGGAGCAAAGTCAGCAGTGGATTGGCTCTGCCCAGAAAACGGTAAGCTACGGAAATGGGGCATCTCGATCAGTTGCTGTATCTGCCTACTTTGATAGTGATGTAAGCTTTGGGCGGCTTACCACTTCAAAAAGCATAACCATTAACCGATCGTATCAGGGAGCAAATTTAGTCCGTATAACCATTAACGGAAAATCGGCGACGAATGGTTCGGTATGCGTGCTGGGAGAAGATACCATTGCGGTAACGGTCAAGAAGAACAACAACGTTTTACAGTACAGTAAGCGAGTTATCATAGGAAACACACGCTATACGTATGGTGAATTTTCAAACACTTCCGGTACGGAAACATGGACATTTACGCCGGATTTATCATTTTTTGGGGAGCGTATGCCGACACTTGTCGAGACGAATTTTGCTGTAGGCGTGGCATCGAAAACCGCGGATGGATCGGAAGTGTCCTACGACTTTAGAACAATAAAACTTCGAATCCCTGACTATGTTAAGCCGACGCTTCGTAGCCACAGCGTTGAAGTGTATTCCGACGGGTTGCCCAATCGCCTGTTACAGAACAAATCGACCGCTGTGGGACGGTGGACATTTGGCAATGATGAGCTATATGGCGCGAAAATCGACCGAATCATCTTTAATCATGATGGTCTGCTACACCACATAGACCGTGCTCGCTACCCGAAACACCTGCCCCCGGCAGTATCTTCGGACTATCAAACGTTTAAGGTGCCGGATGCCGGTACAAAGGTATATACCATGACGGTATACGATACTCGCGGAAGGTCATCGACGTATAGTGGGAAATACACGGTACACCCGTATACTCCACCAGTCTTAAACCATATTAGTGCGGATCGGTGTACCTCATCCGGCACGATCAACGGATCCGGAACGTATGCAAAAGTCGGATATCGCGGATCGATCTCTTCCGTGGGCGGGGCAAACTCCGGAAGTCTCACCATTAAGCTGGTGGACGGATCATCTTCCACAACGAAAGCGACCGTATCTGTTTCATCCGCATCTCCGTCCATTGATTCGTCAAGCATCATATCCGGCATCGCCGCCGCTAAAGCGTATGTAGTTGTTGTCGAGCTCACCGACGCTACCGGTGCTACGGCGAAGCTGACGATGGCGATTCAAAAAGCGGGCGTTATTTTCGACCGATGTCCGAATGGCTTGGGATTAGGAACTACCGCAAAACCGGGATATATCACCTTTGATGAGCTCGTCAGACCGACGATTGGTTTGCACGACTACGGATCCAACAGCAATGGCGAGTGGATACGGTTTGGAAATGGTGTCCAAATTTGCTGGCAAGTCACGCAGGAAGACACTTCGATAGCCAGCCCCTACGGCTCGTTATTTGTTGGCAGCATTACTTGGACTTTTCCAAAATCCTTTAGTAAACCGCCGGCGGTATCTGCCGGGGAAGCACGATGGGCAACCGGTGCGTCATGGGCGAGCGCATTCGATGTTCTTAACGGATATTGCAAAATCCGTCTAATGGATGCTCTTAAGCGTGATACATACGCAACGACACTAAAGATGATTGCTATTGGAAGATGGAGGTAAGAGGATGACTTTAGAAGAAATTAAAGAGAGACGTGAAGCGATAAAAAAAGACAAAGAGCGTATAAATACATCGCTTAAGGCGCTTCGCATGGAACAAGCGACGAAAGAGGCGGAGGTTATCGAAGTGCAGAGACAAATCACCGAAGCGTGTGATCAGGTCGTTGCGATTGATAAGGAGATAGAAGAGCTCACAACGGCAGAGCGCATCATGCTGACGACTGCGCCAAGCGTAGAGTAGAAAGCGGAATGCGCCATCGTGTGTAGAAGCATGAAGAAAAAGGAACGAGAGGGAATGCTTATGGATGAACACAAAATCGAACTTCTTCTGGCAAGATCCGAGCGGCACGACAAGATGCTGGAGGATCACAGCGGTCGCCTGATTCGCTTAGAGACGCATGAAGGGGCGGACTATGAGTGGCGAAAAAAGGTCGATGAGAATCTCGGTACGATCAATGCGAAGCTGGAAGCGCTACTTACGGAAGATGGAAAAACGTATAGTACGGCTAAAATTGCCGTGATTACCGCTTTTATCAGTGCGTTTATTGGCTATGCCGTGAAAAGTATGCTCGGCTAAATGCGAAGCATGGCATAAGACCTATGATCAATAAAAACGGCAGGAAGAGGCTCGCAGAGCCTTATTTTTATGCACTTTTTCAAAAAAGGAAAGAGAGGGAAAAATGGGAAAACCGGTAATTGATATTTCTTCTTATCAGTATTCAAGGGATATTGACTACGACAAATTGTCGGAAGCTATTTCCGGCGCAATACTGCGTGTGGGATTTACAGGATATGGAACTGGGAATTCCTATTACAAAGATGATGAATTTGAAAATCATTATCGAGAGCTTAAAAAGCGTGGCGTACCGATTGGCGCGTACTGGTACTCCTGCGCCGATACTGTCGCAGAAGGAACGGCAGAGGCGAATGCGTGCTATGAAATGGGACTTAAAGGAAAGACCTTTGAGCTACCTATTTACTGGGACACGGAAGACAACTATCACCAGCGGCCGGCATCGAGTGAAACGCTTACTGCAACGGGGCGTGCTTTTTGTAAACGCCTGGAAGCGCTTGGCTACTACGTGGGAATTTACGCTTCCTCTTCCTGGCTTTACACAGAGCTTAATATGGCAGCACTCGCGGATATCGATGTTTGGGTAGCACACTATGGCGTATCAAAACCTTCCTACACCGGGGCGTTTGGAATGTGGCAGTATACCTCAACCGGGCGTCTTCCCGGGTACAGCGGGAGCTTAGACCTTAACGTGATGTACCAAGATTATCCTACGATAATCAAAAAGGCTGGATTAAACGGCTTTTCCAAAACGAGTCAAAGAGATCTTCAGGCAAAACCTGCACCGAAACCACAGCCAAAGCCACAGACGACGCCAGACGTTGCCGGAGCGCGGTTTGATAAATTTGAGAGTACTACCTTTACCTTTGGTACAGCCACCAACGTCCGTGCGATGCCGTCAACAACAAGCTCCATCGTCGCCGTCTACCGCGCGGGGGAAAGTGTTAAGTATGACCGCGTATATGTCGGCAACGGCTATGTGTGGATCTCGTACATCGGTGGAAGTGGAATTCGTCGCTATTGTGCAGTGCGGACGTACCGAAATGGTGTGCGTGGCAAAGCATGGGGAAATTTCCGTTAAGGAGGGAAATGATGACAAATAAGACTTATGACATTCTCAAATTATGTATCCAGATCGTTCTGCCGGCGATTATCGCCTGTATAGGAGCAATCGGTCAGGCTGTGGCATGGCCATATACGGAGCTTACGCTTACAATTCTTGGTGCGATTACAGCGTGCGCTGGTACAATCCTTAAGGGAGTACATGATAGCTATATGTCCGATAAGATTCTGCTAACAAACTACGATGGGAAAGAACATTAAACAAAGGAGAAACAGAAAAAAATGAAAGGCGGAATTATTAAAAATGCATACCCCCTAAACATTGATAAGCCAAGAGGGTATCAGCTCAATTCAGCGGATAACAAAAAAGCATTAGAAAGCAAAGCCGGCTTGTATTCCTTTCGTTCAAAAAAAATATATATATGGTCAAAAGAACAGATGCTAAAATATTTATAGCACATGACGATGCGCCGACCGATTAAAAAGACCGGCACGATACGCCGGTTGAAGCGCGCTATCGGGAAAAGAAGAGACCGTCACAGAAATGTGGCGGTCTTTTCTTTTTAGGGGACGCTGTGCGCCCATTAGCGGTACCATACCGCAGCAAAGACCAACAATATAAACGACAAGCGCTTATAAGGGCAAAACAGCCCGTGCTATGACCGTTGCTATATTGACTATAACACAAAAGTCCCTCTGGACAAGAGACCAAAAGTAAAGGAGCATCTCATCAGCGCACTAGATAACATAAAGATAACAAAAAAATTTTAAATCGCGCAATTGCAACGCTTTGAAGCAGTTTAGCCGATTCCCTCCATCTCCAATGTAGTGAAATGCCCATCCTTGATTTTTCAAGAAAACGGGCATTTTTTTCGTTATCTACTTTTATCAGTCTTCTTCACTATTGCCATCAATTCAACTTTTATTTAACATTTCGTGTTTGAAATAAGTAGTCAAGGGGTAATTTAAAATCGAAAGGGGAAATCCTTTTCATCCCTTTAAGCGTTGATCTACCACTACTGTTGAGAGGAGGAAATTATGAAAAGAATAGTGACCGTATTTTTAGCCGTTGTCATGTTGTTGTTCCCGAAATTTGCTAACGCAAGTGGATGTAGTACGAATGCAACCAGAGGAGTCAAGTGTGAGTATGTCCAAACGTATCATGAATCAATACTATCTAGAAACCAGGAAATTCAGTATACGCATATGGTCTATCCAGGCACGGTTCCCTCAACAGTTAAGGAGGAGGTGACACTTACCTCTTCGTTATCCTTAACTTCAGGAGGTAGTGTTGGTGTCGATTTTATGTTAGCAAGAAGTAATGTGGATTTTGAGTTAAGTAGTATAAAGTCTACTTCTTATGAAGAAACAATAATTTGGGGTCCGATTCCGCCTGGACAGAAATGTACACTTAGAGCAGGAAAAGTAATGATTACCGTGAAGGGCACGAAAGAAACAACATTTGAGGATTGCCATCACACGTCGGAGTCTACGACACTTAGGGGAACTACAGCGACGTGGCATGATTCGATTTAGAAAGTGATTGAGGTATCATTATGAAGGACGAGCTTGTCAACACTTTGCGTTATTGGACGTTCCTCTTTTTCCTACTGCTGTTAACGGCTTGTACCGCACAGAATTCGCCAAAAGAAAAGGAATCGATGAACGCTACAAAGTCGGAGACGGTGCCCGATTCATCAGAGGAAAGCCGCATTCTTGGACGTGGCGACGGATGGCTGGAAGATATGACTTTCTATCGCAGTCAGGAGGCATTTCCCCTATACGTTGTCGGAGAGCAGTATCGTCTTGATATAAGACTGGACTGGGAAGATACGGTTTATCCCGTGGATTTGTCGATGTTCAAATCCCAACAGATTTATGCCATGGTCTCTTTCGACGGCATCATTCCCTTTACAATGCAAAAAGCAAAAAACACGGTTTTTCCCATATCAGCGGATGACGGATCTATGCCGAGGACGATTTCCTTCTCTGTGTCTTCGGATGAAAAGGCATTTGACGAAGACAATGAAGCGATACTCCAGGAGTTTATTCATGGCAAACGGGATCGACTGAATGCAAGTGTGTATTTGTTTGCGCCGGATGGTTATGGCATTCAGATTATAGCCGGCATTCTTCTTCCTGAGAATATTTTGACGGGGACGAATACCGTACACGCGAAGACCATAGCAAATGCGGTTCCGGGTGGCGATGCGCCTATTCATGTTTGTCTCCTCGAGGAAAACGGAGAGAGATTCTTTGATGTCCAATTCGATTATGGAGATGAGATTGCGTCGGACGTTCAAGGGGATTACTATCTTCAAATGAACGCTTCCGGACGATTTCCTTACTGTGCAACGAGTGGGGAACAGGTGCAAAAGGTACCGTTGATAGAAGCAAATACGGGAACGGGAAGTTTACAAACAGATAAAGAAAAGCATTATTCTTTTCCGTTGGATAAAGTGTTGACCGAAGAACAGCGCTCGCGTTTGGAAGGTTTCTTAGCCCATCCGGATAGATTGGGGTTTCCGCTGTTCCTATCCCTTCATGACCAGTTCGGACGTATTCGCAACAAAGCGACGGTATATATCACCCCTGCACAATAAAGAGGGGGAGTCGGGTAGAGTGTTTACGTTTGCTTCTCAAAAAAAGCGCAGGGCACGAAAACAGATCAGACGTTTTCGTGCCCTGCGTTTTTCCTATTATAGTACGTTGCAAACACCGGGCGCGGCATCGTTCCCATCGTCGTTAGAAGCGTCCGCTATCAGATGTTCCCTCATATACTGGATAATATCCTCCGACTCATAGAGGGCTTTGCCATCAATGAAAAGGCAAGGAACCTGATTTTTTCCGCCGCGTGTAATCAGGTCTTCCTTATTTTTGGGCTCTTCTACGATATCCTTCATTTCGATTCCTTGGATAGCATTCTTCTTCATGAACGTCATCACTTTTTGGCAAAAGGGGCAGGCGTTCTTTTTGTACAGTTCATACGTTGGCATGTTTTCCTCCTATTTTTGGTGTTGCGTAAGGAAACGCTTGAGAAATTCGACATGTCTCCTTTACCCGAAAAAGAAGAAAGGTAACGAAAGCGCTACAGGGAATGGTTGGTCATGCTAAAATAATAGACATCAGGGACTGGTAAAAAGGAGGGGGCATGACGGTATATATCGGGATTGATCTTGGCGGAACGACTGCCAAATTTGGGCTTTTTGATGCGAAAGGCCACTTGTGTACATCGGTTTCCATTCCCACCGGAAAGGAAAAAGAACAGAATGTTCTTATTCATGAAATGGCGGTGCGTTTACGGACGCTGCTTGCGGAAGAAAATCTTGCAGAATCGGAATTAGGCGGAATCGGGATCGGCGTGCCCGGACCGGTGGTCGGTCATACCATTGTGAACGGTTGCGTTAATCTCCGTTGGGGCGTTGTTCCCCTCGTAGAAGTTTTTCGTGAACAGGAAGGGTTTACCTGCCCCATTATTGTGGAAAATGACGCAGATGTCGCGGCGTTGGGCGAGGTTTGGCAAGGTGCGGCATCCGATAAAAGCTCGATTGTCTTTGTCATCATTGGAACAGGCATTGGCGGTGGCATCGTTTTGAACAATCAGATTCTGTCCGGTACACATGGTGCAGGCGGAGAAATCGGTCATATGCCGGTACTTACTGAACCCCTCGGCTTTTCCTGCGGATGTGGCGGACACTATTGTTTAGAACAGGTATGTTCGGCACCGAATATTTTACGTTATGCCGGAGAATTGCTCGCGCAATCTGACGCCCCTTCTTCTCTTCGCCCCTATAACGGCGGATATGATACGCGCGCAATTTTCCGTGGAGCAGCAAACGGCGATGCGATTTGCCAGCAAGTCGTAAACCGTGTTACAGATGTCTTGGGCAGAGGACTCGCCATTCTCGGATCGTCTATTGACCCCGAATGCTTTGTCATTGGTGGAGGTGTCAGCAATGCCGGTGACGTATTGATGAATCCTCTTCGGGAGGCGTATCGCCGTTATGCATTTTTTGCCACGCGCGAAACGCCCATTGTACGGGCAACGCTTGGCAATAAAGCCGGAATGATCGGCGCGGCACGTTTGGTGTTTCCATTGGAGGTGGAGGCGTGATCGACCTCTATGCGTCGCGTTTTCCGGAAGATGCCTGGAGAGGACTGGTTGATGCCCTCCAAGACAGTCTCTCGCACGGACATCGTGCCTATCTGGTGGTGCCTTCTCAATTTACGGTTGAAGCCGAGCAGGCGCTTTTTGAAGCGCTTGACACAAAGGTGCTCATGCAGGCACAGGTCAAGAGCTTTCATTCGTTAGTTCGCGATATTTTACAGGAAGGAAGCGGTTTACGTACTCCGCTTGTCACAGAAAAAGGACGACGTATGCTGGTTCGTCTTCTTCTTGAGGAGAACAAAGATAAGCGACGTGTTTTCACACCCGGAACAATGGGAACAGACCTTTGTCAAGCCTTTGTTCGTCAATTGCGTGAATGGAAAGAGTACGGCGTTTCTCCCGATACGGTGGAAGAAAAAGCAAATTCTTTTCCGGAAGGAGATCGAACACGTCAGAAATTGTTGGAAATGGCGCAGATTTACCGCGCTTACGAGGAGACACTGGGCTCCATCCGTTTCGATAGTGATGATGAGTTGACTTGGGCATTTCAACAGCTTTCCTCGCTTTCTGTTTTTGATGGTGTGGATTTTTTCTTTGATCGCTTTCACTCGCTTTCCAAACGGGAAGCCGATGCTGTGCGCGCTTTAGTGGACTGTGGCCATGCGCTACATTTCACCATGACCTTAGATCCGCAAATGGCGAAAATGATTGTTTCTGCGCCGGAAACGATGCCCTATACCGTACAGGATACGCTCCTTTCTGATTCTGTCGAGGATGCGGCGGCTTTTTCCCTAAGCGCTCGCTTTGCTCGACAGCTTTCCGCCCTTTCGTCTCTTCGCCTTCATGCTATTTCAAAAATGAGTATTCCTTCAACAGAGGCGATTTCCCAAAGAGATGCTTCTACAGCTAATCGCCTACAGAGAAGGCTGGACGGCAGAGCACACGAAGAGCAGGATAG
>QWCB01004499.1_pt1 | contig 20414 bp, 15 predicted proteins | sample 1972511 | NCBI WGS metagenome assembly QWCB01 (sample SAMN09866719, study PRJNA288562) | Human gut metagenome isolate term5_stool, whole genome shotgun sequencing... | isolation source: gut | host: Homo sapiens | place: USA: California
CAAGGTTCTTATACCCTGACACCCATACGTCTTCATCAAACAACTGTTCTGATGATGTTTCATAGCTGCCTTGGTATTCTTTCAAAAGACTAACGAAATCCTTAACGGATAGCTCTGCCAATGGGGTTTTCAAGAATGACTCTGATAATTCCATATTTTACACTTTAATACGTTTAGACATAATGATGACCTTTGGTTTGGAAGGTCACTTGTCGTTTCGAAAATGTATTAAAGGCTGTCGGGAAGAAAACTATCTACCAAATCGACAAATGTATTAAAGTGCATCGTAACGACATTGCAAATATAATAAAAATTATTTCATAATGCGTGTTTTGAGCTATGCTTTTATTGATCAAACTGTTTCATATATTCAGATTTTACCTCGTCGGCTATATCGATATAGGGTTTCATGGCCTTATAATCACTATGACCAGTCCACTTCATTATTACACTGGGCGGTATTCCTTTTGCCAATGCGGTGCAAATGAAAGTACGTCGTCCACAGTGTGTACCTATAAGTTCGTATTTGGGGTGTACTTCGTCAACTCGCTTATTTCCCTCATAGTGGGTTGATTTGATAGATCCATCTATGCCTGCCAACTTACAAAGTGTATGCAGATGTTTGTTCATCTTTTGATTACTTACTACCGGCAAAACCTTCTTGTTAGGAAAATGTATTTCTGCGTACTTATCCAGTATAGCTTGTGCCTTCGAATTGATTTCTATGAGAAGACGATCAGAGGTCTTGACGGTTACAATCTCTATCTTTCCATTATGTATATCATCCCATGTAAGGTTGCAAGCGTCCGAGTAACGTAATCCAGTGTAGCAAGTGAAGAGAAATACATCACGTACATGAGCTTATTGTCGAAAGTAAATAGATGATTCCGGAGTGCAGCAAATTTTTCATAGGTTGCAGAAGTCCAGTCATTCAGTTTTCCATTAACTTTGACAAATTCATCAAAATACTTCCAGAAACCCTTATCTTTTGTTCCGTTCCTTTTTTTATCCACTTGTTGAACGGTTAGAGTACTATCTTTTTTCTTGCTCTGGTGTGCGGTTTGTATGTGAGAGGAACGTTGTTTTGTGAAAGAATTGCGAAGTTCTGGCACCGTCGGTACTATATTTAGAAGTTCATATTCTCGAAATACTGCTATCATATCTGTCAACATCTGAGAAAGCTGATCGTTTAGATCAGTAGCCATGACAACATTAGAGTTTAAAGGTAATACACGCTGTTGCACATCATCCCAATACTCCTTGTTTAAAACGATTCCTGTCTGAAAATCCACCCTGCAACCATTGTACGAAACACGCATACGAAGTCTGCTTCCAGCATTACGCTGGTTTTGAATAGAGTATTTTATCGTTCGCTTGATGATCATATCTGATAACTTTTATTTCAAAGTTAATCAAATCCATCATCTTTTACTTATCTTTTGACCCACTTTTTGGCTGTAAAATGGTTTTGTAAAAATTTTTTTTTGAATGATTGGGCGAGTTATATTAGTGAAGGAATTTTTGAACTCCTTTTCTTGACCCACCGCTTGACCCACTTTTTAAGGCGGATTATTGGAACTAACATTATCAATCGAACAATATATTTTCAAAACATATCAACAAGGAGTTGATTTTCAAGATGTTTTGATATTATTTGATAATGATGTTAAATGATTTTGTTTTATAGTCTTTATCCCTCTCTCTCCGCAAACAAGGGTGTAAATCAGCGAGTTATGCGACTTACACCCTTTATTACACCCGAAAACTATCGTTTAAGAAATGATTTCAAGGAAAGAGTCTTGAATCCTAAAATTTTTGATTTGAGTTGTAATCCATTATCAGACGTTAACATGATTGGATTTTGATCTTTATATTTCAACGCACTTTATCTTCATCTTATCGAGTTCATCAGTTACCTTAGCAGACAGAATGACAGGGTACTTCTTATCGATTTTTCTGATAATGTCTGGACAATTTACAAAGACATTTGTGTCGATGATGTAGTAGTTCTTCTTGTCTGAACTCAGTTCCTTCTTTTTGCACTCAAATTTCGACAGGTCAATCTTACCGACAACCTTTACGCCAATAGAAGAATTTGCGAATTCTTGTTTTGGAGATTCCTCTATATGTGGGTTAGGTTCTGCAATTGGTGTAGTTTCAAGTCTATCGTTTGAGATTACTCGTGTATCACCATCATACTTATCGCAATTGTCAACGAATTGTATGACTGTTGGCGAAACGGTATGGAATTCGTTCAAAGGAATATCAGAAATGATGAGCGTAGTGCTGAGCGAACGGCTGGTAGCCACATTGAAGCGACGGTCTTCTAGTGCGAATCCTGGGTTGCGTCCAGGAACATAGAGCACAGCGTAATCAACTGTCATACCTTGGATTCGGTCGATGGTTTCAATGGTGATGTCCAATTCAATATCTGACGTACAGAATCGCTTTTGCAGTTCTTTTACCGAATCGCGGAATGGAGTGGTAATCGCCAGCGATCGCATTGGATAACACTTCTCCATCGTATCAATCACATTACGGATTATTGCATCTGCTTTATCAGAATACACGCCATTTCGAACATCATTTGTGCAATGGTATAGTACACCGCCCTCGGATGGAAAAAGAGGGCTGTTTGCATCAGTAAAATCAAGGTATTCTTTCTTTACAGATACAAAGCGGTTGCCATAGAAATATTTTGTGAGTGCTGCCGAACGTCTGGTTAGACGGAATGTGGTGACGATACGGTACGACTTAATCTGCGAACCTAATGCCATCGTTTTCAATCCTTCTACCTGCGTTGAAACATTCCACGAATTGTACTGAGGATTATTGAGTTTTACGATAGGCGGTAACTGCATAGGGTCACCTACTATCATACAATCCACACCCAACTGTTTGAATGCAACTATAGCAGTAAGGAATGCCTGAGAAGCCTCTTCTATGACTACCAAATCGTATTGTGGCAAACCATACAGAGTCATCTTCTTTTCGCTAAAAACGCTTGACAACTGATAGTTTGTCGCACAGAGCATTTCGCCACCAGGAACCTGCAAGTCGGCAGAGGCAGCTTTTACACCAGACACCTGTTTGTGTTCGTCAATAGAGAGATTTGTTTTGCTGACACGACCTCCCTTTACATACTTCTGCAAAGGCTTCTGCTTTATCAACTCGATAAGGCCCTTGTTCGCCATGGTGGTGACGCAGACGGTTTTGCCAGCATCAAGATACGATGAAATCACAGAAGCGATGGTGTAACTCTTACCAGTTCCCGGAGGACCTTGTACGATACAACAATGTTCATTAGCGAGCGTGTCTATGATTGTGTCAGAAATTCCTGTTGGCTTCTGTTCATCAAACGCAAGTTCCTCAGGTGTCCATTCCTCATAATCTATAGTCGGTTCAAGGTTCAATTCCTCGTTTGAAGAGAATGCATCCATGTAGCTGGCAAGGTTGCAGAAATACTCTACAGGAGGAAATGGATTATGAACGATAAGCGAAAGACTTTTGCCATCAGCCAACGCCTTTGATAAGATATCGTACAACTTAAAACTGAATCCAGAGCATGCAACATAGTCATAGTTGGAATCACCAGTATGAACATAGTACATGGGAGTCATGTCAGAACCAGGAGAATGAAAATCCTTATTATCAACGAATTCCTCCCAACGGCAGACCCACTCCGTAACGTGTTCACCTAATACTTGCTTAGCACCTTTCTTAATTATGCACACGCCCTTCAGAACTTTCAAGCGTGGAGCCATACGACGAGGGCATTTGAGGATAATCATGCCTGTCTCATGCTGAATGGAATCAATATAAGCAAGCGATAATTCACCAGTCTTGAATAAGTTCCGCATCTGCGAGCGATTGATCTTTTGTTGCTCGTCAATAGCCTCCTTCACCTGGTCAGCGAAGAATGACTTATAGTTTGCAAGTTTGATATTGTCAAACATAATCAATAGTTGTTATCGTTGTAATCATCGTTACCATCTTCCACTTCTGACATAGCACCAACATAGTGAGCGAATACGGCATCCATATTTGTACGAGCAGCCACACGAATCAAAGTGTATGCAGTACCTTTGGCATCTTCAAGTATGCCTGTATAAAGAGCCCTGACAACATCAACCTTCTCCTTGCCAGTAATCTTGATAACAACATCGTCTTTTTCTACGAGTTTCAGGAATTCCTCGGCGTTGTTAATGTAATGGAAGTTCTTGCCTTGTCCATCAAGATAAACGCAAATCTTCCACTTGTCATCAACCATCTTATTCCATACAGAAGGAGAAGCATACATCACGCCACGAGCAGCACTACAAGTATGAATGTATCTCCCATCTTTAAGTCTGTGTACAGTTACATCACTCGCATTACTCACGAACTCTTCCATTGTTTCCTCAGGCTCTGCGTGCATCTCATTTCTGAGGTTCTGATACAGACGCAACTGAGCAATATAGTTGGTGTCGGCAATCTGCTCTGGCTTGATGTTACATTGAGCTAAGAGGTCTATTTCCTCCCTCGTTGGTGGTAATGATTCCAGTTCAAGAGGCGTTCCATGTGAGCGAAGGCGTTCTAATTCCTTCTTGGTGAAGATCTTCGGATGCTTACGTGTACGAGGTTTGTAAGGTCTGTCGCCAACAGGTTGATAATTCTTTTCCTTATCAACAGACCCCATGTACCCATTACGATCAGGATCATAATCCGTATGAGGCTTGTTTGATGAAGCGCGAGACGTGTTAGATGTATGAGTATTAAAAGACGTTGTGCTGGCATTATCCGTTGTGTCAACATCTTCATCAACGTCAGCTTCTACATCGTCTGTGTCATCGTAGTCTTCAATATCCTCTTCATCAACCTGTTCATATGTGTCATACTGACCAAGGTCATCTTCCGACTCTTCTTCTGCTGTAGATGACGTTGTTTGACCAACTGGTAATTCAGTTTGTTGCGACTGCTGTTGTGGACGAGAGTCAGAAGTTGGCTGCTGCGATGCGGTTTGAATAGGTTCTATTGGTGATGTCTCTGCTTCTTCCCCAACTTCAAGTTCGTTAACAGGTCTTGACGTTACATCTTTATTTGGTGCACCAGGCTTGTCATCCTCGCGAATAGTTCCCGTATCGTCAACATACTGATTTTCTGTTGATGTCTCTGTAGTTGCTTCTGTAGCAGAATCTGTTGGTTCATTCGTAGCATTACTATAGTAATCGTTTTCTGTTTCGATAGGTTCATCTTCCTCTGGCTCAACATTGATGGTCAAATCCAACAATCTAAGATAAGTGCGGAACTTTTCTTCGTATGCAAGCGAAGAGCAATACTTTTCGATGCACGCTTCTACAGAAACGCTATCATCAAGAACGTCTTCACATACATTATCATACACGTCAAAACCTACCAGTCGCTTCAATCTACTACAGAACTTTGTAAAGGTACGATTATGCTTCCATGAGCTTACATAATAAAGGTGATTATCATCGTTATAGATACGCTCCACATCATTATGTATAGTGTCATAACCGAGGTCTATCTTTTCACATACAACAAAATGATACTGCGACAGCTTTGTATTATAGCGTTCGTAGAGTTCTTGGAATCGATCTGGGTTCTCGATAGCCGACAAGATAAGCAGACGAGGTCTGAGTATGGCAACCATATCAGCTGTTTCATCTTGTTTGCCTATAGGTGTTGCCACAAAATCAGAACTTGTCAGACATTTTATCTTCAGCATGTTGCAGACCTTGACAAACGAATCTGTATCATAAGGGAAAGCACTTATCTGCATAACAAACTCATCGCCACGGAAGATATTCCTTTCCTGTGTCGCATCTGGATGGATAGCATAAAGTTCCGTAATATGCTTCTTCTGCCCCTTACCATTACGCCATTCTGCAGTTGGTGTTTTACGATAGTTGTCAACCAAAGTCTCATCTTGAATAAGCGAAGACAGCATCCAATTAATCACTATACTGCGGAAATGAGTTTCTTCCTCTCTTGGATGCGTAACACGAGCAAGGTAATAAAGGCAATCTTCAAAAGAGAGAGCCTTACAGAAGTTGATCTTCTCAAATAATTCACGAGCATCACGATTGTCAATAGAGTCAACAACAGCTTTGTAAGGAACCTTCACTTGCCATTGAGGTGCCTTGGCACGAACAGCATAACCAGCTATGTGAGGTGCATACAACAACTCTGGCTTTTGAACAGAATTCTCTGTTGGTATGCACACGCGGTTATTGAAACATCCATCTTCCACCCATGATTCATATTCGACCAAGCGACGAGAGAAACATTTCGACCAGAAATAACAAGAAAATGTGCGGTTTGCGAGATACTTCAAGTCCTCTCGTGTCATATTCTGATGAACGTTCTCCGCCTTGAAATATTGCTTGATGCTATCCTTGTTACCTTCGAAGATGTAAGCGTCAGAAAGATACGACAATTCAGACACACCATTTGCCTCAAAGTCGCACGTTGGAGAATATTCTGTTCCAAGTGTCAGCTCATGAGCAAACTTGTATGTTGTTTCATTCGACTTGATCAGATACTTTATCTGCTTACGAAGTGTGTCATTTATGTCATACTCACTCTGTATCTTGATCTTGGCTACTTCACGTACAAACTGAATGTGAATGTCTGCAACGCTATTCTCATCGGCAGCAAACTTTGCAAGATAATCCTTAACCTTTTCGTCAATCCACCTTTGCTTTTCGGTAATGATATTGCAATTACCGTACTCTTCAGAGATAGCATGAAGCAAGTCCTTATTTGCCTTTAGAATATCGGGATGAACCTCATTAGCAAGAGTGATGTACTTGAATGGTTCAGATACAGAATCCTCATCCATGTTGACGATTAAGGCTTGCTCTAGAGTCTTGTAGTCGCCAGATTGAGTGCGCACTCTAAGTTGGATTATTTCATGTCTCTTGTCTTCCCACTTTTCCTTTAAATCCTTTAGATACTTGGTCATCATTGCAACGACCGAGTCCAAAGACTCAGTTTCAATAGTCGAAAGCTTAGGCAAAATGTCTGAGAGAAGAATATCCTTGTTATCGGACTTAAGACCGAGTTTCCTGAACAATTTCATCCACTCTGCCTTCTCGTTCTCATTGGCGGTTTCGATGTAAGACGAAGACACAAACTGCGCCTCCTTTACATACGTAGTTACCAGCGTCTCAATTTGCTCCTGTTGATAGGTGTCAGAAATGTAAAGCGATGCACAATTGATAAGTGCGTTGTTATTGTCAAGCAACGGAATGGTCTTGAACTTATCAACAGATGCAATTTGCTTCTGGTTTACCTTTACCCATCTCCAGAAAGCAACGTTATTGTTTATAAAATTAACCGATTGACGCAAGTTTTCGTTCTGAGCAATGATGTCAGTTGTGGTATTGATGTCAAACTTCACAATCTTGAACAGCTGACGCATATCCTGAGAGAAATCATCGGTATATTTCTGTGAGAGCACAACATACGTCCTCGGACACCATGCTTTCTCGCACAAAATCTTTGCGTCCTCGTTGTATTCGATATACTGGATATTCAGTTCCCTTGCTCTTACTATGGCTCCGTCATAGGCAAGTAAAGGCATATCCTTGATGTCGTTGAAACTCATAGTATCATCAAAGAGTCTGTCTGCGTCTCGCTTCAGGTATTCCAAGAATGTTAGCATAGTTGCCTCGTCAACAAGACTGGCATAGATAACCGCCTTGTTTTTGATTACAACATCTGTGAAGAACGACTTGTCTGTGAAGGTCTTAACGCCAAACTGCTGACGCAAGAACGATTCCAGTTTCTTTACCTCTTCCTTCTCACGACCTTCAAAATAATCATTCGATAGAGCATACATCATGCTATCCTGCAACCAAGCATGATTGATATTGTCAGCATAGGTGCTGTTCTGAGCATACGCATCCTGATTGAAGTATCGCACGTCATCGCTGCAAAGATATACCTCATTTTTGTGGATGTCAACACAACGCAAGACATAATCCTTGAAAACGTTTTCCTTCAACTGCGCTTCACAACCGTACACATATTCAACAAATGCTTTGTTTGCGGCATAATTGTTTTCTATGGCAGCGTTTACTTTTGCTCGGAAATCGGCATTGCCAACTATGACAGTCGTGATGAAGGAGTCCTTGGTAAATTCCTCGAATCCAAGGTTAGTAAATATTGCAGTTATATTACCTTTCTTGTCATCAGTCAGGCTATCAAAATAGATATGCGATAGTACGTTGATAACATTCTCGCCCAACCATTTCTCACGTGTTAAGCCATGAGCTTCTTCGTTGAAGAAGTAATGATAATTGGTATAGTCGGTACTTGCATCACCATCCTCGGTAATGTACGGAACCTTTGTCTTGTTAGCCTTTAAATCAACTTCCTTTACTGCAAGATAACGATAGAATGCAACAGAATTGCTTGGTACGTTAAGCAACGCCATAGCATCCTCATTGGATAAAATGTAATCTGTAATCATAGACGCAGCAGAGAAAGACAGGAAATACTTGTCTGCAAATGATTTCCAATTTTCATCTTCCTCAAAATTTGCTCTTGATGCCTCGCAAAGATGCGGTACAAATCTACGCAAGAATCCTATTCTGTTACAATTAGTGTCAAAATCATAGTAGAGACTTTCTGCTGCAAACAAATTGCCTTTGTATTCAATAAATATATTTTTCTTCGCAAACTCGTTCAGTTTATCCTCACTCAACCAATGTCTTATAAATCGTGTATTGTTTTCGGGAACTGTCAACCATGTCTGGAAATTAGTTTCCTCACATTTCTTTACAACAGCATCAACCTTTACATCAAGGCGCGAAGGAGAATGCTTGTACAAGAAATCCATGAATGCCTCCGATTGTCTTAACTCGTCAACTGGCAAGGAGTAGTCACCCAACTCCATAAGAATTATGAAGTCTTCGTCTGAAATGACTCCGTTCGCTGTCATGCCAGTCATGTCGTTAATAATATTGTCGATGCATTCAAAGGTTTGTTCACCATCCTTATCCACACATGGAACAAAAGGCTTTCCTTTTATGAACTTTTCAAATTCTTCCTGGAACTCCTCTATAAACGTCTTATACACGCGTCTCTTCTTACACTCATCAAAGTTTGGGATAAGTGCAAAGATAGAGTCAAGGTCGTATTTTTTGCTTTCAATAAGCTGCTTGATCCAATAAAAGAACTGTTTACCTGCAATACGAGCAATAACGTGATTGAGTTCGATATCCTCAATATCATCACGCTGTCCGTTGGGCACCATATCGGTGTTCATTAGGAAATTGAAGCCCCAATCAGCCCGCTTTGCTGGTAGATAGCAATAAAGCATGGCATCATCAACTGGCATCAACTTTCTTTCAGCTTTCTTGCACGCAAACTTTACCGCAGTCTTACGAAAGTTTATGTACTTCTCTGGTATTTTCTCATAACCATCCGACCGAGAGTCTGGATTTTCCAAGACATCGTTTATTTTATCTGTAATGTCCTCAGGAATATCATCTACAAGAGAATCTGATACACACCAGTCTTTATTGTCTTTCTCACGTACAATAGGTTCATCCTGACCATCAATAAAGATGCTAACCTTCTTGATGTTCGGGATAAACAATATGACGCGCTCTGATTCAAATACATCGGTAAACAAATCGATGTGCCATGGAGTATTGATTACATCCGTTGCAGACTTATCGAATCTAAATGTATAATTACCAGTATTCAGGAGTATATAGTCGTTGTCAAGGAAAACGGTCTTAAAACCAATACCCTTATATCCAATGGCTTCTGTGTTATCTGCTTTCTCCCCATCATTAATATCACAAATGGCCGCAATATTCTTCGGATTGAAATATTCGCCAGTATGCTCGAATGTCAAGTAGTTCTTGGCAATATGAAATTCCACCTCAACTGACAAAACTTTATCCTCGCCAGCAATTTTCACATGACGAGGATAGTCGTTAGCATTCTGCAACAACTCATAGATGAAAACTTCCTTACCGCTTTGTGTAAGTTGCTTTTTGAGCGTATCAAGTGAACGGGCAATCTTCTTTGCCGCACCTGCTGGATAACGCATAATACCCTCGTATAGACTGCCAACAATATCTTTGGGGTATAGTAGTGTAATTTCCTTTTGCAAGTCAATACCGAACTTGAGAGGATTTGTTTCAAGCAGTACCCATGTGAACTTGTAATATGCAAAGCGGTTGAATGGATTATTGCTTTTGAATAAAATTGACAGATTCTTTACGCCACGCTCCTTGTCTTCAATCTTCGTAAAATCAGTATTACGAATATCAATAATCTTATACCATCCTTCATCCTTTTGTGGAATAAACTGACCTATAAATTGATTATTTTCTAATCGTAATCTATATTGTAATCTTTCTACATCCTTTGAATTTACATATTGAGCTTGGGATTGTCGAATCGGCTGTTTGTGTGTTATATCTTGGTGTTTGCTTTTTCCTTTAATATATTTTACGGGTATCTTGCAAGAAATGTCCGAATATTCTTCGAACACACCAGACTTGCGTACGAATTCACTAAGTTTATCATACCCCATAACTTTATAATTTATACCAGCTTTATGCAATATTATACCTAATTTAGCCATATTTACCCAACCATCTCCTTTTTCAAACAAGGATTCTTTGGGCATTGAAAGATATATATTGTATAGTGATTCTTTTACTTTATTATCCATCACATTTTATAAACTATTTCACTAAATCTTTGGGTGACACACGGAGCAAATCCGCAACTTTGAAGATGATAGCGAGATTAGGCTGCTTGCGGTTACAAACGTAGGCGTTGGTGATGCTGAAACTCATACCCAACTCTTTGGCGAGCCATGTTTGGGTGATACCTCGCTTCTTCAAATGCTCCTTGATAAGGTTGCTGTGCTCTTTCTTCTGTCCCATTAGATGATTGTTTATCTTGATATTGATTACAAAGTTATGAACTTATAATGAATAAAACGAAGAATAACGGAACTTTCATGTTACAGAAAATAATTTTACCAGTGAAAGGACATCAAAAGTAATTTCTTAAACAATCAATGATGATTGAGAAACAATGTGTATTTGCCCGAAATAGTCTGCTTTTAGAATGTATATTGAGCGTTTTTGATAGTCGCTGATTTCCTTGCATTTCCCTATACTTCCCGCTATATCCCAACTTCTTGGAATAACATCAAAAGCCCTCTACTTTTGTACCGTCAGAGCTGACTGAATGCCCTATGCGCAAGGGTGAGTTATTCATTTCAAAACAATTGGATTATGACGATAAACGAATTACTGGACAAGCCTGTTTGGCAGATGACTGGTGAAGAATTACTTTTCCTTGCACAACACGGTAATATATCCACGAGCAGGGAATCAACAAAGGCTTCTTCCTCCAAAGAAGAAAAGCGATATGTGTATGGATTGGCTGGCATAGCACGTCTTTTCGGATGCAGCTTGCCTACAGCTAACCGCATCAAGCAGAGTGGTAAAATCAATCGTGCCATTACGCAGGTGGGGCGCAAGATTATCGTTGATGCCGACCTTGCGCTGGAATTGGCAGGGCGAAAGATAGGAGGACGATAATGAATACAACTGATTATGAAAACATTTGGCAAAAGTCGCTCATTCATGTAACCGATGAGTTTACGCTTCCTCCTGTTGTACTACAAGCAGGTGAAGCTATTATTGGCACACTGGGGAACTTCAGTGTATCGACAGGTAAGGCGAAAGCTAAGAAGACTTTCAATGTGAGTGCCATCGTTGCAGCAGCCCTTGTCAATGGACAAGTGCTGGAATATCAAGCATCATTTCCTGAAAGTAAACGCACGATACTTTACTTTGACACGGAACAAAGTCCTTACCATTGCCAACTTGTAATGCAACGTATTTTGAAATTGGCAAAACTGCCGATAGACAAGGAACCGCAGAATTTGAAATTCAGTCATCTTAGAGCCATTGCTGACCCTAATGAACGCAGAGAAATCATCCGTTATGCCATCTACAACACACCCAATGTGGGTTTGGTGGTCATTGACGGCATTCGTGATTTGATGCTCGACATCAACAACTCAACGGAAGCAACCAAGTTGGTAGGTGATTTAATGCAGTGGACAAGTGAACAGAATATCCATATTCAGACCGTGCTTCACCTCAACAAGGGCGACGATAACGCACGTGGACATATTGGGACGGAACTCAACAACAAGGCAGAAACTGTCCTGCAAATTACAAAGGATAACACCATGCCTGAACGTAGTATTGTTGCACCTTCCATCATTCGTTCCAAACCTTTTGAAAAGTTTGCCTTTCGGCTCAAGGATGTCGAAGATGAGATTTGCATTCCCGAAATCGACACTTCCTACACGGATACAGATTGCAAGTCCCACCGCCATTCTTACCACGAACTAAGCAACACGGAACATCGAAAAGTATTGACACAAGCCTTTTCTTTGCACGAAGTCTTGCCATATAGTAAACTTATCGTAGCTCTCAAAGAGGCTTATGCTAAGATTGTGGGGCTATCCTATGGGCAAACTAAAATCAAGGAACTTTTGCAATTCTTGCTCAACAAAGGCATAGTGGTTAAAGAAGAACGAGGAAAATATCGGCTCAGCCAAGACCATCTACCCTAAAACCTTTGGTCGGTCGGACGCAGGCTATATATACCTGAACCAACCCGACCAAATAGAAATAAGTTTGGTCGGTCGCAAAGGGGTGCTTATAGTAGGCGACCGTCCGACCAAACAAAATCAACCAGCCTCCAAAAGAAAAAGGCTGAGAGTTATTCTTTTCAAACATCAAAATAAAATCACAATGGAAATACAAAATATCAAGCAAATCTCTATCACAGATTATTTGCAGCAACAGGGTTATTCACCTGCACGAGTACAAGGTATTCACTTTTGGTACTGCTCTCCGCTGCGCAACGAAAGTACACCATCATTCAAAGTAAATACAGAGCGTAATCAATGGTATGACTTTGGAACTGGCGAACATGGAGACATCATTGACCTTGTACGTACTTTACAGCATTGTACCATGTACGAAGCCATTGAATTGCTAATCGGTTCAAAACAAATAGTGCATCAAGATTTTTCTTTTGGAGGTGAAAGAAAAACCTCTAAGCACAAATTAGAAATCATATCTGTGCAATCACTTTCCAATCCTAATTTGCTTCGCTATCTCACAGCGCGTTACATTCCCCTTACTGTAGCCAATTCCTACTGCTCGGAAGTTCTATTCCAAAACATGAAACGGACATACTATGCAATTGGATTTGCAAACGATGCTTTGGGATGGGAAATCCGCAATATGTATTTCAAAGGATGTATCGCTCCGAAGGCTATTACAACGATTAAAAGAGGAACCGACCGCCTACAAATCTTTGAGGGATTTATGGATTTTCTTTCGTGGCAAACGCTAAATCCTTCTTCAACTTGCGATACCATAGTTCTTAATTCTTTGGCTCTTTTGCCACGCATTCAAGAGAAGATAAAAAGCTACAAGCAAGTTGAGAGTTTTCTAGACAATGATGATGCTGGACGAAAATCGTTTGAAGTTTTGAAGCATTTTTGCCCATCTATCATAGACGGTTCTGTTCGCTATCGAACTCACAAAGATATCAATGAATGGCTCGTTGCTCAATCCAAAGTGAAAGAGAAACAACCGTTATTACTGACCACGAAACGTGGCATCAGAAGATAGTGTTTATCTGGGAAGCAAGTTTGTGTTTTGAGTATCTCAAAACCTACTTGCTCCCACCACTGGGAGGTAAAAATCCCGTTGGTCTCATCAAAAAATAAAAATATGGAACAGAAGAATAAAGGTGGGCGACCCACCAAGACTTTATCAGAGAAACGAAGATACCAAGTGCTTCTTCGGCTTAATACGATGGAGTACTACACCTTGCAGGGCAAAGCACGAGAAGCCTCTATCACTCGTACTGAGTTTTTACGTCGGCTCATTACAAAAGCCGAGGTTAAGGCACGCATCAAACCTGGAGAGATGCAACTCATCCGCACAGTTTCAGGTATGGCAAACAATCTCAATCAGATAGCCCATCGACTCAATGCCTTTGGCATTTATGCCCTCAATGAAGACTTGAATGCACTCAAAGTCCTCATTCATGAACTCATCAAACGCTTGAAACCATGATAGCCAAGATTATTAAAGGAACAAGCTTTAGTGGAGTTATCAGTTATATGCTTAGCAAGCGTGAAGGTAAAGCCAAGATCTTACAAGCTAATGGAGTGCGCAGTTCTTTACCAAATGACGTTGCACACGACTTTAACTTGCAAGCCTCTATGCGTCCAAGTGTACAGAAACCAGTTTGTCATACCATACTTTCATTCTCAGCACATGATTCAGCACGACTGACAGATGACAAAATGGTGAAGATTGCCAACGAATATCTTCATGAAATGGGCTATGGCGACACGCAGAGCCTTATCGTAAGGCACAGCGACCGCCAGCATCCACACTTGCATATTTGTATCAACCGCATCGGCAATGATGGCAAGACCATCAGCGACCGCAATGAGAAATACCGTTCCACAAAGATTTGCCGAGAGCTGACTGAACGCTATGGCTTGACCATTGGAGAGGGGAAGAATACGGTAAATCGCCACCGACTGCGAGGTGAAGACAAGTTGCGCTATGAGATATTCGATGCTATCAAAATAGTATTAACTCAATCGCTGAACTGGAAAAACTTTGTCTCAGGTTTAGAACAACAGAGTATTGCCACTCGTTTCAAGACGAAAGGCAATACCAATGTAGTGCAAGGAATCATCTTTGAAAAAGACGGTTGCAGTTTCAGTGGGTCAAAGATAGACCGTTCCTGTTCTTTCTCGCGCCTCAATGCAGAGATAGAGCGAAACATCCAGCAAGCGCAACAGCATCGCTCGAGAGAGTCGATGGCACATTCGATAGATGAAAGCGGATTTGCAAGTGACTTATCTGATGCGCTTGGCGAAGTCTTTACGATGCCGATGCCAAGCGGAGGCGTAGATGTTGATGAACTCCGCTTTCAAAAGAAACTTCGAAATAGAGCTAAACGCAAACGTAGAATTTAATTACCTTAAAATGACAAATGTATGAACAACGAAATAGCACCTGTTCTCGATATGCTCGAAGAACTTAAACAAGAATGTAAAGTCATCACTAAGGCGCAAGCAGAACTGCGTACCACGCTTGCAGAGCAACCTGCTAACACAAATGCAGAGCGTACCACAACACAAGAGACCGTGCAAATTCATCTTTCCAAAGAAACGCTAGCCAAAATCAAGGAGCACCAACTTTTTGTTTTGGAGGCACTATCACTGTCGAGCAAGAAACTCGACCCGAAGTTTGAAACCTTGCAACAACTCATCAAAGAGCAACAAAAGCCCGTAGGATTTAAGAACTACTCACTATTTGCAAGCGTACAATTAGCCGAGCGCATGCTACTCTTATTGGTTTGTGGGCTGGTCATGGTGGGTTGTTGGTTCTTCGGTATGGGAGCCAACAAGCTGCAAACAGCCTCTGATTACGACCTCCGCTACCGCTATCTGCGCATGCAAGGCAAAGCCACCACCACTGACTTCGTGCATCTTGACAGCGTCTTTATTACAAATCGCAATCCCAAAGCCATTCAGCAGATGCAACAGAAGGTTGTCGATTACGAGGAAGCCCTGCAGAGGCAAGCCGAATTGTTGTTGCAACAAGGTAGGATTAAGCAAGAACAAAGAGAACTAAAAAAGCATTTGGAAAATTATAACAAAGAAGGCTCTTAGAGCCTTTTTAAAGTGGGTTCATTTGTTTCTTTGTTGTGTTATGGGATATTAAATAGCAGGAGCTGTTATCTTAGTTAGCCCAAGCATAACCAATATATGAAATAATCTACCTGCAGCACCAGATCCAAAATACTCAGGGGGCATTATACCATGGCAAAGGAGATTGCGTATATTCAACGCTTTTTGATTTGTCAGGACTATTTGTAGATACAATGCCCCATCTGGAGTGAATACATCTTCAATACATTGTTCTCTTAATAGATCATCAAGAGTCCTAAGCTGATAGCCTTTATTTCCTCGTTGGGGTTTCAGAATGGATACTTTATTCATTTCTACAAGATTGCATATCGCATTCTCTATTTGGGGAACAATTAGATGACTGAATAATATGTATTCCCCTTGAATAAAGAATTCTATAGCCTCTCGTATAATATCATACCTACTCTCCTCAAAAAGAGGCGATGGAATAATTAACGAGGTCATCACATTTTCAACCGTAAGAGTGTTAGTCGTGAGAAGACGATTTATTGCAATGGCAAGAAAATATGATTGAATATTTAATTTTTGAGCCATATGCAATATAAGTTGTCCCTCTGGGTCGTCTTCATATGGTCCGACATATGACATTGGATGCCCCTTGAGATCCATTAGGTTATTCCCAATCATAAATTGGAATGGATATTTTTTAACGAGCTCTTTTAATGCTATCTCTTCTTTTGATTTTATCGGAATAAAATAGCTTGCAAAATTTCTCCACCGAACATCGGAGGATTCTGCCTTATCGCCAAAGTACACATCAGCTTGTTCATAAACCTTTTGAGGAATTTCAAATTCTGTTTGGAATGGTTGCATTTCCTCTTTTACACGTGTGCCAAGTTCCTGAATCTTTACAGAAAGTCGTTTCCATTCGTCCTTAAGGCCATAATGAGAATACATTTGACATATAGTTTCTAGATTGCTCATTAACTGAATTCCATTCATTTTATTAGATTCATGGTCGAAAACCGTTTCTGTGATATTAAAAACTCTCTTGATGCCGTCTCTGTCCTGAATTGAATTGTAGTATTTTGCAAGTAACTTAGACTGCTCCATGACTATCCATGGATTCATTTGTTCATTATTGCTAGGAGTAGATAACCGTATCAGACGATCTTCATGTTCTTTTATTAATGTGTTTACTTCTATGTTAGTAAAACTCTTCTTATACTCCATCATTAATAAAAAGCGAGATGCCCATAACCTCACAGTGTCATCTTGGGAATGCCTTTGCTCAAATGTAATAAAGGCATCTTTCACTAACTGGATGTCTTCTGGGGCATTTTTCACTATTGCAAATAAACGCTCAAGTATGTTTACTGCAATAACAGGATGAGAACAATAGTCTTCATTGCAGACACGAAGCATATTGTCTACACAAAGTCTATACATCCAAGATGCTTGCCCTATATGAGCTATTTTTTGTTTGAATTCCCAAACTAAATCAGCATATCTAGCTATGAGTAATGGGTTATTACAGGCTTTGGCTCTGCCCTCCCAATACATAATAGCGTCAGAAGTAATATCATTTAGGGAAGGCACATACATTGGTTCTCCTTGCTCGTTTTTTAATGTGAATTGTGGACCATAGTAAAATCCCCAAGCATTTTCTGTTTGAGTAGGCACCAATTTCATCGCTATTATTTCATATACAAACTCTGGCTTCTTTTTTTCTACCTCATCAACAGTAGCTAGCGCATTTTCTATCTGATAAAAATCAAAACCTTTTCGTGTTTCAATATCAAAAGGAGCGATTGATTCTATAATGTTCATTGTATAAAAATTATATTTTGCTGTTTTGGTCATTTTCTATTCTAAGACCTTTGGATAGTTCTTCCTCAACTTCTTCCACTGTAGGCAGAGCTGATTTCAGATTCTCAGGAATAGCCTTTGTTAGTTGATAGTCGCTCACACCGATTGGCTGGTCGTAACCAGAGAGAGCATATTGTGCCACAACCTTGTCGCCACCATTGCAGAGGAGCAAGCCAATAGTTTTGTTGTCGTGTTCGCCACGGAGGGTATCGTCCACTACATTGATGTAGAAGTTCAATTGTCCCATGTATTCGGGCTTGAATGGTGTCGCTTTAAGTTCGATAACTATGTATGCGTGTAGTTGGATATTATAGAGGATAAGGTCGGCATAGAAATCAGAATCGCCTACTTCAAAATGCTTCTGCTGTGCCACAAATGCAAAGCCACTGCCCATTTCCAAAAGATATTTGGTGATATGAGATACCAATTGTTGTTCAAGGTCTCGTTCTGCCTTTTTATCTGTTTGCCCCATCAAATCAAAGATATAAGGGTCTTTCATCAGATAGTTGGCAAGGTCGCTTTGCGGTTTGGGTAATCGTACAGAAAAGTTGCTCACTTTCTTTGCCGTGATCTGTCGAGCGAAAAGATTGGTCTCAATCTGTACCTGCAGAACATTGCGACTCCATCCATTAGCAACTGCTTGCGAAATGTACCAATAGCACTCGCCCAATGGAAGTTTACTATTAAGCAGAATTACATGGCTCGCCCAGTTGGTGCGAACTATGGCAGAATGCTTGAAGATTTCCTCTATCTGACTGATATCGCAGTGATAGATTGCTGACAATGTTTCAGTAACTTCTTCTAATTGTGCAACAGGCTGTTGCGTAATTGTATTCGATTGATTTTCTATGGCTTGAATTAGTGCAACAGGTTGTTGCACAATTTGATTGAGTTCGTTTGTCAGACTTAAAACCTTCTCTACAGTAGGAGTTGTGAGTAAGCTATCTATCCTATCCATTTCTTTCAGCACTTCCAACGGATAAGCACTGGCAAACTGGCACATATAGAAGATATTTCTACGAGAATAGCCTTTTTTATCTGGATATTTAGAACGTATCGCCTTGGAAAGTTTATCTATGACTTTGCTTCCCCAGCCTTCTTTCTTTTGAAGGTAGATAATAAAATGCCCCACCTTCCAATAATGGAAGAGCATATCAGCATTAGCCGAAGTAATCATGCGCACTTGTGTATGTTCAAGGTCGGCACCGATGGCTCGTACAACGAGAGATAAATCTTGGGTATAGGCTTTCTGTATTTTATCTTGGCTCATATTGTCTTGGAGTTATAATTGATTGAATTTACTCATAGCATTCGCCTTGATATCGTCCGCAATATCTATGTAAGGTTTCATAGCCTTGTAATCGCTATGACCAGTCCATTTCATAACTACTTGAGGAGGAATCCCCAATGCAAGTGCATTACAGATAAACGTTCTACGACCAGCGTGTGTTCCAAGCAAGGCATATTTAGGTGTAACTTCATCAATACGCTCATTACCTCTATAATAAGTTTGGCGTACAGGTTCGTCAATACCTGCGAGTTCAGCTAATTCTTTAAGATAATCGTTCATTTTCTGGTTCGTAATGTATGGTCGTCTTTAATATCACTTCTGCGGAGGTTGAATACATCCGAATAGCGCAAACCAGTGAAGCATTGGAAGAGGAAAACATCACGCACACGTTCGAGCGCCTGCTTGTTGGAAGGGATTTTGAACTCTCGGAGACGGTTGAGTTCGTCCCAAGTGAGAAAGATGATTTTCTTTTGGGTACTCTTGAGTTTAGGCTTATAACTATCGTAGGCGTTGTTTTGATGCACACCTTTCTTGAAAGCCCAGCGCAAAAACCACTTCAAGAAACTCAGTTGCTTACCAATGGTCGAATTGCGCATTTCCTTTACGTCACGGAGATAACCCACATAGTCATTCAAGCCTCGCTCATCAAAGAACTCAAAGGTAAGTCCTTCACGAAAGTTGGTCAAATGATTTTTCACGGCTGCAAATTTCTCAAAAGTGGAGTCCGTCCAATTGTTCTGACGTCCACAATCCTCGACAAAATTGTCAAACACTTGAAAGAAATCGCAAGGCAATGCTTCTTTTTGGAGCTTAGGCTCTTTGCTCGCAGGTTTGTGCAAAACATTGAAAGCCTCCTTAATCTGTTCGGACGTTGGCATTATATCCTCCACCTCAAACCTTTTAAAGATAGCCTGTATTTCCGTGTAATACTCCAAGAGCGAAGCATTGATTTCAGAAGCCGATTGTTTTAACTTGTTGCTACAACCATTCTTCACACGCTGCTTATCTGCATCCCATTTGGCAGCATCAATGCGATAGCCAGTGGTGAACTCAATCCGCTTGGATGCAAAATTAACGCGCATACGAATAGGCACGTTCTCTGTGATAAGAACTCCGTCCTTCTTCCTGCTCTCCAACGTGAAGATGATGTTCCGTTTGATATTCATACCTTCGGGTGTATTGTTTTATGCACCCAAAGTTACACCCTAAAAATAATATTACCAAAGATTTTCCGTGAAATCTCATTTTATTAACATTTTGCGTAAACTGCTATATTACAATAGATTGATGCGATTTGATAGCTTGTGATAGTTCAAGAGAAAGAGCCTCTCTCTCCGCGTGAAGTACTCTGTAAAAAGAGTTGAGAAAAACTTCAAAAACACGTAAGTATCGTAACTTCAATAAGTTGCGATACTTTTGTTTTATACAAATCTTACTTTTCAGAGGTCGTTTAGAGGTCGTATATACTCCCAAAATACTCTCCTGTGGCTACAATCTGGC
>QWCB01001718.1_pt1 | contig 20391 bp, 14 predicted proteins | sample 1972511 | NCBI WGS metagenome assembly QWCB01 (sample SAMN09866719, study PRJNA288562) | Human gut metagenome isolate term5_stool, whole genome shotgun sequencing... | isolation source: gut | host: Homo sapiens | place: USA: California
CATGGACCGCACCATGCTGCGCATTTCGGCCATGAACCTGATGCTCCACTCCATCACGAACCCGGATATCGACTACAAGGACAGCGTGTCGAAGCAAAACTCCATTTGCAGCAAGTACACCGTTTGCCTTGCGAACCCGCCGTTCAAGGGCACTGTGGATGCCGAGAGCATCAACGACGACCTGAAAGCCGTCACCAACACCAAAAAGACAGAATTGCTTTTCCTTGCGCTCTTCCTGCGGATGCTCAAAACCGGCGGACGCTGCGCCTGCATTGTGCCGGACGGCGTGCTGTTCGGTTCCAGCAAGGCGCACCAGAGCATCCGAAAAGAACTCATTGAAAACCATCAGCTGCGGGCGGTCATTTCCATGCCCTCCGGCGTGTTCAAGCCCTACGCAGGCGTGTCCACGGCGGTGCTGGTGTTTACCAAGACCGGCGCAGGCGGCACTGACAGGGTGTGGTTCTACGATATGAAAGCCGACGGCTTCTCGCTGGACGACAAGCGCACCGAGGTGAAGGAGAACGACATCCCGGACATCATCGCCCGGTTTCATAACCTTGATGCCGAAACTGACCGCAAGCGCACCGAGCAGAGCTTCTTTGTGCCCAAAGAAGAAATTGCCGCCAATGGGTACGATTTATCCATCAATAAGTACAAAGAGACCGAGTATGTGCCGGTGGAGTATCCCTCGACCACGGAAATTCTGGCCGACCTGCATGAGCTGGAAATGGAGATCACCAAGGGTCTGGCAGAGTTGGAGGAGATGGTGTGATGGCGAAGTTGGGAGAGGTTTGTACTATTGTATCTGGTTCGACACCAAAAACATCTGTTACGTCCTACTGGGATGGCAACATCAAATGGATAACACCTGCTGAATTGAACGAAGATACTTTTTACATTATGGATTCAGTTCGGCACATTACTGAAGAGGGAAAAGAAAAAACAGGATTGTCTTATCTGCCGACAGGAACAGTCATTTTATCGTCTCGTGCGCCGATTGGCAAAACCGCAATTGCCGGTTGTAAAATGTGTTGCAATCAAGGATTTAAGAACCTTATTTGCTCAGATGCGATTTATAATGAATACCTCTATTTTTTCTTGAAATCAAAAACAGACTATCTCAATTCATTGGGACGTGGCGCAACTTTTAAAGAAATTTCTAAATCCATCGTTGAAAATATTGAGATTCCGTTACCTGAAGTAAACCAGCAAAAAGAAATTGCAGAAAAATTCAAGAAGCTAGAGCAGTTGATTTCGCTCCGTAAGCAGCAGCTTGCCAAACTGGACGAACTGGTAAAGGCACGATTTGTGGAGATGTTTGGAACATTTCCGGCAAATCCATTTAGATGGAGTATAGGAAAAATTCAAGATGTTGTTTCAGATGTACGATATGGTTCTAGTCGTCCTGCCGTAGAAGGTGGAAAATATCCATATTTAAGAATGAACAATATTACATACAGTGGTGAGCTGGACTTGCGCGACACAAAGCGAATCGACATTCCGGATAGTGAACTGGACAAATGCACGGTTCGCCGAGGCGATGTTCTGTTTAACAGAACAAACAGCAAAGAACTTGTTGGAAAAACCTGCGTGTACAATCGAGATGAATTGATGGTGCTTGCGGGGTTTGTAATTAGAGTACGTATTAATGAGAGGATACGACCGGAGGTTCTTTCTGCATTTCTCAATATGGATTTTTCAAAACGAATGCTGATTGGTATGTGTAAAACGGCAATCGGACAAGCAAATATTAATGCGAAAGAACTGCAAAATATTGACTTATATATACCACCAATTGAATTGCAAGATCAATTTGTGACTTTGAAAAACAAAATAGATCAGCAAAAGCAGACCGTACAGCAAAGTTTAGAAAAGCTGGAACTGTTGAAAAAAGCGCTGATGCAGGAGTATTTTGGGTAACTCCCCCAGTCGCCTGACGGCGACAGCCCCCTCAGAGAGGGAGCCTTAACGTGACCGCAAAGCAAAAGCCTCCCTCCTTGAGGGAGGTGGCACGGCGGGAGCCGTGACGGAAGGAGCTCTGCACAAATCTCGAAAAATCAAGACGAAAGAATCCAGCATATTAACTTTTTGAGATTTCGGTGATATGATATAAAAAACGTGTATTGCGAGGGACGTTCATGCAGGTGACTTTTCTTATCGGAAATGGTTTCGATTTAGGAATTGGGCTAAAAACGGCCTATTCTGATTTTTATAGAGTGTATTGTGCTGAAACACAAAAAGATGACGAGAATCTCAGGAACTTTAAGTCCGCTATTCAGTTGAAATCAGAAACGTGGTCCGACTTTGAAAATGCATTTGGCAAATATTCAAGCGAGCTCAATGATACAGCGGTGTACTTGGAACTGTTTGAAAATTTTGTCAACTCTTTTATAAGTTATATAAGAAATGAAGAACAGCGGTTTGATGAATCAAAACTGGACAATGCAGTTGAGGGAATGAGTAAGGCATTCAGTACATATTATAAGATTCGACCTGCTGACGCAGAGGTGCTCAGAAGAGTTATTGATAGAAACGATGTCTATTTTAACTTTGTGACGTTTAATTATACCAATTGCTTAGATAAGTGTTTCAATGCGGTTAAGGAGAAAGCCGGTGGCTGTAAATTCAGTGGCGGATATATTAGCGAGCTTGTTCATGTCCATGGGTATATAGATGATCTCATAATGGGTGTCAATGATGAGACACAAATCGCAAATAAGGCTTTCGCTGAAAATTTGGATGTTATTGAGGGAATAATTAAGCCTGTACAAAATCAAATTATTCGGATGAACTATGATGAACGTGCAACAAAACTAATAAAGAACAGCACAATTGTTTGCATTTATGGAATGTCTGTTGGTTCTACGGACAAGAAGTGGTGGAAATTGATTATGGAGTGGTTGCAGGAAAATTCAGCGAGGCATTTGATTGTGTTAAGTCATGAGGCTGGTTCACAGACAGTGTTTCAATGGAACCGCACTGTGAAGAGAATTCGGAGAAATCTTTTTACATATGGAGAAGTTTCAGATGACAAGAAAAAGCCACTGGAAAGTCAAATTCATATTCAAACAAATCACGACATTTTTTCGATGAATCTGGTGAAATCGCAACAGTTGGGAGGACAGCCTCAAACAATGGAAGATAGTAAGGATATAACCGAACGGGTTCGTTCCGAGATAGAAAAAATGACCGCAACTGATGCAGAAGTGTCAGAAATGCTGGATGAAGTCTTTAATTAAGTGCTCGATTTACTATTGAAAGGAGCCCTCCACCATGTCCAACTTCTCCTATCTCTCCACCCGCCCCGAATATTCCCTCTTCGCATCTGCCGCCATCGAGGCCGAGAAAGTGTTCTCCACCTCCCCGGCGATGTGCGCGGTGGGGTGCCGGAAGGCGTTGGAGCTGGCGGTGAAGTGGGTGTATGCGGCAGACAAGACCATCACCATGCCCTACAAGGACAACCTGCAATCCCTGCTGCACGAACCGAGTTTCCGGTTCGCGGTGGACCGCAATGTGTGGAGCGTGCTGCCCAGCATCGTGAAGGCGGGCAATCTGGCAGTACATACGGGGCATAGCGTGTCGGCGGCGGATGCAGTGTTCAGCCTGCGGGGGCTGTTCGATTTCATCCAGTGGGTGGATTACTGCTACGGCACGGACTATGTGGAGCGCTCCTTTGACGAGACAGCCATCCCCGGTGAAAAGGTAGCACTGGACGAAAAGAAGATCCGGGAGCAGGAAAGCCTGCTTACCCAGAAAGATGCCGAGCTGGAAGCGCTGCGCAAGCAGGTGGAGAGCCTTTCGACGGCGTACACGGCCAGCAAACAGCAGAACCAGCAGAGCCGCAGTTTCACCGCCGCCGACCTGACCGAGGCCGAGACGCGGCAGAAGATCATCGACATCGACCTCAAGGCCATGGGCTGGAAGTTCACCGGGCCGGACGCCGATGTGCGCACCGAGTACGAAGTGGACAACATGAACGGCGTGCTGGGGCAGAAGGGCTATGCGGACTATGTGCTGATGGGCAAGGACGGCTTGCCGCTGGCGGTCATTGAAGCCAAGCGCAGCACCAAAGACCCCAACATCGGGCGCAAGCAGGCTCAGCTTTATGCAGACTGTCTGGAACAGAAGTTTGGCCGCCGTCCGATGCTGTTTACCACCAACGGCTACACCACCTATTTCTGGGATGAGCCGAGCGGCCCGCAGCGTGCCGTGAGCGGGGTGTTCTGCAAGGACGACTTGCAGAAGCTGATGAACCGCCGCACCGAGAAAAAGCCGCTGGACACTATCGAAATTGACGATAAAATCACCGACCGCTACTATCAGAAAAACGCCATCCGGGCAGTCTGCGCCCATATTACGCAGGGCTTCCGGCGCAATCTGCTGGTCATGGCAACGGGCACAGGCAAGACCCGCACCGCATCCAGCCTGACCGATGTGCTGAGCCGGGGCGGTCATGTGACCAACGTGCTCTTTCTGGCGGACCGCACCGCGCTGGTCAAGCAGGCGAAGGACGACTTCAAAAAGTATCTGCCCGACCAGTCGCTGTGCAACCTCTGCTCCTCCAAGGACGATAAGGCCGCGCGCATCGTGTTTTCCACCTATCCCACCATGCTCAACGCCATCGACAACGCCAAGACCAAGGACGGCGTGCCGCTGTTTTCCCCTGCGCATTTTGACCTTATCATCGTGGACGAGAGCCACCGCAGCATTTTCAAGAAATACCGCGCCATTTTTGATTATTTCGATGCGGTTCTGGTGGGCTTGACCGCCACCCCGAAAACCGATGTGGACCGCAACACCTACGACTTTTTCGAGATGGAACACGGCATCCCCACCTACGCCTACGATTACGACACGGCGGTCTACACCGACCATGTGCTGGTGCCTTACTACAACTACGAGGTCAAGACGAAATTCACAGAAGAGGGCATCCACTACGACCAGCTTTCACCGGAGGATAAGGCCCGCTACGAGGACGATTTTGCCGAGGACGACACCCTGCCCACCTTCATCCCATCCGAAAAGCTGAACAAGTTCATCTTCAACGCCAACACCGTGGACACGGTGCTGCAAGACCTGATGGAACGCGGCATCCAGACGGCGGGCGGCGACCGCATCGGCAAGACCATCATCTTTGCCCAGAACAAGCGCCATGCGGAGTTTATCCGGGAACGCTTTGGCAAGCTCTACCCGCAGCTGGAGACCCAGTACCCGGGATTCATCCAGCGGGTGGTCTGCGACGACGCCTATGCACAGTCCATCATTGACGACTTCAAGCAGCCGGACAAGCCGCCGTTTATTGCGGTCTCGGTGGATATGATGGACACGGGCATCGATGTGCCGGAGTGCGTGAATCTGGTGTTCTTCAAAAAAGTACGCAGCAAAACGAAGTTCTGGCAGATGATCGGCCGTGGTACACGGCTCTGCCCATCCCTTGCCTGCGTGGATGCCATCGACGGCGAGTATACGGGCAAACGGCGGTTTCTGATCTTCGACTACTGCGGCAACTTTGAATTTTTCCGTCAGAAACCCAACGGCTACGAGAGCGCGGACACCAAAAGCCTGTCCGAGAGCATTTTCTGCAAGCAGGTGCGGATCGCCGCCGCGCTGCAGGATGGAGCCTATGGGGACGAAAACTACCAGAACTGGCGCAAAATTTTAACAGAAACCTGCCGTGCCGAAGTGGGAGCGCTGAACCCGGAGCTGGTATCCGTGCGGCTGCACCGACAGGCCGTGGAACACTATCAAAAGCCGGAAGCCTTTGTCAGCCTGACCGAAACGGACAAGGGTACTCTGATGAAAGAGGTGGCACCGCTCATCTCGCTGGACGATAAGGACGAGGCCGCCAAGCGGTTCGATAACTTTGTGTATGGCTTGCTGCTCTGTGAACTGGAAGGTCTGCCGGGGCTGGGCCGCGCCCAGAAACAGCTGCGCAGCACGGCGGCAATGCTGGAAGGGAAAGCTACCATCCCACAGGTGCAGGCAAAGCTGCCGCTCATCCGGGAGGTGCAGACAGACGAATTTTTGACCTCGCATGATCTGCTCCGCTTTGAGGAAATGCGGCAGGAACTGCGGGAACTTATCAAGTTTCTGGTGGACGGTGTAGAAGGGCAAAAACCTGTCTACACGGCCCTTGCCGACCCGGTACTGGAACAGACCGAGGGCAAAGCGCTGGATTCCGGCTACGATTTCGGCGAGTACCGGGAACGTGTGAACCGCTACATCATGGAGCACCGCAGCGATACGCTGGCCATCCACAAGCTGACCCAGAACATTCCGCTTTCCCGGGGCGACTATACCGAGCTGGAACATATCTTTACCTGTGAGCTGGGCAGCAAAGAGGACTATGCACGGGAGTTTCGGGATACACCCTTTGGTCTGCTGGTGCGTAAAGTGGCAAAGCTGGACCACGATGCTGCCATGCAGGCATTTTCAAAATTTATCAATGACGAATCACTGAATGCAAAGCAGATCGCGTTCGTGCAGAAGGTCATTCATTACATCGAGCAGAACGGTTATGTGGAAAGCAAAGCGGTGCTGATGAAACCACCCTTTGACCAGCCCATCCTGTTTACCCGCCTGTTTGATGGCAAAACAGGGAGTGAACTGATGGATACGATCAATTCGGTGAAAGAGAATGCCACCCATGTGACGGCATAAAGTAGTGGAATGTAATGATAAAAACCGGTATAATTCAGGACTATCGAAAAATGAATATCCTGCAACGCAGTATGGCAAGTTAGGGAATTTTGAACGATACGCAAACGACTCTGGCTGATTACCTGATGAGCATCGCACAAATTTCCGTGGAGGATGCCGGAGCGATTTATATCGAGTTGAGCAGCATCCGCGGCAATTTTATGGCAAACATCATTCTGCGCATGATTGAAAATTATCACTTCCTGCCCGATATGGCGCAGAAACTGAAAAACAAACAAGCACTGGTGGAAAGCGTAATTGCAAATGAACAGCTGGAGCCTTCCATTACGTCGTCCATCAAAGATGTGTATGATGACCTTGTCAACAGCAAACTGGATATGATCGAGGGCCTCGTGCCGATCTCTGACATCCAGTATGATGCTAAGATGCAGGAAGCAGAAAGACTTTAAGGGGAGTGCGACTTGTAGGATTGCTTTAAATTATCGAGTTAATCCGCAGGCCGAATAGATTCACTCGAATCGAATGAAAACGAAAAAATGCCCGCTCACCGTGGAGATCCGGCTCCATCGGTGGGCGGGCATATCCAATAAAACACCAGGATACGATTATGCTTTTCGTACTTCAGCTGGGATCTTGTTCTGGCTCAGATATCCCACAGGGAGGGCGCAGAGGTGGAAACTGCGGCGGCACCTGCGCGCATGGCGGCCATGACGTCGGCTTTGTCCCGCAGCAGGCCGCCTGCAATGACAGGCACCTGTGTACGGGCGCTGATCTCGGCGATGACCCGGGGCATGATGCCGGGAAGGATCTCGACAAAATCCGGCTTGCCCTGCTCCAGCTGACCAGACAAGCTGGTCAGCGAGAGGGAATCCAGGATGAATGCCCGCTGGACGGTCAGCAGGCCGCGGTGGCGCGCCCGGCGGATCAGGGTCGGGCGGGTGGAGATGATGCCGTCCGGGTGGCACAGGGCGTTGAGGGAGTCCACCGCGATCTCCCGCGACGAAAGGCCGTCCACAAGGTCGATGTGAACCACGGCCAGCTTCCCCGCCTCGTGTATGCGGCGCACAAGCCCGTCTACGGTGAGCAGGGTGCTTGCCAGCAGAAAAATAGTACTGCAGGGCGAGGCCAGCGCAGCAGTCAGGGCTTCGTCCGTTTTCACAGCGGCGATCACCGGTTCGTCCAGCAGGGTTTCAGCAAGAGGATGCATTGGGTAAGACTCCTTTCGAGCCAGATTTACAGAGATAGGGAGCAATCAGAAGATACGGCCCTTTCAGAAAACTCTAAAAGGGCCGCACCATGCGCAAACCAAGTTTATAAAAAATTGAGGGGTTTGTAAAGAGGATTAAAGAGGCATTATTTATGTGCCTGCACGGCTGCATTATTTTTCTTCAGCAGTACAGCGCATGCTATGGTAACTACAAAGCCGATCGCGATCAGTGCGTAGACCAGAGCAGTGCCAGCGTACTGTGTTCCGGGGGTGTGCACGCGAATCTCGCAGATGCCCCACTCGCTGACAGCTGCAAGAACGCCGCAGAAGATGCCGCCAAGGTAGGGATTGCCCGTGTGCTGGTACAGGAGACGACAAATCAGGATCGCAACAAAGATGAAGCCGGGCAGCGCATACACTGCAGTTGCGGCAGAAGCCAGACCGCCGAACATCGGGTTCGAGCCGGTAGCCTTGAAGATGCCGTAAACGTAGCAGAGGATGAACAGAGTGGGAACCGATGCGATAAAGCTGATCAGAAGGTTAGAAAGCAGCTTGTTTTTGCCGAGCGCCGTGCTAAAGTTAAAACTGTTGACGCTGATGGACATGACAATGTAGTACACGAGATACATGGGTACAACAAGGAGCATACCCGGGATGCGGTTGGCTCCAAACTTCATAAAGCCCCAGTAAACGATCAGGAAGTTCACATCCACAAAATAGTCGACGGCAAAAACCATCAGGATCAGGGCAAAGACTGCAAGCAGGGCCGCGCCGATGGATTTGAGGAGTGCATGCCCGGAAATAGCGATGCCGGTATTCCGGAAGGAGAAACCGTGTTTTTTGCCGTAGGCCATGTACCACACCGTGCACAGAACAAGAGTCAGTGCGCCGCACAGCAGAGAGATCAGGCCGTGGTACGCAGGGTTGGCCGAGTGGAAAAGTGCATCACGGTAAGATGCCAGTCCCTGCTTGTTCAGGAATCGAATAATGAGGATGGACAGGACGGCACCGATGATCTGGATGCCCCAGAACCATGCAACTGCGTTCTTATCGCCAACTGGGCGAAGGTCCTGCTCGCCATTGTCGGCACACTGGAATGTCTTGACGGAGTTGACCAGCCAGACCATCAGAGACCCGGCAAACAGCAGCAGACCGGACAGGGCGATGATCTTGAAGATGTTCCAGATGGTATAGGTGTAGCTGCTGGCGCTCAGAGCAGTGCCAGTGGGCATAACACGGTTAAAGAAGGTCAACACACGGTTCATGACCAGCGGGGACCACCAACCAGCCATATGCGTCTCGTTAGAAACAAAGATCTGGCGGCTTCCGGTCTTTCCGCCGTAATCCTGCTCATAAACGGTCTCTGCCACGCGCTGTTCACTGGTGGTTGCGGGGCCGATACCGAAATACAGGAAGGACTGTGCACTGTTGTTGATCACATATTCTGCCGGGCTGGAAAGGTTGGCTGCATACTTGTTGGCGTCGTTGGAATAGGTACCGTTATCATTAGCTTTTTCCGAGAAGAAGAACTCGTCGTTCTTGTCTGCGAGAACTGCGACATCTCGGGCACCGTAAACATCGGTGTAGCCCTCGCTGTTACGCACGATGGGATCGCTGTGGATCAGGAAAATGGCCTTGACAACATTCAGACTGTCGTTATCGCACTGCAGTGCTTCGCCAGCTGCCTTGCCACCGCGGGAGTAGCCCAGCAGCGAAACTCGGTCGGTATCAACGTAGGGCAGAGTCACGCCGTAGCGTACCGCATCATAAAGGCCGCGGCCCTGGGTGAGCCATTCGGAGTCCGGCAGAGGTTCGCTTTCGCCCATGCCGTACATATCCACGCCGATCGCAACATAGCCGCGGCGGGCGAGCTCAATGCAGTAGTGCTGCATTTCTTCTTTGTTGTTGTTTCCGCCATGCTGTACAAAAATAGCGGGCGCAGGCGTTTCAGCGGTGGCGTTTTCCGGAATATAAACATCCATCGCAAGGGTATGACCGGATTCGGATTCAATGGTAACGTTCCGGATGGTCGTTTTGCCGGAGTTCGTCTGTAAAATGAAAGAACCGGCAATGCCTACGATGATGAGCGCGATGCTGACGATGAGACTGATCAGCGGCCTTGAAAGTTTTTTCTCGTTCATATGGGGGACCTCCTTTTTGAATCTGATTTTTCCGTAATAAAAATGGGGACACACTGCATCTGGACGATACAGTGCATCCCCATCTCACTTCTCTTGGGATACTTCTAGTATAGCGTTTTGTAACAAAATGTCAATAGAAAATAAACAATTAAAAAATATTTTGTGCGTGAACCATAAAGCTGGGCGAAAACGATCAATGCTCTGCCCAGTCGCAGCTGCGGCCAACAGCCTTGTGCCAGCCGGCCAGCAGACGGGTGCGCTCGGCCTCGTCCATCTGCGGGGCAAAGGTCATATTGCAGTGCCACAGGCTGCGGATCTCGTCCCGGTCCTTCCATACGCCGGTGGCAAGGCCCGCCAGATAGGCAGCGCCCAGAGCAGTCGTTTCCCGGATGGCCGGGCGCAGCACGGTCTTGTTCAGGATGTCAGCCTGGAACTGCATCAGGAACTGGTCACGGGAGGCGCCGCCATCCACCTTCAGCGAGGTGATGGGCACGCCGGTGTCCTTTTCCATAGCAGCCACGAGGTCCGCGCTCTGGTAGGCAATGGACTCCTCTGCCGCGCGGATGATGTGGTTCTGGGTGGTGCCGCGAGTGATGCCCACAATGGCACCGCGGGCGTACATATCCCAGTACGGTGCACCCAGACCAGTAAAGGCCGGCACGATGTAAATGCCGCCGTTATCCGGCACTTTCTGGGCATAGTATTCCGCATCGCGGCTCTCCTGGATCATGCGCAGGCCGTCGCGCACCCACTGGATGACGGCACCGCCCACAAAGACGCTGCCCTCCAGCGCATACTCCACCTTACCGTTCAGGCTGATGGCAATGGTAGAGATCAGGCCGTTCCGGCTGCGGCAGATGGTGTCGCCGGTGTTCATCAGCAAAAAGCAGCCGGTGCCGTAGGTGTTCTTGGCCTCGCCCTTGCCAAAGCAGCTCTGTCCGAACAGCGCAGCCTGCTGGTCACCGGCAATGCCGGCCACCGGGATCTGCACACCGCACAGATCGGTGGTGCCGTAGACCTCGCTGGAATCCGTCACGCGGGGCAGGATGCAGCGCGGGATATCCAGTGCCTTGAGCAGGGTGTCGTCCCAGTCCAGCGTGCGGATGTTATACAGCATGGTGCGGCTGGCGTTGGTGCGGTCGGTGACATGCACTCTGCCGCCGGTCAGCTTCCAGACCAGCCATGTGTCCACAGTGCCGAACAGGATCTCCCCTGCCTCGGCGCGCTCCCGCGCACCGGGCACATTGTCCAGGATCCACTTGATCTTCGTTGCGGAGAAATAGGCATCAGGCATCAGGCCGGTGTTCTCCCGGATGTAGTCTGCCATGCCGGGCTGCTGCAGCAGTTCATCCACCAGCGGAGCCGTGCGGCGGCACTGCCAGACGATGGCATTGTAGATGGGGCGGCCGGTGGCCTTTTCCCACAGGATGGTGGTCTCCCGCTGGTTGGTGATGCCAATGGCGGCAATGTCGTGGACATCGACACCGCTCTGGGCCACCACCTCGTTCATGACCCCATACTGGGTGGACCAGATCTCCATGGGGTTGTGCTCCACCCAGCCCTGCTGCGGATAGATCTGCTCAAACTCGCGCTGCTGCACCGCAATGATATTCTGCTCATTGTCGAACAGGATGGCACGGCTGCTGGTGGTTCCCTGATCCAACGCCAGAACATATTTTGTACTCATGCTTTTGCTACCTCCGTATCGTTTCAGGAGTGTGTATCACAGATTTCGCGTTGCCACAACGTCCACGCCGGTGCCGCACACATCTGCCAGCACCACCTGTCCGGTGCGGACGGGGGCGTGCAGGGTGACGCGGTCCAGCGCAGCCATGACCTCGGTCATCTTCTCTTTAGGCACGGCCTGCGCAGTCTTTACCGGGCAGCGCGGGTACAGCCCGCCCTCCGCCCGCACGGTGCTGGTGAGGATGCGGGTGGGGTGGGTCAGCTCTTTCCTGCCGTAGGCGGCACCGTTGGGGCAGGCGTTTCCAGTTACATTATAATCATTTTCCGGGTCTACCTGCAAGTGGCAGCCGCAGGGACAGCAGATGCAAATGACTTCTTTGATGCTGCTCATTCTGCAATAACCTCCTCTACCGCAACGGTCAGCGGGCCGTCTGCTTTTTCCAGCAGGACTTTTGGAAGTGCGATGTGCTCCATCTCGCCGGGAGCCATGCGCTGGCGCTTGAACCGGGCCAACTGCCTGCCGCCGCAGGTCACGGTGATCTGGCTGGGGCCGTAGTTCTGCCGCACACGGAAGGAAATGTTCACGCTCCTGTCCACATCAGCGGGGCGCACCCGCTGCGGCACGGTGTAGCCCACGCCATTGCCCGGGATAAGATCGAGTGCGGCGGCATCGGAGGCTTCGCCCTTCAAAACATAGGCCGCCGCAGAAGCACCGGCAAGGTCGCTTTCGCCCGAAACGAAGTCCACCAGATCATGCACGTGCACCACGTTGCCGCAGGCGAACACGCCGGGGATGCCGGTCTCCATATTCTCGTAGACCACAGCGCCCTTGGTGTGAGGGTCCATGGGGATGCCCGCCTGCCGGGTCAGCTCATTTTCCGGGATCAGGCCGACGCTGAGCAGGATGGTGTCCACATCAAATTCCATCTCGGTGCCCGGGATGGGGCGGCGGTTTTCGTCCACCTTGGCAACGGTGGCCTTTTCCACACGGGCCTTGCCCTGAATATCCACGATGGTATGGGACAGATACAGGGGGATGTCGAAGTCCTGCAGGCACTGCACGATGTTGCGGGTCAGGCCGCCGGAATACGGCATGACCTCCACGCAGGCCAGTACTTTGGCACCTTCCAGCGTCATGCGGCGGGCCATGATTAGGCCGATGTCGCCGCTGCCGAGGATGAGCACCCGCTTGCCTACCAGATAGCCCTCCATGTTGACATAGCGCTGGGCAGCACCGGCGGTGTAGATGCCGGCGGGGCGGGTGCCCGGGATGCCGATGGCACCGCGGGTGCGTTCCCGGCAGCCCATGCAGAGGATGATGCTTCTGGCTTCCAAAATCTGATAACCCTTTTCCCGGCTGACACAGTGGATCTTTTTGTCCGGGGTGACTTCCAGCACCATCGTGCCCAGCTCCACCCGGACACCGGTGGAGCGCAGCAGTTCAATGCAGCGGCCTGCGTATTCCGGGCCGGTGAGCTGCTCGCCAAAGCGGTGCAGGCCGAAGCCGTTGTGGATGCACTGGTTCAGGATGCCGCCCAGCTCGTTGTCGCGCTCTAAGATAAGGATATCGCGCAGACCATGCTGCCATGCGCTGTAAGCTGCGGCAAGGCCTGCAGGGCCGCCGCCGACGATGACCAGATCAATCATGGTGCTCTCCCTCCTGCTTGGTTTCACACAGTAAGACGTTGGTGCCGGCCTTATCCTGCAGCACGTCCAGCGGACGGATGCCCAGCGTTTTGCTGATCAGTTCCAGCACGCGCGGCCCGCAAAAGCCGCCCTGACAGCGGCCCATACCGGCACCGCAGCGGCGCTTGACACCGTCAATGGTGGTGGCGGGGATCTCTTCGTGCAGAGCGTCCAGAATTTCGCCCTCGGTGATCGTCTCGCAGCGGCAGATCACGCGGCCATAGGCGGGTTCCTTTGCAATGAGCCGGGCTTTTTCTTCGGGCGGAAGCTCCTTGAAGCGCACCCGGGTGCGGCCATCCCTGTAATCCGCCTTGGGGGCGGGCAGATCGCCGTGAGCTTCCAGAATTTTGACGGCTTCTTTGGCAACGGCCGGTGCACTGGAAAGGCCGGGCGATTTCATGCCCGCCAGATCGATGAAGCCGGGTGCGCCTTCCGCTTCGCCGATAACGAAGTCGCCCGTGTCCACATTGGCACGGACACCCGCAAAATTGCGGATGGACTCGCTGAAGCGGATGTTCGGCACGCTGCGGCGCGCTGCGGCGCTGACGAAGGCCAGCCCGGCGGCGGTGCAGGCGGTATCGTCCCCTTCCACGGGGTCGGCGTTCGGGCCGACGATCAGGTTGCCGTGGACGGTGGGGGCCACCAGAACGCCCTTGCCGTTTTCGTTGGGGCACTGGAAGATGACGTGGTGCACACGGCTGCCCTCGGATTTATCCAGCAGGTAGTATTCGCCCCGGGTGGGCTGGATGGTAAATTTGTGGGGTGCGGCCATGTCGTGCACGGCCTGCGCCGAGATGCCTGCCGCATTGATGATATAGCGCGTTTCCACAATTCCGGAGGGGGTGGTCAGCGCCCAGCCGCCGGCGGTCTTTTCGATGTGGGTCACAGGGCAGCTGCGGTGCAGCTCCACGCCGTTGGCGATGCCGTTCTCATACAGTTTCTGCAGGTGGGGCAGCTCTTCCGGGCTGAGGGCCAGCACCAGACTGCCGCACTGCAGGTACGGCACATCCAGCCGGGCGCAGATCTCCTTGGCCAGTGCGGACCCCTCCACGTTGAGCCGCGCCATCCGGGTGCCCGGTTCGGGGTCGTAGCCAGCGTGCAGAATGGCACTGTTGGCCTTGGTGGTGCAGTCTGCCACGTCATTTTCAGCCTCGAAAATGGCGGTCTGCAGCGGGTAATGGGACAGCTCATAGGCGGCTGCCGCACCAATGACACCGCAGCCGATAATTGCTACATCCAGCATAAAAACCTCCTGATCGCTCCGTTTGCCGAATAAAAGAAAAAGAGCAGGACAAACAAAAGGGCCTTTCGACTCTCCCCTTGCTTGTTCTGCTCGATCCTCTGAACAAACCTTTATTGTCTTTATGATAATGCGATCTGCACAAGATGTCAAGCTTTTGTTGAAAATTTAAAGCTCATTTTTACCTGTGCGGCTTTTTCCTGCTCTTTGCGGGCGCGGAGGCTTTTGGCAGAGCACGGCCTGCTGCAGCATGGCCTGCAGCGCTGCGCCCGGCCACAAGGCCGGAGCCGAACGCCCAGTGCAGATTAAAACCGCCGCAGCTGCCTGCGCAGTCTAGCGTTTCGCCCACAAAGTAAAGGCCCGGACAGCCCTTGAACTGGAAGTGCTGATCCACCTCCCGCAGGGCCAGCCCGCCGCCGGTGGTCTGGGCCTGCTTCCAGCTGCAGGGGGTCAGCCCTTCAAAGCGCCAGTGCTTGGCGGTGTGGGCCAGCTTCTGCCACTGTGCGGCGGTGAGCACGGCAGGCGTGTCGCTGTCCTGCAGCCCGGCGGCAGACCACACAGTACGGCCCAGCTTCTGGTTCAGCAGGCCCAGCCAGAAGTCAGCGGCGCTGCCCCCTGCCGTCTGGGCGGCGTGGGCCGCAAACAGGCTGGCAAGTGCGGTTTCGTCCACTGCCGGGAAGAGGTCCAGCTCCACAGCAGGAGCCTTGGGGCCGCGGCCCGGGGCCAGCAGGCCGGACAGCTGCATGATGCAGATGCCGGAAAGGCCGTAATCGGTGAACTGTACCTCGCCGTTCTCGCAGGCAAGCACACGGGCACCGTCCAGCAGGGATGCTGCTGCCTTGGCACGGATGCCAGCCAGCGCTTTGCGGGGCTTTGCGCACTGCAGGGCGGTCAGGCAGGGGTACAGCGGCTCCACCCTGCCGCCGCACTGGGCGGCGAACCGGGTGCCAAAGCCGTCGGTGCCGAACTGCGGCCCTGCCTCACCGCCCATGGCGCAGATGACGGCATCGGCGCGCAGCGTTTCGGCAGAGCCGCCTGCCGTCTCGAACTGCACGGCGTAGCCGCTGCGGCTCTGGTTCAGGGTGCGCACGGTGCAGCCGGTGCGCAGCTGCACATGGTGCTGCGCAAGGTGATGCTCCAGCAGGGCCAGCACGTCCGCCGCCTGATTGGAGTACGGATACACCCGGCCCGCCTCGTCGGTGCGGGTATAAAGCCCCAGCGCATGGAACCAGCGCAGCGGGTCGGCGGTATTTACGGCATCCAGCAGCGGACGAAGTGCTGCCGGGTCGGCAGTGAAATACAGCTCCGGTGCAATGCCGGTGTTATCCAGATTGCAACGGCCATTGCCGGTGGCAAGCAGCTTTTTGCCCGGCTTCGGGTTGCGCTCCAGCACAATGACCTGTGCAGCGGGGGCACTTTGTGCCGCCGCCAGCGCGGCTGCAAGACCGGCGGCACCGCCGCCCAGAATGAGGATGTTCGGCATCCGGACACCTGCCTTTCTCAGTAGAATTTTAGGAGCTGTCTTCATAAGCGGGGTGCTGTGCTTATGAAAACGGCTTTTTGTATCATTGTAGCAGAACCCTGCCGGAAACGCAACGAAGAGGCAGCTTTCCGTGCAGGTCTTTTTGCGCGGGGGCGGCAGGTATAAATGGCCCGGCCTGACAGATACTAGTGCTGCAGGCATTTTTAAGGAAACGGAGGAGCAAAAACATGAAAGCAACAGGAATCGTGCGCCGCATCGACGAGCTGGGCCGGGTGGTGATCCCCAAGGAGATCCGCCGCACCCAGCGCATCCGCCGCGGCGACCCGCTGGAGATCTTCACCACGGGCGACGGCGAGGTGATCTTTAAAAAGTATTCGCCCATTGGCGAGATGAACGCAGTAGCGGCCCAGTATACCGAGGTGCTCAGCAAAAGCTTTGCGCTGACCACACTGGTGGCCGACCGCGACCGCATCCTTACGGTGAGCGGCAGCGGCCGGCGGGAGCTGGCCGACCGCAGCATCAGCCAGCCGCTGGAAAAGCTGATGGATGGCCGCAGGCTGTACCAGAGCGAGGGCATTGCCGAAAAGTGCATCCTGCCCTGCGAAGGCTCGCCCCGGGTGGTGTTGTGCGCCGCACCCATCATTGCGGCGGGCGATGTGACCGGCGTGGTGGCCCTGCTGACCGAAGACCGCACGGCCACGCCGGATGCCGCCCAGCTCAAGGCCGTGAATGTGGCGGCGGCATTTCTGGCAAGGCAGATGGAAGAGTAAAGAACATGCCGGAGCGCTTTCCTTATAATAAGGAGGGCGCTTTCTTCGTTTATGACAGAATTATGAATCTTTTAAAACATTTTTCCAAGGGGCTTGACAGCACCGGAAAATTGGCTATAATGGTCTTAGCACTCAGGAACAAGGAGTGCTAAACAAACAAAGCGAACGCAAAAAGGAGGCAGGCGCTATGACGATGGATGCACGCAAGCAGCGAGTCTTGCAGGCGATCGTGGCGCTGTATGGTCTCGAAGGCGAGCCCGTTGGCAGCAGCGTGCTGGCAAACTACTTTGACATGGCAGTTTCCAGCGCAACGCTTCGCAATGAGATGGCGGCGCTGACAAAGCTGGGTCTGCTGGAGCAGCCCCACACCAGCGCGGGCCGTGTGCCCAGTGCCAAGGGCTACCGTTACTACCTTGATAATCTGCTGACCGACGATCAGCCGCTGGATCGTGTGAGCCGCGCCCGGGTGGATGCGGTGTTCGCAAGCCTTGACCACGAGCCGGAAAAGCTGGCCGCAGGTGCCGCCAAGGCGCTGGCCGCCATCAGCGGCTGCACCGCCGCCATCAGCACCCCATGTGCCGAGGATCTGTGCATCGCCCACTATGAAGTGGTTCAGGTGGGCCGCAGCGCAGCGGCTGTGCTGGCCGTTACCACGGCCGGTTATGTTCGTACCCGTGTGGCGCGGGTGCGCACCGGTCTTTCCCGCGAGAATGCGGCAGCACTTGCCGCACTGCTCAACCGCAACCTTACCTTTGTAGCGCCGGTGGATCTTTCCACCCGGCTGCTGGCAGAGCTGTGCAGCCAGATCGACCCGGAGCTGGTGCCTGTCATCAGCGCGGCAGCTGCCATCCTGCAGGATTCCGTCAAGCCCCACGTATTTCTGGGCGGCGAGCAGTATCTGCTGGACTGGCCCCAGCTGGACGGCAAGGTGGGCGACATCCTCACACTGCTGAATGACGAGGAGCAGGCCGCTGGCCTGATCGCACCTCCGGCAGAACGCAGTGAGAGCGTGCTGCTGGGCGAGGATCTGGAACCGCAGGTCCCGGGCCTGTGCATCGTGAGCGACCGGTATCTGGTGGGCGGAGGCCTGTGGGGCTCCATTGCATTGATCGGCCCCACCCGGATGCCCTTCCAGAAACTGATGCCGCTGCTGCATTACTTTGCAGACCAGCTGGGCGAGGGCATGAGCGGCAAACGAAAAGACACCCCGCAGGCTGCCGTACCGCGGCGGACTGTGATCTATAAGGAGGATCTGGAATGAGCGAAGAAGCAAAAAAAACGGCTCCGGCTCAGGAAGCGGAGCAGCCCGAAACGGCTCCCGAGGAAAAGGCCCAGCAGGCAGCACCCGAACAGGAACCTGCTGCCGAAGCTGCCGACCCGAAGGATGACAAGAAGAAGGATGGTGGCTGGTTCAACAAGAAGGCCCGTGAGCTGGAAGCCGTAAAGGCAAAGCTGGACGCTGCCGAAGCCAACGCTGCACAGGCCAAAGACCAGCTGCTGCGCATGGCAGCGGAGTACGAGAACTACCGCAAGCGCTCCACCCGCGAAGCCGACCAGAAGTTCAACGATGGCGTTTCCTTTGCGGTGAACCAGATCATCCCCATTCTGGATACGCTGGAGATGGCGGCCAACGCCCCCACCACCGATGAGAACTACAAAAAGGGCGTGACCATGACGCTGGACAAGGCCGCCAAGGCGCTGGATGCCCTCCATGTGGAGGAGATCGAAGCGCTGGGCAAGCCCTTTGATCCCAACTTCATGAACGCAGTGCAGCAGATCCCCGCCCCGGACGGACAGGAGAGCGGCACCGTCATCACGGTCTACCAGAAGGGCTACAAGCTGGGCGATAAGATCGTCCGCCATGCGACCGTTGTGGTGGCCGAATAACAAAGCAGAAACCCGAAAGGGTTTTGAATATAACATCCGCTTACAAACATTTGAGCATCACATAAACAATACGATTTGTTCTTTCGAGAGGAGTTTTCATTATGAGTAAGATCATTGGTATCGACCTTGGTACTACCAACAGCTGCGTGGCTGTCATGGAGGGCGGCGAGCCCGTTGTTATCGCAAACTCTGAGGGTGCACGCACCACCCCGTCTGTGGTCGGCTTCACCAAGACCGGCGACCGTCTGGTGGGTCAGGTGGCAAAGCGTCAGGCCATCACCAACCCTGAGAACACCGTTGCTTCCATCAAGCGCTTCATGGGCACCGACCACAAGGTGACCCTGAACGGCAAGGAATACACTCCCCAGCAGGTCAGCGCTATGATCCTGCAGAAGCTGAAGGCGGATGCCGAGGCTTATCTGGGCGAGCCTGTTACCGAGGCTGTCATCACCGTGCCTGCCTACTTCAACGACAGCCAGCGTCAGGCTACCAAGGACGCAGGCACCATTGCAGGCCTGAACGTCAAGCGTATCATCAACGAGCCTACTGCCGCTTCTCTGGCATACGGCATCGATAAGGAAGAAGACCAGAAGATCATGGTCTACGATCTGGGCGGCGGCACCTTCGATGTGTCCATCATCGAGATGGGCGACGGCGTTACCGAGGTTCTGGCTACCAACGGTGATACCCATCTGGGCGGCGATGACTTCGATGAGCGCATCATCAACTGGATGGCAGATGCCTTCCAGACCGAGAACGGCATCGACCTGCGCAAGGACAAGATGGCTGCGCAGCGTTTGAAGGAAGCTGCCGAGAAGGCAAAGATCGAGCTGTCCAGCGCAATGAGCAGCCAGATCAATCTGCCCTTCATCACTGCCGATGCTACCGGCCCCAAGCACTTGGATATGACCCTGACCCGCGCAAAGTTCAACGAGCTGACCGCTGATCTGGTCGATCGCACCATGGGCCCCGTCCGCAAGGCTCTGCAGGATGCAGGCCTGCGTCCCTCTGACCTGAAGAAGGTTCTGATGGTCGGTGGTTCCACCCGTATCCCCGCTGTCTACGATGCAGTCAAGAAGGAACTGAACTGCGAGCCCTTCAAGGGCATCAACCCCGATGAGTGCGTGGCTGTGGGCGCTGCCATTCAGGGCGGCGTGCTGCAGGGCGATGTCAAGGGCCTGCTGCTGCTGGATGTCACCCCGCTGAGCCTGGGCATTGAAACTCTGGGCGGCGTGTGCACCAAGATCATCGACCGCAATACCACCATCCCCACCCACAAGAGTCAGGTGTTCTCCACCGCTGCAGACAACCAGCCCTCTGTTGAGGTCAACGTTCTGCAGGGCGAGCGTGAGTTCGCACGCGACAACAAGAGCCTGGGTGTCTTCCATCTGGACGGCATCGCTCCGGCTCCCCGTGGTGTGCCTCAGATCGAAGTTACCTTCGATATCGATGCAAACGGCATCGTGAAGGTCAGCGCAAAAGATCTGGGTACCGGCAAGGAGCAGAACATCACCATTACCGCTTCCACCAACATGTCCAAGGAGGACATCGACAAGGCTGTGAAGGAAGCTGAGCAGTTTGCTGCCGACGATAAGAAGAAGCGTGAAGAGGTCGATATCCGCAACGGTGCC
>QWCB01003951.1_pt1 | contig 20346 bp, 12 predicted proteins | sample 1972511 | NCBI WGS metagenome assembly QWCB01 (sample SAMN09866719, study PRJNA288562) | Human gut metagenome isolate term5_stool, whole genome shotgun sequencing... | isolation source: gut | host: Homo sapiens | place: USA: California
CGAGGCGGACATCCCCCAGAAGTACGTCCTGAGAATCGCTGACGTGAAACAGGAAGTGAGCGGAGAAAAGAACGCGTTCAAGCAGCTTCTGGACCCGGGGCAATACAGTCTGGCGGTGTACAACACGCCTGAGCATATTGCTGTTGATGGCAATGTGGCTTCCATGGAAAAATCGTCGGCAGGTGACATTGACCCTATGCCTGGTTATCTGTTCGCCTCTGTACAGGAAATCACTGTCCTGGCGGACGACTCGCTCCGTGTCACGGCTCCTATGAAACAGCTGGTCCGCAGACTTGACCTCGAACTGACAGCCACGGAAGGCGACTACGGTCGTGTGCAGTCGGCAACGGCGATACTTTCGGGAGTGGCATCGGCAGTGGACATTGAAACAGGCGAACGTAGCGGGGCGGCAACGGTGACGGAAACCTTCACACAGGACGGGCAGACCTTCAGTTTGTCTTTCCGGCTGCTCGGCATTGTTCCGAATGAATCCCAGACTCTGGTGGTGGACATCACATACGCAGGCGGCGAAACCCAAAGAATCGAGAGCGGACTCAGCGATGCAATGAAGAGGTTCAATGATGAGGTCAAGCCGATGAAACTCACCGGAAATCTGCATCTTCCGATCGAATTGGGGTCTTCTGCGGCAATCGGTGCGTGGAATGGAGGCAACTCAGAGACTGTTTTTTCTGATAAAGTGAAATGTTATAAAAATGTTATAAGGCAGATGACCTTAAGATCGGTGATTACTTCTACTCGGACGGGACATGGAGCGACGGCGGTCTCCGCAAAATCTATTCTGACGGAAGAAGGGAAATTGCCGACCCTAAGCCGGGTCCGGACAGAAGTGGGGGAAAGGTGGTTATCGGCATTGTCTTCCAGACGGATCCGTATCGTATAGGATTGGCCGAAAAGGAAGCTCTCGGTGGCGAGGCTCACGGTCTTGTAATGGCGCTCAGGAACACTTCGGTCACCAGTTCCGTTCAGTGGGCTGCTAACTTCAACTACCTTGATGAGGGACTTACAAAAATTCTGACCCAAAAGCAGCTTTACGAAGATATCAGCGGATATGCGAACAGTAAGCATATTCTCAGCAATCGTGGCAATTTCGACAATTATCCTGCATTCAAGGCGTCGAAAGAATATCCGGCTCCGGCGCCTGCGACTACGACCGGCTGGTTCCTCCCGTCCTCAGGCCAATGGTGGGACATTCTGCAGAACTTGGGCTCAAGTCATGATTTGGCCCAGTCAGATCAGCAAAACTCATCGGCCACTGAAGATCCTGACGCAGCTGGGTTCGTTTGGAATGGTAATGTGGCCGCCGCTCTGAACGGATGGCTGTCAGAGGTCGCGGCTGAGGGCAAAAGCACATTCGACGAACCAATGATGTGGTTTTGGTCGTCTTCGGAGTACTCGAATGGCTACGCGCTAGCTTGGAATGTAACTATTTATGGTTGGTTGAAAAGCAGTCATAATTCGAAAGGATTTTGGGGATATGTACGTCCGATTCTCGCATTTTAGGATTTTATGTCATTGATGATAAATACATTCGTTATGAAAACATGCAATATATTATACAGATCATTGCACCTGGCGGGGCTCCTCCTTGTCATTGCGTCGTGCGGAAAGGATGAGGCCGTGTCGCCTGCTGGTGCTGAGTTGGGACAATCTCTCGCTGTCTCCATCATTGACAGTGGATATGCATCGGCCGAAGGGCCTGCTACCCGTGCGGTTGAGGATGGTTATATCACCAAGTTCAGCGAAGGTGATGCCTGTGGCTTGTATTTGCTTCGCGGCGGCCAGACTGTCTATTCCAACCTGAAGCTGACCGCTGAAACGGATGCTGCTACAGGCAGGCTCGTCTGGAGGCCGGAGACTGGAAAAAGTCTAGCCGGAGGATTGCCTGATGAAAACTATTATATCTACTATCCATATCAGTCGGACATGGCAGGCAAGACTGCGGCTTCTACAGGTGCGGCATTGACAGATGCGGAATTCTTTGCTCCGCTGATCGACTCGTGGCAGCCACGGAAGGACCAGAGCGCTTATGAGGCCTATGCCGCCTCGGACCTTATGACGGCCAATGGAAGTGTGGAGACTGGCACAGACAACAGCCTCACATTGACTTTCTCAATGGCACACCGTATGGCGTTGGCCGTAGTGGAACTGCCGGCGTTTGGTTACAGGTTTACCAATAAGCCCAGCATCCCGGACTATGTCATCTCCGGTCCGACAGAGTTTGTTTCCGAGGCTTTGCCGTATCTTATTTCCGACGGAATCTGCCGCTATCTTTTCCATCCTTCTGCAGGCGTGGAACTTTCCGCCTACAATGACAGGCTGCAATGTGAATTTTCGATTGAAATCCAGCCCAATCAAATTTCCGGCGGCAGTTACAGGATATACAAGATCGATGGCGGAAGGGTAGTGAAACTTCACACCTTGCGGGTTGGTGATTTCTTTCTGGCCGACGGCCATCTGCTCCCGTATGATACTGATAAGGAGAAGGTGCAGGCCTCCAATGTCGTAGGCATTGTTTTCCAGACCAATCCGGCGCGTGTCGGGGAGGCGGAAAAGAAAGTGCTCGGAGGAGAGGCGCATGCGCTTGTGATGGCTCTGAAGAATGCCGCGGTCGATGTTACTTTTTGGATTACCAGACCTACCGAGTCATACTTGCCTGCTTGTCGCTCAAAAGCGGAGGGTTATAATGACATAAGCGGATATTGGAATAGCGAGCAGATGCGTAAAGCTTGTGGCGACTTCAGTAATTATCCGGCGTTGAAGGCGGTAGATGAATACAATAAATATTATCCTGTTCTTGCGACTACGACCGGCTGGTACCTTCCTTCATCTGGCCAATGCTGGGATCTGCTGCAGTATTTAGGTGGTTGTCCGGCTCTGGCTGATCCGGCGGAGCAGACTTCTGATGCTTTAGGATATAATCAAAGAAAAGATCAAGGCGATGTCCCGGCCGCATTGAATAAATGGATGGCCAAGATTGCCGATAAGGATAAACATACATTCGCGTCTTATGATAATATCTGGACATCTACGTGGTGTGAATCTACGATTCATAATTGGTACATCTCTTCCGCAGGCTATATTTATTGCCGCTATTTGTTTACGGCCATAGACCATGGTAGAATGGTAGTGCGTCCTGTCCTGGCGTTCTAGTTTTTTTGGGTAAACTTTTTTCAGGACGATACATTTTTCGCGATTTGTAAGTCGCTGAATAGTAACCATTTAACGCTTTTCAGAGTTGTATATTTTGTAACTCTGAAAAGCGCTAAAGTGTTGATATACAGTAGGATACGCGTTGCGTGTCCAACATTGTAAGCGTCCCCGCGGTTGCATAGTAAGCGTCTCTGCGGTTACGTATTGATGCTTTTTGCGGTTCCGTACTTTTGCCCATGGAAATGTCAAGAACAGACAGATGTCAAGTTCTGTTCCAGTCTCCGATATTTTTGCGCGACCTGTAAGTCGCTGAATAGTAACCATTTAACGCTTTTCAGAGTTGTATATTTTGCAACTCTGAAAATGCCTAAAGCGCTGATATGCAGTAGAATACGCGTTGCACGTCCTGTGTCGGGACTGTATCGTCTCCGCGGTTACTTATTGACGCGTTTTTAGCGGATCCGTACTTTTGCCCATGGAAATGTCAAGAACAGATTAACATGGGAGCAAAAGAAACTGGAACAACTTGCGAGTGGAAAAATCGTGTAAGTAGTTTAGCCTCTGATGATTGCGTAAAATGCAGAAAGCCAGGTCCTATGTTTTTTAGGGCAACCTGGCTTTGAGCGTTTGGTGTAATCGCTTGATTGATAGTGATTTGCTGTGATAAATGACATTCAGGTTGTTCCAAAATGCGTAAGCGTCCGAGTATCGCGTCCGAGTATCTTGTCTGTGTATCGCATCAGTGTATAGCGTCCGTGCCAACATTCAAGACCATACATCCGTCATCCTTTACTCCACATCCGTCCGTTTTTGGCGGGCTGGAAGCGGCTTCCTCAGCATCCTCGGGCGTCAATGTCGCTCGTAATGTCGCACGTGATGTCGTCCGTAATGTCGTCCGTGGTGTCTCTCGTGGTGTCTCTCGTGATGTGGGGCGGATGCGACAGTATGAACATCTTACTGGAGCGGGATCGCCGCCCATTTTTTACATCAGTCATAACTTGTCCGTAGAAATGGGGGGGGGTACGGATAAGTTGCTGACTTTGAATCACTTGTCCGTGAGAACCGGCCTTTTTATGGACAAACCGGTCATTTTTGGAGTCAACCCCTGTCAGGACTATGCGCGTCTGTCAGTAAGCAGGTAGATTCTCAAGAACATATCTGACTATGTTTCCTTCAATGACTATTAAAAGAATAGTGTCCTGTCGCCCGACGTGGCGAGATAAACGGCGAGATAAATGGCGGGACGCGGCCACGGGGGTGAAATGTAACTGATTGATAATCAAATATCTTTTAAGATAGGGCGTGGAAACGTAGACTTTTTTTGGCTGCGTTTCCACGCTGCTTTTTGTAACTTATTGATAATCAATGTCTCTAAAAATGGAGCGTGGCCGCGTCCCGCCGGGGCTACTGTTGCCATGCTTGGGTTCCTGTCCCGATGTTTAACAAATGTTTAACAAAAACGCCTTTCTACGATCCGGTTGGATTCGCTCCCGGGTGGTCGCGCATCCCTGACCCTGCCACGGGCAATCTTACGAGTGGCGGCGGAGAAAGCTGGCGCCGGCGGGTGCCGGCTTGGCTTTTTCGGTGTAAATATCGGCCTTATTTTACCCCGTTTGTTCAAATTTTCTGAAACTGTGAAAAAAATGACGTTTTCTTACACCATTTTCCAAAGTTAACTACATGTCGTCTGTTAGGTGACGCGGTACGACGGCGTGTCAATCAAAAAAGCCCGCTGTCTATCGACAGCGCGATGGAATACTTTGCGTAAAAAAGGTAAAAAAGGGACAAAGATAATTTCAGGCATCCGGGACACCTTGCCCCCGGAACAGAGAAAAAAGGCAAGATTCTTTAGAAACCTTGCCCCTTTTCTTGCCCCTGTATGCCACAGAGTGGCGTAGAATGGTGTTTTTTGTGATTCGGTTGGGATTCGAACCCAAGACCCACAGCTTAGAAGGCTGTTGCTCTATCCAGCTGAGCTACCGAACCATCCTTAAGTTTCGACACGAAGGTACGTTTTTACCTATTACATAATTTTGTAAACGAAATGTAGCGTAATCCTTAAAAAATAACTTTGGAATCTTTGCGGGTCTTTTCGGTCTATATTCCTTTTCTCATCAGTCGTGTGCGTCCAGCACACTCCTTCTTCTAAAAGGAATCCATCCTCGAAAATCCTCCACAAATCTTTACCAACTTATTTTTTAACGCTTACCAAAGCAGTAAGAGGAATATTCAGGAGGATGAGTCGTCATTGAAGAAAAATAACCAAATCGGGAAACCCTTCAGTAAGAGGAAATCTTCAAGGATTACATAATTATTCAATAACCAATTAAGTTATGCGTAAACTTTTAGTTGTATTGCTTATGTTCGCCAGCGTGGTATCATTCGCGCAGCAGCATAGTGTCAATGGAACGGTCAAGGATCAGAACGGACAGCCCGTCATAGGACTGACCGTATTGGAGCAGGGCACCAAGAACGGTGTCATCACCAATGCTGACGGCCGTTATGATATCACAGTGTCATCATCAGAAGCAGTCCTGGAGTTCTCATCATTGGGATATTCCACTGTAACTGAAAAAGTAGGAGGCCGCGCTGTCATCAATGTAGATGTACACGAGACCGCCATCGCTCTCGACGCGGTAGTCGCCATCGGTTATGGTTCAGTCAGAAAGAAGGACCTCACCACCGCAGTATCTACCGTCAATACAGAAGATATGGCCTTGAGACCGGTCACTGACGCCTCCGGATTTATCCAGGGCAAGGTTTCCGGCGTGCAGGTAACTCAGACAAGCGGCCAGCCGGGAAGCGGTATGGTCATCAGAGTCAGAGGCGCCTCATCCATTTCTTCCACCAACGACCCTCTCTACGTAGTGGACGGCGTGCCGGTAGGAACAGGAAACTATGCCATCTCATATCTTTCCCCGAACGATATCGAGACAATGCAAATCCTCAAGGACGCTTCATCAGCAGCCATCTACGGATCACGTGCAGCAAACGGCGTAGTCCTCATCACCACCAAGCAGGGCAGCAAAGGCAAAGGCCCGAAGATCAACTTCAGCGCCTACGTCGGACTTTCCAACGTCACCAAGACCTATGACGTCCTCAATGTGGACCAGTACCGCGAACTCCAGAAAGAAATCGGCGTGGCCAATGTCCCGGAAGGACTCAAAGACGAAACAGACTGGTTTGACGAGACTTACAGAACCGGAATCACCCAGAACTATCAGGTTTCCGTATCCAATGCCTCCGACAAGTCACGCTACTACATGAGCCTCGGCTACAGCGACGAGCAGGGTATCCTCAAAGTTGCATATAATAAGAGGTACAATGCGAAAGTCAATCTCGAGTCAGACCTGTTCAAATGGATTACCGTCGGAATGGACGTTTCCTACTCCCATTACAAGAACAACGGAATCATCTCCGGAACAGGCTCCAACAGGGCAGGCGTCGTGCTTTCAGTAATCAACACCCCTACCTACGCGAAACCTTGGAGCGAAACAAACCCTGACTGGTACTGGACACAGTTCTACGGCGCGAACCTTACGACTCCGTCAGAGAACCTCGCCAGAACAGAGAACAACTACGACCAGACCGACAGGGCGGTGATGTCTGCATTTGCGCGCATCAACTTCACCAAGCACCTCAATTTCAAGAGCACGGTAAGTATGGACCGCCGCTGGGTGCACAGCTACTCATTCCTCGACCCTATCCACACATCTCATGGTAGGACACAGCATGGAGAAGCATCCGACTCAAGGAGCGACGACAGGAGAATGGTCTATGACAATATCCTGAACTACAACAATGTTTTCGGCAAGCATTCTCTCGAACTCATGGGCGGTATGTCAGCCACCACATCCGACTGGCAGCAGCTTACAGGCTCGAGAAATTACTTCTCAGCAGAGAATAACAATGTAATATTCGGCCTGAACGGCGGTAACAAAGGCGGCCTCAGAGGCCAGAGCCAGGACTGGAGCGAATGGGCCATAATGTCATATCTCGCACGTGCAGCCTATAACTTCGACAGCAGATACTACCTCACGGCAGCATTCAGAGCCGACGGTTCCTCAAAGCTTGCACCGGGACACAAATGGGGCTATTTCCCTTCAGTTTCAGCAGCATGGAGAATCTCAGGCGAGAACTTCATGAAAGACGTAAGGTGGATGAACGACCTCAAGCTCCGTCTCGGATGGGGACAGCAGGGTAACCAGGAAGGCCTCAGCGACTACGCATGGCAGCAGATGTACGCCACCAACTACTACGACTGGACAGACCCCAAATATGCTGATTCAGTTCCTACGCTCGGCGGAAAGTCCAACATCGGAAACCGCGAACTTACATGGGAGACCACATCACAGTGGGACCTCGGTATCGACCTCGCAGTGCTCAACAGCAGACTCACATTCACGTATGACGTTTACCGCAGATATACCAAGAACCTGCTGATAACCGTCCCTATGCCGTCCCCGTACTCTGACCTCATCAGGAACGACGGAGAAATGAGCAACTGGGGTATGGAGTTCGCCATCTCGTCAGTCAACATTGACAAGAAAGACTTCAGATGGACCACCGACTTCAACCTCTCATTCAACCGCAACAAGGTCGAGAAACTCACCCTGCAGAAAGTCTATAACTACACCACCACATCCGAGGCTCTCAGCGAGCAGGTAGTCAGAATGACAGAAGGCAAACCGCTTTCATGCTTCTATGGACTGACCGCGAAAGGTGTTGACCCGGAGACCGGTATGATGATCTACGAGGATTATAACAAGGACGGAAAGATCAGTTCTTCAGACCGCCACTACATCGGTGATGCCAACCCTGACTTCATCTGGGGTATGACCAATACCTGGAGTTACAAAGGATTCAACCTCAGCGTTCTCCTTACAAGCTCCATCGGAAATGACATCTACAATGCATCCAAGATAGAGATGATCGGTATGTACAACGGCTCCAACCAGATTACCGATGTGCTCCGCAGATGGCGCGTTCCAGGACAGGTGACTGACATCCCTAAGGCCGGTGAAGTGGACAACCTCAAGGCTTCCACAAGATGGATTGAAGATGGTTCATATCTGAAGATCAAGAATATCACACTCTCTTACGATTTCTCAGGCAAGTTCCTCAGAAAGCTGAATCTCACCAAGATACAGCCGTATATCACACTTGCGAACATGTTTACGTTCACCAAGTATTCAGGATACGACCCGGAAATGAGCCAGTATTCAAGCGCTACAAGTATGGGAATCGACTGGGGTACCTACCCTAACGTCAAGACCGTAACTTTCGGTGTCAATGTTGATTTCTGATGACTAAGGAGACATTATTATGAAAAAGATAAATTATATTCTTGCGGCGGCTGTCGTTGTGGCATTCCAGGCTTGCGATCTGGACTTGAATCCGCACACATCCTACAATGAGAACAATGTGAATGTGAAGAACGACAGCGAAAGCCAGTATTCTACCAGAACAGATATGTTGGGACTTCGCAACTCCCTGTATAACAGCTGGGTAAAGGACATCCAGGAAAAAGGTTACATGGATTGGCTCATCTCTACCGAGACCAGAAGTGACAATGCATACTGCGGAAGCCCGTCCACCGGAGCGATTGTTGCCATCGAGGCCAATAACCAGGACCCTGCAAACTCCAATATTGCCCGCGACTGGGACTGGTACCTGCAGCAGATAAGCAATGCCAACAACATTATCTGTAACATTGACAATATCTTCGCAAAAGATACCTCCGCAGTGAAAATGACTCAGAAAGAACACGACGAGTGGAAATCCGAGGCATTGTGCTGGAGAGCTTTCAACCTCTTCAGGATGGCACAGCTCTGGGGCGACGCTCCTATGATTACCGTCATTCCGCCGGAAATCACATCCGAGAACATCGAGGAAGTGTACGAGGACTATTATCCGAAACGCACACCGGTAGATGAAATCTATGGCCAGGTAATCGAGGACCTGAACTATGCCTGCGACAATGCTCCTGACGTGAACCCTTCAGACAAATACCTGTTCTCCAAGGCTTTCGCCCATGGTCTGAGAGCAAGAGTGTATGCCGAGAAACAACGTCAGGACTGGAACCAGGTCATCAATGACTGTGTGGCAGTCGAGGGCATGGGATTCTCGCTCGTGGACAATTACGGTGACCTCTGGGGCTATAATGACGACGATGCGGTAAGGAACACCAAGGAATCCATCTTCGAAGTGACCTGGTCACGCAACTCAGGAAATTGGGTGTGGATGATGTATCACCGCAATGCCTACAACCCTACGGACAGCTACTCCTGGGCAAAATGGAGCACACCTTCCAGAAATCTTGCTGCCGCTTATGATGCAGCCGGCGACACTGAAAGAAAGAATGCCTCCATCGTTTACGACGAATGCGGCTGGAGCCTGTATTATCCGGCAGCCAAATATGCGTTCATGCACAAGGTTCCGACCAATGCCAGCAGTACGATCCTGATGCGCCTCGGAGAAATCTATCTCCTTCACGCAGAAGCACTTGTGATGACAGGCGACCTGGACAACGCATACATCTATACGAACAAGACAAGGAACAGGGCCGGACTTGCAGACCTTCCGCTTTCAGTGAAAAACAGCAAGGAATCCATGCTCAAGGCAGTCCTGGACGAGCGCAGACTCGAACTCGCATTCGAAGGCTTCCGTTTCTACGACCTTGCCCGCCACGATATGATCAAGCAGGTGCACGACGCGATGTCCGATCCGTCATCATCAAGCTATGACTCATATTGGCAGAAACGCACACCGCTCACGGATGAGACCATCCTCTTCCCTGTGCCTCAGTCTGCCATCGACAAGAACTCGAATCTTACACAAAACCCAGGATATTAGAAATGAGATATTCATCTATTTATTCTATTTTGGCAATGGCGTTCATGATGTCGTGCAGCTGTGATTCACAGACCTCGAATCAGACGCCGGAGCCTGAACCTGCCCCGCAGCCGCAGCCCGAGGAGGAAGCAGCCAAATCCTACACCACCACGGCGGACAAGTCCAGCCTCTTCGCGGAGAAGACCATTGCCTTCGGAAAGACAGCGTCAATGTCTCCTTACGCAGTGCGCTTCACGGACGAGACCTACCAGACGGTGGACGGATTCGGTGCGGCATTGACTGTGGCCTCCTGCTACAACATCCTGAAAATGCCTCAGGACAAGAGGGAGGCGTTCCTGAAGCAGGTGTTCGATACGAAAACCGGTATAGGAAGCTCATTGATAAGGGTTTGCATAGGCGGCTCTGACTTCTCCATAGAGCGTTTCACATGGTGCGACAAGAAAGGAATCGAGAACTTCGCCCCGGCAGAGTATGACTTGAAATACGTCATCCCTGTATTGAAGGAGATCAAGAAGATCAATCCGTCGCTCCGGATCATCGGCTCCCCGTGGACAGCCCCGCGCTGGATGAAGAAAGAGGTGAACTCTATCGTCGACAGGTACTCCTGGACCGGCGGTACGCTCAAGCCGTCCTGCTATCAGGACTATGCTGAGTATTTCGTGAAGTGGATACAGTACATGCAGTCGCAAGGGCTTGACATATACGCGGTTACCCCGCAGAACGAGCCTCTCAACGCCGGCAACTCCATGTCGATGGTGATGTACTGGGACGTGGCCAGAGACTTCATCAAGACAGCATTGGGCCCTGCATTCAGAAAGGCGGGACTGAACACCAAGATACTCGTGTTCGACCATAACTATAATTATGACGACATGTCCGACCAGGCGCAGTACCCTCTGAAGATATACGCCGATGCGCAGGCCTCCGCCTACATTGCCGGTTCAGCCTGGCACAACTACGGAGGAAACGTCTCAGAACTGGACAAGATAGTCGCAGGCGCGCCTGACAAGGAACTGTATTTCACCGAAGCCTCCATCGGCACATGGAACTACGAGTTCAGCTCTTGTCTTATCAATGACATGAGAGATATCTTCTTCGGCCTGCTGAAACGCGGCGGAAAAGGCGTCACCCTCTGGAACCTGATGCTGGATGAGAACATGGGACCGTACACTGAAGCCGAAGGATCCTGCAAGTCCTGTTACGGAGCAGTCACCATAGCATCCTCCGACTACTCCACATTGGACTACTACACGCACTATTACAACATCGCGCATTGCTCGAAGGTTATAAATCAGGGTGCGGTACGTATCGGAACCACCGGTTACACCACCTCGGGACTGGATTATCTGGTGTTCAGAAATCCTGACAACTCCTACGGTGTGGTGATTCTGAATGAAAACTCCGACGCCAGGCAGCTCGTGTTCATTTCTTCCGCACATTCGGTGAAATGCGACGTTCCGGCCAAGTCGATAGTCTCTTTGAAATGGAAAGATTAAAAGATTAGGACAATGAATAAGATATTGAAAATAATGACATTGCTTGCAGTGCCGGCAACTGTCGCCATTTCCTGCAAAGAAGAGGGAATGGATGTGAAATTCACGGACAAAGGTCCTGAAATGACGATTGAGAACTGCGATAACAAAGCATTCATGGGTGACTCCATAAGGTTCTCCATAAAGCTGAATGACGAGTTCCCGCTCTCCACATTGAAAGCGAAACTTCTGTTCGACGGTGCTTCAGTCAGCGACCTGACCATCCGTACCAGAGAAAACGGAACCTACAATGCGGCCATTTTCGTGCCTCTGTTGAAAGATATTCCGAACGGAACCGCGGAACTCGCGTTCACCTCGCAGAATACCGGATTGGGAATCACCGAAGAGACGGTTGAGGTCAATATCGACAGACCGCAGCCTTCTACATTGACCCTCCTCTGCGACGGCAAGGAATACACCATGACCAAGAGCGGCGATTACGCTTACGAGGTCACTGACAATTTCCCATCCGAAGCATCTGCATTGATCAAATGCGTGCCGGAGGCCGGTAAGACCGCGATCTGGCTCGGTTGGGACGGCTCGGCGCTGAAACCTGTCGCTGCCGAGTCTTCAAGCAAGATTCCTTTCACTGCCGTCAAAGCAGGTACATATAAGATTTCGGCTGACCTCATGTCGCTGACGGCATCACCGTTCGGCAGCATCACATCTGCATTGTCAGAGTCTGCCAATGTGGAACTGCTCAACCTTCTCCAGGGTTCTATAATCAAGTTCACCGGCATTGACAAACCTGACCAGTGGGATCTGGATTATGATTTCTTTACGCTCAATGCGGACAACTCCGTGTCATTCAAGGCAATGGACGGTCTTTATAGGCTGACGGCAGATTTCGGTGGCAAGTTCATCAAGGTCGAGGCGATGGCTGACAAGGACAAACCTGCGACACTTGAATCTAATGGGACAGTCTGGGCTATCGGTGCAGGAATCGGCAAGCCTAATGTGGGCCCGTCTTGGAACACGGATGATGGTGCATGGTGTCTGGCTCAGACAGAGAAAGGTATCAGCAGACTGACATTGACGGCAGGCGCCTCTATCGCACAGACAGGATTCTCATTCAAGCTCTTCGGACAGAGAGGCTGGAAGGACGTCGAGTTCGGTTCCTACGCTTCTTTCAATGACGAGACCGGCTTGTTCAAGGTCACTTCTGCAGGCAATATCGAACCTGCATCTGACGGTACTTCACTCGAGTCCGGCAAGGCATACCAGTTCATTTTGGACACCAATGCGGGAGTCAGCGCTGCGAAGCTCACCATCAAGACTGTTGAAATTCCTGTCAATTCATTGGATATCAAGGTAAACGGAGTTCAGGCAAGCCGTTTGTCGGCAACACATTACAGCATCAAGTCCATCGCATTGAACAAGGACGAGGCCATCACCATCTCAGGTGTGAAAGACCTTGCAAACTGGTACCTCGATCCGGACCTGTTCTACCTCGACGGGGCTTCTATAAAGCTCAATGTCGTAAGCGGCACATTTGCAGTGGATCTGTATCTCGACTACGGTTATGCGACTCTGCGCAGGCTTGCTGCAGACGGCTCCGAGGCTACAATCAATGACGGTGCGCTCTGGATGATGGCCTGGGGAGTTGCCAATCCGGTGATGACCAGCCAGTTCGCCTTCAATCCTGGTGCTGCGTTCTGTATGGCTCAGGTTCGCCCGATGGTGTTCCAGCTTACCGGAACTGCTGTGGATGAGAAAGACGGAACCACTCTCGGCGGAAGATTCAGATATGACTACATTTCCGCGAAGTACTTCGGTCAGGACGGCTGGGGTACAGAGAAAGGTAAGATTCTCGGCGATGCCGGCACTGTGAAATACACCGACAGCGCAGCAGAGTTCTTCGACACGACAGTCGGTCTGCATGACAATATCGGCCTCAAGGAAGGTGTCCAGTTGGAAAAGGGTTCAGTTTATGTCCTTACAATTGACCTTTCTACGACTGCTACTGACGGCGTGGAATTGATTGACTTCAAAAAGGTCAAATAGTTATCAGTTTGTATAGTGTGGAGTCCGGCGTCTGAGAAAAGATGCCGGACTTTTATCGATTAAATTTGTTTTGAGCCGTTTTTTCAGTAAATTTACACGATTTTGCAAAACGATAAATGACGGCGTTTTCGCAACAGGTTGACACAAAAACATTAAAACATTTTATATGACACAGAAAAAATCAAACATTGTGGCTATCGTTACGATGTGTTTCATCTTCGCGATGATTTCTTTCGTGACCAATATGGCCGCGCCTTTCGGAACAATCTGGAAGAACCAGTATGAGTGGGCAGGAATGATGGGCAATATGATGAACTTTGCAGCATACCTCTTCATGGGTATCCCTGCAGGCAAGATGCTCATCAAATACGGCTACAAGAAGACTACACTTGCAGCTCTCGCTACCGGTTTCATCGGTATCGTAATCCAGTGGCTTTCAAGCCGTTCTTTCGTCGGTGATTCAGCCATCTATGTTTACCTCTTCGGCGCATTCGTCTGCGGTTTCTGCGTATGTATGCTCAATACTGTCGTAAACCCTATGCTCAACATCCTCGGCGGTGGCGGAAACAAGGGTAACCAGTACATCCAGATCGGCGGTACCATGAACTCCCTCACCGGAACATTCACTCCGCTCCTCGTTGGTATGCTTATCGGCACTGTTACGAATACTACAGCCATGAGCGACGTGGCTCCTCTGCTTTTCATCGCAATGGGCGTATTCGCATTGGCATACATCATCATTTCATTCGTTAATATCCCTGAGCCTGCTCAGGAGAGACAGACCACGAAATACGAGCACAGCGCATGGAGTTTCCGTCACCTTGTACTCGGTGTCGTGGCCATTTTCTTCTATGTAGGTGTTGAGGTAGGTATCCCTGCACAGCTTATATTCTACTTCTCTGACGCTACTGAAAAAGGCGCAGGTATCGCTGTCAATGGTGCCGCTATCGGCGGTGCAATCGCTGCCGTTTACTGGCTGCTCATGATGGTAGGCCGTATCTGCAGCTCATTCATCAGCGGCAAGATCAGCACCAAGGCTCAGCTTTCCACAGTTTCAGCCGTAGCCATCCTCTTCATCATCATTGCCATCTTCCTTCCGAAGAGCATCACCATGTCAATGCCTGCATACAGCGTTGAAAACGGATTCACAATGGTTGCCGGCGTGCCGATGAAGGCGCTCTTCCTCGTGCTCTGCGGTCTCTGCACCTCATTGATGTGGGGAACAATCTTCAACCTCAGTACAGAGGGACTCGGAAAATATACCGAGCAGGCTTCCGGAATCTTCATGATGATGGTTGTCGGTGGCGGTGTGATGCCTCTGATCCAGGACTTCATCGCCAAATATACCGACTATATGTCCAGCTACTGGCTTGTAGTGGCAATGCTCTGCTTCATCCTCTACTATGCGCTCGTAGGCTGCAAGAACGTGAACAAAGATATTCCTGTTGAATAATAAATAATATAGGTATGAATAAAATGGATATGCCTTATGTTGTCGGCGTCGATGTAGGCGGACAGACCACCAAGATAGGCGTTGTGGATATGAGAGGTCAGGTTCTTGCCCAGACGGTCATCAGAACCGACACTCACGATGAAGTGGAACCTTATATTGATGAACTTGCAGATGCTATCGACAAGGTGATTGCCGATGCTGGCGTTACAGGACAGGTCCGCGGTATCGGAATGGGTATTCCTAACGGAAACTACTATACCGGAGAAATCGAGAACGCCGTAAACCTCAAATGGGGAAACAAGGGCGTGATTCCTGTTGCCAAGCTCCTGAAAGAGAGGATGAACGGCATTCCTGTAGCTCTTACTAATGATGCCAATGCGGCTGCCATGGGAGAGATGACCTACGGTGCTGCGAGAGGCATGAAGAACTTCATCATGATTACTCTCGGAACAGGTGTCGGCAGCGGTATCGTGATAAACGGAGAGGTGGTTTATGGCCACGACGGTTTCGCCGGCGAACTTGGCCACACCTGCGCAGTACGTCACAACGGCCGTCTCTGCAACTGCGGAAAGACCGGCTGTCTGGAGACTTACACCTCAGCTACCGGTGTTGCGCGCACAGCCCGTGAATGGCTGGACATGAGCGAAGAGCCATCCTCACTCAGAAGCCTTGACAACATCTCTTCAAAGGATGTTTACGAGGCTGCCAAAGAGGGAGATAAGCTCGCGCTCAAGATATTTGACTACACCGGAACTGTTCTCGGTGAGTCATTCGCAGACTTCATCGCATTCAGCTCCCCGGAAGCCATCGTGCTTTTCGGCGGTCTCGCCCGTGCCAAGGAATTCCTGCGTGAGCCTATCGAAAAGGCGATGAACGCCAATGTCCTTCCTTTGTGGAAAGACAAGGTGAAGATCGTCTTCTCTCAGCTCAAGGAATCTGACGCTGCCATCCTCGGCGCTTCTCAGCTCTCGCTTGGGAGCTCTAATCAATGCCAATAACCGCAGTTTTCCTCTTAGCGGAGAACTGCCCCGAATAGTATTACGGACGCGACTGGTCTCAGCCGCGTCCGTTTTTGCGTTGTGAGGCGGCGGTGCCATATCGCTGTAGCATAATGGGAAAAACGTTTAAAAAAAGTCGATAAAAAAGTATTATCCCTATTGTAAATTTGATACTGAATTTTTAATTTTGTGACTTCAGTTTGGGGGACTGGAAACCATCATGATAACATTAATAAATAGTATATGAACCGCAGATTAGTCACACTTGCATTGACAGGTATGCTCGCTGCTGTGTCTTGCAGCAAAACCACACAAACACTGCCATTCAGCGTAATTCCTCAGCCGGCGGAAGTCGAAATTTCCGGTGGGGGGGGGTATAGGCTAAAGTCCTCTGACCTAATTGTTTCCGAACAGATTGACGATAATGTCAAGTCCGCTATAGCGGAATTTGCCGCTCATCTTCAGACAGTTGCGGGTGGCAAAAATAGTATCATATCAGGAGAGGAAGGAAAAGGTGTCGTGTTCAGTATTGACACCACTCTCGCAAACGAAGCCTACACCATAGAAACGGACAAGTCTCGTGTCCAGGTGAAGGCCAATTCTTACAACGGCTTCATATACGCACTCCAGACCATCGCCCAGATGCTTCCGGCAGAATTCTATGGAAGCAAGAGGGCAAGAGGCGTGGACTTCTCCATTCCTTACGGTGTCATAAAGGACGCTCCACGTTTCGCCTATCGTGGTGTCCTCATCGATGTGGGACGTCATTTCTACAGCGTAGATGAAATAAAGAAATGCCTGGACATCATGTCCGTCTATAAGGAGAATGTCTTCCATTGGCATCTTACCGAGGACCAGGGATGGCGAATGGAGATCAAGAAATATCCTAAACTTACAGAAATCGGCTCGCTCCGTCACGGCACCCAGATAGACTTCGACAGGACACATCTCCGTCCTGAAGACCATGGCGGTTTCTATACACAGGATGAAATGCGTGATGTGGTAGCTTACGCTGCAAAACGCGGCATCACTGTCATTCCGGAACTCGACCTTCCCGGCCACATGCTCAGCGCCCTCGCGGCATATCCTGAATTGGGATGTACAGGCGGCCCTTATGAGGTGGCCAATACCTGGGGCGTGAAGAAAGACGTGCTCTGCGTCGGAAAGGAGGAGACATTCAAATTTCTTGAGGATGTCCTTACTGAAATGATGGACATCTTCCCGTCCAAGTATATAAATATAGGTGGTGACGAGGTGCCTAAGGACCGCTGGAACGCCTGCCCTCGCTGTCGTGCGAGAATGAAGGCTCTCGGACTGTATGACCACGACGGACATACGGCAGGACAATATCTTCAGAACTATGTCACCGCCCGCATCCAGAAATTCCTGGCAGAACACGGCCGCCGCATAATCGGCTGGGAAGAAATCCTCGAAGGTGACCTTGCAGAGGGCGCTACCGTCATGACATGGAAAGGAACAGGCGAAAATGTGGACCAGAGACTCTGGAACTATGACTGCGTTATGAGTCCACGCGGATATATGTACATTGACCGCTATCAGTCGCATGAGCAGGACCGCGAACCGTTCTCCATCGGTGCCTATCTCCCTGTCGAAAATGTCTATGGCTATGAGCCTTACGACGGAGTGCCGGAATACGGAAAGAAGAGGATTCTCGGTGTCCAGGCCAATCTCTGGACAGAATACGTGAACACTCCGGAGTATCTCGAATATATGCTTCTTCCACGACTTGCCGCACTCAGCGAGGTGCAGTGGGTGCAGGAGGGGCATAAGGACTGGAACCGTTTCCGTAAAGCTCTCGACCATACCGGAAAGATATATGAAGAAATGGGACTTACATCCTGCAAATATGCATGGGGCATAGTCGGCCTTCCGGGACATGAACAGCCCGCAAGGACCCCTGACGAACTTAAGGAGTATCTCGACAATAGACAGTAACAGAAAACCATTAACACTAAATTTATATGCATTATTCTAAACCATTTATGTCGTTGTTGACCGTAGTTGCTGCGGCTGCAATGCTGGCCGTTTCGTGCTGCAATGAGCAATCTAAGGTCATAAAAACAGAAGTTCCGGCCCGTCCTGAGGGACAGACCGATGTCCTCGGACTTCGCCTCGCCCCTATTGACACTGTCAGGATCGGTTTCGTAGGACTTGGCGGACGCGGCTCTTATGCATTGTACAGATATCTGTCCGTTCCATGGACCAAGATCGTTGCCCTCTGCGACATTGAACCTGACAGAGTTCAGAAAAATGTCGATTTCCTGAAAGAGCATGGAATCGAGGTAAGAGCGACTTATACCGGCGATGAAGGATATAAGGAACTCTGCAGGAGAGACGACATTGACCTTGTATATATATGCACCGACTGGGTAAATCACACTCCGGTTGCGCTCGAAGCCCTCAATAACGGCAAGAACACCGCCATCGAGGTTCCTTCAGCCACATCTCTTGCCGAGTGCTGGGCGCTTGTCAATGCTGCGGAGAAGAACAGGAAACACTGTATGATGCTTGAGAACTGCTGCTACGACTTCTTCGAACTTTCTGCGCTCGAGATGGCACGCAAAGGTGTCTTCGGTGACATTATCCACGCTGAGGGTGCTTATTGCCATAACCTTACAGACTTCTGGGACGGATATTGGAGAAACTGGCGTCTTGAATTCAACAGCAAGCATAAGGGAGACATCTATCCTACTCATGGCCTCGGCCCTGTCTGCCAGGCCCTCAATATCCATAGGGGAGACCGCCTGAAGACTCTTGTAGCCATGGATACCCCTTCTGCTAACGGTATCAAGTCTGTCAAGAGATACCAGAACGAGGATATGCCTGATTTCCAGAACGGTGACCTCACTTCCACAATGATTCTCACTGAAAACGGCAAGTCCATCCTTATCGAACACGATGTGATGACTCCGCGTCCTTACAACAGAATGTACCAGCTTGTCGGAACAGAAGGCTATGCTGCGAAATACCCTGTAGAGCAGTGGAGCATCAGCAAGGGACAGGCTGAGCACATCGGTCTTATCGTAAGTGACGATAAGGCAGAAGGCGACGGCCTTATGAATGAAAGAGACCGTATCGACTTCCACGGAACCCTTCCTGAAAGTGTAGTGAAGAAACTTCAGGAAATGTATCCTACACCGATTCTTGATGATGACCTCGAGGCACTTGCAAAGAAGGTCGGCGGACATGGCGGAATGGACTTCCTTATGGACTACCGTCTGAACTACTGTCTCCACTACGGACTTCCTCTCGATATGGACGTATATGACCTTGCAGAATGGTGCTGCATCGGTGAACTCGGTTCCATTTCCATCGAGAACGGCTGCGCTCCTGTCGAGGTGCCTGACTTCACTCGTGGAGCTTGGAACAAGGTGGACGGCTTCAAGTATGCCTTCGCCGACGGTTCTATGAGATAAAACCATATTTTCACGACTATTTACTAATAAATAGCTAAATGAGATCCTTATTGCTTAGTAAGGTCAGTACATTGCTGGCCTTATGCCTCCTTACATTTTCTGTGGAGGCGGTTGCGCAGCAGCGCGTGTCCGGAAAAATCACGGATAAAGCTACTGGTGAGCCACTTGTGGGTGTCAGCGTAGCAGTAAAGGGAACTTCCAAAGGCGTCATCACAAACGTGGATGGAAAGTACACTGTAGAAGTAGCTCCAGATGCTACACTCCTCCTCGGTTACCTCGGTTACAAAGACCTTTCAGTCGATGTTGACGGACGTTCTGTAGTCAATGCGACAATGGAATCCGACATCAACACGCTCGATGAAGTCGTGATGGTAGGTTACTCGTCAATGAAAAAGGCGGAGCTCTCCAGTGCGGTCACAACTGTGCAGGGAGACAAGCTTCGCGATGTCACGACTCCTGACCTCGGGTCAATGCTCCAGGGCAAGATCGCCGGCGTCCAGGTTACCAATTCCTCAGGTGCTCCAGGCTCTTCTGCAACCATCCGAATCAGGGGAACAGGCAGTATCGCAGCCGGTTCAGACCCTCTCTATGTCGTGGATGGCGTAGCAGGAGGTACATTCAACCCTAACGATGTCGAGAGCATCACTGTCCTCAAGGATGCAGGTTCTACCGGTATCTACGGTGCTTCCGGTTCCGGCGGTGTAATCGTCGTTACCACCAAGCATGCCAAGGCAGGGCAGGACCCGATTGTGAACTTCAAGGCTCAGGTCGGCCTCAAACAGCTTTTGACCGGACGCTTCCGCGTTCTCAACGCAAACGAGCTCTACAACTTCTATTCTTCTGTCCTTTCCAAGGCTTCAATGAAGGCTTATCCGAAGGAACTTCGCAACCAGGAT
>QWCB01004580.1_pt1 | contig 20292 bp, 18 predicted proteins | sample 1972511 | NCBI WGS metagenome assembly QWCB01 (sample SAMN09866719, study PRJNA288562) | Human gut metagenome isolate term5_stool, whole genome shotgun sequencing... | isolation source: gut | host: Homo sapiens | place: USA: California
AGAATAGCTGTGGAGATTTCACCAACCATTTTGACCTTTACTTAAGTGCCAGATAAGCTATAGGGGTACTTCACCAACCATTTTGACCTTTACGCCGAAATTTCGATTTCCTCGGAGGAAAGAAAAAATTCTTCGGAAGAATCAAATGAAACTTCGGAAGAATCAAATCATAAGTCCGAAGAGTTTCACCATTTCCTCGGGAGAAAATCAAAAACATCTCCCGAGATATTTGAAAATTCATCGGGAGAGATTGAGGTGAGCCCACTCAGTCCATATTATTATAATGAGTCAGCTGTGCAAGTCGAGGTGGCTGGTATCGTTATCTCAAGATTATTTCGTACATTTACGGAGCCTAAAATGCGGAAGTGCGACCTTATCGCAAGCTTCGCTCTAGGTATTAACAATATAACGTGCTAGTAATGAGCTATAAATCGTTTTCTATCCAAGTTATCCGGACCGCTTCCATGGCGAGTCAGGTGCCTTGGTCTGCTCCTAGCCTATCCACTCTTCCCATGACAAAAAAAATAAAACAATATAATGACGAACGAATGGCAATACACTCCCTTCACCCGAGAGGAGGAGGTGGGTGGCTCTCAACTGGCGCATGCCTTTTTCATCCATCGCTAGAGGATCTGCACGACCCCTTTCTGATGAAAGATATGGATCTAGCTGTCAAGCGTCTCAACAAGGCTCTAGGGCGCAAGGAGCATATCATGATATACGGCGACTACGATGTAGATGGCACTACAGCTGTATCACTAATCTATAAGTACCTCCGCTCGGCGGGGTGTAGCGAGCATCTGCTGAGCTACTATATCCCCGGACGAGACGATGAGGGGTACGGCGTATCCTATCGGGGCGTGGATTATGCCCACAAGATAGGTGCGACTCTAATCATCGTGGTGGATTGTGGCATCAAGGCTATCAAAGAGATAGCCTATGCTAAGACGTTGGGGATAGACTTCATCATCTGCGACCACCACCACCCGGACGACCAGCTGCCAGATGCAGCGGCCGTCCTAGACCCTAAGCGACCAGACTGTCACTACCCCTTTGAGGAGCTCTGTGGGTGTGGCGTGGCGTTTAAGTTTATGCAGGCCTTTGGGATGTCGAAGGGCGTAAGATCACAATGGCCGACATCATCTACAAGATCGGCCCGAGGATCAATGCCTCAGGACGTATGATGAATGGCCGCGAAGCGGTCGATCTGCTTCTGAGTAATGATGCGAAGACGACAGCCCGCATGAGCGAGCTGATCGACGAGTACAATGTGCGTCGTCGTGAGCTAGACCGCTCCACGACTGATGAGGCTATGCAGCTCCTACAGGTCAATCCCGAGTTGGCGCATCAACCCATCGTAGTCCTCTACCAGCCTGACTGGCACAAGGGGATCATAGGGATCGTCGCCTCGCGTGTGGCGGAGTATACCAATAGACCGACGATCGTGCTGACTGGTACAAGCGATCGGATCGTGGGCTCTGCGCGAAGTGTCGGCGGGATAGACATTTATAGCATCATCGAGGAGGCTAGAGACCTGCTCTTAAACTTCGGCGGGCACACCTATGCCGCTGGGCTGACCCTCTTGCCAGACAAGTTGCCTGACTTTAGAGCCTATATACAGGGAGTCAATGCCGTTACGAATAGTGACCGAGCGCACACCACACCGATAGAGATCGATGCTGAGATAGAGCTTCGTGAGGTGACGCAGAGACTCTACACGACGATACAGCGCTTTGCTCCGTATGGCCCGGACAACTACCAGCCACTCTTCGTCACGCAGCAAGTCTATGACGGAGGGGCTAGCAGAGCTGTGGGGCGCAATGGCGAGCACTTTAAAGTGGATGCCATCCCTACGCTGGGATCCAAGAAGCACTGCCCAGGGATAGCCTTCAACCAAGCTCCAGCCTTCCGCTTTGTTAAGACTCGATCCGAGAGCTACGACTGAGCGAGAGCAGCTAGGCGAGACGACTCCTCAGCAGGCGAGCGATCGACCAGAGATGGAGCAAACCACCTCTGCCGACGATGAGCAGACCCCGCTAGGAGTACTCCACCGCTACTGGGGTTACCCCTCCTTTCGGCTCAAGCAGGCGGAGATCATCGAGAGCGTCCTTGCAGGGCGAGATACGCTCGGGCTGCTACCTACGGGAGGCGGCAAGAGCATCACCTTTCAGGTGCCGACGATGCTACACGACGGACTGACGCTCGTGATCACGCCGCTCATTGCCCTTATGAAGGATCAGGTCGATGGTCTCAACAAGCGGGGGCTGTCTGCCACCGCTATTCACTCGGGCATGGAGTACAAGGAGATTCATCGCGCATTGGACAATTGTCTGTATGGCGGATGCAAGTTCCTCTACCTCTCCCCCGAACGGCTAAGCTCGCCTCTCTTCCTCGCCTGTCTGCCCGAGCTGCCGATACGGCTGATCGTGGTGGACGAGTGTCACTGTATCTCGCAGTGGGGCTATGACTTTCGTCCTAGCTATCTGAAGATTGCAGAGATACGTCGCTTCTACCCCACAGTACCACTGCTGGCACTCACGGCGACCGCCACGCCAGAAGTGGTGGCAGACGTGATGGCTCGTCTTAGCTTTCGTGAGCCACATGTCATCAGCAGCTCTTTCGCACGGGACAACCTGCAGTATATCGTACGTCCGACGACGGACAAGGCGACGGAGTTGCTCCATATCCTCTCCTCGACGAAAGGCAGCGCGATCGTTTACTGTCGCAATCGCAAGAAGACGCAAGAGCTGGCTGAGATGCTACAAGAGGCGGGCGTATCAGCACACTACTACCATGCGGGGTTGACGCATGCTGAGCGAGAGATCAAGCAAAACGCTTGGATGGCGGGAGAGGTGCGTGTGATGGTCTGCACGAATGCCTTCGGCATGGGCATCGACAAGCCTGATGTGCGTCTCGTCGTGCACTGGAGTATGCCCGTGGCTCTGGAGGAGTACTTCCAAGAGGCAGGGCGTGCGGGGCGAGACGGGCTGCGTGCTTTTGCCGTGGTACTATATGAGCGGCGAGATCGTGGCATGCTCCAGCAGCGGGTGCAAAACGAATTCCCCGACAAAGCTTACATTCGCGACATCTACGACACCCTCTACAGCTACCTAGGGATAGGTCTCGGTGAGGGCATGGAGCGCAGCTACGAGATAGACCTAGAGGCTTTTGTACGTACGGAGCATCTACACCCGATACGTAGCCTGAGTGCCTTACATATCCTCGAGCTGGCGGGTGCCTGGGAGCTACTTCTCGATGAGGCGCGCTCACGACTCATCGTGGAGGTCTCTAGAGAGGAGCTCTACTACATCCGAGGCTTGTCCGCCCAAGATGACAAGGTGCTACGAGCTGTCTTGAGAAACTACTCGGGACTCTTTGCCGACTACGTCTTCATCGACGAGCGTACGCTCTCCATACAGACGCACCTGACGGGAGAGGAGGTCTACGACAGCTTGGTTAGGATGAGCCAGCGAGGCATCATTCACTATATACCAAGAAAGCGCTTGCCCCGTATCCTCTTCTACACACGGCGGGAGCGCAAGCATCACTTCCTCATACCCAAAGAGGTCTACGAGCTGCGCAAAGAAGCAATGACCAAGCGGCTCACCGCCACGATTGCATACCTAGACGGTCAGCAGGGTTGCCGACAGGCGATGCTCCTACACTACTTCGGTGAGGAACTGGCTGAGCCGTGCGGACGCTGTGACCTTTGTCTAGCTCGTAAGGCGCGCTCCCAGCGTAGTGAGGAGGCATTGGAGACGCGACTCAAAACTCTTCTAAAGCAATTGGAGGTGCCTTCGCTTACTTTGCAGACTTTGGCGAAGAGGCTTGAGGTCAAGCCGAAAGCTTTGCTCCCGATCCTGCAGAAGCTCCTCGAGGAGGACGACCGCTACCGCACCGACGGGGTGCACCTATACAAGAATAAGTAATGATCACAACATGATCCTACACCCACACGCTAAGATCAATCTCGGGCTGCGTATCCTACGCCGCCGACCTGACGGCTACCACGACATAGAGAGCTGTATGCTCCCCATTGGCTGGGCGGACCGGCTCATGGTAGACATCGCGGCAGAAGCTACAGAGGACTCGTACGAGATCGCTGGTCTAGCAGGCGAGCTGCCCATCCAGCACAATCTGATCTACAAAGCGGTGCAGCTACTCAGAGCGCACCACCCGGAGATACCTCCGCTACGGCTCAAACTCGAGAAGCAGATCCCAACAGAAGCTGGTCTCGGTGGTGGCTCCGCCGATGCCGCCTACACGCTCTTAGCGATCAACGAACTCTGCCGTTTAGGGCTCTCCACAGTGCAGCTAGAGACGTTGGCAGGAGAGCTAGGGAGCGACTGCCCATTCTTCATACAGTCACGCCCCACACTGGTCACAGGTCGCGGCGAAGTGCTCACACCGCTCACCATGCCGTCTGCACTCCTCGGCAAATGGCTACTCGTCGTCAAGCCTCCCATCGGCATGAGCACCGCCGAAGCGTACCGACAGGTGACACGCCACCCCGAGGCAGAGGGTGAGCTCGTCGCACTACTAGAGCAGCCGATAGAACAGTGGCGAGAGCTGATCGTCAATGACTTCGAGTCCGTCGTCTTCGCACACTATCCCGAGCTAGCCGCTCTATGTGACACGCTCTACCGCCACGGAGCCCTCTATGCCGCCATGTCCGGCTCAGGCACAGCGCTCTACGGCATCTTCACCAACAATCCGCTGCTAGACGCCACCGCACCGCTCGCCACCCACCTCGCCGATCTCCCCGTCTGGGTCGAGCGCTTCTCCCTCCCAGCAACTACGGGTATCTAGTCCGACCCGCAAGGGGCAATCTTCTACTACATTCTTCCATTAAAAGTACTAGGGTCAAAAAAGTCCCGTGGTAAATCTGAAATACTTCCGGAGAAAAAAGAAATTCTCCACGGAGGAGCGAGAAAATACTTCGGACTTATGATTTCATTCTTCCGAAGTTTCATTTGATTCTTCCGAAGAAATTTTCCATACCTCGGTGGAAAATAAAAAATCCCCACGGAGGAATTTCGAGATTCTCTCCGAGGAGATTTGAGACCTTGCTGATTATATGTCAACCCCCACTCTAGAAACCGCAACGCTTGCCTCTAGTTTCTCAAAAAGTAGGGGAGTAGTACCTAGTATTAGGTAGTCGTCAGAGAAGGTCACTCGGTCAGCTTTCATTATCTTTGTGGCGCATGAAATTGTCGGAGTTACATAATGGCGACCGAGCTCGTATCCTATCGGTCGGCGGGCATGGAGCCTTTCGCAAGCGTATCCTAGAGATGGGCTTCGTGCAGGGGCAGGTCGTGGAGGTGATCCAAGCAGCCCCGCTGAAGGATCCTATCTACTATCGGCTGATGGACTACAACGTCTCGCTGCGTCGCAAAGAGGCGGGACTGATCACGGTAGAGCTCATCGACCAGTCGTCCGCCTCGGAGGAGCTACCGCCACTGCACCAGACTTTCAGCCATAGCGAAGGCTCTGAGGCGCAGTCGACAGCCTCCTCCCCGACAGCCAGTGCAGCTATCTCCCGCTCACTACGGGTAGCGCTCATTGGTAACCCGAACAGCGGCAAGACAACTCTCTTCAACCATGCCAGCGGAGCGCATGAGCGCGTCGGCAATTACAGCGGGGTGACTGTCGAAGCTAAAGAGGCTCACTTCGACCATCAAGGCATACGCTACGAATTGGTCGACCTTCCAGGCACCTATTCGCTATCGCCCTATTCACCAGAGGAGCTTTACATCCGTGACTACCTGACCAATGAAGAGACGCGTCCCGATGTGGTCATCGATGTACTCGATGCGACCAACCTAGAGCGACAGCTATACCTCGCCGTGCAGGTCCGCGAGATGGGTATCCCGATGGTGGTCGCGCTCAACATGTGGGACGAGTTCGAGCAGAAGAAGAATCAACTCGATGTGCAGCAGCTCTCCCACCTCCTAGGTGCGCCGATGGTGCCGACCATCTGCCGCAAGGGGGTCGGTATCTCAGAGCTCTTTGACAAGGTACGTCAGCTCGTTGACGAAAATCTCTACGCCGATCGCCGCTTCCTGCAGATACACTACGGCACGGACCTCGAGCAGAGCATAGCAACCCTGCAGACGAAGCTCACCGAGCATGCGACCTTTCCCGATCACTTATCCCCCCGCTACCTAGCGGTCAAGCTCCTCGAGGGAGATCCGCACACACATAGCTTCATCAAGCAGCAAGCGAAAGGCGACTACCTCCTCACAGCCACCGCCTACGAGGAGAACAGACTGCGCAAGAATCACTCCAACGAGGAGGATCTAGAGAACTATATCATCAACCAGCGCTACGGCTTCATCGCCGGAGCACTCAGAGAGACCTATCGTCCGAACAAGCGGCGCATACGCACCATGACGGATCGTATAGACAACCTCCTCATACACCCCATCTGGGGTTATCCGATCTTTCTCGCCTTCCTCTTTATCATGTTTGAGGCGACCTTCGCCTTGGGAGCCTTCCCGATGGACTGGATCGAGCAGGGCGTGGATGCCCTCGGTGCGTGGGTCTACGGGCTGATGTCGCCTGGACCCCTGCGAGACCTACTGGTGACGGGTGTCATAGGTGGCGTGGGCGGTGTCCTCGTCTTCCTACCCAATATCCTCATCCTCTACCTCTTTATATCCATCATGGAGGACACGGGCTATATGGCTCGAGCCACCTTCCTGATGGATAAACTGATGCACCACATGGGACTGCACGGCAAGTCCTTCATACCGCTCATCATGGGCTTCGGGTGCAACGTCCCCGCCGTGATGGCTTCTCGCACGATCGAGAGCCGACAGAGTCGTATCATCACGGTGCTAGTCACTTCGCTGATGAGCTGTAGCGCCAGACTACCAGTCGGAGCTACCACCCTACCGCATCCCGATGGCGCGTGCCGTGGGCATACATATGTGGGACAAGGCGCGCGAGTATCTGCACAAGATGGGATCAGTGATCCTCGTGGCGTCAGTCATCATCTGGGCTCTAGGCTACTATCCTCGTGAGGAGGTGATGTCTCGTGCTGATGAGCAGATAGCTCAGGTGCAGCAGCAGAGCACGCTCTCTGAGAGTGAGCGCAGTGAGCAGGTCGCCGAGATAGAGCGTCAAGCGCACATGGAGCAGCAAGAGCGCTCCTACCTAGGACGCATCGGACAGACTGTGCAACCCATCCTAGCTCCGCTCGGCTTCGACTGGAAGCTCAGCGTGGCGCTTGTGGCTGGTCTACCGGCCAAAGAGGTGGTCGTCAGCTCTCTCAGTGTCATCTACACGGGCAATGAGACGGTGGACGAGGAGAGCGAAGACTTTGCCGTGGGCAGCTCGGCTCTCTCCCGACAGATGCGCCAAGAGAAAGACCCCGTTACGGGAGAGCCACTCTACACGCCACTGATAGCCATCTGCTTCCTCATCTTCGTCCTTATTTACATGCCTTGCGTAGCAACGGTGGTCGCCGTCTCAAAGGAGCTCAACAGCGCCTGGTGGGGACTCTTTGTGGTCGTCTATACCTGTGTGCTGGCCTGGATCGTCGCTTATCTGGCACGCCTGATAGGACTACTCATTATATAATATAGGTGTCGCTATGGATTTGCAGACAGTCATTGTCCTACTCATACTGCTTGTCGCACTACTCTACATAGGTCGTAGCTTGTGGCGACTGATCCGCCGACCCCGAGAAGCCCAGGGCTGCGCCGGTTGCTCCGCCTGCCACCACAAGCCGATAGCGAAGCCAAAGGGGAAGTCGAGAGCCTAGCGGAGAGTGCTACAAATAGCGCCGCCAAGGTGGTGGTGTGGGATTATAGTCGTAACTTTGACCTAACGATGTAATCAGACAGCCTAGCAGGTCAACTACTAGACTGAGCACTAGTAGTATAAGTAGTGACAAAGCAACGAAGCAAGATAGGTTTATGGAGTAGCTCTCCGGCGCTGACGATCGTACTCCTCTTTGGGGTGATCAGCATGCTGGGCGACCTTGTGCATGAGTCCGCTCGTAGTGTCAACGGGCAGTACCTCAGCTTGGTAGGGCTCTCGGCGACACAGGTGGGGCTAGTCTTCGGGCTGGGCGAGTTCCTAGGCTATGCGCTGCGCCTGCTCTCAGGTGCCTGGCTGGACAAGAGCAAGCGCTACTGGCTCTTCCTCTTCATAGGCTATGGCGTGCATCTGGTAATCCCGTTGATGGGCTTGACCACCTCGTGGGGGTGGCTCTACACCTTTATCCTCCTCGAGCGAATAGGCAAAGCTTTGCGCAGCCCAGCTAAAGACACGATCCTCTCAGCCGTTGCAGAGAATCAGATCGGCTTGGGGTACGCCTTCGGTATTCAGGAGGCGCTAGATCAATTGGGCGCATTCTTGGGACCTTTGATCTTTACGGCACTCTTCTACTTCGTGGGGAGTAGTGGCCTGGAAGTCTTTCAGTTAGGCTATCAACTACTGGTCATCCCCTTTATCATCTTGATGGTGGTCCTCGCCTTAGTACATCGTAAGTTCGTACGAGAGGAGCTCACCCCGCAAGTAGACACCGCCCAAAAGCCTCCGCGCCTACAACCGATCTTCTGGATCTACTCGGCTTTTACCTTTTTCGTTGCTTTCGGACTGATCAACTTCAGCTTGATAGGCTATCATCTTAAGACACAGCAGATCGTCTCTGACGGGATGGTGCCGATCCTCTACGCTGTCGCCATGGCGGTGGATGCCCTCGTCGCGATCTTCATCGGAAAGGGTTACGATCGCCTGAAGCGCAAGCTGGGACACAAAACGGGAGGCGTGCTAATCCTGCTCATTGTCCCCGTCTTGACAGCCTTTGTGCCACTGCTGACCCTGTCTCACTCTGTGGGGATGCTTTGGGCTGGCATGGCACTTATGGGGGTCGTACTGGGCGCGCACGAGACGGTCATGAGGTCTGCCATTGCCGACATTACGCCATTCAGTAAGCGTGGCATAGGGTTCGGCATCTTTAACACGATCTACGGTCTGTCGTTACTCTTCGGCTCCTTTCTTATGGGGTGGCTCTACGACCTAGAGCAGCAGCCGATCATCGTCGCTATGACGATCGGCTCTGAGGGTGTAGCGGTCGCTCTATACATCGTCCTCTACAAGCGGATCCAGAGGGAGCGGCTCAGCAACTAGTCTTTTCGTACCTTTGCGCCTGTTATGACCGAGAGAGTAGAGCAAGAGAACAAGCGGGTCTATATCGAGACCTACGGCTGTCAGATGAATGTGGCTGACAGCGAGATCATAGCTGCACAGATGCAACTGGCGGGCTATCAGCTGACCGATCAGATCGATGAGGCAGACGCCGTGCTCATCAATACCTGCTCGGTGCGCGACAATGCGGAGCAGCGTATCATACGTCGTCTAGACAATCTCAATGGTCAGCGCAGACGCTCGGGGCATCCGCAGATCGTCGGCGTGCTGGGTTGTATGGCAGAGCGTGTGCAGGAGACACTCATACAGGATCACGGCGTGGATCTGGTAGCAGGACCTGATGCTTACACCGATCTGCCGCACCTGATTGCTGCCGCTGAGGCGGGTGAGCCGGCTATTAGCATCGAGCTGTCGAAGAGCGAGACTTACAGCGATGTGATCCCTGTGCGTCTTCCTGGTTTGCATATCAGTGGCTTTGTCTCGATCATGCGTGGGTGTGACAACTTCTGCACCTACTGCATCGTCCCCTACACACGAGGTCGTGAGCGCAGCCGTGACCCCGAGAGTATCATCCGAGAGGTGCAGCATATGGCGCAAGAGGGCTACCGTGAGGTGACCCTCCTAGGGCAAAATGTCAACTCCTACTGCTGGCAATCTGATACGGGAGCAAACTACACTTTCGCGGATCTGCTGCGAAGCGTTGCTGAAGCGTTGCCGACGATGCGCATTCGCTTTACCTCGCCTCACCCCAAGGATATGAAGGATGAGACGCTTGAGGTGATGAGCCTCTATCCCAACATCTGTCGCCATATCCACTTCCCCCTGCAGAGCGGGAGCAATCGTATCCTAGAGCGTATGCACCGTCGCTACACGCGTGAGTGGTACCTAGAGCGTGTGGAGCGCATCCGCGACTATATGCCCGACTGCGGACTGAGTACCGATGTCTTCTGTGGCTTCTCGGGTGAGACGGAGGAGGACTTTCAGGAGACGCTCGAAGTGATGAGGCTGGCACGGCTAGATAGCGCCTTCATGTTTAAGTACTCCGAGCGACCCGGCACTTACGCTTCCCGTCACCTCGTCGACGATGTCCCTGAGGAGGTCAAGGTGGAGCGACTCAATCGTATGATCGCCCTGCAAAACGAGCTGAGCCTCGAGAGCAATGAGCGTGACGTGGGCAAGAGCTTTGAGGTGCTCATCGAGGGTTACAGCAAGCGCTCGCGCGATGACTTCTTCGGGCGTACCCAGCAGAACAAAGTGATCGTCTTCCCCAAGGGTCATAACCAGATCGGCAAGCTAGTGACCGTGCGTGTGGAGCGCGTCACCTCGGCAACGATGATCGGTAGCGAGGAGAAATCCCAGGGATAGCTCCAGAGTCTATCCCAACAAGCAGGTATCAGCAAGGGAATTTGCTACTCACCTTCGCTCTTTATGAAGAAAAAAACACCATTCCAATACCTAGAAGTAGGTATTCTCAGAAGTTTATTGTATCTTTGCACCACCAAAGCATGAGAGATACCCTATGTAGGAACTCAAAGCTGGGGTAACATAACAGATAATCTTAATACTCAAACTAAAAACCAATAGAATTATGGCACACGTAATCACTGACAGCTGTGTAGCTTGTGGCACTTGCATCGATGAGTGTCCCGTAGGCGCAATCTCTGAGGGCGATCACGGAGACGCTGGCCTTAAGAGCTGAGCCTTCTCCACACCCTCTAGCTCGTGGCCGTCACACACGGTCGCTACACACTTAACTAGACAAAAGCCGTCCCCTATCTAGTGTTTATTCACACTGGATGGGGGACGGTTCGCATATAGCCCCGCACCTGCGCACACCCCTCTGAGAAATGTACCATTTGATTTTTGAGGCGCTGTACAGACGCTAAATTCCTCCGGAGGAAATCGAAAATAGCCACGGAGGAACGAAAAATTTCTTCGGAAGAATCAGATGAAACTTCGGAAGAATCAAATGGCACTTCGGAAGAATTTTTTCTTTCTTCGGTGGGAAATAAAAAATAGCCACGTGAGAATTCGTAATTTCCTCCGTGGCTAAGCAAGAAAGTGCGAAGACATCCTTTCCACATCGAATAAAGCCTTAGGTCAGTAGCTTGTAGAAGACACTTTTACCAGACAGCAAAGATTAGTATCTTTGCATAAGATAAGAAGAGTGGGCATCTGAAGCCTGAGACGCAAGTCAGTGGTGGCCGATGCAGAGGAGCTACTCTTCGAATAGATACACACGACATCATGAACGCTAGCGACTACCCTATACTCTCGCAGATTGACACACCTCATCAGTTACGTCAGCTCCCCCTCTCTCAGCTCCCAGAGCTGTGCCGGGAATTGCGTCGCTATGAGCTGGAGGTGCTCTCACATGTGCCAGGTCACCTGGGCTCTAGTCTAGGTGCGATAGAGCTCACGGTAGCTCTACACTACGTCTGTCGCACGCCCTACGATCGCATTGTCTGGGATGTGGGGCATCAAGCTTATGGGCATAAGATCTTGACTGGGCGACGGGACCGCTTTGAGACGCTACGCCAGTGGGGTGGGCTCTCGGGCTTTCCACTTCCTAGCGAGAGTGAGTACGATACCTTCCCCGCGGGTCATGCCTCGAACTCTATCTCCGCAGCGCTTGGTATGGCGATTGCTGCCAAACTCAAGCAGGAGGAGCGTCACGTCGTGGCAGTGATCGGTGATGGGTCGATGACGGGGGGACTAGCCTTCGAGGGGCTAAACAATGTAAGCTCTTACCCCAACGATCTGCTGGTGGTGGTCAATGACAACAATATGTCGATCGATGCCAATGTGGGCGGACTAAACAAGTATCTCGTCGATCTCAACACCAGCCACGCCTACAACACGATCCGCTACGACCTCTACCGGGGCTTGCGACAGATGAATCTGATGAATGATCGTCGCAAGAAAAACATTCAGCGGATCAACAACAGTGTCAAGTCACTCTTGACCCAAAATCACTCCTCCTTCTTTGACGGCCTAGGGATTCGTTACTTTGGTCCTGTCGATGGACATGACGTAGAGCATCTCGTGGAGACACTCCGACGTATCCTTCCGATGCGGGGTCCGAAGATCCTACACCTCAGGACGATCAAGGGCAAAGGGTATAAGCCAGCTGAGGAGAACGCAACCGTATGGCACGCCCCTGGATGCTTTGACGTTAAGACGGGAGAGCGCATCAAGAGCGAGCGAGGCGCGCACCCTCCGAAGTTTCAAGAGGTCTTTGGGACGACGGTCACCGAGCTGGCTGCCGAAGACAAGCGGATTGTGGGAATAACGCCAGCTATGCCGTCGGGCAGTTCGCTGAATGTGATGATGCAAGCTTTCCCTGAACGGAGCTACGACGTAGGCATTGCGGAGGCGCATGCCGTTACCTTTAGCGCTGGGATGGCGCGTGAGGGGATGATCCCGTTTTGTGTCATCTACTCTTCCTTCCTACAGCGCGCTTACGATCAGCTGATCCACGACGTCGCCTTGCCAGGCTATCATGTAGTTCTTTGCATTGATCGTGCTGGCCTGGTTGGTCAAGATGGAGCGACGCATCAGGGGGCTTTCGACTTAGCTTACCTCTGTACTATCCCGAATATGACGGTCGCAGCTCCGATGAATGAGCACTACCTGCGTCACCTGATGCGTACTGCTTACGAGGGGCAGGAGGGGCCAATGGCGATCCGCTACCCGCGTGGCGAGGGCTCACTAGTTGACTGGCACTGTCCTGCGGAGCTTCTCCCGATAGGTAAGGGACGCGTCCTGCATGAAGGCGGACGCATCGCATTGCTCTCTATCGGCACCATCGGTGTGACCGCTGAGGAGGTGCGCGAGCGTCTGCTCGCTGAGGGTGTCGAGGTGGCGCACTATGACTTGATCTTTGCGAAGCCTCTAGACGAAGAGTTGATCACGACCGCACTACAGCGTTACGATTGCATTGCAACGCTTGAAGAGGGTACGCTCATCGGCGGCGTGGGTGAGCGCATCGCTGCCCTAGCGCAGCATCAGGGCTTCCGAGGGCGTATGATCCACTTCGGACTACCAGACACGTTTGTCGAGCAAGGCACTGTCGCTGAGCAGCGCCACTACTGCGGCATCGATGCCGACACAATATATAATAGAATCAAAGCTGAGCTATGCGAATAGTTATTGCTGGTGCTGGCGAGGTGGGCACCCACCTAGCCTACAAGCTATCGGGCGAGGAGCAGCAGTCCACGACACTCATTGACTCTGACAAGGAGTTGCTGCGTCGTGTACAGCGCAAGTTTGACGCTTACACGATCGTGGGTGATCCGACGAAGCTGGAGGATCTGCAGCTGACGGAGGTGCATGACTGCGATCTCTTTGTGAGCGTGATGCCTGGCGAGGCGGAGAATCTACTCGCCTGTATGCTCGCAGCGCAACTTGGTGCCAAGCGAACCATAGCTCGTATCAACAATCACCGCTACCTGGCGGAGCACTATCGTCGTTTCTTCGGGAGTCTCGGAGTGGACCAGCTGATCTACCCTGAGGAGCTGGCTGCTGAGGAGATAGCCAATAGCTTCAAGCACCCCTGGGCGAGAGTCTATGTGGAGCTGCTCAACGGGGCTTTTGTCCTCGTGGGTGTCAAGGTGCGACAGGGAAGCATCCTCGTGGGGCGCCCGCTGAGCTGGACCAAGGGGCTGGACGACAAAGCCTTTCACGTGGTCTCTATCAAGCGTGGCGAGGAGACGCTTATACCCGATGGTCAGACGGTCATAGAGCATGGTGACGTTGTCTTCTTCACTTGTCTCAATAAGGACATAGACCTCGTCCGCCAGTACTGCGATAAGGACCTCCGTCCCGTGAAGCGGGTGGTCATCCTGGGAGGTAGCCTCATTGCGCTTCGTACGGTCTCCAAGGCACCGAGTAATATTGACTTTCACCTCATCGAGCGTGATCTAGAGCGCATCAAGGAGATTGAAGATGAGATCCCCTCTAATGTCAAGCTTTACGATGGCGATGGACGTGACCTCAACCTGATCTCCGAGATAGGTCTAGACGAGGAGAGCATCTTCGTGGCGCTAACGGAGAACTCCGAGACGAACATCCTCGCTTGTCTCGCTGCTAAGCGCTTTCAGGTGGCTAAGACGATTGCTAAAGAGGAGAACATTGACTACATTCCCCTTGCCGAGAAGCTTGACATCGGAACGATCATCAATAAGAAGGTGATCGCTGCGGGCAACATCTTCCACGCACTCCTCGGCTCCGACACAAAGACTGTCAAGTCGCTCACCATCGCTCACACCGATGTGGCAGAGCTACAGGCTAAGAGCGGATCCACCATCACAGAGCGTCCGGTCAAAGAGCTGGACCTCCCGAAGGGTATCACCCTCGGAGGCTTGGTGCGTAACGGTGTACCGATGCTGATCGATGGTAATATGGAGATACAGCCTTACGACAGTGTCGTGGTCTTCTGTACTAATACGCCTATGGAGCAACTCTCTAAGCTCTTTGACTGAAGGGGCTCCGCTATCTAGTTTCACTATTCCTTTTTTTGATCCAATCAAGCTCATGAGACGTATCAATCTACCCTTCGTGGGGAGCATCGTGGGGGGTATCTGTCTGATCGAGTGTATCTTCCTCCTCCTCAGTATCGTCGTATCGCTCATAATGCGAGACTACACCGTAGTGCCACTCTTAGTCACGCTAGGCGTATCACTGCTGGTAGGCATAGTGCTACTCCTCTGTGGGCGGCTGAAGCACAGCGACAAGCTCGGTCGTCGCGAGGCTATGCTTGCCGTATCGATGACGTGGCTGGTGGTGGCGCTGATCGGTATGATTCCTTTCTTGGTGGGGGGGTATCTACCCTCTTTTAGCAATGCCTTCTTTGAGTCTATGTCTGGCTTTACCACTACGGGCGCCTCTACCTTTACCTCTGTGGAGCATCTCCCCAAGGGGATCCTCTTCTGGCGCTCGATCATACAGTGGCAGGGTGGCATCGGGGTCGTCGTCTTCTCCCTCGCGCTGAGTCCAGTGCTGGGCAAGGACATAGGACTACTCTACCAAGCCGAGGTGACGGGCGTGGATCATGACCGCTTTATGCCACGTATCAAGGAGGTCGCCATACGACTAGCGGCTGTCTACAGTCTCCTGACGCTGGTGCTCATCGTGTTGCTACGGCTCACACCGATACCTCTTTTTGACGCTTCTTGCGTAGCTCTGACTTGTATCTCGACAGGTGGCTTCTCGATCTACGATCAGCCATTTGAGGTGATCAATAGTCCGTACTTTGAGACGATACTGATGATCTTTATGGTGATCGGGAGTCTTAACATGACGCTGATTTACTTTGCCTTCAAGGGGCAGGTCAAGCAACTCTTCAAGGATGAGCAGACGCGCTGGTTCCTCGGTATCATCTTCGTCACAGCCATACTCGTCTCCCTACACCTCGTCATCAGCCAGATACAGCCTCATCTAGGGAAAGCGCTCCGCGACTCCTTCTTTCAGATCGTCTCGCTCATCTCCACCACGGGATATATTTATGCTGACTACGCCAGCTGGGGGCCCTTCTTTATGCTGTGCGGAATTTTCGTCATGCTCATCTGTGGCTGTGCTGGATCCACGGCGGGAGGTCTCAAGGTGATCCGCTTCGTCATCATGTCCAAGACACTCCCCAAGGAGATCGCCCACCGCGTCTCTCCGAGCCTTGTGGCTCCTCTGCGGATCAATGGCAAGAGCGTTCCCGATGAAGCGGTCTACAAGGTGATGGGCTTCTTCTTTGGTTACATCGCTCTGATCTTCCTAGGCACCTTCTGTCTCACCTTCACAGGCAACGACTTCATCTCTGCAGGCACTGCCTCTGTTGCAGCCATAGGCAACGTAGGACCAGCCTTTGGGGACTATGTCTTCAACTTTTCGAGTGCCTCTTCTTTTGACCTACTTGTGCTGAGCTTCCTCATGTTGGCAGGTCGTCTTGAGCTCTTCACCGTGCTCAGTCTCTTCGCACCAGCATTCTGGCGTCGCTAGGCTCTTATCTAGCGAGGCGCAAGACGGTAGAGTACGAAGGTAATGGCAAGGTAAACCAAATTCGGCAACCAGGCTGCGACCACTGGCGCCATGGCTCCCGTAACCGCAAAGGAGGAGGTGACCGTCATGAAGAGGATGTAGAGGAAACTGAGTGAGAGTCCCACAGCGAGGGCTAGCCCCATACCGCCTTTCCGCTTGCGAGCCGAGAGCGAGACGCCCATGAGCGTTAGTATGAACGAAGCGGGGATCATCGCTATGCGCTTGTGTAGCTCGATCGCATAAAGTTGTGTCGCTGCGCCTCTCATACGCTGCTGCTGTATGGAGTGGTATAGCTGTGGTGTCGTGAGCATCTCGACATCCCCCTCGGTGACGAGGAAGTCCTTTGGCGTGATCGGTATGATCGTATCGAGCTGATTACCTCTGACAAGCGAGTCTTGCCGCTCCCCAAAGTATGTGATCGTATAGTCCTGCAGCTGCCAGTTCTGGAGCGTGTCGTAGATAATACTATTCGCCATCACACGGCTCTTGAGATCTTTGCCCTCAAAGCGATCCATCGAAAAGGTGTATCCTACCTTGCTCTCGTCATTGTAATAAGACATAAACATAAAGGTCTCGGGAGCCACCTGCATCTGGATCGCATTGGCGTAGGTGATGCGCTTGTCCTTGATATATCTATTCTGAAAGTCGATCCTAATGCGATTGCCTGGCGGTATGACGAAGCTACTCAAAAAGAAAGTCAGTATCGCAATCACGGCAGCGCCCAGCATGTATGGTTTGAGGAGTCTTCGGAAGCTCACCCCGCAGCTCAAGATAGCGATGATCTCACTATTCTCTGCCAGCCGTGAGGTGACGTAGATGACCGCTATGAAGACAAAGAGCGGACTAAATAGGTTCGCATAGTAAGGGACAAAGTTGGCGTAGTAGTCCCATATGATAGCTCGTAGCGGGACCTCCGGCTGTAGGAGCTTGTCTAGCTTTTCGGTCACGTCGAAGGCTATCGCCACTGCCAAGATTAGGACGATGGAGAAGAAGTAGGTAGCCAGGAACTGGGTGAAGATGTACCTATCGACCGTGGAGATTACCTTTCGACGCATCTGCATCTTTAGATATTTAGCTTTACATAGTCGCATGCGCCCTCGGAAGGATGTCCTTCCGAGGGCTTTTGTATGGATAAGCCACAGAGCCAATTATAGGTCTACTACTTAGCATAGCTCACGGCTCGTGTCTCACGAATGACCGTGATCTTGACCTGCCCTGGGTAGGTCATCTCGGTCTGTATCTTGTGAGCGATATCTGCCGAGAGTGTCTCGGTAGCCTGATCGTCTATCTCGTCAGCGCCGACGATGACGCGTAGCTCACGACCCGCTTGGATCGCATAGGTCTTGACTACGCCTGGATAAGAGAGTGCTAGCTGCTCTAGATCCTTGAGACGCTTGATGTACGCCTCGACGATCTCATGACGAGCTCCTGGTCTAGCACCGCTTATGGAGTCACATATCTGCACGATAGGTGCTAGAAGCGTCTCCATCTCTATCTCCTCATGGTGCGCACCGACAGCGTTGCAGATGTCGGGCTTCTCCTTGTACTTCTCACAGAGCTTCATACCGAGGATAGCGTGTGGTAGCTCGGGCTCCTCATCAGAGACCTTGCCAATGTCGTGTAGCAAGCCTGCACGACGAGCCTTCTTAGCGTTGAGCCCCAGCTCAGAGGCCATCGTAGCACAGAGATTTGCCGTCTCACGAGCATGCTGCAGGAGGTTCTGTCCATAGGAGGAACGATACTTCATTTTGCCCACTAAGCGTACCAGCTCAGGGTGCATACCGTGGATGCCGAGGTCAATGATCGTCCGCTTGCCCGTCTCGATGATCTCCTCCTCGATCTGCTTGCTGACGCGATCTACAACCTCCTCAATGCGAGCAGGGTGGATACGTCCGTCCTGTACCAACTGGTGCAGAGCTAGGCGAGCTATCTCACGGCGCACGGGGTCAAAGGCTGAAAGCACGATAGCCTCTGGTGTGTCGTCTACGATGATCTCCACACCCGTAGCAGCTTCTAGAGCGCGTATGTTACGACCCTCACGGCCGATGATACGTCCCTTGACCTCGTCATTGTCTATGTGAAAGACTGATACAGAGTTCTCCACCGAAGTCTCCGTAGCGATGCGCTGTATCGTTGCCACGATCAGTCGTCGAGCCTCTTGCGAAGCATTCATCTTAGCCTCTTCGATCACCTCCGCGGTGTAAGCAGCTGCCTGATCACGAGCCTCTAGGCGTAGGGACTCGATGAGTTGCTCTCGAGCTTGCGCTGCCGACAGTCCGCCTATCTCCTCCAGCCTAGCTTGCTGTGTGAGGAGGGCTTGGCTTAGCTCCTCTTGCTTCTGAGCTACTAGCTGCTCCTGCTGTGCTATCTGCTTGCGCTCCCGCTCTAGCTCAGTCGAGGACTCCTCCAGTTGCTTAGTACGTGCTGTGAGTGTCTGCTCGAGTTGCTGCAGCGTAGTCTCTCGGCTCTGTACCTGCGCGGTACGATCAGCTAAGCGCTCCTCCAGTTCACCCTTGAGCTGGAGGGCATATTCCTTAGCCTCAATCACCTTTTGTTGCTTTATTATCTCGGCATCCTGCTTAGCTTTCTCTAGGATGCTGTCAGCCTCACGTAGCTCCCTCTTTTTTGTCTTATGAGCCTCAAGGATAACCTTGTCGGCACTCTCCTGAGCCTCCTTTAGGATGCGCTCCGCTCGCTGCTTGTAGAGTCGCATCACGGCAAGCCATACGACTCCACCGCCTACAACGAGGGCTAATAATATAACTAGTATCAGTAGGTATGTGCTAATCTGCATAAATCGTTCTCACTAAAGTGTGTATATCTAATCTGTCACAATGTCTCTGACATGATCGGCAGAGATACGGACTCACCCTACTGAGAGATGTCCCAGCTGTCAAACGAATCGATACAAGCTATATACCTAGCCTTCTTGAGAAAGAGGAAAGACACCCCCCTAGCCTACAACTCTCGCTCTAGTAGATTACTTACCTCGGAGAGACGCTTCAGTAGCTCTGTCGTGTCCTGACTCTCCTTGAGCACCTCACACTGCACGGCTATATCTACAGCCGCCATGAGCCAGTGAAGCTGCTCATCGCTCTCTGCGGGCTGTGGGTAAGCTGCACGATACTTCTTGACGAGTGCCGATATCGTATGCTGCGCACGACGATAGTAAGGCTCATCGCTACGCTGCACTTCAATGGGGATAGCGATGCCGTCGACAAGCAGCGTGATACTCTGCATTTCCTTCCGACGACGCTCTTGGGTCGTATCCTCTTGCTCCATCCGTGCCATTAGTGAGGCTGAGTTGTATCTATACTATGCTGTAGCTCTAGGAGAGCTATACTTTGGTCCATTCGTTTGATCATCTGGGTCAGTCGCTCCTTAGCGATGCCCATATCTGCACCACTGACGATTAGGGCGCGCGCCATCAGAAGTTGTCGGTTTCGACTCTTCAGCTCCTCCAGCTCGTCACACAGCTCACTGAGCCGTGCTTTGAGGTCTGCCACCTCGAGACGCTGCGTCTCCATCTCTTGTCGTAGCGTGTCACGCTGCTCGATGAGTCGCAAAGCGTTTCGATAGAGTGCATCTACCTGTAGTTGCTCGTCGTGCGTCATTTCGTCACCATGTGTATCACAAAGGTACAGAAAAAAGAGATTCGTCCCAAGAATCGGCCAACTCCCACGATGAGGGCTCAGAGAGTGACCCACTAGAGCTGAGGTATCGTACCTATAAAATCCAATCTCCACGGAAGCGAAAAATAAAACTTCGGAGGAATCAAACAATACTTCGGAGGAATCAAATGAAACTTCGGAAGAATCAAACGATACTTCGGAAGAATTTTCTCATTCCTCCCTGGAGATTTTTCATTTCCTCGGGAGGAAATCAGCTCAGGCGGGAAAGTTGTTGAAAAAGGAACAGGCTTGCACGAGTCATTATAAATAGGTATCTTTGTGGTGGTAATGAAACCATTCAACCTTTTAAGAATACCTATCTATGAGTAATAAGTCAATCAAAGGTACACGTACCGAACAGAACCTCCTGAAGTCATTCGCTGGAGAGTCACAAGCTAGAAATCGCTATACATACTTCGCTGGAGTAGCTCGC
>QWCB01004810.1_pt1 | contig 20206 bp, 14 predicted proteins | sample 1972511 | NCBI WGS metagenome assembly QWCB01 (sample SAMN09866719, study PRJNA288562) | Human gut metagenome isolate term5_stool, whole genome shotgun sequencing... | isolation source: gut | host: Homo sapiens | place: USA: California
CACACGCGCTGGTGTGATCGAATCGATGAGACCGCCCTCCATGCCCGGAGCGCACACCATCGGATACAACCGATGCAGCCTAGGCGTATGCTACGAGGGAGGTCTAAGACCCGATGGCACCCCCTGGGACACACGTACTCCCGAGCAGCGAGCCGCCATGCTCAAGCTGCTACAGACACTCGTGGCTATACACCCTAACGCACAGATCGTAGGACATAGAGACCTCAGTCCCGACCTAAACCACAACGGCGTCATAGAGCCGCACGAGTGGTTGAAAGCGTGTCCCTGTTTCGATGCATTCAAAGAGTATCTATCCCTATGGCACAAACGATAAGACCCCAAGGGCGTAAGCAGCTTCGTCTAGCGATACTCCTCACGGTCTCAGGCATCGGGCTCCTCGTGGCGGGCTTTATAGTTCCACCACTGGGAGTCATAGACAGCTCCGTGCTCGTTGCCTTTGGTGAGGTGATGACCTTCGCCGGGGCGCTCCTGGGGCTGGACTATAAGTACAAGTATCATGCGGAGCAGTAAGAGACGACTCACAGCACTCATCCTCACCGCCTGTCTCCTACTGAGCTGTGGTAGCCGGCGACAACGCACCCATGCGGAGTCGCAAGAGCAGTCACAGCAGCGTAGCGAGCTGGCGGTGCGTGAGGCTACGCAGCGTAGTCGTGATAGCGCGATCGAGGAGTGGGAGCTGCTCCTCCTAGACACGATCATACCACAGAGCGACATCCAGCTCGTCACGGGCGACTCGCTGCTGGGCATGACGTGGCCAGAGCGTCCCTCAGTACGCTACCTACATGCTCGACGACGGATCGTCCAGGAGCGAGATAGCGTAGGGCAGCAACGTCGTGCACTAGAGCGTGCCACGCAGCAGCAGAGCCTTCGGCAGCAACAGACCGTGACGGAGCGTCAGCCCACAGGTCGTATCGCCCATGGGCTGCGCATCGCCTGTCTCATTGGAGGCTTGCTCATTATGATCGGAGCCGCTACGCTCATATGTAGGGGCGTAGGGCTCCGCGCAAAGTCAATCCTCCGCAAAAATATAGTGCTGCGGTAGACCTAGGTAACGCACGATCAGATGCACCATAGCGGGGGTGTAGATACGACAGCCTCGCTTATAGCCTATCTGTGTGAGCTGGTTTAGTAGCTCGCCATCACCACATATCAAGCGTGTCAGGTGGCGCGTAGCACTAGCGGGTAAGACATCGGGGAAGTAACGGACGGCGAGCTCCTGCACGCCATAGGCGCGTACCAAAAAGAGGTACGACTCATCTTGTGTACTCTGTGACATAATCAGTCCAGTAGATAAAAAGGTAAGTATAAAAGTTTTGCCGACAGAAGCGCTTCGCTATATTTTTGTCACCTCGGTCGTCTCCACAAAGGTACCAAAAACGAAGTGATCCGACACCCCCTGACGTGTATCAACTTGTCCGTTCCAGCCAAAGCGAGATGTGTAGCAACCTGCAGGGATGCCCTATGAGACTGTTGACTTTTGCAACAGTCTCCTATCGCTACAAGCGCAGTCGGTCGGCACACTTTGCTGCGTGCCGACCGACTGTTTTTATAAATTTACTAGGGTTATGACTCCTACGGAACGTACCACGCAATGCGGGTTGTGTTCATCAGCGACTCCCAGTCATAGCGAACGGAAGTATTGTAATAACCAGTATAGTCAACCGTAAGGAAAGACATCGTCGACTTGAAGACACGCTCTGGGATATACACATAGAACGGATAAGGGATATCCGATTGGTTGATAGGCGTAGCGCTGATATTTACTTGGTTAGATATATCGTCATAAGATCTTGTTGCTTCGTTGTATACACGCCAAAATGGATCATAGGGGGTAGTAGGACGCAGATAGTAAACGCCATTACCGTAGTGGAGGAGCACCCCAGAGATCTCTACGCTCGTGGCTGTGAAGTCATGCTGATCTTGATTGACCCACTCTTTCAGAGTCTTGGTCGCTCTAACGGTGAAAGAGATATAGCCGTAGTCTGACGAAACCTGATAAACACTTTCTAGCGTTAGCGGCTGATTTAGATTAGCTGGAGCCTTGGTCTTATCATAGATCAGTTTAAACTGTCCATCAGAGGCTGTAGGCTCAAGATGGTATACGCCACTGGGGATCGTACTTCCCTTCTCTTTGAACTGACTGGTGCTGGGCATCACTCTCCGGGTACTAGCGGTGCCAGGCACCTTAAAGTAGAAGTTGAGGAGCTTAGATAGGACCTTCGAACTTTTCGGATAGATCGTTTCGGTCTCGTAATAAGGTGCGGAGAGGATGATCGTGTGCTCAAAGTCTTTAGATACGTCATTGACTACCATAGGGATACTGACGCGCCCATTGTGGCTCGTGTAAGAGTCGGCCTTGACTATATAGCGGTAGTAGATCTTGGAGCCTCGCTTGACAATGGTTATATTTTCCATCGATCCATTGTTTCTTGGAGAGAGATCTGGCGCCTCGATGAGTACCTCAAAGGGGAAAACGCTTGTGGGTAGATTGCTGTACAGATCAAACTCCAAGAGTCGATCTTCTACATTGCTACTCTTAGGATCATCCACTAGATCCGTATTGAAGAGTAGTGGCTTGCGTATGGTAATCTCCACATTACGTATCAGAGGCGTGGTAGCTCCCGAGGGCTCCGTACCATCCGTCTTCTGATAGGTGTACTGTGGGGTAAATCCTGACTCTCCTGGATTATGGAGAGGATCGTAAGTACGTAGTGCTGCCACCTCAATGGAGTAGTGCTCGATAGCATCGGAGGGGATCTTCTTCACCTCTACGCTAAAGTGGTCATCGTCTCCACTCCTATCACTGATCTCTTGCTGTTTCAGAGCTCCCATGTAAGCGTCATGATCACTCCACCGCTTGTAATATCTGAGATACTTGGCACCAGAGCCTACTCCCGTACCACCCCCATAAGGCTTGAAGCGATAGTCGCTATTGGTGATGGCAAACTGGGTGTTGAAGTTGTATGTGCCAGGATGTACGATCAGTATCTGGACAGGATCGGTCTTGAGCGTAAACATCTCATCGGACACCTGCGTGAACTCCTGTAGCTCGATCGAAGAGAATATATTGTTGTGTGCAGGAGCTGCTATCGCCTCAGCCATCGTAGCATAGCCGTCCGAATTGACTGCTGTGATAGTCACCTTGTAGTGATTGTTGCGGATGATCGGGAGGACGCGATCCGTCCCTGCATTGTCTGCCGTTCGCTTGGCAACGAAGTCGACCTTGTAGTAGCGCTCTGCGGTTGTCCCGTTCTTGAGCTTCTTTTTACCACGGATAATGAGGAAAACCCTCTTGTCACCATCGTTTTGATGCTCGAAGATCTTGAACTCCGTATTTGCGGGGACGATATGCGATGGTTCGTTATTTAAGATGGTCTCTACATCGGGAGGTATCGTCGCCTTGGTCGGTGCGTAGGGAAAGACGAAAGAATAGTTGTCCATCACAAAGGGGGCTACGGTACCACTACGATGCACGTTGCAAGCGGCAAAGCCAGTTAGCTCGAATCCATCCTTTGCCGGAGCAGCATTGGTTACCGTGACCTTGGCGTGACAGCGTAGGAGCTTGATCACCTTGCCTTGTAGCGACTGACCGTCTAACTTAGTCAACCTCACCTGAGCCCACATAGGATCAAAAGCCTTGGTCGGATTATTACCATTGGCTGTCTCGATTCTGGTCGTCAAGTTTGGTATGATCGCTCCTGCCGAGTTACCCACGAGGAAGTAATCCTGCTTCTGTCCTGACCAGTCGTAATTAGCTATGAAGTGTAGGTATCGGGGCTTGTCACTCTGTATGAAGGTCGCTGTAAAGTGCTTGATCTTAGTTATGGTGCCTTTCTTGCCATCAGGTAGGAAGGCGTCATCACTTAAAGCATCAGCTGAGGCGGGATCTCCTAGCACAGCATCTGTCGAGTAGAGAAACTCTTGATGCTCGTTGAAGACCAATATGCGTAGCGAGGTAATCTTCTCAACCTCATTGTCATTGATGGCGTCACTTCTGAGCGCTAGTTCACGCAGATCATCCGCATGTAGTCCTAGCGTCAGTGTGATCGAGTCGCCCACCTTGCCCTCGGGTATGAGCAGACCGCCCATAGGCTCTCGGACGCACCCTGCGAGTAGCAGGAGCAGTGGCAGAGCTATATAATAAAGATATACTCTTCGCTTCATAAGGAGTGGATTACTTATCTTCTTCATACATATAAGTGTCAAAGATGGGACGGACAGATATATTAGGCACACCTTCAACGTACTGAGTTTTTTTTGCAGCTGCGAGTCCTTGGAGTGCTTCTGCGAGAGAAACAACTTTATGATTCGTAAAGTCATAGACCTTACCCTTTTCTGCTACCCAATAGTAGAGACCAAAGAGCAAGCCTTGAATCTCGGTTTTCTCATCTATCTGTATTCGGTCAATAAGCGCCATCTCAGCAGAGGTAGGGAGACGCCACCGTCCTGGATACTTGAACGTCTTGTGAATGGCACGCCAAGACACATTATAGGGTCCTGGATAATTACCTGTTATGTTATAGTACTCTGTATAGTTGCCGTCAGTACCATATTCACCCTCAAAGTACTCGAAACATCGGGTCTCGGCATCCCAATAGTCAGTTACTATAGGTTGAATTTTCACTTTCTGTCCGTCTTGCATAGTATAGCCGGTATAGCCTTGTGTATAAGGACCCTGACTGCCCCAAAAGGCGGTTGACAATGGGCCATAGCGAGTAGGATCTGCGGAAAAGGATTGCGTAATGAACCTTGGACGTGTTTTTCCAGTTGGTATATCATCTGGTGTTTGAGCTACTTTTACACTCATCCCGTACTGACTGGCGATGATGAACTGAGGAGAGATGAGCTTATTGGAAGCAGGATCGGTCCTCGTCTTGCCCGTATCAGGATTCACAGGAGAGCCAATGAGCTCGCCATTTTGAGGGACTACGGTCGTGATCTTGAAGTTTACCTCATTGACCTGAGGTGATTTCGTCTTCTCTCCCTGATAGGTACTGAGAATCCCTAGCGTGGAATGATATCTAAAGTCTGCATAGACGGGCGTCATTTTACCATGATCATCTACGTACTGCTCCGTTCCGTTGCGGAAGCGTCCAGAGCGTGTACCCGAGACATATCTATGGGGGTACTGCAAGACACGCACTACTTGGCTTAGGGTACCGCCTTTTTGCTTGACTGTAAACTCGATGTGATACGGGATATAATTGACTGGTACTGGGTGCTGGATCGTGATCTCTCCATTGGAAAGGTAATTCGCTGAGGGCGTTATCACGATACCATCCCAAGGCTTAGCATTGGTCTGTTTAGAGACCCACGTTTTAGTCCCGTTGATCTTGTACAGATTAGACTCTGTCTCACTAAACTCACGACGGTAGTGCCCACCACGCTGGTCGTAATATTCGTACCAAGCACTATTTATCTTAGGCTCTACGGACAGACTGGAGGCATAGGGAACCTTTACTTCGTTGGTTGCAGCCATGATAGGTCTCTTGTCATACACCTCGAGGTACTGAGCGTCGAGGAGATCGCCATCGACCGACTCGATCAGATTCCACGGCTTGATGGCTATAGTAGCGGCTATGTCTACGGGCGTGTCTTCGTCGAGACTGCCTAGAACCTCTATAGAGGTGAGGACGTCATAGAGGTGGTTGCGCTCGAGCTTGTGAAGCATCTCGTCGGTGACCTCACCGAGAGCCTTGCGGTAGTTCACGGGTATACGGTAGTAGTAATCAACCCAAGAGTCTGTCGCTGCGGCTTCTTTGGGGCGCATCGTGAGCTTGAGACGTAGATAGGTCTCATTTGTCGATACGGTACGCCAATCATGCTCATAAGCGTAAAAAGGCACTGTGCCGTAAAACTTACCGTTTCCCTTGCTATTCGTATATCCTAGAGCAGTGAAGTCGGTCTCAACCATAGGACGGTAGGCGGAGTTATGCCACTCGTTAGCCTTGGTTTGGTATGGTGTGGTGGTGCTTCGAACGACTTTAGTCTTCTCCGTGTAGTGTATCAGACAAACTTCGGGTTTGGAGCCTGGCTTGACCTCGAACGCTGTCTCGATGCCGTTCTGACGATCCTTGACATCGATATGGTCGATCCTCAGTCGGATCTTGGCAGCCGCACGATAAAGATCAATCGTCCCTAGATTGGTACTAGGTACTTGATCACCCCAGGTGAGAGTCGCCCGGAGCACTCCATCCATAAGGAACTTATCCTGCGGGGCTATCCGCCCACTTTCGGGAGCTGGGTTGAGCTTGCTCTGATCATCTTGTATCACGTTGTAGAGCACCTGTTTTGAGGTGATCGTGGCGGCTAGCGGCTTCTGCGCATTGACCACTGAGATATAGTCTAGCTGCTTGCCCTCAAGCTTAGAAAGGTCACCCTTGGGGATAATAAAGGTAGCACGACTGCCGATCCCGCCCCCAGGGAGTGCCTCCTGCTTGGATGGGGTGTAGCGCCCAACGAGCTGATCGCCTGTCGCTGGGTCAAAGACAAAGAGCTCTATGTTGTCGATCTTGTTTTCATTAAGCTGGGCGCCTCCGTGGAGACCATTCTCCTTGTCGCCTGGCTCCTCGCCTACGTGGCTACGAAGCGTGGCCGTGGTCGTCTGCTCGGTACGCGGTATGAGCGTGAGCTCGAGGAGCTTGCCATCCTCCTCAGAGATGTGCAAATCATCGGTTCGCTCGCTCACGCAACTGGTGAATGCCACACTGATGCCCACGAGGGCGAGCACGGCACAGAGGACTATGCGTACACGGGTCTGGATATTATATCGAAACATTGTCATTGCGATTCTTAGTACATTACTTGTTTGATACGCCACCGCTCTGAGCCACCTTCATTCATATAGCCGTTTGCTCTGTGTGGGTCTAGGTCTAGCTCCTTGCCATCGACTGTGATGTAAAACTGAGTGTAGAATGGCTCAGAGATAAACGGCTGTCGAGGCTTGATCCTAAAGGTGTAGATCTTTGAGGAACCACTGACGATCTCAGGCTCTACCTGATCGTAGGTCGTGCCCGTAAAGAGGAAGTTCAGTCCGTTCGTGATGGAGGCTGACCAGATAGCGCCTACGGGCTTGGTGATATTAAAGGTTACCTCAACGACCTTATTACTTGGGAGCAGCACCTCCTGAGAGATATCGGTCACGGGTGTTTCCTCATTGGTTAAAGTATCGACGAGCTTGAGCGTGCACGTATACTTGGGGTGCGTGAACTCCATCTCAGACGCAATCAGCGTCCAGGGCTTGACCTTAAAGTCTATGACTAAATACTTACCATCAGCTGGCACACGGATATCGTACTGATAGTGGTGGTTGCGTATGATAGTGTAGTCGGCTTGATTGCTTGGGTCATTGCCCGTAGCAACATCTAGGTAGGTATACTCGGACCCTGGAGTCGTGTTGGCGATGACGGGAATCTTGTGTACGACTCCACTCTGCATCGTGATCTCTATATAGCAAGGCTTCCCTATGGGTGTGTTGTTAACCTTATCCCATCCCAGTGTAGCGGAAGCCTTCCCGAGGAGTCGCTCAGGGACGTATATCTTCGTCTTGAAGCTATTGCCCGTGATGGAGCCACTACCATTAAAGGGCTTATCTGTTAGCTCTGCAGTTGCTGCCCCTGAGGCTTTATTTTCCATAAATGAGTGCTGCGTAGCTACATTGCAGATCTTGATGCTCTTGATCTTACTGACTCCATCACCCGTGAGGTTGAGGCTGACCTTTGCTGAGGAGCGAACCAAGTTAACGGTCTGCTGTGTCGTGCCAGTCTCGTGACCGTCAGGCCAATTGCTGACAGGAGTGAGCGGATCTGTAGCTACCGTTGTCGGAGTAAAGGGCTTGGGTACGGTCACGCTTCCACCCATGGGGATGGTTTGGTTCTCATAGATACGCGCCATGGGGAAGAGACTCTTCTCTGTACCATTCATGACAGCCCCATTGTAGAGTGGCGTGCCTGTGTCACGGCTTTTGAAACTCTCTAGATGCTGTAGTGTCGTCTTCAGGGCGGCATAAGTTTGCAAGCCCTCCAGTGTATTCTTCCAGCTCTCAGGGTAGTTTGCTACAAAGCAAAAGTGATACTTAGCCCCCTCCTCGGGCTGTAGCTCCATAAGGAAAGATTGCTCCGTCGTGAAGTGGCTCTTGACGAGCATACTCTGATTATCTGCAGCGCCCACCTTATAGATCAAAACTGCTAGCTCGCCTACATAGTCTTCGTAGTCCTCAGGGTCAGACTGTATGGAGGGATTGTTGCCCTGCTCACGCAGAGAAGCGTTCGGGAGTTCTATCCCAGCCATCGAAAAGCGCAGACAGGTAATCCGACTAGGATCATCGTCAGGCACAGCTCCTCCATTCATCCGCTGGCACGATACGGATAGTAGCATGCTACAGATGAGAGCTAGAAGTGTGATGTATAATGTATTGCGAGACATAATAAGCAGAGAGCTATATTTGTGTTAGGGAAGTGATGGATAGTTCGAGGGGAGTGGTATACCCTTAGTATCTATTGGTCAGATTGACTGCAAAGGAGTGAATCTGATAGTTGTTGATGAAGATGTTGATCACCAAGTTATTGCCTGGACAATCCTTACATTTATCTTCGAGCTCTAGGACTATGTCGAAGTCGTGGGTACACTCTAGATTTACGTTGGGGTTCTCTAGTATGACCTTACCGAGGAGGTCCTGCTCGAGGAAGTCCTTCTTCTCTTTCTTATTGTATAGGCGTAAGAGGTTGTGGTAGCCCGTCTTGAGCTCCATAAGTGTAAAGGAGAGGGTCCTAGCGACCTTGTCTCTGTATAGCTCTACGCCTGGATAGTTGAGGGTAGGATTGTCTAGAGGCATCCGCCTATTGATGAGGTAGGTGCCGTCGGCCGAGTAGGCCAATATGTCAAAGTCGTCGATGTTGTAGCGATCCTGTACGCTCTTGTGGAGTCTCAGCGTGATATTGATACGGTTGGTCACCTCAAGCATATTGATAGCGACCTCGTCAAATACGGTACCGTACTCCTTGCGGTCTGGTAGAGAGACGACTCGGCTCTCCCCTTGCCACACTTTGTGCTCTCCGAGACTGATGGCTTTATCATTCTCGGCACGTAGACGTAGCATGACATCTTTTTTGGTCGTCACGCCCTCTACAAAGTTTTCAAAAGTGAAGTATTGGTCTGCTACACCTCCCCATGCGATGAAGGAGTACTGACCCTTCTCGACAGGTGGTAGCTCGACCTTGTAAGCTTCAGTCAGATCCACCCATCCTGTCACCTTCTTGACTGTGACTAGCACATCGTTTAGGTCAAAGGCGAAGACATACAGCGACGCCTCAGTGAGAGGGAGCCTAACGCCCCCTGTAGTCGTTGTGCGATCTACTCAGCTTCTATTTGGATAGATGCTGGGTCGATTGATTAGTAACGGTTGACAAGATTTACCGTATAGCTGTGGATCGTCCAGGGGAGTACGCGCAGCTGTACAGAGAGGTGCGTTTTCTTCGTCTCGAGCTCCTCTCCAGGGTTGATCTTATCCTTGTCAGATACACCCATCTCACCGAAGCCAGTGATGTGTGCATGGTAGACCTGATTACGTACCGTAGGTGACATAGAGATCTTTTTGGTTTTATCTGGATCGTCGTAAGCGACGTTTGGATTCAGCCAGATGTAGTAGTACATCTCACCGTTCTTGTACTCTGTGGTGCTCTGCTTCTTCTCGTATGTGGCGCCTGCGCCTAGAGCATTATCCATAGCCTCAGCTCTCTCCTTGGTAGAGTAGAACTTACCATCAGATAGACCTAGGTAAACAGTCTGAGCATCAGGGCTCGTAGGAGCTACACCATCGATCTTGTCTACGGTGAAGGTAGCCTTGATCTCAAACATAGTCGTGTTACCCTTGCGATAGTTTGCGGCATCGTGTGTGACAGGGAGGACAAACTTGCTAAACGTCTCTGCACCTAGAGCAGCCTTGACATTAGCTAGCTCATTGTTTTCCTTGACGAGAGCATCTTGGTAACCACCAGCATCTGTGGGTAGGATCTTACCAGCAGCTTCTGTGCCTAGAGCAGCCCAAGTAGTAACAGTGGTAGCTGGGACAAAGTCATAGACAGGAGCTGCGACCTTCCAGTTCTCGTGATCCTCTAGGACGTTGAACTGAAGTGCGCTACCAGTCACCTGATACTTAACATCCTTGATGGTAGCTGTTGCGGTCTTTGACTCTGTCGGGTGCCCCTCAGCATCTGTGGAAGTACGCTTGACGTCGATCGTCTTGACAGCCCCATCGTCTACAGTGACGATAGCACGAGATACAACACGTGATACACGTACCTCGACACGGTTAGCCTTACCACCGATAGCGTCTTCCTTGCTGATGTTTGGTGCGATCGTTACGTCCACAGGAGCGGTCTCATTAGTCATCAGGACGATATCCTTCTCAGACTCGTACTTAGCGACATCAGCGATAGCAGCAACGGTAGCGACAGCCTTCTTGAACTCAGCGTCAAACGTAGCTCCATCGGCAGCCTTAGCATCCAAGATGCTCGTGACCTTGTTGTTTATATCGTTGATGACAACGTAGACCTTTACCTTGTCACCAGACTTAGCCTCTACAGCAAGGTTAGGAGCGAGGATACCGTTGTTGATGCCGTTGAAAGCAGTCTCCGTGAATTGATCTGAGCTGACCGAGGTAGAAGAACCAGAGGTAGTGGCTACGTATACCTTGATCTTCTGGATCTTGTCACGACCCTGCCACTCACCTAGCTTGTTGTAGTCTCCAGGGAGATCACGAGTCTCAGGTGCTGGGAAGCGGACGGAGACACCTACGTAGGTGTCGCACTCACCGTTTTGGAGTGCAGCCTCTTGCTTGTCACTCTTGCAGCTTGCTAGCCCGAGCAGGAGTGCTGCAGAGGCAAGAAGCGCTGTTCTCATTCTTAGTTTCATCATTGTTAGTTGATTAAATTGTTATTATGAAGTACTGTTTAAGTGCTTTGGATTGAAGTTTGTCTTCTATGTATGGGAGGAAGTTACAAGCTTTGTAGTAGCTTCTCTAGTTCGACTAGATTGGCTGCTGCCTCTTGACTTCCCTGAGCCTTGGCTTGCTCGAGATAACTCTTAGCCTGCTCGTAGTTGCCTAGCTTACTGTAGGCAATACCTATGTTGTTGAGTGCACTAGGATCGTGCTGTAGCTTGCTCAGACGATCTATGGCGACCTGATAACTGCCCGCCTCGATGTCAGAGGCGCTAGCATTGATGATAGCTACAGGCTCATCGGGATACATACGCGTGGCTATGTCAAAGACCTGCTTGAACTCGGGCGAATCGGCTGGATAGCTCTTAGCGACGAGATACATCTCGTTGAGACTGAGCAGGCGTGGATTGACCTTGTCTGCGGGTAGTAGTCACGCAGCATGATCTGATAAGTCTCGCCACGGGAGAGACGCTTGAGATGCGCATCACGAGCATCAGGATTGGCTACCTCGTCAATGATGCGAAGGATCTCATCCTTGTCCTGTATAGAGGATGCCTCAATGACCTCACGCGTCTTGACCCAGTCCTCACCATATCCTGAAACATGTAGCTGATTAGTAGGCAAGTGGTAGCGCTGAGCTAGGTACTGTGCGAAAGAGTTCGAGCGACGCTCTGCAAGTGCCTTATTGTGGTTGAAGCTACCCTCGGGAGAGGCGTATCCGACGATAGAGAGTTGCGTGACCTTAATGTTTTCGTCTCCAGTGATCTCATCCATCACCTTACGCACCTCAGAGAGTATCTGGCCATTGCTCTTGTAGTTGGGGTCTAGGTCATGCTTGTCACAGCGGAAGTTAAGTACCGCAGTATGCTTGTCGGCACGAGCCTTGACAGGCTCTACCTTAGGAACAATATAAGAGAGCTGATAATTAGGCTGGTAGGGATCTGTGAGGAAAGGGGTACGGAGTACCTGTGTCTCCTCAAGCTTGAAGCAGTCAGCGCAGCCATAGACACGCTCCACGAGGAGTAGATCGGTCTGACTCATCCACTCCTTACGGGGAATGGTGTAGCTATAGGTAACTCGCTGTGCGGTACCATTCTTACGGCGAAGCGACTGTAGCGCCTCCGTGTCCCACTCGTCACGGATACCCGTAGATGCTTTACGCTCCTGTACGATGCTACGCTTACGCCCCTCGATCTGTACTGGGGGTAGTAGCTCCACTACCTCACCACTATCCTTCATACGCAGGGCGGGTGAAATACGTAAGAGATCGTTGGAGCGGAGATTGAGTCCATCGAGGACGATCTCCATCTGTACAGTCACGATGTCTGTCGCTTTGCTCACCTCTAGATGATCTACAGAGATCTGATGGATATAAGGACTCTGAGCCTTGAGAGCAGCTGGGAGTGTCAGTAGTAGTGATATAGCCACTAGTGCGTATTTGATCATGTTCATAAGTCAAGCTGTTCGTCTAATTTAAAAGAGATATATGAGCGACATCGTGGCACGTGTCACACCCCAATAGTTGTATGTCCCCTCGGCCTCCTTGGTGCCACAAGTAGCACAAGGGAACTTCTCATAATGTATACGTGCATAGCCACCTCCTATGGAGGTCTCTACGTTCCAATGCTTGCTGAGTATCCACTGATAACCATAGGATAGACCAGCTCCGTAGAAGTATCCCTGGAAGCGATGGTTATTGAAAGCCTTGAATCTCCCGACGGGAATGTTGATGCCCCCTACATTAAACTGTCCCGTATGGAGGTGCAGTCCTAGGAAGTGCCCATTGAAGACATCACAAGCCCACCAGCGTAGCTCGGGCTGGAGCAGCCAATGCTTGTAGCGTGTGTCCTCATCGAATGACCACAGGCTTCCACCGCCACCTACCTCTAGTGTGAACTGCTTGCCAAGCCTAAACTCGGCTGCAATATTGGGTGCCGTGGTAGCTCCATAGAGGAGATTGACTTTGCCGGCTACCTTCTGCGCCTCTCCCTGAGCGGGCAGGAGGAGTAGTAGGAAACCTGTGAGGAGGGCTAGGAGCGCCCTCTGTGTGGTATGGTAATGATGCATCATAAGATAGATAAAGCGTATGGGTGTGTATCAGATTCAGATAGGATATACAAGAGCTCGGTTCACTGGATTAGTCGTTATTTTTGCGGTGTACGTGGTGTCGTGAGATTTCATTGAGATAAAGTAGATATCTCTAGATCCTGATGCAAAGGTAGAGAAACAACTCGACTCTCTGTTGTCAACTTCGTTCTTTAATTTGACATCTTCAATCGAGAATAACACCCTCGACGGATTTTTATTCGAAGTGCTAAAGGGAAACAAGAAGCTCTTCTTCCGCTAAAAACTCTTATCGGGCCGCAATAAAGAAAAATATAAGTACATTTGTCCAGAGACCAGCAGCGAGAGCGCTCATGAACGCTCGATGCTGGTCGCTCGGCACAGACAAACACTAATCAAATTATCCTATGAAGCGACTACTACCTCTTCTCTTCCTCTACCTCCTAGCCACCCTTGGGGTGACGGCTCAGGAGAAGCAAGGGGGGCAAATCTTCCACTCTGGCAGCGAAGGTCCAGTCTTTGACTACACCGTCGAGGCTGGTCTACCACGCCCCTACTACGACGATGGTGGCCCTAGCAAGGGCATGAGGGGCAACTACTCCATGACTATCGTACAGTTCAAGCCAGTCAACTCTAACTCTCACATCACCATCGTCTTTGAGGAGATGGAGATAGGAGAGTTTGACGAATTGCGCTTCTACAATGGAGCTATCACCCTATGGAATGGTCCCGACGAAGAAGGATACTATTACTACGACTGGCCCAAGGATGTAGACCCGATCATGACTGTCAAGGGGACTCCGGCCAATCCACGCTTTACGGTCACCTCCACTGCTGCGGACGGCTGCCTGTCGGTAGCGCTCTTCAACGGATCTAACTCACCAGGCTGGAAGGCGATGGTCTACTGCGTCAGAAACGGTGATCCCGAGCCTGGCACGACGCCCCAGCAAGCGACCATTCGCTACGTCTCTACGACTGGTAGCGGTGATGGTAGCTCCTGGAGCAATGCCTCGAGCGATCTGCAAGCTATGATCGATGCTTCTTCGTCTGGTGACGAGGTATGGGTGGCTAAGGGGACTTATCGCCCTACCAAGCTCATCAAAACTTCTAAAAATCGCTCTTACGCGTTTATACTCAAGGAGGGTGTGTCTCTCTATGGTGGATTTGCGGGCGACGAGACTAGTCGTGACGACCGCACTGCTACTGAGATGATCGGTAACTGCTATAGCACCAATGAGACGATCCTCTCTGCCGATGATGATGTCCCTGATGTCTGGACACGTATCGAGGGCGCTGGCTCTATGGTACGCCAGGAGTGGAAGATCACAGGCCATGAGGGTAACTACAACCACGTCCTTTACAGTGCTACGCCCTTTGCCGAGCGCACCACGATCGAAGGCTTTACGCTCAAGGGTGCCAATGCTAATGAGCAGAAAGTCAAGGCTTGTGGTGGAGCTCTCTACGCTTCGGGCAATGTAGCTCTACTCAACTGCAACATCACCGAGCATTACGCTTACACTGGCGCAGAGACCATGACATCTACATGGCCTTTCCTAGGCGGTGCCGTTGCGATACTAAAGGGTGATGGTAAGGCGCTGGTCAAGAATTGCGCTTTCTCCAAGAGTATGATCTCTATGCCAAACGGAGTAGCCGCTGGTGCTGGTGTCTATATCGAGCAGGGTACAGTAGAGCACTCCACCTTCGATGGTTGTATCGCATTAGATCAGGGCGGAGCTATCAGTGCTATTGGCTCTACGGTCAGAGCTTGCGAGATCACCAATAGCTATGCCGCTTCGGGTGGTGCTATCTACGCTGAGGATGCGACGCTACAATATAATGAGGTATATGACTGTAAGTCGATGCGTGGCGGTGCTATCTATGCTAGTGCATCAACGATCGAAAACAATATCCTATATAATTGCTTTGCCGATGACCCTATCTATACTGACCCTACGATGGCAAATCGCGGTGGGGGTGCCGTATGGACGCTCGGCACGAGCAAGCTCGTAGGCAACCTGATCTATAACTGTACAGGCTTCAAGGGTGGCGGTGTCGTGATGACGGCCGACGGCACCTTTGCCCACAACACGATAGCTCAGTGCGTGGCCAATAACGCTGCTGAGACCACTCCCGACCTGCTGCCTGCTGGCACTAAGGCGCTCAACTCTATCTCTGGAGTAGACACTCCTAGCAAGCACTTTGTCAAGCCGACAACCTTTGCGGGCTATACTAAAGATGCGACTAAGGCTGAGGAGCTAGCCACTAGTGACTGGCACCTGCTGACCACTTCGTCTCTCATCGGTACAGGTACCTCCTCTGAGTACAATAACACGATCGACATCTATGGAGACACCCGCATACAGGAGCTCTCTGTCAATCCGGGGGCTATCGCCAAGGCTGTGACTCCTATTGAGGAGACCGCTGCGATCGTCATGACCGTGGAGAGTACGGAGCGAGAGATCAAGATAGGCACGGGTGGCCCTAAGGGGACGAAGTTCTTCATTGACTGGGGCGATGGCAACAAGGTCGAGTACGAAGGTGCTAAAAACGTCTCCAACAAGCCTCTTGACAACACGATCAAGATCTATGGTGATGATATCCTCATCCTCCTAGCGGACAATCTCGGGCTCACGGCTCTCGATGTGACCCATGCGTCTAAGCTCTCTAAGCTCTCTTGTAGCAACAACAAGCTCTCTGAGCTAGACCTGACGCACAATGAGTCTCTCACAGGTGTCTACTGCTCGGAGAACCTTATCTCCAAGCCGCTCAACATCTCGCAGTGCACCAATATGCGTGCCTTCGACATCAGTCGCAACGCTATCCCTGGCCAGCTCGACCTCTCACAGATGAGCAGTCTCTCGAGCTTCAAGTGCTTTAACAATGCGATCACGGAGATACTACTGCCTAAGACCGCTCCGCTCAACACGATCGACTGCGACAGCAACCGCATCGCGACACTAGATCTGACGGGCATCAACGATCTTGCCGAGCTAAACTGTGCCTACAACGAGCTCACCGAGCTAACACTCACCGCGCTGCCTAACCTCTCGAAGGTGTACGCTCCAGGCAACAAGCTCTCTAAGATTACCTTCGACCCGAAGACGATCATCACGGATCTGACGCTCTTTAGCAATAAGTTTGCTACGATAGACCTCGCAGCGCTGCCTCAGCTGACGAGCCTATACCTACAGGACAATGAGCTGACAGCTATCGACCTGACGGTGACGCCGCTCGTTAAGTGGCTCAACCTGTCGGAGAATAAGCTCTCTAGCCTCGACGTCACGCCACTCAAGGGTCTTATGAACCTGCGCTGTGCGGGCAATCAGATCCCCTCGATCGACCTCTCACAGTCGCCTCTGCTGAACACCATCTTGATTGACGACAACAAGCTCACAGAGCTAGATGTACAGCATCAGAAGAACCTCTTCTGGCTCACCTGCTCAGGCAATGAGCTGACCAAGCTAGACCTCTCGCACAATCCGTCGGTCGTCTGGCTCAAGTGTAGCCGCAACAAGCTCACGCAGATCGATCTCTCGGCTCAGAAGTCGGTGCAGATGCTTTACTGCGATCACAACCAGATCAGCGAGCTTAAGATCTCCAACTATGCTGGGCTACAGGGACTATTCTTGCAGAGCAATATGCTACCTACCACAGCGCTCAATAGTTTGATCTCAGCACTCCCCAACGTCTCTGAGGTGGAGGTACATGACAACAATCGCGAGTGGGCTAAGCAGCTCAACATCAGCGACAACCCAGGCACTGCCGAGGCTGATATCACACCAGCACAGAGCAACGGCTGGATCGTCACGAACGAGACTGCTATCCTCACTCCTACGACAGCAGAGGCTACCAGCATCTACTACGACGCTGACCAGAGAGCGATCGTCTCAGAGACTCCTCTGGCACAGATCACGCTCTACAGCCTACAGGGTGAGATGATCCTGCACGCTACCAATGGTGGCACGCACTATGCGCTACCTGAGCTACCAGTGGGTAGTTACCTCGTACATGCCGAGAGCGCAGACGGAGCCATCCTCACGCTCAAGGTGGTAGTCTCCAAGTAAGACTGATAACGCTATAAATACGACAAGCCCCCCCCGACAGTGCTGGGGGGCTTGTTCGCAACAACTAATAAGTAAACTAGTATAACCTATGAAGTATAATTCGACTTTTGGCTTAGTCCTAACGTTTGCGGTGGCACTTGTCACACTGAGCGCTTGCGACGAGGAGCTGCGAGACCCCAAGGAGGGTCCTATCACTTTCTTCGTTGGCGGCAAGGCTCCCGTAGCCGGTACGCCTATGCCTAAGACCCCTAACATGTCTCATGCCTCTCTGCCCGCAGAGAGCATGCCACTGGTAGAGGCTGGCAATGCCTTTAGCCTTAAGCTCTTTGGGGCTCTTCTGGAGAATCGGGTTTCCAGTGCTAACCTCGTGCTCTCACCGATCTCTATCGAGACGGCCCTCGGGATGAATGCGGTAGGTCTGTCGGACGAAGCTTTCGATGAGTACAGATCGGTACTGAAGCTACCCGCTACACAGAGCCTTGCCACTGTAGCAAAGTATCTTCAGCAGCTCAACGCGGTGATGTGTAGTGCGGGTGAGTACGCCTGCTACTTCCCGTCCAATAGTTTTTGGGTCTCCTCAAGGTATCAAAGTCACTTGATCAAGTCCTACCCACGTCAGCTCTTTGATTTCTTTGGAGCTCCGACAGCGACGCTTGACCTCAGCGATCCAGCCTCTTATGAAGCGGTCAATGCTTGGATCAGCCGCAAGACCTACGGCAAGATACCGCATATGCTAGACCCTAGTCATGCTAAGGGACAAGACCCGCTTGCCTTCCTGGTCAATACCGCATTCTTTGCAGCCGCGTGGCAATGGAAGACGAGCGAAGAGCAGACCCAAGCGGGTAAGTTTACCAATGGCGCTGGCGAGGAGGAGCCGGCTATGATGATGTCTATCCACAATGACACCTCCATCGACTACTTCGCCGATGATCGCTTTGAGACACTTTCCGTTGGTCTACTAGCCAGTGAGGAGATGCGAGAGCATGGTGAGACACCATTTCGTATGCTGCTCATCTTACCGAAAGATCGTACGCTACCGCTCTCCCAGAGCCTGCCGACAACCGAAGAGCTACGCAGATTCACCACCGCTGGCAAGCGCTACGCTCTAGACATACGACTGCCCCGCTTGAACGCTGGGATCCCTACGCTAGACCTGACGCCTGAGCTGATGGGGCTAGGACTATGCAAGACGCTGGGAGTACCTCTCACGGAGCTCAGCCGTATGTTTGATCCGAAGTTTCTAGCGCAGCAGATGAGCGAGCAGTCGGGTCGACAGAGCCGCCTATACCACCAAGCGACACTCCAGTGGGATGAGAAGGGCGTCGAGGGAGCCGCTGCAACGGTTATAGGGGTCGTGGAGCCTGGTATAGGTGATCCGCTTGAGTCTCGTAGCATCGCTTTCGACAGGCCATTCTTTGCTTCTATCGTACACCCCGAGACGGGTAAGATACTCTTCATCGCTGCCATCAACACACTACGCAGATGATGCGTGCTCAGCAAACATATACACTAAACAGTTTAACTATAAACCATTTCCCCTATGAAAAGAATCACATCAATCCTCCTGCTCCTCATAGCAGGAGCACTCACCCTCACTAGTTGTGACTGGGATAATCCGATCACAGGTGGTGACACGCCAAAAGAGCCTGAAAAGATCTCACAGTGGCTACTTCCCATAGAGCGTTACGGCATCACCCTCGATGAGGTGACTCAGATCGAGGAGGGACGCGGTAACAAGGTCGAGCGCACAGACGAGCTGATGACCCTGACCGCTACGCCTCAAGATACCTCGGCAGTACGAGAGATCGTTTACTACTTTGACAAGAGCAGTCACTATCAGGTAGCTCGTGTACAGTTTGCTTCGCAAGAGAGTGCCAAGCAGTTTATCCAGGAGTATCTGCTCAACAATGGCTTCGTCAAGAGCGACCTCCGCACCGCCAAGGCTTCGGAAGAGATCTACATCAGCGCACCGCGCGGTAGCCGTGTCTCCTCAGTCGTCCTCGTGGATGGTGAGCAGACTGAGCCGATCTTCTGGTGGGCTAGCAACGACAACAAGAAGACCAACTGGCTACGTGTCGATCCCCTTCAGGATCAGACTACCGGTATCTGGATGCCTCTCCTACCCTACGGGGCTACCCTAGAGATGGTTCAGCTCTTTGAGGCTCGTATGGGTCACACTTACGATGCTGAGGCGAGCAAGCCTGACAAGGGCGTCTACAAGTTCAAGACGGGACACGAGGTGTACACACAGACCACCTACTGGCTTGATCTTGAGACAAACCACTTCCTCGAGGAGAGCAAGGTCTCTTGCGACACACTTCATCGCCCCACGCCTGAGCAGATCGATGCCTACCTGACGGCACAAGGCTTTAGACCTTCAGGTCTACAAGATAAGGAGGGCAACTCTCTTTACTACGACAAGGCGCTCAAGCTCGTCGCTCACATCGATATGAATATCCCTAAGGACGAGACGGCTAAGGCAACCTTCCGCCCTGGGATTCAATACTATGTTGAGAACCTTGACGACAAGATGCCTTATGAAGAGGTAGACTTCCCGATGCCTCTCTTTGGCTTCAATAGAGACACGCTAGCGACTGTCATGAAGGAATACGCTAACCAGGACTACACGGCAGCTGTCGTTGATATGCTGGCCGACGATATGCCCTTCCCAGCAGTACAGACACGCTGTAAGTACTTCCCGACGATCATCTTGCTACCCTCTGACACCGATCCACTCTATGGCGCTGCACTCGTTGTCTGCACTGACCTCAGAGCACTACACTCGCCTATGATTGTGGATCGCCTAGAGCGTAGAGGCTTCGTATATGATCCTAAGAGGACCATACTCCTACCTACTTATGTCAACGAGCAGGAGGGTGTGATGGTGCAGATCGATGATGGTGCTGTGACTGGTATTACAAATATCAGCTTCAGTCCTATCGAGGACTTCAACAGAGCATCGGCTCCACTGGCACGACGCCTGAAGCGATAGTGATAGGCGGAGCGATATAACATCGACAACAATCGAGTAGGTCGGGAAACGAAAGTTTTCTGACCTACTTTCGTTTCCTTCCCTCTCACACCACCGTACGTGCCGTTCGGCATACGGCGGTTTAAT
>QWCB01004029.1_pt1 | contig 20162 bp, 16 predicted proteins | sample 1972511 | NCBI WGS metagenome assembly QWCB01 (sample SAMN09866719, study PRJNA288562) | Human gut metagenome isolate term5_stool, whole genome shotgun sequencing... | isolation source: gut | host: Homo sapiens | place: USA: California
GATGAACAGGTAGTAGTATGTCATCTGCACGTGGTTCGCCTTGACCTCAAACGCCGTGAATATCGCCGTGACTATGAATCCCGGCAGCAGTTTGCCCCGGTATGCCAGCACCACGCCGGCAATCATCGGCGGCAGGTAGGCCAGCGCCATCACCTTCCACAGGTGTCCTGCGGCGATGATGATGAGGAAATAACTGCTGAATGCCCACATCACAGCCCCGAGCGCTGCCATCCACTGGCGGAAATCGAATGCGCGGAGCAATATGTAGAAGCCCAGCAGGTAGGAGAAGATGAGCCACACGTTCTCCGGCAGCCAAAGGTGGTAGGCGTTTATGGCCTGGTTCAGCCCGTCGGTGCTGCCGTATGACGGTGCAATCTGGTAGGTTGGCATACCGCTGAAGGCAGAGTTTGTCCACCGTGAGTGCTCACCGGTCTGCTCGTAATATTCAGTCAGTTCGCGCCCCAGTCCCTTTCCTGCGGAGGAGTCGTGCCGGTAAAGGATCCTTCCCTCAATGTCTGCCGGGAAGAAATACGCAAACGAGATTATCACAAACAGCACCACGACCATGATGTCGGGCAGGTATTGTTTCAGGGTTTTCATCGTGTTCGATAATTGATATATGTATGTTCTGACTGCAAAATTATATATTTTTTTTGATATAATGTACCGGTGAGTGAAAAAAACAGTAACTTTGCAGAAAAGTTTGGCATTATGAGGATTGGAATTATTGTGGCTATGGAGAAGGAACTGCGGCAACTGCGCGCTCTCCTCGATGGCGAAAAGATAGATGGAAGGGGCGCACGGGAGTTCTACACAGGCAGCATCGGCGGCAACGAGGTTGTCATCGAACAGTGCGGTATAGGAAAGGTTAACTCGGCGGTGGGCGCGGCAGAAATGATTGCCGGTTTCGCCCCGGAGCTTGTAATATCAACGGGAGTGGCTGGAGGAGCGTCTGCCGACCTTAACATTACCGAGGTGGTGGTGGCCCGGGAGTGCGCTTATCACGATGCCTACTGCGGCAAGGAATGCGAGTTCGGACAGATAATGGGTATGCCGGCGCGCTATGCCGCGCCCACGGAACTCATCGACAAGGCTCTTGCACTCAATTCCTTAGGGCACGGACTGCCGCGCATACATGCCGGACTGACCGTCACCGGCGAATGGTTTGTGGACTCGAAGGAGAAGATGCGCGACATACTCGGGCACTTCCCCGAGGCTATGGCGGTGGACATGGAGAGCTGCTCGATAGCACAGACATGCCATGTCTATGGCGTGCCGTTCGTTTCGTTCAGGATAATAAGCGACATACCGCTGAAGGATGTCGACGCAGCGATGTACTTCAATTTCTGGGAACGCATAGCGAAAGGCTCGTTCGAGGTGACAAGGGCGTACCTCGGGCAACTGGCATGATGCCGCTGCGCTCGCGCCGCAGCAGTTCACCGGCGCAAGACATAGTTCAATAGGAAAATTTAATATCATGGAGAAAATACCATCATTCACAATCGACCACGAGCGGCTGCTGCGCGGAATATACGTCAGCAGGAAGGACAGCGTGGGCGGGGAAACCGTCACCACGTTCGACATACGCATGAAAGAACCGAACCGCGAGCCGGTGCTTCACAACGGTGCGATACACACCATAGAGCATCTTGCCGCAACCTATCTTCGCAACGACGAAGAGTGGAAAGACAGTATAATCTACTGGGGACCGATGGGATGCCTCACCGGCAACTATCTCGTGATGAAAGGCGACCTCTCGCCGCGCGACATAACCGACCTCATGCGCCGCACGTTCCGTTTCATAGCCGGCTACGAGGGTGATATACCAGGCGCTTCGCCGCGCGACTGCGGCAACTGGCTGATGCAGGACCTGCCGATGGCGCGTTACGAGGCGCGCAAGTTCATCGACGAGGTGCTCGACTGCATCACGGAGAAAAACACCGTCTATCCATAAGACGCTGAGGCGCGCCTTATAATCCCGGGATAGAGCATGGTCTGAACAACGCCGCGTATGGCGAGGAAGCATATCATGGCGAGCCACAGGCCATGGTTGCCCATCGTGGCTGAGGTGAGAAAATAGACTGTGAAGAACACGGCGGTGGCGATGAGCATCGACCGCAGCATCTGCCGCGAGGCGGTCAGTCCGATGAATACGCCGTCCCACATGAACGCCGCCACACTGCACAGTGGCAGCAGGTATGCCCAAACCACATATTCCATTGACGCGCCAACCACGCTTCGCTCGTCCGTGAGGAGCATCAGGAACTGCTTTCCGCCTGCGATGTATGCCGCCGTGAATGCCACAGACGCTGCCGCGCCCCAGAAGAATATGCGGCGCACCGTGAGGCTGATGTGACTTTTCTTGCGCTCGCCATGGAACTTGCCGCTGAGTGCCTCGCCGGCGTTGGCGAACCCGTCCATGATGTAGCTCACCAGCATATACAGCTGCGTTAGCAGAGTGTTGACGGCAAGGATTGTCTCGCCCTGCCATGACCCTGCGCTCGTGAAGAACAGCAGTACGCTCACTATGCAGAGCGTGCGGAGGAAAATGTCGCGGTTCAGCACGAAGAACTGCTTGTAGGATGTGGTCGCCGCGTTGTCCTTGCCGGTGTTGGGAGACAGGTAGTAGGTCAGTGTGTGCAGTTTCCCGAACGTCTTGTTGCCTGCGAAATACTTGCGGCGGCACATCACCAGCCCCATCAAGAAGCCGCACCATTGTGCCGTCAGCGTGCCGAGCGCGATGCCTTCCACCCTCATTCCCACGCCATAGACGAGGAGCAGCGACGCCGCTATGTTCACGATGTTCTGTGCTATGGCGATGGTCATAGGTATGCGCGAGTTCTGCATCCCGATGAACCAACCCGTCAGGGCAAACTGCCCGAGCATAGCCGGCGCGCCCCAGATGCAGATGTTGAAATATGTGGTCGCGAACTGCCGCACCGTTTCCGTGGGCTGCATCACGAGGAAGGCCGCCTCGCGTATTGGTATCTGCAACAGTATAAGAAGCAGTGCCAGGCTGGCGGAGATGGACAGACCTCTCGCCAGCAGCCGAACGATGTTGTCCTTGTCGCCGCGTCCGAATGACTGTGCCGTCAGTCCGCTCGTGCCCATTCGCAGGAAGCCGAAGTTCATGTAGATGATGTTGAACAGTATGCCGCTCAGCGCGACGGCACCGATGTATGATGCTGCGCCGAGATGCCCCGTGATGGCAACGTCCACGAGGCCCAGCAGCGGCACGGTGATGTTGCTCACGATGCTTGGCACGGCGATGTCGAATATCTGCTTGTCTATGCTTCTCATGCTTCCCGGTGCGGAAATGGGCATGGCCATTGTTCAATTCCGCAGAGATTTGATTTGTATTATGGTTAATGACATGGCAAAGGTACAAATAAAATCCGGTAAACGGACTTGCTGTGCAGGAATATTTCCCATCATGGAGAAACTTGGGGGCGCATCGTCAGCCGTGTGAAGGTAAATGTACTTCGCATGGTGTCAAACCCCAACCGGCTGTTGGGCGCCGTACTGACTATTGTCGATTGCCACAGCAGATTGTTTGTTTTGCAGCCGCAGCGGACTGCGTAAGGAGAAAAAGCGGCGGGCGGCAGGCTGTATGATTGTGCTGTCACTTTGTATGTCAATCTCAAATTTAGCCTGTCTTGCTTCTTGAGGATGCCGCTCTCCCGTGTTGCGAATGGCATTTGACGGAAAGTCCCCGGTGGCACTTCTCGCCATCGGGGACTTTCCGCGACATCGTCTATGACTCCTTCATCGCCTTCTTCCTTTGGTCGTGGTCGAGAATTGTCTTGCGCATCCTCATCGACTTTGGCGTCACTTCCACATACTCGTCGCCGTTGATGTACTCGAGGCATTCCTCGAGGCTCATCACGGTCTTTGGTATCACGCGCGCCTTCTCGTCGCTTCCCGATGCGCGAACGTTGGTCAGTTGCTTTGTCTTTGTCACGTTGATTACGAGGTCGTTCTCGTGTACATGCTCGCCGACCACCTGTCCGGCGTAAACCTCCTCGCCCGGGTCGATGAAGAACTTGCCGCGGTCCTGCAGTTTGTCTATCGAGTATGCCACCGCCGTGCCGGTCTCCATTGCAATCATCGAGCCGTTGGTGCGCCGTGTGATGTCGCCCTTGTACGGCTGGTATTCCTTGAACCGGTGCGCCATTATCGCCTCGCCCTGACTTGCTGTGAGTACATTGGTGCGCAGCCCGATTATTCCCCGCGACGGTATGTCGAACTCTATGTTCACGCGCTCCGCCTGGCTTTCCATCGATGTCATCTCTCCCTTCCGCTTTGTCACCATGTCAATCATCTTCGACGCGAACTCCTCCGGCACGTTGATTGTCAGTTCCTCGATTGGCTCGCAGCGTGTCGTGTTGGCGTTCCCGTCTTCCGGCTCCACCCATTTTCCGCCTTCGTCCACCATGTCCTTGTATATCACCTGCGGCTGTCCCACTTCCAGCTCGTAGCCCTCGCGCCGCATTGTCTCGATGAGCACCGATAGGTGCAGCACGCCGCGTCCGCTGACTATCCACGAATCTGTGCTGTCCTTGTATGGCTCGACCCTCAGTGCGAGGTTCTTTTCCAGTTCCTTCTCCAGCCGGTCGTTGATGTGTCTTGACGTGCAGTACTTCCCGTCTTTCCCGAAGAACGGCGAGTCGTTTATTGTGAACAGCATCGACATTGTCGGCTCGTCTATCGAAATCGTCGGCAGAGCCTCCGGCTGCTCGTAGTCGCAGATGGTGTCCCCGATCTCGAAGTTGTCGAGCCCTATCACCGCGCAGATGTCGCCAGACTCCACGGCGTCGGTCTTTGTGTGTGTCATCCCCTCGAACGTGTGCAGTTCCTTAATCCGCGTCTTCTCCATTGTGCCGTTGCGGTGTGCTATGGTCACGTTCATTCCTCCCCGGAGGGTGCCACGGTGCACCCGTCCCACGGCGATGCGTCCCGTGTATGAAGAGTAGTCGAGGCTTGTTATGAGCATTTGCGGCGTTCCTTCTATTTTCTTTGGCGCGGGTATCACCTCCACGATTTTGTCGAGCAGGTAAGTTATGCCGTCCGTAGGCTTCGAGTAGTCCTCGCCCATCCAGCCGTTCTTTGCCGAGCCATACACCACGGGGAAGTCGAGTTGGTCTTCGCTCGCGTTCAGCGAGAACATCAGGTCGAACACCATCTCGTACACCTCCTCGGGGCGGCAGTTGGGCTTGTCCACCTTGTTCACCACCACAATCGGCTTCAGTCCTATCTCGAGTGCTTTCTGCAGCACGAAGCGTGTCTGCGGCATCGGCCCCTCGAAGGCGTCGACGAGCAGTATGCAGCCGTCTGCCATGTTAAGCACGCGCTCCACCTCTCCGCCGAAGTCAGAGTGCCCCGGAGTGTCTATGATGTTAATCTTTGTTCCCTTATAGTTTATCGAAACGTTTTTCGACAGGATTGTTATCCCCCGTTCGCGTTCAAGGTCGTTGCTGTCAAGTACTTGGTTGCCCAAGTCCTGTCCTTTGCGGAACAGGTTGCCTGCGAGCATCATTTTGTCTACGAGTGTTGTCTTGCCATGATCTACGTGTGCAATAATCGCAATGTTCCTAATGTCCTGCATTCTTTTTATCCTTTTATCGGCTGCAAAGTTAGTGCAAATCGAACACAATACAAAATAAAAGTTTTTATTTTTATTGTTGAGATGCAGCCTGACCTCACGGGCGAACGGACGTAAAGTTAGTGCAAATCGAACACAATACAAAATAAAAGTTTTTATTTTTATTGTTGAGACGCCGCCTGACCTCACGGGCGGAAGTACGCAGGGTTGCCCGCAAATCAAGCGTGGTTTTTCTCCGGGCATCCGTTTCCGGCGGAAAATAACACGTTATTGTTTTGCAGGTTTGCCGTTTTATGCTAATTTTGCGGTATGGAATTCAGGACAGAGGTGAGTATAGACCGCCCCGCATGGAGGATAGAGCCATGCGAGCGCATTTTGTTCGTGGGCAGTTGCTTTGCCGATGGCATCGGCAGGCGTTTCCGTGACGAGGGCTTCCCCGTCGTCGTCAACCCATACGGCACGGTGTACAATCCCGCCAGCGTGATGCACACCGTGGAAAGGTATCTGCGCGAGACCGCCGGGGACGCCTCGCAGGCGACAGCCACCTGCTTCATAACCCTCGGCACGAACCACATATATATATTAAAGGAGACCGGCGAGATCGTGGACAACTGCCGCAAGCGGCCGCAGAGGCTTTTCAGCGAGCGAGGGCTGACGGTCGGGGAATGCGCCGGCTATATGGAAAAGACCATCGGGATGCTTGCCGCGCGGTGTCCCGGCGTGCGCATCGTGCTGACCGTGAGCCCCATAAGATACCGGAAATACGGCTACCACGGGAGCCGGCTGTCGAAGGCGACCCTGCTGCTGGCGGCAGACGCACTGCAAAAAAGCATCAGCCGCGACAATGTGGAGGTGTCTTATTTCCCGGCATACGAAATCCTCGGTGACGAACTGCGCGACTACCGTTTCTACGCGCCAGACATGATACACCCGTCGGAACAGGCGGTGGACTACATCTGGGAGCGGCTCGTGGAATGTTATTTCTCCGACGGCGCAAAACGATACCTCGACGAGTGGAGGCCGCTGAAGGAGGCTCTGCGCCACCGCCCGTTCGACGCCGGGGGCGAGGAATACCGCCTGATCATCCAAAAAACAAGAGAGAAGATTGCAGCCTTCTCCGAAAAATACCCTAATTTTGCACTCGCCGGAGAGGGCAGCAACGCACCCGACGGCGAATAAACACAATAGAGAGATGTATCCCATAGAGAAAATCGCAACACTGATAGACGCCTGCCGCTACGGCGACACCGACGCAAACATTGACCGCCTGCTGACCGACAGCCGAAGCCTGCGCTTCCCCGAGGCAACATTGTTCTTCGCAATAAAGACCGGGAGAAACGACGGGAGCAGGTACATCGCGGAGCTTTACCGCAGCGGTGTGCGCAGCTTCGTGGCCGAGAGCCTGCCCGAAAACCACGGCAGGCTGTTCCCCGGAGCCAATTTCCTCATCGTGCCGTCAACGCTGAAGGCGCTGCAGCAACTTGCCGAAAAGCACCGCGAGAACTTCGACATACCCGTCATCGGCATCACCGGGAGCAACGGCAAGACCATCGTCAAGGAGTGGCTCTACCAGCTGCTCATGCCATCGCGCGTCGTGACGCGCAGCCCGCGCTCCTACAACTCGCAGGTCGGCGTGCCGCTGTCGGTGTGGCTCCTCGACGACAGGACGCAGGTGGGGCTGTTCGAGGCAGGCATAAGCCGCCCCGGGGAGATGGACGCGCTGAGCGGGATAATAAAGCCCACAATCGGGATAATCACCAACATCGGACAGGCACACCAGGAGAATTTCACGTCGCTCGACGAGAAATGCCGGGAGAAGATGGCTCTCTTCAGACATGCCGACGTGGTGTTCTACAATGCCGGCGACAAGACGATATGCGCGAACATCGGGATGCTGAAATGCAAGACCGTGCCGTTCACGCCATACAGCGGCGAGCTGCCTTTCATCGACCGCGCCTCGAGGGAGAACGCAGGGGCGTGCGCGGCGGTGGCGGCATATCTCGGACTCAGCGAACGGCAGATCGCCTGCGGAATGGCGCGGCTCGAGCCGGTGGCCATGCGCCTCGAGGTGAAGCAGGGGCGGAACGGGTGCATATTGATAAACGACTCGTACAACTCCGACATCAACTCGCTCGACATCGCGCTCGACTTCATGCAGCGCCGGCAGGAAGCGTCTGCCGCCGGGGACACCGGGGCAGGGAAGACAAGGATGAGACAGACCCTGATACTGAGTGACATATACCAGAGCGGAATGTCGCCGGAGGCATTATACAGACAGGTGTCCGACCTCGCGAGAGAGCGCGGCGTAAGCAAGATAATCGGGATAGGAGAGGAGATTTCGGCGCAGCGGAGCGTCATAGACATACCGGAGAAACATTTCTTCCGTACAACGGAGGAGTTCCTCGCGAGCGCCGCCGCAGACATCCACGGCGAGATGGCGCTCATCAAGGGCGCGAGGAGCTTCGGCTTCGACCACATCACCGAGGCGCTCGAGCAGAAGGTGCACGAGACGATTCTCGAGGTGAACCTCCGTGCCGTGGTGGACAACCTCAACCACTACCGCTCGTTCCTGCGGCGGGACACCAAAATCGTGTGCATGGTAAAGGCAGACGGCTACGGCAGCGGCGCCGTGGAGGTGGCAAAGACACTGCAGGACCACCATGTCGACTATCTCGCCGTGGCGGTGGCAGACGAGGGAGTGACGCTGCGCAAGGCCGGCATCACGGGCAACATCATGATAATGAACCCCGAGACGACTGCCTTCAAGACGATGTTCGACTACGGCCTCGAGCCGGAGGTGTATTCCTTCCGCCTGCTCGGCAAGCTGATTGCCGCCGCGCGCCGCGAGGGGATAACGGGATGGCCGGTGCATGTCAAGATAGACACCGGGATGCACCGCCTCGGCTTCAACCCACGGGAGGACATGCCTCGGCTCATCGACTGCCTGCAGCACCAGACCGCGCTCACGCCGCGCTCGGTGTTCAGCCATTTCGTGGGAGCCGACAGCGACGACTTTGACAACTTCTCGGCGATGCAGTTCCGCCTCTTCGACGAGGCGAGCAGGCAGCTGCAGGCGGCATTCAGGCACAAGATACTGCGGCATATCGACAACTCGGCGGGCATAGAGCATTTCCCGGAACGGCAACTCGACATGTGCCGCCTGGGGCTGGGGCTCTATGGCATAGACAGCCGCGACAACCACATGCTGAACAATGTTTGCACGCTGCGGACCACAATACTGCAGATGAGGCGCGTGCCGAAGGACGAGACCGTTGGCTACAGCAGGCGCGGCGTGCTGACGCGCGACAGCGTGATCGCCGCGATACCGATAGGGTATGCCGACGGGCTGAACCGCCGCCTCGGGTGCGGGCGTTGCTATTGCCTCGTCAACGGGCGCCGCGCGCCATACGTCGGCAACATCTGCATGGACGTTGCCATGATCGACGTGACCGGCATCGGGTGCCGCGAGGGCGACGCCGTTGAGATTTTCGGCGACAGCCTGCCCGTTACCGTGCTGAGCGACGCCCTCGGCACGATACCTTACGAGGTGCTCACGGGCATCAGCAATCGCGTGAAGCGCGTCTACTTCCAGGACTGACGCGGCGCGCTGGCGATCCGCCTATACGGCCTTCACGGCACGGCAGCCGTCTGTCATTAACCGCCTCACCGTGCGCGCCATGTCGCCCGCACCTGTTCCGCGCCGCCTGCCGCATGGCACGTACCTGCACCTGAAGCCGGTGATGTTGCCCTTCGTGGAGAACTCCTCGGGCGAGGCGGAGGGGCGGCTCGTCACCGTGATGTACATCTTGCCGAGCTCGCCCATGTTCACCACATGCCCGTCCTGCATCGCCCGGCGTATCGTCTCGTAGAACTCCTTCACCACCAGCCGCACGTCCGACGCCTTCGCCGTGCAGTTGCTCTCTATCTCGCGCTCGATTTCCCCGAGGCTCACCTCCGTGTTCCTCACCGTGTGGGCATAGTATCTGCCATAGTTGGTGTCACCCTTGATGCCGTTGCGGATCAGTCTGTACCTTATTGCCATATACCTTTTTTTATTGAATGTTATGTTTCCGTGCTGCAAAGATAGTGGCGTGCATGGCGCGAATCCAAATTCCTGCTGACTACATTACTGCTACGCAGTCACTGCCTCCGCCGTGCCGGTTCGTGGCTGGCAAGGAAGCAAACACGCCGGGTTTGCGTTTCAAACACGCCGAATTTGCATTTCAAATACGCCGTGTTTGCTCATCAAATACGCCGTGTTTGCCTTGCGGTTGGGCATCGGCGCCGTTGCCCTTCGCGCCTGCCTGCCGCGCCGCCTGCCGCTGAGTGTGGGTATGCTTGCGCCTTCCGCGCGGCCATCCGCCCGTCGCCCAGCGTCTTCCATTTCGTCTTGGCAGTCCCTTTCCACGGTTGCAGACGGTTCGGGCTGTAATGACCGGTTTTGGGTTGTGTGCTGGCGTGGACTGTTGCGCGCCATGCCGTAATTGGGGTTGTGTGCTGGCGTGGACTGTTGCGCACCATGCCGTAATTGACGCAATGGGGCGGCGAATGCAAACTAAGAGAAGAGGCTGCGCCGTAATAAACGCAGCCTCTTCTCCTATGTTGATTTGTAGGGACTTACGCCCTGTAAGTCCGTCCTGTGAACGGCGATACACATACCTGACAAAATTATCCGTGCTGGCGATGATGCCTGCGGACTTACAGGGCGTAAGTCCCTGCACAATCAAGTCCCTGCACAATTAAGTCCCTGCACAATCAAGTCCCTGCATCTTGTCATTGATGGCGCGCCAATTTTGGCAAGTCCGGATGTGTTGCATGTGTTGTCGTCCCTCTCTGATGCCGTGACGCTGCCGGCCTCGCCCTTGGCGCGTTGGTAGGGTCACGCCCCGCTTCCGCCGTCGTCCCACGCCGGGTCATCCCCGGCCTCGTCGTCCGGGTCGAATACGCCTGGCTTCGCGCCAACGTCGTCGCCCTCCGAGGCGCTGGTTGTGTTGAAATCCTCCATTATCGCCGCGCACTGCAGGCGCACTGTCTGCGCCCATGGCGCATCGTATTGTTTTCTTTCCATTTTCATCCTGTTATTGTCGCGCACTGTCTGCGCCCATGGCGCATCGTATTGTTTTCTTTCCATTTTCATCCTGTTATTGTCACAACACTATTTTCTTGCCGTTCACGATATATACCCCGCTTGGCAGTCCTTCGGTGTTCCCGTCTGTGCTCACGCACCTGCCGTCGATGGTGTAGACGGGTTTCTTCCCGGCTGTCGCCGCGTCGTCGCCTGCCGTTACGATGCCCGAGGCTTGGCTGTCGTCTATCGTCAGTGCCAGTTGTTGCGCGTTTGTCCCGCTGCCGCCCGGCACGGCGATTGCCGCGCGGAATGCCTTGAAGTTTGCCCCGCGCTGTGAGTTTGGCTTGTTGAACAAGCCGGTGCTCCAGTTGAAGAAATAGTGCTGTGTGTTGTAGCTGTCGCTCACCGGGTCGAGGTGGAGGAACTTGTAGGTGCCTTGGAAGTATGGCGCCGTGGCCCCGGTGGGTCCGTCGGGGTTCGTTGCCAGAATATCCTTGCTGCCGAAGTCCACCGGTGTCACTTCCGGCGACTGCTCCCCGTGCCGGTGTGTGACGACGTCCTTTGTCGGCGTGATGAGGTAGCCTGTGTTCCCCGGCATCGCGTCGGTGTGTGTGAACACGGCCTTGGTCCCCTCCACCCGGTCGAAGCGCAGTGCCTCGCTGGCATTTAGTTTACTGAGGTCTTCGGCTGTCATGTCGAACGGCAAATACACCGTCGCCCTCCTGCCTGCGGCGAAGTTGCGGTCGAAGAGCACCCTCTTTGCCTTGAATGCGTATGGCGCGCCGAACTCGTAGCCCGATGCCCTGTAGGTCTCAACGTTGTTCTTATCCTGCGGGTCCTTGTATTCCCGGAATGTCCCGGCATACCCGTATATGGGGTATATGGACCCGACCTTCGTTTCCGTAATATTTCCGGTCTCTGGGTCAAACTTTGTGAACGTGCCCTGGTATTTGCCGAATGTGCAGTTTAGTACCCCTCGGTCGGTGAGGTAGAGCGCGTCGCACTCTCCGCTTATGATGTCGCCGTTTTCACTATCCAATTCCAACGTCACTACATTGTATGGTTTCGTCCGCCCTGCCTTGTCGAGCAGTGACCCTTTCTCCACATATACAATTTGGTTTAGGTTGGAGCCTCGGTCGGGGAAGCTGTATGCATTGTAGCGCATGAGGTCTGATGCCGAACCTTTGAACTTTTCGAACAATTCCCTTCGCGATAGTTCATGTGGTCTCGGCGTATGCGCCTTGGCTTTTTCCTGCGCCAGTTTCGCCGTCATTTCCTTGCCGCCGGCAGGGTTCTCTTCCTCGGTGGTGTAATCTCTCCATGTGACATTCGTGTACATGTCCGCGTCGGCGGAAGTGTGATATATGCCTGGGAAACCGTAGCCATCGTCATAGTCGAGCAGGGTGACGTCGCTCACTTGGAACGGGGCGTCAGAGAACAACACGAGGAGGTTGGCATGAGTGTTTCTGGGCATGTATACCGAAATATCCCTATGTGGGCCGCCGGAGGCTGGTCCATTTGGGAAGTCGTCGGCAAGATACCCATTCTCGGGATACCCGTAACCGGTGATTTTGTCAAAGTATACTTCGTCATTGTTGCCCTCGCCTTCGTTCGGGGCTTCTGGGCTGTACTGCGCCTTTATCCATCCCCCGTTGGGATGTGGGTTGAGGAACTCCACGTTCCCGAACTTGTCAACCGTGCCCTCTGAGTCGTCTTCCATGCCGACTGCGCGGAATGCCACGAAGTCGCGGAACACCTTCCATTCCCCCATATTCATGTCGGGCTCTTTCCCCTGGGCATCATAGGTGTAGTTATTGGGGACGAAAATCTTGTGTCCCATCCCTATCACATGTCCTTTCTCGCCGCGCACTATGGCCTGCACGGTTTGGAGTTTTCCCGGGTTTCGGCTCGGTGCCCTGTGTATGTTCAGCCCCAGGTCTATGCTCAACTCATACCTCCTTTCCCATGGTTTCCACACCGCCTCCACGACGCGGTCGCTGGTGCGCTCGCCGTTCCAGTCGAGCGCGTCCTGCACGTATCTGTTTGTAACCGACAAACCGTCATTGAGTTTGAACTCTTCCCACACGGGGTTTATCAGGTATGTCTTGTTGTATCGGTTCGCATTGTAGTCGTAAGTCTTGGACAGCAGCCCCCTCTCGAAATGTGGGAATCCCTGGTCGGTGGTCCTGTCTTCCCGCCTCTGTTTGTTGGTGTAGTATATGTTCCACGCGTTGTGGTCGTAGCGCGGCGAGTTCTTCTCAGAGGTGCTGTATGCAGGCGCTTCATTGTCATACGGTAAGGCGATGGATGCAAAGACGAAACCATCCAAATCCGATAAAGTGCTGTCGAGTTTCATTGGGTTGTAGACCGTGTGCTCCTTTCCGGAATTTTCATCATAAACGACGAGTGGCAGGTCGATCGACAGCCACACCTCTATGCTCCGGCGGTAGGGGTTTTCCACGTCGATGGAGATGCCATCCTTGGTATCGCAAAGATCCATCCAGTCGAAGTCGGATGAGTCGTCTGAAGAGAGTCCCATCAACCGATTTGGTTCTTCGGGGGTCTTGAAGCGCACGCCCTTGTCGTACAGATCCTGACGGATGTACCACGAGCAGGTGGCGAGGTCCTCCTTGCGTGCGTTGCCGTTCTGCGGCATTATCTCCACGGTCTTACCCCTAAAGCGGCTGTTCACGGTCTTGCTCTGGTCGATGGTGTCGTCATAGAACAGGCGCAGCAGCGCAATGGTTTCCTGATCGTTGGTATTGTTGTTGTAGCGCGTAATCTCCCAGACGAACTCTTTGTACCCGGGCTTGATTTCGGACTCTTGCCAGTATCCTCCTGTGTTATTCTGGGCAGTGGCATTCAGGCCGCAGACGAACGCAAGCACGAGTGCGTAAAGGATTTTCCTGGAAAGTCCATTCTGTTGTTTGATTTGAATCATGTCAATGTATTTGATTTAATTGAAACGGAATTTTATGCAAAAGTAGATGAAAAAGACAAAAGCGTTGCCCGGATTGCGCCTTTTGTTTGTTCTTATAACCTTTTTTAACATGCTGCGGTGTGTTTGTGAACCATTTGTGCATGATGGAGCGATAACTTTGCGACCGGTAAGAAACCGGCAAGGAATTGTTTTTTTATTGTTTTAGGGATAACAACTGTTTACAAACCAATTATTTAGAAAGTTAAGGATTATGTTTGAAATGAAGATGATGAGAAGCAACGCAGCCCTGGCCGACGGTCTGGCCGAGAGGAAGGCTGCCGAGAGGAAGATGAGGAAGGCGATTGCCGCCGACATGGCTTCGGTGCTGACACGGAAGGACGGAAGCAAGGTGCGCTGGAAAGCATCGAAGACCGACCTCATGGAGGCTCTTCACTGGACTTATATGAATGATGCCGTGACGGACGCCGATGGCTCGCCGTGCCGCTTCAGCGCCCTCGTGGAGCGCGCGTGCAGGGATTTCGGCATGACCGTTCCGCGCAACCCGAGGCGCACGGTGACGAGGGCGTGCTGCCGTATGGGTGTGCGCAACGTCACGCTTTGCCGCCGTTGCTGCGTGATAGCCCAGACGTGTGGCACGGAGCATCCGTTGCTAAATTTCGTCACGTTCTGCCGATGACCGTCCGTGAGGACAAATGATTACCTTGAATTTTATTTCTCCAATAGTTAAAAAACACACATGAAATGGAAAATGTAATTGATATGAGCCAGCGTCTCAGCGAGCATTTCACGCTGAGGGAGATGTGCCTCAGCGGCACGGCTATAAGTAAAGGTATTGCGAATGTGCCCGACGAGAGGACGGTGGCGAGGCTGAAGGCTCTGTGCGTGAATGTCCTTGAGCCTTTGAGGCGGCGCTTCGGAGTGCTCAGGGTGACGAGCGGGTACCGCTGTCCGGCGCTTAACGAGGCCGTTGGCGGCGCGCGGCATTCGCAGCATCTTCGTGGTGAGGCTGCCGACCTGCACGTCTCGTCTATGGAGGTGGGGCGCAAGATGTATGACTTCATAAGGCACAACACCGGTTTCGACCAGTTGATCATGGAGCACAGCATCAGTTCGGGGGCCACCTGGATACACGTCAGCTATAGCGAGGCTCGCTCTCGCGGGCAGGCCATTCCTTGTTGCAGGACTGCGTGACGGTATGTATGCGGAAATGGTGCGGGCGGCAGTGGCGTTCTGCCCGCACCATGTTGTTGTATGCGAAAGCGGGGAACACCAGCCGTGTTCCCCGCTTTTTTCATGATGGTTATTTCTTGAGTCTGAACTGTTTCTCGATTTCCGCCACCTCGCTGTTGAATGCCGCGTCTGCCGTTATGCGCTTCTCCACCTTGGCGCAGCTGTGTATCACGGTGCTGTGGTCGCGGTTTCCCACGAGTTGCCCGATGCGCGCTGCCGGCATTTTGGTGTGTTTCTGCGCGAGGTACATTGCCACCTGCCTTGCTGTGACATGCTCGCGTTTGCGGCTTTGGCTGCCAACGGCTGTTGTGCTGACGTGGAAGTGCTCGCACACCGTTTCCACGATCTCGTCCACGGTGAGTGGGTGGTCGTCGATTTTCACTGCGCGCTTTATCACGCGTTCGGCAAGTGTGAGGTCGATGTCGCGGTTGTACACTATGCTGTATGCCATGAGCGAGTTGACAACTCCCTCGAGGTCGCGCACGCTTCCGTTTGCTGTCCGCGCGATGAGCGTCACCACCTCCTCGGGTATTTTCAGTCCGTCGTGCTTTATCTTGCGGTTGAGTATGTCGATGCACAGTTGCTCGTTTGGCTTCTCCAGTTCCGCCGTCAGTCCGCATGCGAATCGTGTCAGCAGGCGTTCGCGCATTCCTTTTAGGTCGACCGGCGGCCTGTCTGACGCGAGTATGATGCGCTTGCCGTTCCGGAAGAGGTGGTTGAAGATGTGGAAGAACGTGTCTTGCGTCTTCTCCGCCCCCATCCATTCCTGGATGTCGTCGACGATGAGCATGTCGATTGTCTGGTAGAAGCGTATGAAGTCGTTGAGGCTGTTTTTCAACACTGCGCTTGTGTATTGCACCTGGAAGAGGCGTGCCGATACGTAGAGAACCCTCTTCTGCGGGTAGATCTCCTTTGTCCTTACTCCTATTGCGTTGATCAGGTGTGTTTTGCCGCATCCGCTCGGGCCGAAAACGAACATCGGGTTGAAGGTTGTCGTTGCCGGGTGCTCGGCGATGGACAGTCCCAGTGTGCGCGGCAGTTTGTTGCTTTTCCCCTCCACGAAGTTTGCGAATGTCAGCCGCGTGTTGAGCTGCGGGTCAATATGCTGCGGCTGTGCTGCGTCGAGCAGTGTCGGCGACTGGTTGGCGGCGTAACGCGGTTGCTGCTTGCCGATGTCTGCCACCGGTTCCGATTCTATCACGTTTGTCTTTCCGTGTTCCTTGTCCGCGAGTATCCTGTAGTTCAGTCGGAATCCCGTGCCGAAAGTGCGCGTGAAAACCTTGCGCAGCAAGTCGGCATAGTGCTCCTCCACATATTCATATATGAACATGCTTGGCAGTTTCACCAATATTTCCTTGGTGTCCTCGTCGTAGTTTTCGAGCACCATGGGCTTGAACATTGCGCTGAATTGCTGTTCCGAGACATTCTCCTTTATAAGCCGCAGAGCCTCGCCCCAGATTTGTTGGGTTCTCCTGTTCATCAAACTTGAAACTAAATATGCGGGAAGTGTTTCCCTGGGTTAGCCTTCAAACATTTTCCCCTCTGCGGCTCTGGCAAGTCTGTTGTCGCCGCAAGGGGCTTTTGTGACATTCACGAGTGCAAATATCGGAAAAAAAAATGATACTGGCAAATGTCTTTTTTCATATTTCCATCACTCGTTTTGCTAAATCATTAGAATTGCACGATTTATGGAATTGCTGCCGCGAGTTATAAAAAAAAGCTGTTGCAAATTTCAAAGTCTTTGATTTTTCGGATGTTACAAAACTAATAAGGAGTTGTGATAAAACCATGACTAAAGTAAATTGAAAAGTGCGAAAGCGACTGACAGCAAGCACTTGAGGGTCTAATTCTCAAGTGGATTGCCAGTCACCCTGTTATTTAGATGTTTTTTAATTATTGCAATTTCTTTGCCATGTTTTGTTTTTTGCCTTGCTTGTGTTTCCCCTACTTGTTTTTTCTTCCGAACACGGAGAAGTGCACATAGCGTTTCGGGTTCTCGCGTATGTTTGTCAGCAGCGAGTCTGCCGAGCGCATCGTTGAGTTCAGGTTGTTGTATAGCGACCTGTCGTGCATCAGCAGTCCCAGCGAGCCGTTGTTGCTGTTGAGTTCCTCGGAGAACTGTTTCACGTTGTCGAGTGTTGTGTTCACCTTCTGCATTGTCTGTTCCAAGTCCACCTTTGCGAGGTTCACGGCGACTGTGTTGGTGTTGTCCAGCAGCCTGTTTGCGCGCTGCGTCATTGCCGGCACGTCGCGGTTGAGTCCTGCCATGAGCCTGTTCAGTTCGTTTGTCGATGTCACCAGGTTTGCCGTCACCGTTTCCACGTTGTGCATCGACTGTGCCACGGCTGGGTCTGCGAGCAGCGTGTTGAGTGTTGTCATTATGGAGTCGAGTTTCGGCAGCATCTTCTCTATCGCCGGTATCATGTCCTTCACCTGCCCTATTGTGCCGTCGTTGGTGCGCCCCTCGATCACCGTCCCGTGTCCCATGGGGTGTTTCCTGTCGTTTCCGAGCAGCAGTTTCACCTGCACGTTTCCGAGCATGTCGCTCACTATCTCCGCCGACGTTCCTCCTGGTATTGTGAGTTTCTTGTCGATGTCAACAGCCACTTTCAGGTTGTCTGCGTTGTCATAGTCGAACACCACGTCCTTGACCACCCCCACTCGGAATCCGTTTGCGTATATCGGTGTGGATGGTGTCAGTCCGCTTATGTCGCTGAACTTTATGTAGTAGGTGTTCTGTGGCGAGAATACTTTCATTCCCTTCAGGAAATTAAGCCCGAAGAACAGCAGCACGAGGCCTGTTATCGCGACGAGTGCTATCTTCACTTCTTTTGTTAGAAAATTCATAGGTGTTTTCCGTTTTTATTTGTTTTGAACTCTCGCACGGCCTCGCCAAGGTTCATCTTCGCGCCGTCCTTGAAGGCGATGATGAAAGCCTGCGGGAACTTGTCGAGCAGGTGTTGCCGCAGCCGGCTTATCTTGTTGAAGTCGTTTGAGGCTCCGTATGTGTATTTGAAGTAGTTGTCCTCCTCGTAACAGTCGAATCCCGTCATCCCCCTGAACATGGCGTTGCCCGGCCGCAGCGGCTTTGTGCTTGCCAGCACCTGCACCTTGAACACCGGCATTCCCTCCGTCAGTTCCTCGCCGGGCGTTTCCGTGTCGCTGCGGCTGTTGCCCTGTCCGGTCTTTTCCGTCACTTCCCGCGTCTGCCGTGCTTCGGCGCTGTCGGCCGTTTGGCTGTCTTCCTGTATGTACGGGGCGGCGTTTGCCGTGCCGTGCCTGTTCTTGTATTTCGCGAAGGCGTTGTATATGCCGCGCGCAAGGCTGTTTATGCCATCCTGCGAGTTGAGGAAGCTCTCCTCGTCCGGCGTGGTGATGAAGCCGAGCTCCACGAGGCAGCTCGGCATTGACGTTGCCCTTAGCACGAGGAATCCAGCCTGGTGAACTCCTTTCTTGCTGCGTCCTGCGGATGCGCAGGCCTCGTCCTCGATAAGTTTTGCGATTTCGACGCTCTTCGACATGTTGTGGTCCTGTATGAACTCGAACATGATGTAGCTCTCGCTGCTGTTCGGGTCGAAACCCTGGTATCGTTGCTTGTAGTCCTTCTCGAGCGATATTACGGAGTTCTCGCGCTTCGCCACTTCCAGGTTGTCGGCGGCGCGGTGCATTCCGAGTGTGTAAACCTCGAAGCCCCTCGCGATCCTCCCCTTTGGCAGGGCGTTGGTGTGCACTGACACGAACAGGTCGGCCTTGTTGCGGTTTGCTATGTTGGCGCGCTCGTTGAGCGGTATGAACACATCGGTCTTCCGCGTGTATATCACCCTCACGTCGGGGCATCTTGTTTCCACGAGCCTGCCGAACGCCAGTGCCACGCTCAGGTTGATGTTCTTCTCCTTCGACATGGCTCCCACCGCGCCGGAGTCGTGTCCGCCGTGCCCGGCGTCGATGACGAGGGTGAACGTCTTTCTCGCCGCGCCAGTGGCCTGCGGCGATATGCATGCGAGCAGCATCAGCATTAAAACCAGTTTCTTGCGCATACCTTGTGTATTGGGTGCAAAATTACAGGTTACGGTTGAGAATGCGAAATCTTACCGTCTGTTTTATCATTTATTAAGTAAACCGACACGGCGGCTCCGTCGCACTGCGCGCCCATCGGCGGGTTTGCCTTCGTCACCTTCACCTTCAGCTCGCTGATGCCCTCGATCTCGCGGAAAATGCTTTCGCCGATCCTGCCTGCGAGGTTCTCCAGCAGGCGGGACGGCCTTAGCATCTCTCTATTTACGATTTCGAAAATCCCGGCATAGCTCACCGTGTCTGCCACGTCGTCGGAGCGCATGGCGCGCGAGATGTCGAACCTCGCCTTCAGCGATACGGCAAACTCGCCCCCCGTGAGCCTTTCCTGCGGCAGCACGCCGTGGCGGGCGTTGAACTTCATGTTGTCTATCTCTATCCAGCTGTCTTTCAGTTTCATACCCAGTGTCTGTTTACCCGCAGCGCGACGCTCCGCAGTTGGTGCAGATGAGGCATCCCTCCTGATAGACGAGCGTTTCCTGCCCGCAGTTGGGGCATGTCTGTCCGTTGGCGTGCATGCCGTCGGTCATGTATTTCTTCAGTGCCCGCTCCACGCCGTTCTTCCATGTGTTGATGCTCTCGCTCTTCAGCTGCAGCGAGCTGACGAGGCGTATCACATGGTCTATTGGCATCCGGTAGCGCAGCACCCCGGAGATGAGTTTCGCGTAGTTCCAGTACTCGGGGTTGAATTTCTCCGACAGCCCCTCCACGGTGGTCTTGTATCCCCGCTTGTTCTCGAACTGGAAGTCGTAGCGTTTCTTGCCTTCCTCGCTCACCTGCTTGATTATCTTTCCCTTCGTTACCGATTTGGGCAGCATTATTCCCTCCTCGTCGTCCTGCAGTCCTGTGAATATCTCGTATGGGTAGCCGTCGAGCAGTCCCACGAAAGCCACCCACTTGTCCTTGTTGTTCTGGAAGCGCACCACGTCGCACTCCAGCACTTTCGGGCGCACCTCGGTCACGGCGGGGAGCTTGCACGGCGCTTTCTCCTGTTGCTTCTCATCGGCGTCCTTCTTCTTCTCGTCATCCTTCTCGTCGTCGGTGTTCGACGAGCTAGCGGACCCTCCCACATGGTAGGTCGGATCGGAGAAGTTCTTGTACGTGGGATCGGCCGCCTGCGGGAACTGCTCGGTCGGCTGGCCGTCGAGCACCGCGCTCATGAAGCGGCTGAAGACGTCGTCCGCACCCGTGCTGGTAGGGATGGTCACCTGGTTGCTGGGATCGCCGAACCAAATGGCGGTGGCCAGCTG
>QWCB01002862.1_pt1 | contig 20151 bp, 23 predicted proteins | sample 1972511 | NCBI WGS metagenome assembly QWCB01 (sample SAMN09866719, study PRJNA288562) | Human gut metagenome isolate term5_stool, whole genome shotgun sequencing... | isolation source: gut | host: Homo sapiens | place: USA: California
AATGTCGAATTTGAGACAAGCTATGAGCCGTCAGGCCCATTCGGAGTTAAGTCAATCGGTGAGATAGTTATCAATACACCGGCTCCTGCGCTGGCACATGCCATTTATCGCGCAACAGGCGTATGGCACAGGACAGTTCCGTTTACCCCTGAAAAAATACTTATGGGAATGGTAGACCCAAACTGGCACGAAAAGGACCTTAGAGTGAAATGATTCATATCATATACATGGCGGCTGGAAACAGCCGCCGTTTTGGAAGTAACAAACTGTTTTATGAGCTGGATGGAAAACCTATGTACAGGCATTTGCTTGATCGCTTGACGGAAATTAAAAATAGATATAATAAATCAAAATCAGACAGCCAGACCATAGATATAACAGTTGTCACCCGTTACCGGGAAATATTGGACTACTGCGCATGTATCCCAGATTGCCATGCAGTCATAAGTCCGGACAGCGAAAAAGGCATATCCTACACTATAAAGGCAGGAATTATGGCGGTGCAGGAGCAGAAAAAGCTTAAGAAAAGCAGTGAAGTGACGCATCATACTGCCGAAAAAGAGGAATATTACATGTTTGCAGTAGCTGACCAGCCATATTTAAAAAGTCAAAGCGTGATTAAATTAATAGACAGAGTGCTTAAAAATACAGGGGGTAAGCGATTGGCGTTTTCACTTCGTTGTGGAGATGCTGTAGGCAACCCGTGTGTATTTAATTCATCGCTTATACCACAGCTTTTATCACTGGAGGGTGATAAGGGTGGCAGAAGTGTGGCAAAGAAGCATGACTGTGTATATGTAGATATTGCAGATGAGAGAGAGCTGATGGATATAGATACATATTTAATCCGCTAATTTACTGCCTTTAAGCAGTAAATTGCTACTTTCTCAGTGTAGTGCGGGTCAATAAGACATACATCGAATTGCATGCAAGCATGCATAGATGATGTCTTTTCCCCCTTGAATTATACATATTTCATACAGATTTCCATATACTACCTCCAAAGCATGAATGCAAATGCAAAAGTAACGGAGGACAATAAAGTGAAAATTACAGGATTGACCAGAAGAGTAGACTCACTCGGCAGAATAGTCATACCGAAGGAACTGCGCAGGATGCTCCATATCAAGGAGGGCAGCCCGCTGGAAATATATATGAATTGACAGATGACGAGACAGAGTATTTGCGGACGAATTTTTCGACCGCAAATATAAGCTCAAAAAGTCGTTATAATCCACATGTATTTACAGAGCAAGGACTATATATGCTGATGACTGTTTTAAAAGGACCATTGGCTGTTAAACAGAGTAAGGCATTAATAAGAACCTTCAAAAAAATGAAAGATTACATATTAGAAAATCGTGATTTAATCGGTCAGAGAGAATTACTTCAGTTAAGCATGGAGACTGCTAACAACAGAATTGAAATTAGTAAAATCAATTCTGATATGATATCTCTTGAAAAACAGATTTCTATCTGAACTTGCGGATATGATGAACAGTTTTATTTCAGATGATGATGAAAAATGGCTTATGTTTAATGCAAAATTTAGTAGTGCGGATGAGGTTTACGAGTCTATTTACAGGCAGGCAAAGTCATCAATATATGTGGTTGATAATTACATTGGTTTAAGAACGCTGGTACATCTTAAGAATTCTCCAACAGGAGTAAATATTATTTTATTTAGCGATAATGTTGGGAATAATAAACTTCACAACATAGAATATACGGATTTCCGTAAGGAATATCCAACTGTAAAACTGTCAATGAAGAAGACTGGTGGCATATTCCATGATCGCTTTATCGTGCTGGACTATGGAACGGCGGATGAGAGAGTCTTTCTGTGTGGTGCTTCTTCCAAGGATGCCGGGGCTAGAATAACAAGCATCGTTGAGGATTACGGAATAGCCAAATACAACTCTGTTATTGCAGGATTATTGAAAAATTCGCCATTAGTATTACCGAAATAGGAGTGTGAGATTATTGAAGAAGAAAAGAGGATGGAATTGACAGCTCAAAAGAAGCCGGTAAACTGCTTATATCTATTATTGTTGCTGTAGCAGAGATGGAACGTGAGAACATAAGAGTACAGTAAATGCCACAGGACATAAATGTACTTTTCGATGTAACATTGAACAGTCTCAGATTGATGCTGACAGCATATACGGCTTTTTGAACGCATTTAATGAATTATATGCAGAATGTACGGATGCTGAAAAGAAACAGTTTATGCAGGCATTTCAAATTTCAGTTTCCGACACTTGAAACGGTTTGTTTGTTGTCGCGAGTGTAAGCGTAAAATCAACGGTATTAATGAAGAAAAACATATTCCATCTTACGTGCAAATGGTGTAGAATAATACCAATACACGGAGGACAAACATGAGAACGCTATATACATTTGACAAACACAACTATTCCGATGATATGGAGGTATTTGAGCGCTTCGCGGTGCGCGCGGTTATTATTAGAGACGGAAAGCTTGCCATGCAGCAGGCCGGTGAAGGCTACTACAAGATACTGGGCGGCGGCATCGATGCAGGCGAGACCAACGAGGTTGCGCTGGCACGGGAGGTGCGCGAGGAGGCAGGGCTTCTTGTCGTGCCGGAAAGCATCAGGGAGTGTGGCAAGGTCATAGAAAAGAGACGCGATATATTTGAGGCTGACAAGATATATTACTGTCACACCTACGTGTATTTCTGTGATGTGAAGGACGAGCATGTGGCAGCACAGATGACAGACAGCGAGATAAGGCTTGAGTATCATCTGTCATGGGCTACGCCGGATGAGATAATAAAGGCCAACAGCGCTTTTCTTGATAAAGAATGGATAGCAAGAGACACTAAGATTGTTGAGTTGATAAAAGAAATGTGTTAAAATAATGCCTGGATGTAAATCCGGGCATTTAATATAAGGAGAAGCAGTATAAATGGATAAAAATAAAATCAAAAATAAATTAAAGGATGATCCGGCCTTCACTCTTGAGGTGCAAAACCCGGAGGTTGAGGCGCTGATGACACAGTATTCAAGCGACAAAAAGGCGGAGACGCTCAATAAGCTCATTGAAAAATGCACTAAGAGCAGATTCCTGGTACCTGCAAATGTCGGAGAGAACAACAAGCCGATTCCGCTATTTATTAAAAACGGTGAGGGAGAGGCTTTCATGCCGATTTATACCTCAAAGGCACAGCTTTCTAAGGATCATCCGTCACCATGCATTGTAAATATGCCGTTTCTTGCAGTCAACAATATGGTGGCAAATAAAGAGTCAAAGCTTGATGGTATCGCATTCAACCCGTTCACTCACAATCTGATTTTCAAAAAGCCTCTTGTAGAAAAGATTGAGGCAGTGGAAAAGGCCAGAAGAGAGGGACATCCTACATCACCGACAAAGGGCAAGACTGTACAGATGACAGCAGAGCAGTATGTCATCTTCGAGCGTATGCAGTATGAGCATATTTTCCTGCCGACAAAGATGTTTGAGGGCGGAAAAGAGTTCATGGACAGACTCGCCGATGAGAAGGAAAAGCTAATAGATGAGCTGTACGAGGAGGCATATCAGCAGAAGCGTATGTATCCGTATATGGAGGAGGATTTCTCTGTTATGTCTATGCAGATTTCAGATACGCTCAATGTCACCAGAGTTGATTTTCCGACAAGGGATATGGCTCCAAACTGCGCAATCCGTGCTTATCTCGTGTGGGATGATGCTGCATCACAGGGCAGATATTTTGTAATTGATGCGAAGGGCGATAAAACTACTGAGCTGGTTGAGATTACAGAGGATCACAAGCGTCTTGGATATGGAGCTGCACCGGTTGAGGGAGCAGAGCTTCAGACTGTTCTTGACCTGGTTAAGAACAGTGCAGAGGAACAGAATTAGAAAAGTAATGTAGGGCATGATATATAAGGGAGGTCGCGTATGAAGGAGTTTTTAGGCAGAATCAAGGCTGATTTTCTATTGTCATCAGTGCTTTGCATAGCGCTGGGACTGGTGTTTATCATATGGAGAGCTTCGGTGCTCACGATTGTGGCCAATGTGCTTGCGATAGTGCTTATCATAATCGGAGTGGTCTACATGTGCAGCTATTTTTTGAGCATAGTCACAAACGGGCTTTCGGCACTGCTTGGACTTATGGTTTTAGCAGTGGGCATATGGTTTCTGGTGCAGCCAAAGGTTGTTGTGAGCCTGATACCAATAGTCATCGGTCTGGTGCTCATTTTTCACAGCATCAGGAGCATTATTGAGGCAGTGGATGCTAGAAAATACGGTTACGGTGGATGGAGTGTCGGCCTGATTTTTTCAATAATCAGTCTGATTTTTGGAATAATCTGCGTGACAAATGCATTTGATGTAATGAAGACAGCTACTGTTGTTGTCGGAATCATATTGATTTTCAACGGAGTGTCCAATATCTGGATTACAAGCCGTGCCACAAAGGCTGAGAGCTCTTACAACAAGCAAAAGGAGTATGAGGCAACGTTTGTCGAGGACAGAAAAGAGGACAATTAAGCGTAACAGAAAGGCGACAGAATGCGTCGGATGGAGTTTAAGATGGAGAGACCCGGACTTACCAAGGTCGGTGACCATCTGAAGGTAACAGAGAGCAAGCTTCCGACTTCATATTATTATACGATAGAGCATGCAATTGCCATGTCGGGAAACTACGTGGTCAGCGAGAGGCTCAAAAGCCGCGAGGGCGATGTCGTGGATGTGAGGGAGACGGAGAAGGGCTACTTTGTCACGATGGAGTTTGATGAGTAATGACACAGCAAGGTAAGAATGCAATAGATCTGGTGCTCGCTGAGAGCCTTATAGAGCTTTCGGCGAAAAAGCCAATCGATAAGATTACAATTAAAGAGATAACGGACAAGGCCGGAGTTATCCGCCCCACGTTTTACAATCATTTTCAGGACAAGTACGAGCTGATAGAGTGGATTATCAAAAACGAGCTGCTTGAGCCCATCAAGCCACTGCTCAATGCCGGAATGATTTTTGAAGCGATTGTGCTGATGCTCAATAATATCTCGGCAAACAGTGTTTTTTACAAGAAAGCACTAAAGCTGGAGGGGGCTGTGACGTTTAATCAGATTGCCATGAAGTGCGTCTGCGAGATGTTTATGAATATCATAAACGAAAAGAGTACAGGAAAGAAATCCAAATACCGCTGGCTCACACCGGAGGTGATTTCTACATATTATGCGCAGTCGTTGTGCTTTATCACGGAGGGCTGGATAGCCCAGGGCATGGATGATATTGAGCCGAAGGAGATGGCTGAGGCATACATGTATCTGATTACACGCTCTATGGATGATATACTAAGTGAGCTGTAGAGGACAATTGTCATGGAAAATGACGGCTTAAGCAAACTCATAAAGCAGAATCATAAAGAGGCATGTGTTCATATAAATATGAAAATGCTGTGAAAAAGTGTCAGAAATCAAATACAATATCATATATGTGTCATATCGGATATACAAATTGATGGATTTGTATATCTCACATGACAAATCGAAGAGATTGAATATTTATTTATTCGGTCTTTTTTTTTATACTTCAATACGAAAAAAAGAAAGAGTGGTGAATCTAATGATTAAATTTGGAAAAGGAGTCGTAAAATATCGTGTGCTGATACTGATAGTTGCATTTGCACTGCTTATACCGTCGGGCATCAGCTTTATCAACACGAGAATCAACTTTGATATCCTTTCTTATCTGCCAAGCCAGATAGAGACTATGAAGGGTCAGGATATCATGGTAGATGAGTTTGGAACCGGAGCGTTGTCATTTGTGATCTTAGAGGATATGAAGGATCAGGACATAGAGACTCTGGCAGATGACATAGAGGACCTTAAGGGTGTAAATGATGTCATCTGGTACGGAACAATCGCTGATTCCACATTGCCAAGAGAGGCAATTCCGGATGAGGTGTACGACGCATTCAATAACAAGGATGCAAACAGCCAGCTCATGCTTGTCACCTACAGTGACACAATGGGTTCGGATGAGACAATGGAAGCCGTCAACAAGATGGATAAGATGGTGAAAAACCACTGCTTCGTAGCAGGAATGGCAGCGGTCAACGCAGATACAAAGACACTTGTTATGCAGCAGGCTCCTATATATGTCATCATAGCAGCATTGCTTTCAATGCTTGTCATGGGAATTACAATGGATTCAATAATTGTTCCGATGTTATTCCTCCTAAGCATAGGAATGGCTATTATCTATAACCTGGGAACAAACTTTATACAGGGACAGATTTCATACCTGACACTGGCACTGACAGCAGTATTGCAGCTCGCCGTAACAATGGATTACTCGATTTTCCTCTGGCACAGCTATCAGGAGCAGATAGACAGATATGACGGAGACAAGAAGCGAGCCATGGCACATGCCATTTCCCACACAATTGTCTCAGTAACAGGAAGCTCAATCACAACAATCGCAGGCTTCGTAGCCCTCTGCTTCATGAGCTTTACACTTGGACTTGACCTGGGAATCGTAATGGCAAAGGGCGTTGTATTCGGAGTTATCGGATGTGTAACAATTCTCCCTGCACTGATTCTTGCATGTGATAAGGCAATCGAGAAGACAAAGCACAAGATTCTTATGCCGGATGTTTCTAGGATTGCAAGCTGGGTAACAAATCATTATAAGATACTTGCAGTGATTTTCATCGTAGTGCTCATCCCGGCAATATACGGATACACTCATGATCAGGTCTACTATGACCTTGCAGGAACCATGCCTGACAGTGCATACAGTAAGCAGGCCAATGAAAGACTCGACAAGGAGTATGCTATGGGTGCCACACATATCATCATCGCGCCGAGCGATATGTCAAAGGCAGACAGCATAAGCATGATAGATGATATCAAGAAGGTCGATGGAGTAAAGCTTGCGGTATCACTTGACTCAATACTTGGACCTACAATACCGGATGATATGGTGCCGGATGAGGCAAAGGAGATATTCAAAAACGGTGATTACCAGATGATGCTTGTTTCATCAAAATATGCGACAGCATCTGATGAGGTAAACAACCAGATTACAGAGATTAAAAAGATAGTAAAGAATTACAGCGAGGACGCAATGCTTATCGGTGAGGCACCTTGTACAAAGGATCTTATCACTATCACAGATACAGACTTCAAGCGTGTAAGTGCAGTATCAATCGTATTGATATTCCTTATCATCCTCGTAGTATTCAAATCGGTATCGCTTCCAATCATACTTGTAGCGGTCATCGAGTTTGCAATCTTTGTAAACATGGGAATTCCGGGATTTACAGGAACGAAGCTTCCGTTTATCGCGAGCATCGTAATCGGAACCATACAGCTTGGTGCAACGGTTGACTATGCGATACTTATGACCACAAAGTACAGAAAGAACAGATACACCGGAATGGACAAAAAGCCGGCAATCACAAAGGCACTTGCAGATTCGACAAACTCAGTTATTGTCAGTGCACTCTGTTTCTTCGCCGCAACCTTTGGTGTAGGACTTTATTCAAACATTGATATGATCAGTTCTATCTGTATATTGCTTGCACGAGGCGCAATCATCAGTATGTTTGTAGTAGTATTTATACTTCCGTCAATGTTTATGATTTTTGACAAAGTAATATGTGCCACAAGCGCAGGCTTTAAAAACAAGAACCTGACAGCTTAGTAATCTGATTAATCATAAATGAGGGATAAAATACTTTTTGGCCCTCATAACATAAAAATATGACCTCAAAAACAAAATCAGGAGGAATAAGACATGAAATTACCAGAATTGAAAGAAAAGTTAAAAAGTAAATATATTGTCCGTGTTGTAGCCGGAGTCCTCACAATAGCACTTGTAGGTACAGGAATCGGAGCAACAGCGGTTTTTGCAGAGAAGAACAGCACCGCAGTCACAGCCGAGGCAGACAGCACAACAGGAAGCAGTAAGGATGCTGATGACATAGCAGATAAGCTCATGGACAGCGTATCATTAAAGGATAACGACGCAGACAAGGACGAGAGCGTATATCTCATCTCAGATGCAAACGGAAACGTAAACAAAACAATCGTAGTAGATCACCTTAAAAATAAAGACAAAAAGGATACCTTGGAGGATGCTTCAAACCTTACGGATATCGAGAACGTAAAGGGCAAGGAAAAATTTACACAAAGCGGTGATAAGCTCACCTGGCAGGCCGGTGGCAAGGACATTTACTATCAGGGCACAGCAACAGAGGAGCCACCTGTAACACAGAAGGTTACATACTACCTCGATGGAAAAGAAATCTCACCTGAGGACCTTGCAGGAAAATCAGGAAAGGTCAAAATCCGTTTTGACTACACAAATACCACATCATATACAGAGACAGTAAATGGCGAGAAGCAGACAGTTTCCGTACCATTTGCAGCAATAACAGGACTTGTACTCGGTGATGGCTTCGAGAATATCGAAGTGACAAACGGCAAGGCTGAGGTAAGCAACTCATCAAGCGTAGTGCTCGGCTATGCTCTTCCGGGCTTAAAGGACAGCCTCGGAATCAAGGACGGAGATCTTGATGGCGATGTAAATATCCCTGAATACATGGAAATGACAGCAGATGTGGAGAATTTCTCAATGCCTGCAGCCATGACCTTCGTGGTAAACGCATCTGATTATGTAAGCACAGACGGAATTGACACATCAGACCTCGATGACATGATAAATGACTTAAAGGATGCCTCAACACAGCTTCAGGATGGTTCAAAGACACTGGCAGAGGGTACTGACACACTTGCTGACGGACTTTCAACATTGCAGAGCAAGCTCGGCACATTCGCATCAGGAGTTGGCACACTGCAGAGTGGACTTAAGACATATACTGATGGTGTAAGTACATTAAGTGGTGGATTGAATACACTTGGAAACAGTACAGGAGCCCTTGTGTCAGGAGCAGATAAGCTTAATAGTGGAGCAGGTCAGCTTGCAAGTGGAAGTGCAACACTTAAGGATGGACTTAAGGCGTATACAGATGGAGCCAGCACACTCAATGGTGGACTGAATACACTTGGAAACAGTACAGGTGCATTAGTTGATGGAGCAGATAAGCTTAATAGCGGAGCAGGCCAACTGGCAAGTGGAAGTGCAACACTTAAGGATGGTTTGAAATCATATACGGATGGAGCAAGTCAGTTAAATACAGGCTTGAACCAGCTTAATGACAACACAGGAAGTCTTGCAACAGGTGTGACCAGCCTTAATGATGGGGCAAAAACGCTTTCGGATGGTATTAATGCTGCAAACAAGGGCGCAGCTGGAGTATCTGCAGGTGCAGCACAGCTAAAGACAAGTATTGATACGGCAAAAACAGGAGCTGATTCTCTTGCAGCAGGAGCAAAGCAGGTTGATGAAGGAGTTGGTCAGTTGACACAATCTTTATCAGATATGCCTGAAACAATCAAAACCAATATAAATAAAACTCTGGAACCACTGAATGAATTAAATGTCGGAACATTATTTAAAACTCTTGGATATATTGATACAGATAAGATTACAGCAGACAATGTATCAGCAGCAGCGGATGCAGCAGTAAACAATGCAAGAGATATAATAGATGCTTTGACTAATATGCAGAATCAGAATCCATCTGCAACTTATAATCAGATACTTGTTGGTCTGTCTCAGGGAAAAGGTGCTGTATCAGTATATTCTGCCGTGAACCAAAGTATAACAGACAGTGCTTCCACAGTGCAAGCTTTAAAGGATGGCTCAGCAAAGGTATCAGATGGTGCGTCATCATTAGATGCTGGTTTAGGACAGTTGTCAGATGGAGCATCTGAGTTGTCAAGCGGAGCTTCTGATTTAGCAAAAGGAACTACACAGCTTGCAACAGGAGCTACAGAGCTTCAGACAGGCACACAAAGTCTTGCAGATAAATTACCAGAGCTGACAAAAGGAATCACCAGCCTTGTAAATGGTTCAAACGAGTTAGTTAAAAACAATGATACACTTAATGTCGGAGCAACAGCACTCAATGATGGAGCAAGCCAGCTTTCAGCCGGAACACAATCACTCATGAACTCAGTACCGGCGCTTACAAGTGGAATCAAGCAGCTTGTGGATGGCTCAAATACATTAGTTGCAAACAACGATACATTAAATGCCGGAGCAACAGCACTCAATGCCGGAGCAAGCCAGCTTTCAGCCGGAACACAGTCACTCATGAACTCAGTACCAACTCTCACAAGTGGTATCAAGCAGCTTGTAGACGGCTCAAACACACTTGTAGCAAATAACGCACAGCTCAACAGCGGAGCCTCACAGCTTGCAGATGGAACAAATCAGATAGTTTCAGGTGTTGACCAGCTCACAACAGGCTCTAAGACACTTTCAGAGGGTGCACACACACTTGCAGACGGTATGGTACAGTTCAATGAGGAAGGAATCAACAAGATTCTCGACGCATACAACGGTGACTTAAAGCCATTCACCGACAAGCTTCAGGCAGTAATTGACGCAGGTGAGGAATATCAGACATACTCAGCAATTGCTGATGGACAGACGGGCAGCGTTAAGTTCATATATAAATTAGCTTCAATAGATGCTAAGGCAGATAGCGACAAATAATTAATTAAAGGATGTTTGTACATTAGGGGGAGGCAAAAATGGGCTGGATAGAATATCTGTTAATCGTGGCGGGAAGCTCACTGGAGATTTTCGTTGCGATGGAATGTCAGGGATCCCTGATCCAGAAAGTAAATAAGAAACAGCTTACAGCCATTTGCTTCATAGTTGCAGTTTGCCAGTTGTTAGCAATGTACATCGGGTATTTCCTGTCAAGCTTTCTTAATGGGAAATACTCGGTGAAGGATGAAGCACTTTTAGGAGAGATAATTTCTATCGGAATATTGATAGGACTGGGGATCAGGCTTATAGGAAAGGCTATAAGAAACGAAAGGATTGAGGAGCATTGTCAGGCACAGCTTGACATGAAAAGAGTGATAAGGATAGCAGGAATCACCGCATTTTATACGGTTCTTGCAGGAATAGCATTCGGCTTTCTTGGTACTGGACTTTTCACCATTATGATAATGGTGGCGCTACTTACTGTCATCTGTATAGTGGCAGGTATTTACACAGGATATCATTTCGGTTTTGAGCAGAAGACAAAGGTATATATCGTGGGGGCGATACTCTTTTGGGCGGCTGGAATTGATGTGATAGTAAGGCTTGTAAATGCAAAATAATGCATAGGGCTCTGTTCGTAAGGACAGGGCTTTTTTGCTGCCCATTGCAGTATGAAATACTTCGCTTGCAATGTCAAAGTAAATGCTATAGAATATTTTCATACTTAATAACACGCAAATGAGGAGATTTAAAGTTATGAAACAGAAATTGAGAAACCTTTCGGCACCGGCAAATATAATATTTGCCATTCTTGCAGTTTTTATTTTCATTGCACTCTTGCAGTGGAGCGGAAAATTTCTGGGACTGATTCCGGGCATGGAAAAGGCGGATGACTATCTGCTGCAGGCTATTGTGGAGACAGTTGTTTTAGTTATTTTTCTTGGCATCACATATTTATTTGGGCTGTGGGATATCTTTAAGGAAAATGCAGCAGGATGGACAAGAAGTTTATACACAGGTGGTTTTTTCATAGTTTATTGTCTGTATGCTGTTGTTTCAGGTATTTATATGTGCTTTTTGAGCGAGCATGGTGATGTGAAGGCATTTTACAACATACTCTTTTTCTTTATCGCGGTCTGCCTTGTAGGGCTCGTTGAGGAGCTGGTGTTCAGAGGCGTAGTGTTCAATCTGCTGCTGAGAGCTTTTCCAAAGACGAAAGGTGGAATCACAGGAGCCGTAGTTTTGGGAGGCGTACTGTTTGGATTGATGCATTTTTCCAATATGGGCGCTGGGGTTAAGTTCAGCAGTTGTCTGATACAGGTTATTTCAGCAGGTCTCATGGGTGTGCTGTTTTGCATGATATACGCGTCTACACGCAATTTTTGGATGCTTGCCATTTTTCATACTGTTGTAGATATGGGAGGACTTTTATCATCTGGAATATTTGAGGGAGGAGGAGTGGCCGACAGGATCAATGAGTTTTCGGCAATGAACTGTATCGCATTTGTCGTATTAGGTATTCCTATGTTTGTTATGCTGCGTAAATCAAGGCGTATCCGTCTTGAGATGCTCTACAACAATGTGACTATCATAGATGACGAGAGAGAGGGCGCTAAGCTTGCAGTGGTTTCACTGGTGCTTGGTATCTGCAGTATTATTTTCTCGTTTTTTGGATATCTGATGGGACTTGGAATTGTCGGCATGCTTGCTTCAAAAATGTCAAAAAAGGCAAAGCGGTATAACAATGCAATAGCAACTGCCGGTATGATTACATCGATAATAGGTTTTGTACTGTCGGTCATCTGCACGATTGGCATGATGGTGCTGTTTGCAAGCGGCATGTACGACAGGCTTGTTAATATGTCGATGCTGCAATAATACGAAGCAGACCTTTGAATGTGGCATAAAGTCTACATTCAAGGGTCATTTTTTAAGGAGAAATCATGAATATTTTACTGACAGCAATAAATGCAAAATACATACATTCAAACCTCGCAGTTTACTCACTGCGCGCCTGTGCCGGGGAGTACAGGGATGCTGTGGAGCTTGCGGAATACACGATAAACAATCAAAAGGATTACATTCTTGAGGAACTTTACAAGAGAAAGCCCGACGTACTTTGTTTTTCGTGCTATATATGGAATATTGATTATGTGACTGATATTGCACGCGAGTATAAAAAGCTTTGTCCGTCAGTGCCGATATGGGTTGGAGGCCCTGAGGTGTCTTACGAGGTGGAGGCATTTCTGCGGGAAAATCCATACATAGACGGTGTGATGATTGGCGAGGGAGAGGATACCTTTAGAGAGCTGTGCGGTTACTATGCGCATAAAAGAAAGCTGAGTGATATTGCAGGCATTGCTTTTAGAAAAAACAGCACAGGTAACAGTACAAGTAATAGTACAAGTGTGAACAACATAGGAGGCAATAAAGCCGGTGAAATAGTATTCACAAGTCCACGCCCAATCAAAAACATGAGTGAAATTCCATTCTGCTACGATACTCTCGATGATTTTTCAAACCGCATCATCTACTACGAGAGCAGCAGAGGATGCCCGTTTTCGTGCAGCTACTGTCTGTCATCGGTGGATAAGACACTGCGTTTCAGGGATACTCGGATTGTCAAAAGGGAGCTTAAGTTTTTCATAGACCAGAAGGTGCCACAGATTAAGTTTGTGGACAGAACCTTCAACTGCAATCATGCTCATGCCATGGAGCTGTGGCGCTTTATAAAGGCAAATGACAATGGTGTGACAAACTTTCACTTTGAGATATCGGCGGATCTGCTGAATCAGGAGGAGCTTGAGCTGATTTCTGATATGAGGCCGGGGCTGATACAGCTTGAAATCGGTGTGCAATCCACTAATGAGGTCACGATTAAGGAGATTCACAGGACTATGAAGCTTGAGAGGCTTAAGGAGGTTGTGAAGCTCATTCAAAGCGGCAACAATATCCATGAGCATCTGGATCTGATTGCAGGGCTGCCATATGAGGACTATGACAGCTTTGGGCGTTCCTTTGATGAGATTTATGAGCTTAAGCCAAACCAGCTGCAGCTTGGATTTTTAAAGGTACTCAAGGGATCGTACATGTTTGAGCATGCCGCGGAATATGGTATTGTGTACCATGACAAGCCGCCGTATGAGGTCATGTCCACAAAGTGGCTTTCGTTTGATGATGTGATAAAGATTAAGCGCGTCGAGGATATGCTTGAGGTGTATTACAACAGCGGACAGTTTGAGATTACGATGAAGCTCATGGAGTGTATCTTTGACAGTGCGTTTGAGTTTTTTCAGGAGCTTGGAGATTTTTATGAGGCAAACGGCTATTTTGGAATGAGCCATTCGCGCATCAGAAGGTGTGAGATACTGCTTGAATTTCTGGCTTTATACCTGCATGGCTGTGACAGCGATGCTATGACTTCTGTGGTATTATCAGAAAATGCTGGAGATAGAGATAATACTGATTTTGACGAAAATGCCATAGATAGGGATAATACTGATTTTGATGAAAATGCGCAGATTTACAGCATGATTCAGGAGTCACTCATCTTTGATTTGTACTATCGTGAGAACTGCAAGAGCCGCCCGGTGTGGGCCACAGATATAGGAAGCTTCAAGCACATGACACATGCATACTGTAAGAATGGAAAGCTGTCGCATGTGGAGCCGTTCCACTATATTTTTCCGGACAAGCACACGCGCAAGCTGGATGAACTGCCAAAGTATCATAAGGAGCCGGTGTGGGCGCTTTTCCACTACGACATGAGAGACCCGCTTGACCACCAGGCGCTGGTGGAGTATATAAAATAACAGTAACGTGAAATGACTACAGCGGTAAAAGCCGGGAAGGTTTACGGACTAAGAAAAATGAGCAACATAGATAATATAAAAAATTACACGGTGATTGACCTGGAAATGACAGGCCTTTCTGCAAAAAATGACAAGATAATAGAGATAGGTGCGGCACGTGTGAGGGGCGGCGAGATAGTGGATACGATATCCACACTGGTAAATCCGAAGCAGCATATTCCACAGCGTGTGCAGGAATTAACGGGAATTACCGACAGTGATGTGGAAAACGCGGCAGATATGGACGAGGCTGTGGATAACCTGCTTGATTTTATCGGAGATGATATCATACTCGGGCAGAATGTGACCTTTGATTACAGCTTTTTAAAGCAATGGGCGGTAAATCACAAGAGAACCCTCTCGCTGAATGCATATGATACGCTGAAAATAGCCAGAAAATGTCTGCCTGCTGAGCAGTCAAAGAAGCTGGAGGATTTGTGTGAGTATTTTGGTGTAAACAGGGAAAATGCCCACAGGGCGCTCGATGATGCGATAGAGACAAAGCAGATATTTGAAAAGCTGCTTGCACTGATGGATGAAAAGGGTGAGCCGGTGGAGTCAAAGTCACTTGTATACAAGGCAAAAAAACAGACACCCGCCACGGCCCATCAGGTCAGACAGTTAAAGGAGCTGATGACTGAGTATGGAATAGCAGATGTCATATCGTGGGATAACCTGACCAGAAGTCAGGCCTCAAGGCTGTACGATGAATATCGTAGCAGATATATTAATAGTTGTGTGGATGGCTCGGAATAAGTTTCAATACAATAAGCTATAACGCAAATTAATTACCGGCCGAGGCGGCATCAGCCTGTAAGCTCTCAAGCATTGAAACAAATTTCGTGAAATTATCATCATATTCAGACAGCTTTTTAAAATTGAGAATGCCATATTTAAGCTTTAAATCAGTGTTTGTCATTCCGGTGAGATTGACAAGGGTTTTATCCCTTAAATCATTTATTTTATCATTATTTAATGGAAAAAACTTTTCCGGTATGGTAATATAACACAGGTCAGTGGTATCTCCGCGGAGGGTTGAGTTGGCCTTACGCTCCTTTTCCCAGAACTCCTCGGTGACCTTTGCCTGGGCAGAATCAGCCATCTTTATGGCAAAAGTAATCACTGCAATAAATAAAATGAACAAAATTAGACAAATTGGAATCATATGTTGGAAAATCTTTTCTCATATATGAAAATAGTATAACTCATTTTTGAACAGAGGTGAATAGTATGTACGATTTTAATAAAAAAAGAAATCAGAAGGTGGTTGCTATAGTGATAATAGTGGTTATAGCAGCGATGCTTGTGACAACATTTGTGTCAAGTCTTGTATAGCTTTTCTTGAAATATGGAAAAAATATGATAATATGATTAAAGGGTCAAAAGGTATCATCGATGCATGCTTGCATGCAATTCGATGTATACCTTAGTGACCCGCACTACACCGAGAAAGTAGCAATTATGACAGGGGCGCTTTTAACAGCCTCAGGAAAAGGAAGCGGAAATGAAGATTAATAAAAAAGCATTATTACTGGGTACAATGGCATTTGTGCTTGTGGCAGCATCAGGCATGGTAAGTGCATATGCAAGCGGTTCGTCAGGCACAAAGAAGGCAAAGGTACAGACAATTACAGAGGGTGTGTGCATTGGCAGTGTGGATGTAGGCGGTATGACAAAGGAAGAAGCAAAAAAAGCAGTTGATGCCTATGTTGACAGCATAAAGGATACATCCTTTTCATTAAAGGGTGCCAATGGTTCATTTGATGCAACAGCACAGGAAATGTCTGTTTCGGCGGACACTGATGCAGCGGCGGACGAGGCTCTTTCAGTGTGCCATGAGGGCAGCCTGATTGACAGATTTGTGGAGTCAGAGGAGCTCAAAAAGGGCAATGTTGCCGTCAATATGTATCTGTCGGTTGATAAACAAAAGACCGCAAATATGATTTATGACAAGAGCGACGAGCTCAATATAAAGGCAGTTAACAATTCGCTGCAGAGAAACGGTGACAGCTTCGATTTTGTTCCGGGACAGGAAGGCAAAGAGGTTGATGTGGTAAAATCTGTCTATGCCATAAATGATTTTTTGCAGAATAGCTGGGATGGTTCGGCGAATGAGATAGAGCTGGTCACAAATACGGTCCAGCCGAGGGGCTCAAAGGAGGAGCTCTCAAAGATTAAGGATAATCTGGGAGGCTTTTCTACAGATTTCAGCAGCTCGGCAGCAGGGCGTGCAGCCAATGTAAAGAACGCGTGCAGCCTGATAAACGGCAGTGTCATATATCCGGGTGAGCAGTTCTCGGTTTACGAGGCTATCAGCCCTATTACAACTGACAACGGCTATCAGATAGCAGGCGCATACGAGAACGGTCAGGTAGTGGACTCGGTAGGCGGAGGCGTGTGCCAGGTTGCTACCACACTCTACAATGCGGTTATAAGGGCTGAGCTTGAGATAGTGCAGCGCTACAACCATTCCATGATAGTAAACTACGTAAAGTCATCTGACGATGCGGCAATCGCAGGTACCTACAAGGATCTTAAGTTTAAAAATAATCTGGACAATCCGGTGTATATAGAGGGCTATTGCAGTGGTGGAGTCATCACCTTCAATGTGTACGGAGTGGAGACGAGACCGGCAAACAGGGAAATTTCATTCAGGAGTGAGACGATTTCCGAGGAGGATCCGGTTACGCAGTTTAAGTTTGATGCAGGTCAGCCGGTCGGTTATTTCAACAGCGGTTCAGGCACAGGCAGCACAGACTCAGACACAGGATCCGAATGCGGCAGGGCAGACACAGCCGACAGACCCGAATGCGGCAGGGCAGGCACAGGGCACACAGACGCAGCCGACAGACCAGAATGCAGCAGGGCAGGCACAGGGCACCCAGACACAGCAGCCGGCAGGACAGACGCAGTAAATGCCCGCAGGTAGTTGTTTCTGATGTAGTTATTTGCAATCAATGCACCGGGCTGCAACAGTATACACAGCATATTATTAGGAACAGGAAAACACATGAAAAACGGTAAAATATCAGAGTCGGTTTTAAAGCGCTCTGTCTTAAAACAACTTCATACCAAAAGCGACAGAATACTTTTTAAACCGGCAGTAGGTGAGGACTGTGCGGTGATTTCCATGCAGGCAGGCGGCCAAACCAAGTTAGTTACTGCTACCCAGACGTTCACACTTGATGTATCGGATAAGCGTGTGCGTGCTAACTGCGCAGTTTATGATGCATTGAACAATATTTATGCCATGGGGGCAAGTCCTGTTGGGATAGAGCTGGCACTGCTTGTACCTACCACAGAAAACGAAGCCGTGCTTCGCGAGACGGTGAGAGCGATTGATGCTGTATGTGAGGAAGCAGAGGCCTATGAGCAGGCGCTTACACCATCATCGGCAGCAGCACCGGGCATGGACGTAATAGTTACAGGCTATGTGGGGCTTGAGGGCACCGCAATTCTTGCAAATGAGAAAAGAGCCGAGCTTGAAACGAGATTTTCCAAGGCATTTATAGATAAATCAGCAGCATATATAGACCATATTTCCACCGCAATGGAGGCTGCATCCGCGATTGGCGCCGGTGTGGCGGCAATCCATGACGCTTCGCAGGGAGGCATCTTTGGAGCACTCTGGGATATGGCCGAGGCTTCGGGAATTGGTCTTGACATCGATTTAAAGAAGCTCCCTATCAGGCAGGATACGATTGAAATAAGTGAATTTTTTGACATAAACCCGTATAAGCTTTTGTCAGGAGGAAGTCTGATAATCATAGCTGCAGATGGTACCCGCGTGCTCAGAGAGCTTGAGAAAACAGGACAAAATGCTGTTATAGTCGGTGCCACAACCGATTCAAACGACAGAGTGCTGATTTCCGGCGAGGAAAGAAGGTTTTTGGAGACTGCCCAGACTGACGAGATATACAAGGTTTTCAACTAATATATTTGAATCAGGAGAATATATATCATGAGAGAAAAGATATTAACATTTATAGAGAAAAACAGCAGGATAAACCTGAAGGAGCTTGCAATCATGCTTGGTGTGGATGAGGCAAGTGTGGCAAACGAGATTGCTGCTATGGAGCAGGAGAATGTCATCTGCGGATATCACACACTGATTGACTGGGACAAGGCAGGCCTTGAGAAGGTCACAGCCATGATAGAGGTCAGAGTGACACCACAGCGCGGCATGGGCTTCGACAAGATTGCCGAGCGTATATACAACTATCCTGAGGTGAAGTCTGTATACCTTATCTCAGGCGGCTTCGACCTCATGGTCACACTCGAGGGCAAGACTCTGCGCGAGGTATCACAGTTTGTGACAGATAAGCTTTCTACACTGGATCAGGTGCTTTCGACAAAGACAAACTTTATTCTGAAGAAATACAAGGACCATGGAACTATCATGGCGGCACCTGTCAAATCCGATGAAAGGGGAATTATGTCATAATGAGAGACCCTTTATCCAGTACCATAAAGACTATCCAGCCATCGGGCATCCGTAAGTTTTTTGATATAGTGAGCGAGATGAAGGATGCGATATCGCTCGGAGTAGGTGAGCCTGATTTTGACACACCGTGGCATATCAGGGATGAGGGCATATATTCCCTTGAAAAGGGACGCACCTTCTACACCTCAAATGCCGGGCTCAAGGAGTTAAAGGTTGAGATTGCAAGATATCTCGACAGAAGATACGGCATGACATATGATTACAACAAAGAGATCATGGTAACTGTCGGTGGCAGCGAGGCTATAGATATCGCACTGCGCGCCATGCTCGATGCGGGAGATGACATATGCCATGACAGGCTGGAGGCTTGGATATGCATGTGCACCTGAAACAATTCTAAAGCAGATGCTAAAGATTCATCAGTTTGCAATCATGTGTGCGCCGACCACGAGCCAGTATGCAGCTGTCGAGGCTATGAAAAACGGCGATGAGGATGTTGCACAGATGAGGGAGGAATACAACGGCCGCAGACGCTATGTGCTTCACCGCTTTAAGGAGATGGGGCTTAAGTGCTTTGAGCCTTTCGGGGCCTTTTATGCGTTCCCAAGCATCAAGGAGTTTGGCATGACATCCGATGAGTTTGCCACAAAGCTTCTAAACAGCAAGAAGATTGCCGTGGTTCCGGGAACTGCATTCGGAGAGTGCGGCGAGGGATTTTTACGTATATCATATGCATATTCGCTTGATGATTTAAAGGAGGCGCTCGGCCGCATTGAGGAGTTTGTCACAGAGCTTCGCGCCGGGATGGATAATAATTAGTTTAAATTGACAGGAGACAAAATGGCAAAGCTGAACATAGTGTTACATGAGCCGGAAATTCCGGCAAATACAGGAAATATCGGAAGAACCTGCGTCGCGACAGGCACGAGGCTTCATCTTATAGAGCCGCTTGGATTCTCACTTTCAGAGAAGGCACTAAAGAGAGCTGGAATGGATTACTGGAAGAACCTCGACGTCACCACATATGTGGACTGGGAGGATTTCCTTGAGAAAAATCCGGGCGCAAAGATATATTATGCGACAACAAAGGGCAGACATGTATACTCTGATGCTCATTTTGAGCCAGACTGCTATATTATGTTTGGCAAGGAAAGCGCAGGCATTCCGGAGGAGATACTAAAGGAGCATCCGGATGAGTGCATCAGGATACCGATGATAGGTGAGACAAGGTCACTTAATCTGTCAAATTCAGTAGCTATC